>FWPV01000097.1_pt1 | contig 300516 bp, 244 predicted proteins | sample 2228371 | NCBI WGS metagenome assembly FWPV01 (sample SAMEA103939776, study PRJEB20133) | metagenome | reverse complement strand
AGGCCGTTCAGCGCCGCCGTGATCCTGATCTCCGTCGCCTCGTCGTCCGAATCCACGTACAAGAGCTCCCGCTGACCGACGATGACCGTCAAGGTCCCGGTCGAGAGGTAGGCGCCGTTGTTCGCCGTGAGCTGCACTGAGAACGACGCGAGGTGGGCTTGTGGACAGGCCTCGCTGAAGCTCACGGTGAAGCCTGGGCTCGCCGCCTGCGTGCCAGGCGGGATGAGCCCCACGGCCTGTGTGGTGGGACCAGAGATGCTCACGTAGGGGTCGGACTCGCTCAGGGTGAGCTGGGTGCCAGTGGCGGCTCCCGAGCCGGAGTTGCCCACGACCACCCTGAGTTCCACGGTCTCGCCAGGGTCGGGCCTACCGTTGTTGTTTCCCATCGGATCGAGCACCTGGGAACCGACCGCCGCGAGGACCGGGGCGTGGACCACGAGGGGGAAGCCCCAGGTCCACGTCGAGTCCCCCGAGGTCACCACGATGCTGAAGGGGGCCACCGTGCCGTCGGGGACCGACCCCACCTGGAGGGCGTACGGAGCCTGTGATTGGGCGGTCGTCCCCGCGGGAAGGTCGCCGTACGACTGGCTCGGCGTGAGGATGGAGACCTGTCCAAGTGTGGTCGACAGCGTCCCCACCACCGAGGTGGCGGCTTCTGTTCCTACGTTGCGGAGGAAGACCCTCAGGTCCGAGGCCTCACCCGCGTCCAAGGCCGCGTTGCCACCGACGCCGTCGTCCACCAACGTGGAGTCAAGCACCACGTAGGGGCCATTCGGCGGAAACACCGTGATCGTCCGAATGGCGGGCTGGATGTTGTAGCCCGTGATGGTCGCGACGAGGCTCCCCGGGGACGTCGGGTTCACCCCGAGCGAAGCCTGCCCGTTCGCACCGGTGTAGGCGGCCACGTCGACTTCCCCGCTCTTGAACAGGTGCACGAGCGCGTTCTCGAGCGGACCACCACTCGTCAAGACCGTTGCGTTTACCGTGCCCGGCCCCACGGGGACGGCCCCGGTGATCGTCACGTTCGGCACCTGGGGTGCGAGCGTGAACTCCATGAGGGCAGGGTCGCCGAGGCAGTGGTACTCGCGGTAGTAGTACAGCCCCTGGCTCGAACCGTACTGTTGGTAGACTCGCAGCAGGCCGTAGTCGAACGAACCTCTGATCCAGTAGAGCCCGAGGTCGAACAGCGCATCCCAAGTGCGGCGCTGCAGCGTGTCGTCCTCGTCCCAGTAGCTGTTGTTCGATGCGCCGAAGAAGGCGACGCCGCCCTTGCCCGCCGTCCGTGTCCACGCCTCGCCGAAGCAGGTCCCCGTGTTGATCGTGCCCGTCTGACAGGCGAAGCTGTAGACGAGGGGGTACATGTCGTAGTTCGTGAGGTTGTTGATGTCGGAGATGGTCCAGGAGGGCCCTCCCCAGGAGGTGGTGCTCCCATGGCCCGAGTAGGTGCACACGCCACGGCCCGAGTTGAGGGCGACGGCGATCGGAATGCCGGTCCCATAGTAGCCCCAGAGGGAGTCGCACACGACCCCGTGCGCGCGCGCCTTTGCCATGCAGTACAGGTGGGTTCCCTCCGCCACCCCGTGGAACGAGCCGTCGGTCGTCGAGATGAAGTACTCACGGCCTAGCCAGGCGAGCCCGTTCGACAGCTCGGTCCGCTCGTAGTCGACCGTCTTCTCCACCATGACTGCCGCCTGTGCGGCGGTCTGGACGCTGAACCTCCCGATCCACACGTCGGGGAAGTTGTCGCCACCCGAAAGAAGGCTGTAGGGATAGTCGCTGTAGAAGCCGCTGCTAATCGTGAACTGGGGGATGTCCGCCACGTCGCCCACGAACAGGACGAACTGCGGCGGGATCGGCCACGTGTCGTACGCGTTCTGGATGTAGTTCTTGATCGCCGTCGTCGTCGTGCCCGTCACGTTCGTGTTTACGACCGTGACGCTGTACCCCTTGTCACGTTTCCAAGCCGCGAAGGCGCCCATGGACGACTCGCACGCAGGCGCGGTGATGACGAGGTAGCCGACGGGAAGCGGGGGAGCGGCCTGACGCTCCTGGGCGTTGAGGGCCACGGCCTCGACGAGGCGATCCACCGACCGCGACTGTAGCCGTGAGTCAGTCACCTCAGGCCCCGTCCAGCTCAGCGACACGCGGACGCGCTCGGCGAGCGTGAGGACCCCCTGCTCAGGGGCGTAGTGGATCGGGGCAACCTCGACGAGGATCAGACGCCGACCCCGCATGATGCCGTCGCTTGCGATGCGGGCCCATTCCGCCGGTGCGGAGGCCTCGTAGGCCGAGGGGTCGAAGGCGAAGGGGACCCTCGCGTCCGGGATCTTGGGCACCGGCGGCTGCAGAGGCATCACCGGATACGGCATGCCGAGCTCCGCGAGGCTCACCGTGCGGATCCCGATCGGCTCCCCGACGATGCGCACCGAAACCCCCACCGGCACCTCGATCCACTCCCTCACCACGGGCAACGCCGGGGCACCCACGAGTTCCCCTTGGGCCGCCCCAGGGACCGAGAGGGAGACGAACGGCCCACGCTCCGTCATGACCATCCCGCGGTTCAGGCCAGGGACGACCACCTCGAACGAGAGGCCTGATGGCCAAGTGGCCTCGAGCTTCGTCTCGAATCCCGTGGGCTGGGGAGAACCGACAGGGTACCAGGGGCCCATCGCCCCAGAGGCGGAGGTGATGGCAAGGATGAGGATACACACTCTCGGACCCATGAAGCTCCTCCTTGATCCTGAGGTGAGAACGAGACCTCGCCTGACCGAGCCAGGCATGGCGATCGGATGCTTGGTGTCACTCGGACAGATCACGATCGAACGCTCCGACGGCTGCCGAGGCCGCCGACTCGTTGCCGGCGCCGTCCACCGCGGTCACTCGATAGTAGTAGTTCACGGTCGGGTCGCCGATTCCTTCAGGCACCCAGACAGACGTCGCCGTGGTGGTGAGGTAAGGCGCAAGACCCGAGGTCGTGAAGAAGGGGGTGAGGTGTCGATAGATGATGTAGTGATCCACCCCCACGTTGTCCACACACGGGCTCCACGTGAGCGTCCCATCCAGCGCGAGGGACAGGTTCGAGGGCACCGTGGGAGGCAGCACGTCCGCACCCAGCCACGAGAGGCACCGCTGCACGACCGTCTGCACGTTGTTGGGAGCGGCACCGGTCGAGGGCAACGCCTCCAGGGGAGCCCCAAAGAACACCGTCCTGAAGGTCGAAGCACCCGAGGCAGGGTATCGGATCGCGACCGAGTACCCTGACGACTGCATCGAGAACACCGTGGCAGCCGAGGCGTCGGGGTTGACCCGGTCAGGGTACTGACCAAGCCCGGAGGGATACGAGAACGTGACGGTGATCCCCTCGCCGATGGGGTCGCCCGGGGTCCCCACGAGAGTGGAGCCCGAGATGTTCGTCGTCGAGGAGGCGACGTGGAGGTAGGTCGAGGTGAAGGGGTCCGAGGCGTAGGAGGAGAGGTAGTTCTCGGCGGACAAGAGGAGCCTCCCTCCCGCATCGAGGTAGGCCGCGAGGTTCGCCCGGTTCTCGTCCGTGACGCTCGAGGCGTTCTGGTCACCAGCCGCCCACAGGACGATCCCATAGGCGCGCAGGGTGTCCAGGGGAACGGTCGCCATGCCGCTCTCGAACGTGTTCCACCGGTGATAGCTGCCTCCCCAGGCCTCAAGGGCCGTCACGATCCTCCCCTCCGTCGGTTCATCGTCCGCATCCACGAACAGGAGGTCACGCTGCCCCACGACGAGGGAGAACGAAAGGTCCCACTCCCATCCCCCCTGCGCGGAGATCGTGAGCACGAAGCCAACCTGGTGGCCAGAGGGGGTCGTTGGCGACGTCGTGACGAGGAATCCCTCGAGGTTCTCGGCCGTCTCCCCGCCTGGGATGTCGGGGTAGGACGCCACGCCACCCAGGACGGACACGTACGGGTCTTGGGTACCCAGCGCGCCGCTCACCCCCCACGCGGTGCCGAGCCATAGGTTGCGGACCGCGACGAACACCGACGCCGTCTCGCCCGGATCGAGGAGCCCGTTCCCATTTCCCCCCTGCCCATCGTCCACCCGGGCGCTCACGAACACGAGGTTGGGCTCGTTGGGCGGAGAGCCGATCTCGATGGCATCGAGGTCGAACCCGGGATTCGGGACGCTCGCGGAGCCGACGTTGTCATCCTTCACGTAGAGGTACCGTGCCTGCGCGACTCCTGCGGACGCGAGGTCGAAGGAGGCGGTCCCACTCGCCGTCCCCAGCGACACCCACGGACCGTTGAAGGCGTTCCCCACGTACAGGGTATACCCTTCGTCTCCGTCGGATCCCGCCTCGTAGACCGTGAGATCAGGACCCGGCCCATCCACGAAGGCCTCGCCCGCATCGAGCACGGTCCAGCCGTTCTTCCCGAGGCTGAACCATTGCCCGTCAGGGGGGCCCAGCGCATCGTGCGCATGCGTCGGGTAAGGGTAGTTCCCATTGTAGTCCGTGCTGTTGGCGCTCACCACCCTGCGGGGGAAGTTCCGGGTGTCCACCGAAGGCTGGAGGGCCACGTCCACCACCGTCCGCCCGTTCGCTCCCACCGTCACCGAGGGAATCGTCACCGTCACGTACCCCGGATGGGACACCACCACGTCGTACGTGCCGGGAGGGAGGGGTCGATGGTAGTACCCTGACGAAGCCGTCGCGAACACAGGCCAGTCGATCTGGGCGGTGTTCACCATGGCCGCCAGGGGCTGCCCAGTCGTCGCGTCGGCCACGCGCCCGCCGATGCCCTGGATCGCGCGCCGGATGAAGTCGAGGATCGCCGGGCGATTCAGGTTCACGATTGCGTCGATCTGAGACTCGGGAGGCTCGTACGAGTTCGAGACCTCAATCGTCCAGTCCATCCCGCCGTACGTGCCGTAGCTCCAGTCGTTGCAGTCACCCTTGGTCTGGTACCAGTCGTATCCCTCTGTGATGCCGTAGTTGACGTACGAATCGTACGCCTGGCTCAACTGCACGATGTATGCGTTGTCAGGTGTGACGACAGGCGTGTAGTTCCAAAGGTAGTTGACGTAGAGAGCACCCGAGTGATACGACAGCGAAATGCAGAACTGGCGAGTGAACGAATTGTCACGAATGGCACGAGTCTCCGGCTGAGAGTAGGCGCCGCTCACGGAGTTGTCATCGCGCATGTATCCGTAGTTGCGGTTCAAGTCGACTCCGTTCGCGTTGTACCTCGTACCCGCCTGCACCCCATCAGGGTTCATCATGGGAATGATCCAGATGTCCCGCTCGTTCACGAGCTCGGCCACGGAAGGCACGGCCGCGTAGTTCTCGAGGAGGTAGTGTGCGATGCCGAGGGGGACCTCGACGCTGATCGTCTCGTTGCCGTGGTGGGCACCGATGAGGCGCACCGCAGGCTCGAACTCCTCCACGTCCGGGTTGTCCGTGATCTGCAGGGCCCAGATGGCTCTCCCCTGGACGCTCTGTCCGAGGTTGTGGAGCCTGCAGAGGGACGGGTAGGCCGCCGCCAGGGCCTGGAGGTCCGCCGTGAGCTCCGCGTGGTTGTGGTACTGGCCACGGTCGGGCTTGCTGAGGGAAGGCAAGAGGTCGCGCACGTCGTCCGCGACGATCCTCACGGGCCACCGAGCCTGGAGCCTGGGCAGCACCTCCTCGGCCACGATACCCCTCGCTACCCCCTCACGCACGTCGTCGAGGGAAAGACCGAGTCGTACCGCGTCGGCGACATCGGCCCGCGTCGGCGTCTGGACTTCGACGAGCACCTCACGCGCGCCTCCTGGCGCCACGAGTGTGAATGCCACCGTGAGGGTAAGAAAAACGGGAATGCTTCTCATGGAATGGACCATCTTGGTTCAGCAGAGAGGAAAAGGGGAGTACAGCGACAAGTCAGAACCATCAAATATGACCAGCCGAAGGAAAGTGCGTCTCGGCACCTACTTCTGCTGACGTTCGAACAACCCTCGGATCTCGAGGACCTTGTCGCGGGGGAGGCCACCCTTCTCGACCGCGATGTCCAAAGCCTTGAGGCCGAGCTCGCGATAGAGACTCCCCACCCTGGGCCGACGGGCTTCCACCGCCTGCAGGTGCTCTCGGATGGTGACAACGTCTCCCCGCTCGATCGGCCCAGTGAGGGCTTTGGGTAGGCCCAGGAGGTCGATGTTGTCCACCGTTCCGCGAAGCAATGGAATGAGCACGCGCACGGCCTCTTCCTTCTCGAGCCCTATCTGGACGAGCAACTCGACCGCGGATTGCGTGAGGACGACGACGAAACCGCTCGCGATGCATGCGGCGGCGTGGTAGACCGGTTTCGTCCGCTCGTCGAGCAGAATCACCTTGCCGCCGAAGGCCTCAGGGATCAACTTCTCGAGCACCGCGATGGCCTCCTTCGAGCCCTCGAGACCGAAGTAGGAGCCAGGAAGGTGCTCCATGGCCTGTTCCGGGGTGGCGAAGCTCTGGAACGGGTGCATCGAGGCGACGTGGCACCCTTTCTTCGCGGCGGGAGCGAGGACCTTGCTTCCGAGCGCGCCTGAGGCATGAACCACGAGCTGGCCTCTTCGGAACCCGTTGTTCGCCGCCAGGCTCTGGCAGACAGGGCCGATCTGCTCGTCCGGGACGGTGAGCAGGATCATCTTGGCGCCAACGGCCACGTCCACTGGATTGGTGGAGATCATGTCTGCGTCGGTCAACCTCGCACACGCCTCCGCGTCGTCCCTGTTCCGTGAGGCGACGCCGCTGATCCGGTACCCCGCGCGGGCGAGCATGACCGCCATGGCGGTGCCCACGCGACCAGCGCCGATGACGGCGATTGTGAGCTTCTTCATTTGCTTCATCTTCACTCGGCCTTCTCGCAGGTGGGGTGTCCCCGAACCTTTTGGGTGAAAGGAGCGGTGCTCGAAGCTCCGCACGGTGTGGGCCTAGACAGCATGCCAATGTACGTCGACTCGGCCTTCGTTTCAATCTTCGCCTTCGGAGAGGAATGAGACGCATGGAAGAACGCCCACTCATCGTGCAGAGCGACAGGACGATCCTCCTCGCGACCGACACGCCGGTCTACCACGAGGTGCGCGACTTCGTCGCCCGTTTCGCGGAGCTGGAACGAAGCCCCGAGCACTTCCACACCTACCGGATCAGCCCCCTCTCCCTCTGGAACGCCGCCTCGGCCGGGACGAGGCCTCGTGACGTGATCGAGGGCCTCCGACGGTACTCTCGCTTCCCGGTACCGCCGAACATCGAGGTAGAGATCGAGGAGCAGATGTCCCGCTTCGGGGTGTTGCAACTCGTCCGCAAGGGAGGCGAACTCGCCCTCGTGTCGAAGGACCCTTCGCTCTTGCGGCGATTGGCGCGAAACCCGGCGCTCGTGAAGCTGCTCCAAGACCGCGTGGATGATGGCTTCAGCGTGCCTGTCCTCATGAGGGGCAAGCTGAAGGTCGCACTGCTCAAACTGGGGTGGCCGGTCGAGGATCTCGCGGGGTACACGCCGGGGGCACCACTGCCGTTCTCCCTGCGCAGCCAGACGCTCTCCGGGCTCCCCTTCGCCCTGCGGCCGTACCAGGCGGATGCGGCTGCGGTGTTCCACGCGGGTGGGTCGGAACGTGGTGGCAGCGGGGTCATCGTGCTCCCGTGCGGTTCCGGCAAGACCATGGTGGGCATGGCCGTCATGGCCTTGCTCCAGAGGCACACCCTCATCCTCACGACGGGGATCTCGGCGGCCAGGCAATGGTTGAGGGAGCTGGAGGACAAGACCACGCTCACGAGTGACGAGATGGGCGAGTACTCGGGACTCAAGAAGGAGATCAGGCCCGTGACGGTCACCACGTACCAGACGGTGACGTTTAGGAAGAAGCGCACGGACCCATTCCCCCACTACGAGCTCTTCACGGGATTCGACTGGGGGCTCATCATTTACGACGAGGTCCATCTCCTCCCCGCCCCGGTCTTCCGTGTCGCTGCCGAGATCCAGGCGCGGCGCAGGCTCGGCCTCACCGCCACACTCGTGAGGGAAGACGGGAAAGAAGGCGAGGTCTTCTCGCTCATCGGACCGAAGCGGTACGATGCCCCTTGGAAGGACCTGGAGCGGGCAGGATGGATTGCGAGTGCCCTGTGCTACGAGATCCGCGTCGATCTACCCCCCTCGGTGGAGGAGGACTACCTCGCGAGCGCGCCGGCGAGACAGGTACGCGTCGCGAGCAGCAACCCTGCGAAGGACGAGATCGTCGGCCGGCTCCTCGAACGCCACGCCGACGACAAGGTGCTCGTCATAGGGGTCTACCTCGACCAGCTCAGGCGTCTGTCCGCTCGCTTCGGCCTCCCGCTCATCTTCGGTGAGACGGCACAGTGGCGACGCGACGCGCTCTACGACGCCTTCCGGCGCGGCGAGATTGGGTGCCTTGTCGTCTCGAAGGTCGGGAACTTCGCCATCGACTTGCCCGAGGCGAACGTCGCCATCCAGGTCTCCGGCACGTTCGGATCCCGCCAGGAGGAGGCCCAGCGCTTGGGCCGCATCCTCCGCCCCAAGCACGATGGGGCACCCGCGCGCTTCTACTCCATCGTGTCCAGGCGCACCCCCGACGAGGAGTTCGCGGCGAATCGCCAGCTCTTCCTCACCGAGCAAGGGTACCGCTACTTCGTCTTGCGGGCCGAGGAGCTCGACGAGCTGGAGACGCTGCGCTGACCGGTCGTGCCCAGGTTCGTGCCCTCCGCTCTCATGGGAGGTCGTCGCGCGTGGAAGGCCGAGGTGGCAACCCCCCGTCAGGCATACGCGGGTTGATCTTCGCGCCCCAAACCCCATGTTTCTTCAGTGAGCTGTCTCCTTTTCGGTCGCCCCACGACACAGGAGGTCGTCCATGCGCCGCCTCGTGATGCTCGCCGCAGCCATACCCCTCTTGGCCAGCGCCGCCACCTACCACTCCATCACGGTTGACGGGAACCTCTCCGAGTGGGACACCTCCATGGAGCGTTGGACAACCTCTACCTGGGGGAAGTTCGGATACATCACCTGGGACGCCGACTCGCTCTACATCGCGTACGAGGGTATCAACATCAACGACAATGGCGGCTACAACCAAGCGGTGTTCGTCGCGATCGACACCGATCCCATGCCCGGTCTCGACGACGGTGCTGGGGGCACGAGCCTCCCCTACGAGCAGTGGTTCGCGGGTTCGGCCGTGCACCTCCCGTTCCGGGCCGATCTCCTCTACTCTGCGAAGGCCTTCGCGGGGGCCCCGGAGAAGCACGTGTGGCAGCACACCGAGGGCGGCTGGTTCCGGGATGGGGCGGGAGGCACCCCTGACCTCCGCGACTCCTACCACGTGGCGTGGGTTGGCTCCGCGTTCGAGATGGCGATCCCTCGGGAGCACTTCGACCGTGGGTCCCACATCCACCTTGTGATGTACGCGAAGGATCTCGCCTCACCCTCCAACCCTGGGTGGGGGTGGCTCTACGCCGCGGTCCCGGACAATGGGACCAGCGACGGGATCAACGACAAGACCTTCAGTCACTTCTACGGATTCAGGCTCGGTCCGGGCATCCGACCAAACGATGGCATCTTCTACGATGCTGCCCAGGGCCATGTGTTTTGGACCGGCGACCCTCCGGGCCCGAACAGCCTCATCCCTCTCCTCGTGCGGGACTGCGCCCAGGGGGGAAACCTCCACTGGGGCGTGAACGCCGAGGATGGCGCGTGGACCCAACCCATCCAGGCCTACTGGCCCGAGGGGAGTGTCCCGGCGGGCCCCAGCGCGATCGAGAGCCCCCTCTCCGGCCCCGATGCGGGCGGCGTCTGCGCTCTCACCCTCGGCCCGTTTAACACCGGGGCCCAGCTCGTCTTCACGGTTGACTTCGTCATCCACTGGAACGATGGCTCGTGGGACAACAACGCGGGCCGTGACTACGAGGTGGCACTGTGGTTCCTCCCAAGGCCCGGTGAACCATCAGTCACGTTCTCGTCTCCGTCCGACGGAGCCTCGTTCGTGCAGGGCGACACGGTAACCGTGTCGTGGTCGAGCTCTGGCGCATCCGAGACGACCCTCTGGGTCGACGGAGTGGAAGAGGCGGGCGGCTCGCCCTACGAGTGGGTGACCGACACCGCCGGTTTGGGGCGCCACCTCCTCGTCGTGCAGGCGACGAACGAGGGCGGCCTCGTCGCGTTCGACTCCCGCTGGGTCTGGGTCACCCCCACGGTCGAGGAAGAGACACCGCCGGCTGGAGCGTCTCCCGGAGCCCATGACAATGGCGACGGCACGGTCACGTTCATGCTGTGGGCGCCCGGGAAGCACTTCGTGACCCTCCTCGGCGATTTCAACTCCTGGGACGAGGACGCGACCTTGCTCAAGGTCTACCAGGACAGCGTGTGGTGGGCCACCCTGCCCCTGTCGTCCGGGTCCTATGAGTACCGATTCCTCGTGGATGGAACCCTGCCCATCGCCGACCCGTACGCCCGTCGGGTGGCCTGGACGAGCAACGGTGTTCCGTCGGGGGACTGGCGGATCGCGAGGGCGGTCGTGGACGTGGGGGCACCGGCCTTCCCGTGGACCGACGCCTCATGGACCCCTCCCCCTCCGGAATCGATGATCATCTACGAGGTCCACCTGGGCGACTTCTCGCCATCGGGCGGCTTCGAGGGGCTGCAGGCGCGCCTGCCCTACCTCGCCTCCTTGGGGGTCAACGCGGTGGAGCTCATGCCCTGCTACGAGTTCCCTGGCGCGGTGAGCTGGGGCTACAACCCGGCGTTCTACTTCGCGCCGGAATCCTCCTACGGGACGCCCGAAGACCTCAAGCGTCTCGTCGATGCGGCCCATGCCCGCGGGATCGCGATCATCCTCGACATGGTGTTCAACCACATGGATGCCTCGTCTCCGCTCTACCGTCTGTACGGCACGAACTGGGATGAGAGTCCCTGGTTCCACGCCATGCCCAACCCTTGGGGGTTCCCCGACCTGGACCACTGGAGGGCGGGCACGAAGCAGCTCACGAAGGACGTGCTCGAGTTCTGGATGGATGAGTACCACCTTGACGGGTTCCGCTACGATGCCACGGCCTTCATCGGGTGGGATGGCATCGGCGACGATACGGGCAACGGCATCGGGTACTTCACCTACGTGGCCTGGAACCACGATCACGACGTCTACCAAGTGCTCGAGCACCTCCCACAAGACCCGGCGGTGATCACGGGGACCAAGGCGAACTCCGGCTGGCACGACACGTTCCACGATCAGATGAAGGCGAACCTGAGGGAGGGGCAGTTCGAGGGCTGCACCTTCGGGAACATGGACGTGACGGCCCAGGCGATCCACTACGCGGGCGATGGGTTCACGGCGCCGACCCAGGTGGTGAACTACACGGAGAACCACGACGAGCAGCGCGTGATCTGGGAGGCGCAGACGAACCCGGCGATCGACTACGCGCTCGCGGTGAAGAAGGCACGGCTCGGTGCGGTCGTGCTCTTCACCGCCACGGGCATCCCCATGATCTACCAGGGGCAGGAGTTCGGCGAAGACAGCGAGCGAACGATCGATCCGAACCCCCTCCACTGGGAGTACCTCGACCAGCCGGTCGGCCAGTCCGTGTTCCGGCACTTCTGGCGCCTCATCTGGTTACGCAGGAACTATCCCTCCCTCACGAGCGGGAACCTCCTCACCGTGGTACAGGACAATGCGAACCACGCCATCGCGTACTGGCGCTGGGCCGAGGGCGGGACCGACTCGGTCGTGGTGGTCGTAAACTTCGACCAGATGTCCAAGACCGTCAGCGTGCCCTTCCCGGTCACCGGTACCTGGTACGAGTTCCTCGGCGATTCGGCCGTGTGGGTTTCCTCGTCGCCACGCTCGATCGTGGTTCCCGGCTCCGAGGCACGGGTCTACTGCAGACGCAAGCGCTGGGAGTGGGACACGACACCTCCTGCCGCCCCAACCGGCATCATGGTGACGCCCGCGCCGGGGCAGGTCACGCTCACGTGGGAGGCCGTGACCCAGGACAGCCTGGGTCAGCCAGAGACCGTGGCCTACTACGAGGTATTCAGGGCAACGAGCGCCTACTTCGTCGCGAGTGTCACCGCCTTCGTCGGTTCGACCACCGGCACGGTGTTCGTGGACGCGTCCCCACCCGACGGACCGGCCTACTACCGCATCCGTGCCTGTGACGCCTCCGGCAATCGCGGTGAACTCTCGGATGCGCACGGACGCTTCCCCTTCACCACGAGTTCCCCCGCGGGGCGTGCTCGCTGAGGGCGTCGCGCGGCGGGTTCGACCCGGTGACCCTCGGGTGTCTTTGCAGGCATCGGACGCGAGACCCTGCCGACTCACCCTCGGGGACACGAGCACGACGGTGGCGGAGGTGCAGAGGCCCGGCTACATTCGCTCGACTTTGTGCCGGGCGTGACGTGAGCGGGTGGCGGAATCCGGTACCGGACCCCCACCAAGACCGCGACGAGGCGCCAGACGGGCGAAACGAGGGAGTGGATCGATGCAGCGTGATGCGCGACGCGTGCAGCCCCGCCTGCCGTCGGGGTTCAGGGACCTCGGTCCCTCCGAGGCAGCCGCACAGCGATGGATGATCGAAACGGTGTGCAGGGTCTACGAGTCCCACGGGTTCGTCCCGTTGGACACCTCGTGCGTCGAGTACTACCAGGTCCTGATCTCTGGGCACGAGGAAGGCGGGGAGAAGCAGATCTACCGTCTCTACAAGGACGAGGTGCCCCCGCCGGACCAGGCGCTCGCGTTGCGGTTCGAGCTCACCGCCTCGCTCGCTCGCTACGTGGGGCAGCACATCGACCGACTCCCACTGCCGTTCAAGCGATACCAGTCGGGGTACGTGTGGCGCGGGGAGAGGCCCCAGCGCGGGCGCTTCCGCCAGTTCCTGCAGTTCGACGTCGATACGATCGGCATCGCGGACCCTGTGGCGGATGCGGAGATCGTGGAGGTCATCTATCGGAGCCTCGCGGCGCTCCAGGTGCGCGCGTTCGAGATCAGGCTCTCCTCGAGGAGCCTCCTCGCGGGCCTCGCGCGCGTCATCGGGTTGGGCTCGCCCGAGTCGCAAACAGCGTTCTTCCGCATCCTCGACAAGCACGACAAGGTCGGCACGCACGCGCTCCTCGCCCAGCTCGCCTCGCCTCCTGACGAAGGAGGATTGGGGCTTGAGCCCAAGGCGCTGCGCGTGGTGGAGGAGACGCTGGGGATCGCCGGAGGGAACGACGAGGTGATGGAACAGGTGGGTAGGCTGCTCCACGGCCCGGATGAAACCGTCCGAGGCCTCGCCGAGGTGGCGAAGATCCTCGAGTACGTGGCTCACGCCGGGCTCCCCCACCCCGAGTACGTGCGCGTGTTCCCCTCCTTGGCACGCGGGCTGGACTACTACACGGGCCCGGTGTTCGAAACCGTGATCACCGGCCAGGAGCGGATCGGTTCGGTGATGAGCGGGGGGCGCTACGACGGCCTCATCGGTCGGTTCGCCGGGCGAGATCTGCCCGCTACGGGCGTTTCCATGGGCGTTGATCGGCTCCTCGTGGTACTGCAGGCCCTCGGGACCACGCCGGGTAGTGGCTCGCCGTGCAAGGCCCTCGTCGCGGTCCTGAGCGCAGAGGAACGGTCTGTGATGTTCGGGCTCGCCTCCAGGCTGCGAGCCGAGGGCATCCCGGTTGAGCTCTATATGGGGGATGGGTTCTCGTTCCGTCAGCAGATCGCCTACGCCGCACAGCGAGGGATCCCCTCTTTGATCATCCAGGGAGAACAGGAGCGATCCCGAGGGGTCCTCGCCGTGAGGAACCTCACCACCCGCACGCAGGAGGAACTCGGGTTCGACGAGGCGGTGCGGAGGCTGCGGGGCTGAGGAGCACTCCCCCTGTCCCCGCGGCGTCTCACGTACCGCCGGATGCTCTGAGGCGTCGCACGAGGGCGGCCAACTCCTCCCCAAGCGGCGCGGGGAGGCGATCGCCGAACCTCTCGTAGTGCCGTTCGACCTGCTCCACGGTGGCGAGCCACCCTCCGACGTCCACACGGAGGAGCTCTTCGAGGGCCTCGGGTGAGACATCGAGGCCGTCAAGCTCGAGGTCGGACGGTCGTGGGAGCCTTCCGATCGGGGTGTCGACCGCTCCTGCCGTGCCCTCGCATCGTCTGAAGATCCAGGCTAAGACCCTGCCGTTCTCCCCGTAGCCAGGCCAGAAAAACCTCCCGTCCGGTCCCTTCCTGAACCAGTTCACGTAGTACATCCTCGGCAGCGCGTGCTCGGAGGTCCGTTCCGCCATGGAGAGCCAGTGCCGGAAGTAGTCTCCCATGTGGTAGCCACAGAACGGGAGCATGGCGAAGGGATCGAAACGGAGCTGGCCCACGGCCCCGGCCGCGGCTGCGGTCGTTTCGCTCGACATGATCGAGCCGAGGAAGACCCCGTGCTGCCACGTGAACGCCTCGCACACGAGGGGCACGACGGAGGCGCGGCGACCCCCGAAGAGCATGGCTGAGATGGGCACGCCACGAGGGTCTTCCCACTCAGGAGCGATGACGGGGCACTGGCGGGCGGGGGTCGTGAACCGTGCGTTGGGGTGAGCGGCAGGCCTCCCGCACCCTGGCTCCCACGGTCTGCGTATCCAATCGGTGAGGGCTTGGGGAGGTTCCTCCGTCATGCCCTCCCACCACACGTCCCCCTCGGAGGTGAGGGCACAGTTCGTGAAGATGGAGTTGCGCGCGGCGGTGAGCAGGGCGTTCGGATTGCTCCGCATGCTCGTGCCCGGGGCGACCCCGAAGAAGCCTGCCTCCGGGTTGATCGCGTAGAGCCTGCCGTCAGACCCGAACTTCATCCAGGCGATGTCGTCTCCGATCGTCTCCACCTTCCACCCAGGCAACGTGGGGATGAGCATGGCGAGGTTCGTCTTGCCGCAGGCGGAAGGGAACGCGCCGGTCATGTACTGGACCCTGCCTTCGGGGCTCGTGATCTTGAGGATGAGCATGTGCTCTGCGAGCCACCCCTCGTCGCGCGCCTGGACCGATGCGATCCGCAACGCGTGGCACTTCTTGCCCAGGAGTGCGTTCCCACCGTAGCCCGATCCGTAGGAGCGTATCTCTCGCGTGGCGGGGAAATGGGTGATGTACTTGTTGTGAGGGTCGCACGGCCACGGCACATCCGCCTCCGTGTCGTTCAGGGGAGCACCAACCGAGTGCAGGCCCCTCACGAAATCCGTGCCCTCGCCGAGCACCTCGAGTACGCTCGTGCCCACCCGCGTCATGATGTGCATGTTCGCCACCACGTACGGAGAATCCGTGAGTTCCACCCCGATCCTCGCGATGGGAGACCCCACCGGACCCATGCTGTAGAGGATGACGTAGAGGGTACGCCCGCGCATGCAGCCCGCGTAGAGGCCATCGAGCAGGGTCGCCATCTCGTCGGGGGCTCGCCAGTTGTTCGTGGGGCCCGCGTCGTCCCTGCTCGGGGAGCACACGAAGGTCCGATCCTCGACCCTCGCCACGTCGCCGGGGTCCGACCGCACGAGCACGCTGTGTGGGCGCTTCGCGGAGGAGAGCGGGATCGCGGTGCCCGTGTGGACCATGATCCGCAGCATCTCCTCGTACTCCCCCTGTGACCCATCGCACCAGTGGATGCGATCAGGCTCACACAGCCTCGCCACCTGCGCCACCCAGGAACGGAGCGCCTCGTTCTGCGCCGGAACACCCGAGACTCGCTGACTCATGATGACCTCCTTGCTGCGCGACAGGGGCCCATTAGAGCGAAAACCCTTCTTCGCGTCAACCTTCGGGATTCACGACCCTTCCAAGAGCCCAGCGGAGAGCCTGGATCCCGAGCGCCTGCGTCCCGCGAGCAGCAAACCGAGCGAGACCGCCAGGCCTGGGAAGATGGGCTCGAGTCCCCACGGGTACGACCCGTTTCCCCACGGAAGGTAGGACCACGCGAGCCACAGGGCAGAGACGGCGCCGGCCCCCACCATCATCAGGAGCGCGGTCCTTCCGTCAGGACGGAGCCGCCGCGAGAAGCTTGTCGCGAGGGGCAGCAGGAGTGCCGGCGTTCCCACCGATCCGAAGTGGTGCCAGATATCCACGACCGAGCGCAGCCACATCGCCACGAGGATCGCCACGGCCGCCGTGGCCACGAGCGCGAGCCTCGTGTAGCGGTTGACCTGCGCCTCCTCTCGCCCCCGCCATCGCCACAGGATGTCGCGCCCAAGCGTGATACCGCCGAGGAAGAGGTACGAGTCTACCGTCGACATCACGACGGCGAGCAAGGCCACCCAGAAGACCCCGCGTGCCCATTGGGGTAACAGCGCCTTCGCAAGCGTGGGGAACGCGGCGAGCGGGTTGGCCAGATCCGAGAGCAGGGCCCGCGCGTAGAGGCCCGCGGTGGTGGTGAGCCCGTCAAACACCATCCAAAAGAGGATGGACACGAGGATGCCTCGCCTCGCCACGCGCTCGTCTCGCGCCGCGTAGCAGCGCTGGTAGAAGGCTGGCTCCACGAGCGTGCTGAGGGCGATGAAGTACCAACTGACCACGTACCACGGCGACTTTCCCCCGTGCCACTGGAAGTGGCTCGCCGGGAGCCGAGCGGTGAGGAACGCGGTCCCCCCCTGGCGCATCGCGTACCCCACGAGGAGCCCAAAACCACAGAACATGAGGGCGAACTGGATCACGTCCGTGATGAGGTCTCCCTTGAGCCCGCCCCGGAGCACGTAGGTCACCGAGAAGGTCGTGCTCACCACGAGGCACGCGAGAAGGGGCCAGCCGAACAGGAGGTTGAGGAGGATGCCGAGCTGGAGCACGTAGGCCGCAGGTGCGGTCATGACGAACAGGATGACGGACCCGACGTAGGCTGGCGCGCTCCCGTACGCCTTGAGGAGCTGGTCGGGGATAGTGAAGTAGGCGGTCCGGCGTGCCCTCGACGCGATGAACACGGCGAAAAGGAAGGCGGCGAGGTAGTACGGCACGCCGAAGACGAGCCAGTTGCTCAGCCCGTGCCGGTAGCTGTACTCTCCGACTCCGAGGATTCCCCCGTACCACGTGGAGACGAGGCTCGCGACGAACACGGGCAGTGTGACGCGTCTGCTTGCGAGCAGGTAGTCCTCCGGGCGGTCCTGCTTCCGGAACACGGCCGCCGCCGTCAGGAGAAACAGGCCGTAGAGTCCGACGAACAGGGCGTCGATCATCGACCCACTCCGTCACACTTCTCCGGAACGCGCCACGAAGACGAGGCAAGGACAGACGACGCGACCGCGCCTCTCTCACGCGTGAGGGTCGGCCGCGTCTGCGCCCGGAGCCTCGGACGCTTCACGCGAACCGACCCCTTCGTCCCTTGCACGCACGGAGGGCCACGACGGTCTCACCGGACCCGGTGCACACCCTCACATCTCGAGCCAGACCCCGAGGTAGAGGGTCCGCTCCGGCCCCACCCAGAGGTACCGGGCGCCTTCCCACGAATCGTAGTACCCAGAGGTCTCGTACTTCACGTTCGTGAGGTTCTCGACGCGCAGCTCCACGCGCGCACGCCCTGCCCTGCCGAGAGCCAGCGGGCCCATGGCCAGCGAGGCATCGCCCACTGTCCAGGGGTCGATCGTCCTGTCCTCCCGGCCGCTGGTGTCGAGGTACTGCTTCCCGACGTGGCGTACGCGCCCTCCGATCTCGAAGAATCCGCGGCGGTACCCGGCCCGAACCGTCAGGAGACGATTCGGGAACAGGGGGATCGGGTTGCCCGACAGATCCTCCCCCTCCGCGCTCCCGCTCTCATAGCTGACGAACTCCCTCAAGACGTTCCTGCTAAAGGAGCCGGTCGCTCGAACCGTGGCCTCACCACCCAGCGGCACGGCTCGCCAGGGAAGGGACACGTCGAGTTCCACGCCCTTGTGCTCTGTACGGGGGGCATTCCCGGTCACCGGTGCGCCTCGCTCCTCGTCGAACCGGCCGTACGGGATGATCTCATCCTCGAACCGCATGAGGTAGAGTGCGCACCCGGCCTTGATGCCCGCGATTTCGAGCTCGGCACCCGTTTCGTAGTCGATGAGGCGCTCGTGCGAGACCTGTGGATCGTGCCAACGCACCCACCGGACGCCCCCATCAGCGGCACGAACGGTGTCCGACCGGGCAAACAGGGGGTCGGCGAACAACTCGTCAGGCCCCTCCCAGACATCGAAGTACTCATCGTCAGCAGGCTCGCGTTGCGCCCCGGACACATTCGCGTAGAGCCGCAAAGACTCGGCTGGTCGGACCATGAGTCCCACTCGCGGACTGAGGAAGGTATACGAGGTCTCGAACCGATTGAGTTCGGCCCCGAAGAAGTTCCCCTCCTCCTCCTGACGGAAGCTGTAACGTTTGTGCTGCAAGGAGAGGTCGGTCAAGAGGTCCACTCGGGGGCCAAGGTGGGAGAGGCCGTGCACGTACCAGGAGAGGTTCCACTTCTTCCCCCGGTAGCGATAGTAGTCCCCCCTCGCCGTGTCTGCGTAGTCGGTCCAGAGGAGCGTGCCCCAGTGCGTGCTCCAGAAGGCGGACACTTCGCCTCCAGAGGCGACCTCCAACGGTCCAAAGCTCTTGCCGACCCGTGGGAGCCATCCGACGTGATCCTTGGCCACGTGCTTTTGGCGAATCACGTCCCCTCTCGTTGTGCGGTCCCAGATCGGCACCACCCCGTAGTCCCGCAATCGACGGTTCTGCTTGTACTGCTCGTAGTAGCCCCTTCCTCGGACGTAGAAGACCGTGCTTGAGGCATCCAACCCACGAGGCCCGGCCCAGTTGAGGTGGAGTTCGTAGTGGGGTTGGTTGAACGAGTCGATCTCGTTCTCATAGGTGACGGGGTTGAACCGACGGTTCACCGTGAGGCTCTCCTCGTGCGCGGCGTACCACCCGGCGTGGGTCTTGATCGGTCCTCCGTAGGCCACGAGACGGGCGTTGAGGTTCTCACTCGAGGCCCTGCCCGAGAGGAAATAGGCCCAGAGGTCCGAGGCGGTGCGATCCCGGTAGCCATCGGAGAGGATCCTCGAGAACCGTGCCTCCATCGCGCGGTCCCCGGCCGAGATGGAGGTCAGCTGGAAAGAGAACGCCCGCGTTCCCCAACTGCCGAGGCCGGCACGCACGGTCATGCCTGGCTCAGCCCGCATCTCCGTCGTCACGATGTTCACTGAACCACCCAGGCCGTACTGCCCCACGAGTGCAGTACCAACCCCTCGTTGGACCTGGACATCTTGGGTGCTGCTCAGCAAGTCTGGCATATCGATCCAGTAGACCTGATGATCCTCTGGATCGTTGAGGGGGATTCCATTGATCATGACGTTGATCCGCTTCTGATCGAACCCGCGGATCTTTAGGTAGGAGTACCCTACTCCGCTTCCCGCATCCGCATACGCGTACACACCAGGCACGAGGTCCTGCAGGAGCGCGGGTGGGTCCTTCACGGTGTGTTCGCGCCGGAGGTCGACGCGGCTGATGTTGGTGAACGTAACGGGGGTCACCCCAGGCACGGCACGGTGCGCGGTGATGACGATCTCGTCCGCCTCGAGCACCCGGGGCGTGAGGCGAAATGCGACCGTAGTCTCACCACCGGTGAGAACCACGCGCTCCGTCGCACGCCGGTACCCGACGTGGTGTACCTCGATGGTGTAGGGGCCGAAGGGGAGCGGACCGATCCTGTACGCACCGGCAGAGTCCGTCACCGCCCCTCGTCCGACATCGATGAGCGTCACGGAAGCCTCAGGAACCGGCAGGCCGGTCTGCGCGTCGACCACCGTACCCACGATCCACCCGGGGGACTGGGCGGAGGCGACTGAGGTGAGACTGAGGGTGAGGAGAAGGAGAAGTGTGCGTCCCATCGAGCACCTCCTAGGCGGGACTGCTCCATGCCAGGCGCAGGGCAGGCGCCTCGTGCTCGATGATCTCCCGTTCCCTACGCTGGCATTACCCAGATCAGGTTCATGGGGTATGCTCTCAGGCCGTGGCCATGGGGCCCGACCACCCCCAGGGACCATGCGTTGTTCTGCGAGAACAATATCACCCGCTGAGGGCCCGCGTCAAGTCACGAAGGGGGGGAGCCCCTCCTGCGCACATCGACGAGCGTGGCGTGGGGAGTTCTCCGGCGTCCCCTACGAGGGCTCTCTCCCGACAGCGTCCCCCATCCACACGCGGTTCCTGCCTGCCCGCTTCGCGGCGTACAGTGCCCGATCCGCCTCCTCGAGGAGGTACTGCCACGAGCCTCCCACGCTTGGCACCGTCGAGGCGACGCCGATGCTGATGGTCACCCATCCTGAGGCGGCCACGGGGTGCGCGAGGGCGAGCTCCTCGATCGCTGCCCGCATGCGTTCCGCGAGGGCGCGCGCGTGCTCCGCAGGGGTCTCGGACAGCACGACCACGAACTCCTCCCCACCGTACCGCGCCACGAGATCCCCTGGGCGGCAGGCGTGCGCCGCGATCACACCGGCGACACTCCTCAGGCACTCATCCCCTGCGCGGTGGCCGAGGCGGTCATTGTACGCCTTGAAGTGGTCCACATCGATTATCAGGAGGGAGAGAGGGCGCCCGAAGCGAAGGTTCCGTTGCCACTCTCCTTCCAGGAACTCCACGAGCCGCCTGCGGTTCGCCAGGCCCGTGAGGGGATCGCGCACCGAGAGTGCCTCCAGCTCCCTGTTGGCTTCGGCGAGCTCCCTCGTCCGCTCGGCAATGAGGCGCTCCACCTCCGCGAGGCGCACCCGAAGCGCCCGTGTTCGCCACGCGAAGGACCCCGCGACGACCCCAACCGCGCTTGCGCCTGCGAGCAGCCTGAACCACCAGGTACGCCAAAACGGAGGCTCGATCACGATGCGCACCGCGGCCTCGGACGGGCTCCATACCCCGGAGCCGTTGCACGCCTTGACACGAAAGACGTAGCGCCCAGGGGGCACGTGGGCATAGTGCGCGAACCGCTGAGACCCAGCGTCGAGATACTCTCTGTCGAGGCCTTCGAGTCGATAGGCGTAGCGGGTCTTTGCGGGGGAGGTGAGCTCCACGCCGACGAAGTGGAACGACAGGTAGTGCTGGGAATGGTGGAGAAGGAACGGGGGATCCGGCTTGAGACGCAGCCCTCGCCCCACTGGCTCGCCAAACACCCGCACCGAGGTGATGAGCACGTTCGGCGGGTAGGGGTTGTCGTGCACCTCGGCGGGATGGAAGAGGGTCACGCCGTTGACACCACCGAACACCATCTCGCCGGATGACGTCCGAAACGCGGCACCCGCGTTGAACTCGGTGCTCTGCAAGCCGTCGAGCACGTCGAAGTTCCTGATTCTTCCCGAGGCAGGGTCAAGCCGTGAGATCCCCTTGCCGTGGGCGACCCACACCCCTCCGTGCTCGTCTTCGAGGAGCGCGGTAACCGCGTCGTCGGGAAGGCCATCCCTTTTTCGCCACTGGGTGAATCGGCCTGTGGTCCTGTCGAGGCGGTTCAGACCGCCCGCGGTGCCAACCCAGAGCGCGCCGTCGCGCCCCTCGCAGACCCACGACACGCGATCGTCGCCCAAGCACGCGGGCTGACCTGTGGCGCGGTACGTCACGATGCGTTCGCTTGTGGGATCCAGCCTGCTGAGGCCAGCGCCCACCGAGGCGACCCAGAGGAACCCGTCGCGATCCTCCGTCACCATATGCAGGTAGTCGGTCGGAAGCCCCCCGGGCATCGCGCGGATGTGAAAGAAACACCGACTGACGGGGTCGAAACGGTCGAGCCCGGCGCCCCAGGTGGCCACCCACAGGAGACCGCGGCTGTCCCAGAACAGGTCCATCACGACGTCCCCGCCCAGGCTGCAGGAGTCCTTCGGATCGTGCCGAAACGTCTCGAAGCCTTCGCCGTGCGGCCCAAGGCGCGAGAGTCCTCCCCCCCAGGTTCCCACCCAGATCCCCCCCTCACGGTCCTCGCACAACGCGTAGACAGCCCCAGCGGCAAGGGCTCGGGGATCACCCCGCCTCGGGCGGAACCACCTCACCTCGCCTGTAGATCGGTTCCACTTCTCCAACCCCGCCAGCGTCCCGACCCAGAGATTGCCGAGGCGGTCCTCCATGACGGCAAGCACGACACCTGCCCGCTGGTGCTCGGCGCCGGGGAGGGTTGGCCGGTGGTGACGGAACGGCCTCCCTTTCAGGTCAAGACGGTTCAGGCCGCTGAAGTCGGTACCGATCCAGAGGATATCGGACCGATCGAGGCACAGGGCCAATACCCTCGATGAGCTGAGGCAATGGGGATTCGAGGGGTCCACGCAGAACGACCTTACGTTCGCGTTGTCGAGTTCGATGCACGTGAGGCCCCCCGCCTCGTGGCCCACCCACACCCGGCCCCAGCGGTCCTCCACGATGCTCGAGATGCGCGCGTGGGGGGGCCCATCCCTGTCCCCGACTCGAAAAGACGATGTCGGGCGGAGGGTCTGTGCATCGATCTTCACCACCCAAAGCCTATCGGTTCCCACCCACACGCCGCCGTCTCGTCCGGGAGCGAGGGCGGACACGGCACCGAACGAGGAGTCCGACGAATCACGCAGGTTCAGGCATGTGTCGCCAGAGGGGTGCACGAGTCTCACACCGTCCAGCGCCCCCACCCACACCCTCCCCTGTGGGTCCACGGCCACTGCCGTCAACAAGGTCGCAGGAGGGACGCTGGGCTGCCGTGCACCACACCCCACGCGTTCCACGCGCCCCGTCGTCGGATCGAGGCGGTCAAGGCCTCGTGCCGTGACGATCCATAGGGAACCCGTCGAGTCTTCGGCGAGTGCTCGCACGTCATCGCTAGATAGACTCCAAGAATTTCCAGGAACGTGTCTGCAAAATGTGAATGCATCGTGTCTAGGATCGTAGCAATTGAGCCCCCCATCAAGAGTGCCAACCCAGACTCTCCCGCCGTGATCCGCGAGAATAGCACGCACCTCATTACTGCTCATGCTGGTTGAGTCATCTGGATCATGAACAAAGCTTCGGAACTCATACCCATCGTAGCGGTTCAGCCCGGCCTCGCCTCCCACCCAAAGGAAGCCGAATCGATCCTGTGCGACCGCATGGACGGTCGATCGGGAAAGCCCCTGTTCCAGGGACACCCGGTCGAACCACGGGAGGGTCTCGCGTGCGTTGCACGGACCTGCGAGAACGACGAAAACGAAGGCGATCGCCATGAACACGGGCGCGCGTGTCCCTGGGAACCCGCCAGACGCAGGCCTCACCTTCACGTCATGCCCCCGCTCGGTCCCTTCCCCAGCGAGAGGGTGTACAGCCGGAATACCCGAGGTCATCGACGGCGACGAGAGGGGTCTGAGCTGGGGGAAGGGGCATCCATCGGTCTCGCTCGAAAGGACGGGCACACGCAGCACGAGAGTCTGGCATCCCGTCGTTCCTCCGACGTGGGCCATGCCAAGCCCCCATCAGGAACCTCTCCTGGCATGGCGTTCTTGGATTCTCGGCGGGGAGTCTAGCACCCTGTCGGCCTCGAATCAAGCCATCTCCTCCGCGCCCGAGCCGCCCGTTTCCCAGCGGATACACCCATGGGATGGGAGAAGAAAGGACCACGCGTGGAACGGCCGGAATAGCTCCAGACTCTCAACGGTATTCGCGAATGACTCCTCTCCGGCCGTTTCGGAAGCGATCCCTTCCCCTCCTCTCTCGAGGGCAAAGCGGTCAACGAGAAGTGTGGCGTCGTAGGGCGCGCAGGTGGGAACCCCGTGGAATGGGCTCCAACGGTTCGTCTCGCGGGAGCCCGCCACGACACGGGAGTCTCGGCGACGAAACGAGTCTCGCAAGGGATCTCACGGGCCCAGAGCCAGGGTGCTGGACTGACACTCCCACTCAGGAACGTTGTGGCGTGCCGCGACGCTCGAGACCGCCCCATCCTCCGTTGTTCGGAGAACAACTCAGGATCTTCAAGACTCCCCAACGCGGCGGCCCGAGGACTCTCCTCACCGGCGTTGACAGAGGTGAAGACCTCGGAGAGGAAGCGAGAATGCTCCTCCAATTTGGAAGGGGGATGGAGGGAGATCTGGCAGTTCTGCGAGGACACGTAAGGGCGGAGTGTGCCGGCCACATCTTCATCGCTTGACAGTGGTGTGGCCAGGTTGCTACCTTGGGTGTAGTGTTCGAGACTCGCACTGCGCCCATCGAATGCCACCCAGGGGCGGGCGCTAGTCTCCAGGCAGGAGGGTTCCCATGGCCTCCTCCCCTCCCAGTCGCAAGGAGGAGGACCGCTTCCTCCCCTCTCCTCACTCAGGGCTCCGGTCCAGGGGCCCTCCGTCCCTCCTTTCGGTTTCCTCCGATCGTTGTACCGGGTCGAGTACGGTTCGGGGTATGTCGAGGGCGGCCTACCCGGAAAGGAGATACGCCATGAAAGGGTGGGGCTGGGTGCTGGTCATGGTGGTCAGCAGTCTGGTCTCCGCGGAGATTCCGCAGATGATCAGCTATCAGGGGAAGGTGACGGACGCATCGGGGACGCCGGTAGCGGATGGGAACTACCCGATGCGGTTTCGGATCTACGATGCAGCGACGGGAGGTACCCCACTGTGGGACAGTGGGGACCGGACAGTGGCGGTGTCTGGGGGAGTGTTCAGCGTACTGTTGGGGCAGAGTCCGCAGCCGGCGATCGGGTTAGCGTTCGATGCGGACTACTGGTTGGAGGTGACGTTCAACGGGGTGGTGCAGAGTCCGCGGCAGCGATTGGCGTCGGTGGGGTATGCGTACATGGCCAGCGGCCTTGTGCCGGGCACCGAGGTGAGCGGGTCGGTGACGAGCTCCCCGTACGCGGCCATCAAGGCAGCGAACACCGCTACCACAGGTGTAACGTACGGAATCTGGGGCGAGAGCTCCTCGACGTCGGGCAGGGGCGTGTGCGGGGTAGCCTCGGCCACCACGGGAACCACGTACGGCGTGTACGGCGGGAGCTCCTCGACGTCGGGCAGGGGCGTGTACGGGTGGGCCTCGGCCACCACGGGAACCACGTACGGCGTGTACGGCGGGAGCTCCTCGACGTCGGGCAGGGGCGTCTACGGGTCAGCCTCCGCGACCAGTGGGGTGGCGGTGGGGGTGTATGGGAGGACCAGCTCCACCACTGGCTTTGGGGTCTACTACTCCGGGGGGCTCGCGGGGACCGGCACCAAAAGCTGCGTCGTGAAGACGTCGAAAGGGCCGACCCTGATGTACTGCCAGGAGAGCCCCGAGAACTGGTTCGAGGACTTCGGGGAAGGAACTCTTGTCAACGGCAGGGCCCATATCGAGCTCGATCCGTTGTTCTTGGAGACGGTCACCATCGACGAGGCAAACCCCATGAAGGTGTTCGTCACCCCCGGTGGACGTTTGGGTGCCTGGTGGGTCGAGAAAGCGACAACGTCGTTCGATCTGGTGGCCCCGGAAGCGCTCGACGGAACGCGATTTGACTACCGTGTCGTTGCCAAGCGCAAGGGGTATGAGACGAAGCGCCTCGACCATTGCAAGGCGGCGGAGACGGACTCGTACCTCTATCCCGAGCTGCGGGAGAAGGAGCTGAAGGAGCTCGAGGAAGAGCGGGCACGGCTGGAGAAGGAACGAGCCCGCATGGAGGAGGAGCACCAGCGGATGGAGCGGGAGCGCCTGCTGAGGGATGAGGAGCATGCAAGGCACGAAGCGGAGCGGGCACGGATGGACGAAGAACGTGCGCGACTGAGGGCCGAGGCAGAGTCACCAGAGACGTTCCCGGCTCATCCCGCTGCTCCGGAGCCTCGGGAGTAGGGTTCCACTCTTCCCAACGACACGGGGCACCCTCGCACAGGGTGCCCCGTGTTTCGTGGGACACTTCACCGGTCCGTCGGGCCCTCGAAGCCAAGGGCACGGGGCTCTCCGCTTCCACCCTACCCCCGACCTCTGCCGCGAATCGGCGGTCGTGAGGACCTCCCTTCCCCGATCTCCACGCCTGCCAGCGCTCCTGCGCCTGCGGGGCTCGTGATGACCACGGACTCCGAGGGCGATTGAGGTAGTGCTTTCGCTCCCGCTCTCGGAGTCGATCCCCTCGCTCGTGCCGCAGGCAGCCAGACGGGAGGAATCACGTGGCTCCGCGCTGGACACCGGCCGCGAGGGACCTGAACCCCTGAGCGGGTCCCGAGGAGGCCCCGATCTCCCCGCATCGTGGCCTGGAACAGGGCTTCTGGGTCCGCACAAACCGCTAGGGGACGGCCGGGAACTGGGCCGGATGCGACGTTCCCGCCCCGGTCTTCTCCCAGGGATCCCTACCTGATCAGCACCAGCCGCTGGGTTGCGATGAACTCACCCGCAACGAACCGGCACACGTACTGACCAGCCGCCACCCGCGCCCCGGCCATGTCAAGCCCATCCCACACCGCGCGATGCCGCGCTGGCTGCTGCTCCCCATCGACCAACACCCGCACCAGCCTCCCCTGCACATCGTACACCGCCAGGTGCACCTTCGCACGCGTGGGGATCTCGTATGCGATCGTGATCGACTCGTCGAACGGGTTGGGAGTGGCCTGCTCCAGCCCGAACACTTCGGGCAGCCCAAGCCCCACCATGACAGTGACGGGGCCATGAAGCGTCGTCTTCCCGTCCGTATCGACCTGCACCAGTCGGTAGTAGTTGGTCCCAGGTTCTACCCCCTCATCCACGAACCGGTAGGAATGCGGGGTCGTGGACGTGCCGGCCCCAGGGATGATCTCCCGGTTCAGGCGCTCGTAGGGAACACCCACCGCGGTGGTTCGCTCGACGTGGAACCCCAGATTGTTTTCTTCACTGGCGGTCGACCACTGCAGGATCACCGCCCGCTCAGCGGGCCGCCAGGACGCCTCGAAGAACGCCAACTCCACGGGCACGATCGGCAGGCTGAACACGTACGCCCTCCCGACAAAGCCTGCTTCCCAGTAGGCGCCGACGATCACATCGTCGCGGCCATCGCCGTCCACGTCGCCCACGGCAGAGACGGAGGAGCCGAAGGAACCGTGATACTCCTCCCGGCATACTCGGGACTCGACCCGGGGTTCTCCCAGAAAGCGCGCACGATGACGTCACGGCGGCCGTCTCCGTCAACATCTCCCGCCCCCGAAACGAAATGGCCGAAGTAGCCGAACTCCTGCTCGTTGGGTGACGCGAGGGTGTATAGCAGACTCCCGTCAGCCCCGCTGAATACGTAGGCCCTCCCGGCTGCGAAGGGGCTCGACCCAGGGCTCTCCTGGTACGCGCCGACGATCACGTCCGGATGCCCGTCGCCATTCACGTCACCCACGCCCGAAACACAACGGCCAAAGAACCCCAAGTCCTCCTCGTGAGGAGACACGAGGGTGTGCAGCACGGTGCCATCGGCCCCGCTGAACACGTACGCCCTGCCGGCTCCTGAAGGGCTCGACCCGGGATCCTCCAGATCGGCCCCGACGATGACGTCGCCGTGCCCGTCACCATCCACGTCACCCACGCCAGAGACGGACACGCCAAACCTGCCGGGTCCTTCTTCATTGGGTGACACGAGGGTGTACAGCAGGCTCCCGTCCACCCCGCTGAACACGTAGGCCCTGCCCGCATCTTGGGGGCTGGACCCAGGATCCTTGCCATGGGCGCCGACGATGACATCGGCGTAACCGTCGCCGTCCACGTCGCCCGCTCCAGAAACCGACCAACCGAACAGGCCGTACTGCTCCTCGTTGGGCGACACGAGGGTGTATAGGAGGCTCCCATCCGCCCCGCTGAACACATGGGCCCTGCCGGCTTCCTCCGGGCTCGACCCCGGCTCCTCTCCGTAGGCGCCGACGATCAGGTCCGAGAACCCGTCGCCATCGACATCCCCCGCGCCGGAAACAGAGTGACCGAAGAAGCCCGCGTATTCTTCATTGGGCGACACGAGTGTGTGCAGCAGCGTCTGCCCGAAGGTCGATACTGGCAGCACGAGTGACATTGCCACGAGCCCATGGGAGATCCATCTGGCCATGACTTACCTCCTGACGTTGCTCTCCAGCGCCTGCACCTCGACGCGCCTCGGGGGATCGCGGCCCTGACATGGCGGACTCCCCACACGCAGGAACCACGTGGCAACCGGCCAATCCCAGGTCGCCTTAGCCCAGTGCACCCCTCCTCTCCGTCTAGCGCCGCGCGATGTGATCATTCCCGAATGCTGCCACCACCTCTCAAAGGTAGTATGCAAGCCGATAGCTCAGCATTGAAGAAGGACAGGCTGCGACTCACCTCTGTCAAGTCGATTTCATCTCCAGATCGGTGGGGGAGCAAAGCCGGGGGACCTTGAGGGATAACGGACAATCGTGATCGTGAGAAAGGAGAAGGCCAGCAGATCGAGGGAGGGGAGAGGTTGACGGTTCAGGAGTTCGTGCAGGCGCTGCGAGGAGAGGATGAGACGAGAGAGTTCCCGTGACTGGCTCGGAGCTCGTGACGAGCCCTGGCATACGCCCAGCAGCGGACCGCAACCCTCACCGCACGATCCGATCGCCTGCCGTGGGGCACGACGCCATCATACGGTGCGGCCATGGATGCACCCCGCGTGGAACGGCCCGTCAGGAGGCCGTTCCTTTGTCAGGAGTCAGTCGAACCGCGCGCCTCCCGGCTCCTCGCCCCGGTTCAGGGAGAACTCGTGCTCCCCCACCGTGTTCGACGGGAGCGACTCGTCGTCGCTGCTCCTGGCCGTGACGCGGAAGAAGTACGAGATCTCGGGATCACCGATTCCCTCAGAGAACTGCAGCGAGGTATCAGGCGCAGCGACGATCTGCCATGGCGTTCCCACCGTAGGCACGTGACATCCGGTCCCTCGATAGATACCGTAACTGGTGGCACCGGAGACCGAGGTCCACCACAGCCGTGCCGCGCCCGGCGGGACATGTTCAATGGACAGCGTCGGGGAGCCCAGCGTTGATCCCACCTTCCACACGTGCACGAGGCATTGATCCCCATCCGCGCGGTGTTCGAAGACATACAGCAAGCCGCGCGCCCGATCGAAGCACATCGCCCCCACCAGCGAGTACTTGTCGCGGTAGGGATCACGTACGGGGTCAAAGAGCACCCCTCCGATGTCCACCGAGTCGTACGGCTGCGGCGCCCAGGTCGGAAGCTCTCCCCTTGCGACCGCCGCGAGCTCATCAGGGTCAAACAGCAGGATCTGGGCCTTCACGCTGTCTGACCAGTAGCCGCGATCGTCATACGGCCACGGCGGAAGCGGCGGATAGGGAGGCTCCTCGGGCCACACCGTACCATCGAGGAAGCCGTACCACCACGACCCCATCCCCTTGGTACCCAGCAGGGCCACTGCCGACTTTCCCCCCACGGTGAGCCACGATCCGCCCGTCCACTCATCGTCGGGATTGAAGGTACGCATCTTCATGGTGTCGGCGGTCGCGATCTCGGGGATCCCGGGTTGCTGCACGCCATAGAGGAGAAGGGGCGTCACCTGCGTGAGGGTCGCACCTGGCGCCGGGGGGTTCCCCTCGTTCCAGGGGCCGTACGCAAACAAGGCAGGCCCCAGCCCCGACCAGAATCCCTCCCGGAACCGGCCTGTCGCGAGGAGTCTGCCCGGAGTGTTCGTCTCCGCCCAGTCCGGCGGGATGTCGAACAGGTAGTCGGCCGTCGCGTACGGAGTGTAGCCATCGAGCCGCCACGGTCCTGCCGGCCGGGGGCTGGAGAGGTCGAGTTCGCTCCAGCCATGGGTCGGGGTGAACCCCTGGATGTGCTGGCTCCAGCAGAAGTGCAGCTTGGCCGACGTCTGGGCCCCCTGGGCCGGGAGGTAGGCGATGCCAGCCTGGGGGATCCCCAAGTACCCGAACATGCCCCCCGTGATGTCCGCGAAGGGCTGGAGCGTGGTGGCCCGGTTCAGATCGTCGAGGTCCTTCGTGGGCGAGATGACGGGGACCGGGATGCTGATCTCAGATACGAGTTGGAGCTGGTCGTGGCCCAGGGCGAAGATGGAACCAGGGAATCCGTCTTCCGGGCCCTGAGGATCGCCACCCGGGGAGTAGGTTGCGGCGAACCCGCTCCAGTTCCAGCCGTACTCGCCTTCATCGGGAAGGCGAAAGGCACCGAGATACTCGAAGTCCGCCGGGGTGAGGAGCGCACCCTGCGTCAGCCAGAACAGGCCGCAGACGGCCAGCGTGCCGCCGATGCGTGGAAAGGAGCTCATACGCGCCACCTCCCAGGAGTCTGTCCCACGCTCCGATGTATGGATCACCCTCCTGTCGAATGTGCATGAGCTTCGTCATGCAATCCCGTACCGTCAGTGCCGGTCGAACGGAGCATCAACCTCCCGAGACACGGGCGTGAACAAACCTCAGACCTCCAAAGTAAACCGCACCCTTCGTGGCACCGCAACCGGCGTGGGAGCGCAGTGCGACGCGATGATCCGCCGTTCGTCGTACGGGCGCGTTCGGTAGAAAGAAGGCAGTCCCTCGACGGTGTGCAGCGTCCACGACCCGAGTCGTCCCTCTCTGCACATGCGATTGACCGCTCGACGTAGCCGTTCCCCGCGGGCGCACCCTCGATCGTTCGGCTCGTGTTCGAGCTCCCCAAAGACGTCCTGCGAGCCGTAGACGTGCCAAAGGAGAAGAGCGCGTGGGGCGTGCCGCCTCTGGCTGCCAAACCGCCCCCGCGCGCACCGCCGGCGGATGCTGTCGATCGCCGCGAAGCCCTTCGCATGGCGGGAACAGACGTACTATGCCTTGCGGTCTCGACGACTGCGACGGACACCGCGGCCTGGCCCTCACCGAAGGCCGTCGGGCAGGCGTGGCTTGAGCGAACCTCGAGGGCGACGTGTGCGCATCGGAGCCTGCCGCCTATCCGAGGATCTCCCCTTTTGTCTCGTCACCACTGAGTGCGGCTCTGTGGGGCGAGACCGGTTCCGTCCCACGTGCCGTAGGGCATCCATCCGCGACGGGATCCCCACTTGGAGACACGGCGAAAGCCGCGCCCGCCCTGGCCTCAGCGAACACACCGCGAGTCCCGATACAACTGGCCCGAAGGAGTACGTCCCTCCGCGCGAAACAGCTCCCCTGGGGACCCGTTCCGTCGCTCCACCAATAGACCCGGGCTCCTCCCCTCGCCAGCGCCGAAACCCCATGCAACTCACGGGGCTCAACCGCGTTCGTCAGGAAGAGTGACTCTCCCTCGTGGAAGAACTAAGAAGCTGTTGCGCGATCGTCGAGTCTGCCGTTGTTTGAGAGGCGACGTCGGGCGCACGCACGTCAGCCCGCAGGAGGCCCCTCATGATGGCAGTGTCTCGCCGCTCCCGTCTGCCCCTGCTGTTCGCCCTTTGGAGCACCCCCCTCCTCCTGGCCTGTTTCGAACAGACCCCCACGCCCATCCCCCCGGGCCCGCATGAGCCTTCCGGATGGCTAATGCCCGCTGGGGTGTGCAAGGAGTCGACCGTCGACACCGAGCCGTACGATTCGTGCGTCGAATGCGTGGGCTTCACGTACACTGGTGACGCCGTCCTCATCCTCACCCACATGAACGCGGGCTTCAACTCGTGCCCCGGCTCGATCACCGCGGACATCCGCTTCCAAGACTCACTCATCGTCATCGAAGCCCACGAACGGGAGTCGGGTTGCGACCGCCTCTGCCTCTACGACCTCCACTACCGCATCGAGCGTCTCCGACCCCGCGTCTACACCCTCAGGATCGTGCAACCCTACCTGCGCCAGGGCGACGAGCCTCTTGAGTTCACCCTCGACCTGCGCGCGCCCGTCTCCGATCACTGGTGTGTCCCCCGCAGCGGGTACCCATGGTGCCTCGACCTCTACCCGACAGGAGGTGCGCTCGTGTCGGTGAGCGAATGCGTGGTGAGTTCGGACAGCCTGTGGCCGGGGTGGCATGAGTGTATGGAATACGCATACGGGGAGGATGGTACACTCGACCTCCTCCACGTGGATGCGGTTTTCAACTGCTGTCCAGGAGAGATTACCGGTACAGTAACGATAGAGCCGAGCTTCGAAGGCGGAACCATCACGATAGACGAGAGCGAAAAAATCAACGGATGCAGGTGTATTTGTCCCTATACTCTCCGCTACCGGGTGGAGGGACTACCCAGGGGAATATATCGCATTCTCACTATCGAGCATTATGCATCGTTGCCTCATACTCCTCGCACCACACTCGATTTCACTGTAGATCTCTCAACGCCTACGTCAGGGGTATACTGCACGCCGTAGACGTGGGAGACACGGCGCGGTGAGTCTGGGGACCGCGCGGGGTACCTCTGATCCGGCTCGCGCGCCTTCGGAGCCTCTGCTCGGGTGCGGGGGTGAGGTGTGCCCGTGCCCGGGAGCAGTCCCCTCGGGGAAGCAGCACTGTGCCACCATCGGGGCCACGTGAGGCGGGCGGGAGACATGGGTCAACGGAACGGCACTTGCATCAGCTGGACTTGCTTTCGGAGCGACGGAAGGAGACATGGGCGAGACCATGAGGCACATCCTACCCCTGATCGTCCTCGTGACAGCGGCCGCGTTGGTCGTGGCGGCGGCGTCCGTGGGCTCTCAGCGTGAGACGACGGAGGAACGGACCGTGGAACGCGAGCCACTTACGCCGGAGGAGGCTCGAGTCATCCTCCACAAGGGGACCGAGCCGCCCTTCTCGGGGGCATTCTGGAACCACCATGAGCCGGGCACGTACCTGTGCCGGCAGTGCGGTGCCCCGCTCTTCACCTCGGAGATGAAGTTCGACTCTTGCTCCGGCTGGCCGAGCTTCGACGACGCCTTGCCCGGAGCCGTCCGCGAGGTCCCTGACCCTGATGGCGTGCGCACCGAGATCGTGTGCGCGCGATGTGGGGGGCACCTCGGGCACGTGTTCAGGGGGGAGGGGTTCACCCCGAAGGACACCCGCCACTGCGTCAACTCCCTGTCGCTCGCATTCGAACCCGCGCCACGGCTCGAGAAGGCCTACTTCGCGGGGGGATGCTTCTGGGGGGTCGAGTACTGGCTCGAGCAGGCTCCAGGCGTGGTCTCGGCCGTCTCAGGCTTCATGGGCGGGCACACGGAGCACCCGACCTACAAGGAGGTGTGCTCCGGCACCACGGGTCACGTGGAAACCGTTGAGGTGACCTTCGATCCCCGGGTGACGAGCTACGAGGCGCTCGCGAAGCTCTTCTTCGAGATCCATGACCCAACCCAGGTGGACCGACAGGGGCCCGACGTGGGCGACCAGTATCGGTCGGTCGTGTTCTACACTTCCGAGCACCAGCGGGAGGTGGCGCGCGCGCTCATCCGGGCACTCGAAGCGAAAGGGTTGAAGGTCGCCACGCGCGTCGAACCGGCGGGGGCATTCTGGAAGGCAGAAGACTCCCACCAAGACTACTACGAGCGCAAAGGGGCAACGCCTTACTGCCACATCCGGGTCAACCGGCTCGACACCGAGCCGTAATCGGAGCGGTCCGGCTGCAGGTGTGGCTAGATCAGGCCGGTGATCGTGCCGTCGTCCGCGACGTCGACCAGTTCGGCCGCGGGTCGTCGAGGAAGCCCCGGCATGCGGAGGATCTCGCCGGTGAGGGGAACGAGGAACCCTGCCCCCGCGCAGACAACGATGTCCCGCACGGTCACGAGGAAGTCCTTCGGGCGGCCCAGGAGTTCGGGGTTATCGGAGAGCGACTTCTGGGTCTTGGCGATGCACACCGGGAGGGTGTCGAACCCACAGGCCTCGATGCGGGCGAGGGCGCGCAAGGCCTCTGGCCGGTAGTCCACGGCCTGGGCACCGTACATCTCGCGCGCCACGATCGCGATCTTGTCCTTCACCGGCAGGCCCCAGTCATACAGCGGGCTGAAGCTACAGGATCCCGCGTGCACGAGTGAGGTGACCCTCTCCGCGAGGTCGAGGGCTCCCTCCCCTCCCCTCTCGAAGCAGGTGACGACCGAGCTCTCTTCGCCGGCCTCGGCACAGATCCGGCGGGCGACCTCGAGCTCTTCGCCCGTGTCCGAGGGGAAACGATTCAGGGCCACGACCGAGCGCATGCCGAACTTGCGGATGTTCTCGATGTGTTTCTCGAGGTTCCCCCTCCCCCGCTCCACCGCGGCGGGATCGGGACGGTTGACCTCTTTGAGTGGGACCCCCCCGTGGAGCTTGAGCGCACGCACGGTGGCCACGAGCACGACCGCGCATGGGGCGAATCCACCGTAGGGGCAGACGATGTCGAAGAACTTCTCGGCCCCAAGGTCAAAACCGAACCCTGCCTCGGTCACCACGTAGTCGCTCGTGGCGAGGGCAAGACGCGTCGCGAGGATGCTGCTCGTGCCTTGCGCGATGTTCGCGAACGGCCCGCCGTGCACGAAGGCAGGGCCACCTTCGGAGGTCTGGACAAGGTTGGGGAGCAGCGCGTCGCGCAACAGGGCGGTAACCGCACCCTGGATGTTGAGTTGGGCCACGCGGATCGGTGCGCCCTTCGCGGTGAAGCCCACGAGCGTGCGGGCGATGCGCTCCTTCAGATCCGCATAGGACGTCGAGAGACAGAGCGAAGCCATGATCTCGGACGAGGCCGTGATGTCGAACCCGCTCTGCCGTATCGGGTGGTTCGTCCTCCCGAGTCCGATGACGACCTCCCTCAGGGCACGATCGTTCATGTCGATCACCCGGCGCCACAGGACCTCCCCAGGGCCGAAGTCAAGCTCGTTGCCGTGGTGGATGTGGTTGTCAATCGATGCCGCGATGAGGTTGTGCGCCGAGGTCACCGCGTGCACGTCGCCCGTGAAGTGGAGGTTGATGTCGACGGCAGGGTGAACCTGGGACCTCCCGCCCCCCGTTGCTCCGCCCTTCCTGCCCAGGCACGGGCCGAGGGAAGGCTCCCGGAGGGAGACGGTCGCGTGTTTGCCCAACGCGCGCAGGCCTTGGGCCAACCCGATGCTCGTGGTGGTCTTGCCCTCGCCGGCAGGGGTCGGCGTCATCGCGCTCACGAGGATGAGCCTTCCCCGAGAGGACCCCGGTCGCCAGGCGCCGACGAGCCTCGTGATGGCCTCCATCCGTACCTTGGCTTTGGAGGTCCCGAAGGGAATGAGGTCGTCCGCCGAGAGCCCAAGCAGGGCAGCAACCTCGCTGATCGGTCTGAGGGTCGCGCGCATGTCGTTCTCCCTTTCGCGTGGGGTCAACAGCACCCTTAGGAAAGAAGAAGCCCGGAGGCATCCTCCGCCACCCTCGTACCCATCCGAAGGCCCTCGAGCCCACCCGCACCCTCAGAGGTCGGGGAAGAGCTCGGAGAAGATGAGCGGACGGGGGCCGAGTGATTTCCACCTCGTGAAGGTGCCCGCGGGGGTGGACTGGAGCCACGTGGGGAGGTAGCGCTCCGGAAAGGAGAACCAGACCTTAGGCGCCACGGGCTGCGGGTAGGCGAAGTCGCGCAGGTCGTCCAGGCCAAGGTCCGGGAGGAACGACGGAAGGGAGAAGGTGAGCCGTGGGAAGTAGGCGCAGGCACCCAGACGCGGCTCGGACGTAAGCCTTCCGCTGGAGGGGATGCTCCGCCACACCGCGAGCGCGCCGAGCTTACTGTGGGCGGCCTTGCGCACATAGATGCCCTGCAAGTCGTAGAGCATGACCAACTCCAGGGAGTCTCCTCGATCCTCCAGCCTCATCGAGTGTGCCTTCCCACACAGGAACTCCTCGAATAGCATCTCGATCTTGTCTCGGTCCGAGAGGGCGAACTCCCTCAGGAAGATCCTCTGTGTGCCCTTCTTCGGGAGGCGCACCTCCTCGACGGCTGTCCTGAGGCGCGTGGGCCCCATCCTGATGCGCTCCTCGTAGAGGGACGGTATGCGGTACCGGAGGCAGAAGAACCCCCTCCCCAGCACGGCGCGCTCGACGAAACGGAGCGGGTACACCGCGACGTTCGCGTAGTCCTCGCGCAGGGGCGAAACCGCGTCGTCGTCTCCCACGACGAGGATTCGCTCATGCGGAAGCGCGAGCTCCGCCACGAGCCGAATCCCGTCCCACGCGTTGAGCTGGAACAGCAGCGACGCACCCTCCACCGCACGCGGTGACGGGTGCCCACCATCCCCAAGCCCATAGGCATCCTGGGCGTGCTTCATGGCCGCGAGGTTTCGCCTCGCGTACAGCGCCCCGATGGACTCCACCGACGCCGCAGTCAGCAGGCGCACCGACGCCCAGTCAGCGGGAGGCTCGCAGGAATCGCACGGTGAGTCTCCCCCGAGCGGCGTTTGGGCGAACGCGATCGGGACGCACCACGCCAGGATGACCCACCTCACGATGCCACGGAGGAACCCCCACCTCCCCCCAGGGGTCCTCCTCCCCCTCCCGTATCGGTCGAACGTGACGCACCTTTCACCTACGCGCACGACTCCTCCGACGATCGAGCGAACTCCTCTGCCCCCTCGACGGGCACTGAGGCCCAGGACGCTCCCCTACGCGCAGCTCCTGCACGCGTCCGGCATCCCCGACCCCACCCAGCGTGAAACCTCTCCCCCGCGGTACGCGTATTGCAACTGTGACCTTGACGCCCCGAGAGGGTGCGCCAACTTGGATTCCGTTGACCCATCCGTCATCCGATCGTGATGCATGCGTGGAGGATACCTCGTGACGCGGTACTTTGTTCCCGGAGCAGCCCTCGTCGCCCTCGTGGGGGTCGCCTTCCTGTGGCCTAGGAACGGCGACGCCGGAGCCGAGAAGCCAAGGCTCACGCTGGTCTATAGCGGCGACGTGGTGGGCAAGATAGAGCCCTGTGGGTGAGGGGCCTCCCAGCAGGGAGGCCTGGCCCGGCGGGCTGGCTATCTTCACCAACTGAAGACGGAGGGGGACTACCTGCTCGTTGACGCCGGCGATTTCTCCGGCGGGCCAAACGTGCAGGGGAGGATCCAGGCGGAGACCGTCGTCGAGAGCATGGTCAAGGCCGGGTATCACGCGGCTGCCCTCGGCGAGCGAGAACTCGCGTTCGGCCGCGCGTTCGTCGACTCGCTCCTCGACGTTGTCCCGTTCCCGTTCCTCGCCGCGAACCTCTCGGATCCCAAGACTGGCGCACGGATCACCAAGACTTACGAGGTCGTGACCGTGGGCAGCATCAAGGTGGGGCTCATCGGGCTGCTCATGAAGATGGCCCCGGGTGCCGTGGACACGAGCGCATTCCGGATCGAGGATCCGGTGGCCTGGGCTCGCACTCTCGTCCCCGAAGTCGCCTCCAAGGCGGACTACGTGATCGTGCTCGGCCACCTCGGGTGGGGAGGCGCATTCCTCCTCGCCCAGCAGGTCCCTCAGATCGACGTCATCGTGGTCGGCCACGGTTCTCACCAAACTGAGGAACCACAGCGTGTGGGAAGGACGGTGCTGGTCCAGGCAGGCGATCAAGGCAAGAAGATTGGTGTCCTCAGAATCACGGGTGACATCACCAAAGGTCGCTATAGCGGTACGCTCGTGAACCTCGGGAAAGACGTCCCGGAAGACCCCACTATCAAAGAACTTGTCTCACAGTACAGCAAGAGAGTCGCTGACTACTACTCGAAGAACGTCCCGACGCCACGACCGACCCCCAGCGCGACCGGGGCGAGTCTCCGGTTCGTGGGGGCGCAGCAGTGCCGTTCCTGCCACGGTGCAATCTTTGAGCGATGGCAGGCGACTCGCCACGCCCACGCGATGGCCACGCTGGAACGGAAGGGCAAGCAGTTCGACCCGGAGTGCATCCGGTGCCACAGCACCGGGCACGGCAAACCCACCGGCTTCATCGGCGTGCGGGTGAACCCCGACCTCGCGAACGTGCAGTGCGAGCAATGCCACGGACAAGGGAGCCTCCACGTCGCGTACCGGAGCAAGGGTGAGGCAGCCTTGGAAGGGGTGAGCGTGGTGTTGGCCGAGAAGGCGCGCAAGATGCAGCGGGTGGGGCTGAGCACGTGCCTCGAGTGCCACACCCCGGAGCGCGATCCTGACTTCACCCACCGAGAGGGTGACCTGACCGGCATCCACTAGGCCGAGGATGGCCGAAGAGTCCACCGAGCCGGTTTCTGTCCCGAGGGCCGTGGCGCTCCACTACCAAGTCGCACCCCGCGACGTGGTGGCTGGGGTGATCGACCTCGTCGCCCACCACGAGTTGTCACCCGCGGCGCTCCGTGAGATCGAGCAGCTTGCCGGCGTGCGCGTGCGCGTCGTGGACGTCTCCCCAGAGCGGTTCAGGATCCGCTTCACGGAGCTCTACGGGGTGGGAGCGGCGGCCATCGCCGAGGAGAAGCCCCCCTCACCCGGCCCCGAGCCCCCGACACCGCCAGAGGCGGGTATCGTCCGTTTCGTCGACGAGCTGCTCAGGGAAGCGCTCCATCGCCGCGCGACCGACGTACACCTCGAACCTTCGTCGGAGGGCCTCGGGGTCCGGTTGAGGATCGACGGCCTGCTCTCCCCGCTCCCGGTACCACACGATCTCGCACGCCATGGTCGACGCATCGCGGCGCGGATGAAGGTGCTCGCCGGGATGGACTCGACCCCTTCGCCCACGCCGCGCGAGGGCATGATTCGCTGGGAGGACCGTCACCTGCGGGTGTCGGTGCTCCCCACCGCGCATGGGGAGGCGATCCACGTCCGGGTCTTGCCCCTCTCGCACGAGTTCCCGACTCTCGACGACCTCGGCGCCCCACCACCCGTGAGGGAGGAGATGGCGCGTTTGATGTCCCTCCCGAGCGGACTCGTGGTTGCCTGCGGCCCGACGGGTTCGGGCAAGAGTACGACCTTGCATGTGATGCTGCGCACGGGGGTTCCTGACTCGAAGAAGATCATCACGGTCGAGGATCCGGTCGAGTTCTGGATCCCGGGCGCGGTCCAGGTGGAGGTGACACCGCATCTCTCGTTCGCGCGCGCCCTGCGTTCCATCCTCCGACACGACCCTGACGTGATCCTCGTCGGGGAGATGCGCGACCGCGAGAGCGCGGAGATCGCGATGCAGGCAGCCTTGACCGGGCACCTCGTGCTCACGAGCCTCCACACGGACGACGAGGCACAGGCGATCACCCGCCTCCTCCAGCTCGGGATGGCCCCCACCCTCCTCGCGGCCGCCCTTCGCGCGGTGATCGCCCAGAGGCTCGTGAGGAGGGTGTGCCTGGGCTGTCGCGGGGCCTCCGGTGCCCCTTGCCTCGAGTGCGGTGGCACGGGCTACCGAGGTCGCATCGGGTTGTTCCAGGTCACCGTCGTGCGCGGCCCGCTCGTGCGCGCGGTGGAGCAAGGGCTGCCCGAGGCGACCCTGCGCACGCAGATCCGTGCCGACTCTTCCACTTCCCTCGGGGAGCAGGGCAGGGAGCTCGTGCGCCAGGGGATCACCACGGAGTTCGAACTGGCTCGCGTCCTCGGTACATCCACACCGTGAACCTGCGTCAACAGGCTGAACTCTGCGCCGACCTCGCCCTCCTCATCGGTCACGGCATGCCCCCTGCCGACGCAGCCTCCGTGGTGGCCGAGGAGAGGGACGAAGGCTGCGAACGACGCGTCGCGACCATGCTCGCTGCCGGCGAGTCCCTCGAGCGCGCCTTGGGAGCGGTTGGGTTCGCGCCGTGGGCGTGCGCCGTGGTGGCAGCCGCGGAGGGGACGGCCAACCCCGCCCTTGGGCTTGGCCTCGTGGCCCATCAGCTCGGGCAGGAAGCCGCCTGGAGAGAGCGGATGGCGAGGGTGACCTCCTACCCGATTCTCGTCGTTGGCTCGTCACTCTTCGTCGGTGCGGTCCTCTTCCGCACGGTGCTGCCCACAATCGCCGTGCTCACGGAGGAGCTCGGTGGGGCTCTCCCGCTGGCCTCGCGCGTGGCCTTGTCCCTGGGTCGTTGGGCCGCCCATCCAGTCGCGTGGCTGGTCGCGGGGGCAGCGCTGGCGGGCTCCCTCTGGCTCGCTGCCGACCAGGAACGGCTGCGTTCAGTGGCTGCCCGCCTCCCCGGCCTGTCCTCGGCCGCTCGATCCGCTGAGGCGTGGCGGTACTTCGGCGTCCTCACGGCCCTCACCGGGGCTTCCGTGCCACTCGACAGGGCGCTCGAGGTCGCCGCCCCCACCGTGGCGCATCCGCCCTGGCGGGATGCCGCCACCGAGGTGGCGCGGAAGGTGCGGGCCGGGTACCTCCCGAGCGACGCGTTCAGGAGCGTCAGGTGGCTCCCCGGGCGAACGACCCGCATCCTCCGAGTCGCCGAAGCGTCGGCCTCCATGCCCCAGGCGTTCTCTGCGCTCACCGACCACGCGCAGGCCTCCCTGACTCGGTCTCTCGACGCCTTTGCGAGGTGGGTCCCCGTGGGCTTGCTCGCCCTCGCGGCCCTGGTGCTCTCCTTCCTCGCCCAGGCCCTCTTCTTGCCGGCCTTGCAGATCGACCTCCCGCCGTGAGGGGTGCCATGCGACGATCCTTCTCCAGAGGGTTCACCCTCCTTGAACTCATGCTCACCCTCGTAATCCTGAGCGCCTTGGCCTACATGGTGGTCCCGCGGTTCTCAGGAAGGGTGCGCAAGGCCAAGATCGCCTCAGCGAGGACCGACGTGACCCTGAACATCCCCGCGGCCCTCGACCTGTACGAACTCGACACGGGGACGTTCCCCACCACGGAGCAGGGGCTCGCTGCCCTCATCAGCCCGCCGACATCTGCCCCCGTGCCGACTGGCTGGGACGGTCCCTACCTCAAGCGACCCACCGTGCCCACCGATCCGTGGGGGAATCCCTACGTGTACCGATTCCCTTCCTCGCGTGCAGGGGTGGATTACGAGCTGTTCTCCCTCGGCCCCGACGGCATGGAGGGCACCGACGACGACATCGTGAACTGGCGTTGAGGCGCCCCCCGGAATTCGGATCACCCGGAGGCCTCGGGCATCTCCAGCACGAGGAGGCGCGGCTCGGTCATCTCGTGGATCGCCGACGCGATCCCTTCCCGACCAAAGCCCGAATCCTTCACGCCCCCATAGGGCATGCTGTCGACCCTGAACATGGAGGAGTCGTTGACGATCACGCCCCCCACCTCGAGTGCCTCGAAGGCGCGCAGCGCGGTATCCAGCCGCCTCGTGAACACGCCAGCCTGGAGGCCGTACCGAGAGCGATTCACCGCGGCGAGGGCTCCCTCGAGGTCGCGGTAACGCGCCACCACCGTGAGCGGCGCGAACGCCTCCTCGCGCACCACCGCACAAGACTCGGGCACCCCTTCCAGGACCGCGGGGTCGATGATCCGCCCGCGTCGCGTGCCTCCGACGAGCAGCCTGCCACCGGCGGACACCGCCTCCGCGATCCAGGCGCTCACCCGCTCCGCCGCGGCGTCGTCGATGAGCGGCCCGACGTCGGTCGCCTCGTCCAGAGGATCGCCGACCCTGAGGGCTTGGACCTGGGGGAGGAAGCTCGCCATGAACTCGTCGTGCACCCGCTCGTGGACGAAGACCCGTTGGACCGAGATGCACACCTGGCCCGCGTAGGCATACCCCCCGCTCACGATGCGGGGTATGGCGCGGGCAAGGTCCGCGTCGGGCTCCACCACCACGGCGGCGTTGCCACCCAACTCGAGGCAGATGCGTTTCTTGCCGCACGTGCGCTTCAGTTCCCAGCCCACCTCGGCGCTGCCTGTGAACGAGACCATGGCGACGCGTTCGTCCGTGATCAGGGGCTGTGCTTCCGCGGATCGGCAGGGGATCACGTTGCACGCCCCTTCCGGCGCACCCGCCTCATGGAGAATCTCGGCGAGCAGGAGGGCACTCAGGGGGGTGGCTGAGGCCGGCTTCAGCACGATGGCGTTCCCGGAGATCAACGCGGGCGCGACCTTGTGGGCAACGAGGTTCAAGGGAAAGTTGAACGGCGTGATGCCGGCGATGATCCCCAGGGGCATGCGGCGGGTGATGCCCCACCGGCGCGCCCCGTGGGGACTCACATCCAAGGGCATCATCTCACCCTTCAGCGCCGCGATCTCCCCCGCCGCCAGCACGAACGTGGTGGATGCCCGTGCGACCTCGGCCCTCGCGTGACGGATGGGCTTGCCCGCCTCCTTCGCGATGACCGTCGCCAACTCGTTCGCCCGTTCGCTGATGAGTTCGGAGGTGCGTCGCAACACATCCTGACGTCGGTACAGCGGGAGTGCTCGCATCGCCGCGCTCCCGGCTCCCGCGGCTTCGATGGCGTCCTTCACCCGCTCTCGACCAACCCCTTGGACCTCGGCCACCACCGAATCGTCGAAAGGGTTCCGCACCGTCCAGGAGTAGTCTCCGGCGACGGAGCGCCCGCCGATGAAAGGGGAAAACGACTCGCGCATTGCTCCCTCCTCGAGGCACGCCTTGTCCATCGTGGTTTGCTCCCCCCATCCAACACGCTTTCTTGTGTGGAGCAACCCTAACCTCGAGCGTGGGTATGTGGCTCCTCGTCCTTGCGCTTCTGCTCTCCTGTACCCGTCGGCAAGACATCCCCCGACCCTCTCCCCGCGACGGCGAGGGGCACGTGGAGGTGTCCCCCGCGGCGCCGGTCGTCGCAGGAAGCGAGGGGACGTGGGAGTTCAGGTTCCGCACGGGTCCGGGAGGGCTCCCGCGTGGGTGCGGCATCGTGATGCAGGTGACGCCGTTCTGGGGGTGGTCGGCCCCTCAGACCACGAACCCTGACGCACCCGGCTTCTGCACCGTGACCACGACCGCGTCCTGCAGCCTCCGCATCACGAGCAGCAGGGAGCGCAAGTACCTGCTCGTCACCGTGGAGGTGGGCCGGCTCGAGCCTGGCGACGAGGTGCTCATCCGCTACGGGGACACCTCAGATGGTCGCCATCCAAGGGGAGCGGCCGTGGCCGAGCCCTACGCCGAGGCCTGCCAAGAGTTCCTGTTCAAGACGGATGGAGACGGGGATGGGGTCTTCGGCGAGATCGACTCCCAGCCATGCATCCCTGTCGTGGGCCGCCCGGCCACGTCGCTCTGGGTCAACGCACCCAGCCTCGTGAGGGATGGGGTCCCGTTCTGGGTCACGGTGGCGGCCCTCGACGAGACGGGAAACTGCGATCGCGCCTACGAGCGGGTCGTACAGGTGACCGTCCTCGGGACGGGCGAAGCTCCCCCACGCGTGCACCTGCGGGAGGGAGTCGCCCGGTTCGAGGCCTCCCTGGGTATTGGCCTCGGGGGATTCCTCGTGAGTGACAGCCTCGGGCTCTCGGGGGTCTCGAACCCGGTGCTCTGCGGCAGGGGAGGGCATCTTCGGCGCGTGTTCTGGGGTGACATCCATTGCCACACGGGGTTGAGCGACGGCACCGGGACCCCAGGTGACTCGTACCGCTACGCGCGTGACGTGGCTGGGCTCGATGTCGCGGCGGTCACCGATCACGACGCGTGGGGGCTGCGCCCGTTGCGCGATCGAGGGTGGGACAGCCTGAGGGCGGAGGCTGAACGATTCTACGCCCCCGGCAGATTCGTGACCCTCTTGGGGTACGAATGGACGAGTTGGGACTTCGGCCATCGCACCGTGTACTTCCCTGGTGCCTCCGGCGCCGTCTACCCCTTCGACGACCCCACGACCAACACCCCCGAGAAGCTGTGGAAGGCCTTGGCACCGTGGGGAGGGATCACCGTCGCCCATCACGTGTGTGGAGGCCCGGTCGCCATCGACTGGCGACGCCGACCTCCTCCTGACAGGGAGATGGTCGTGGAAATCTTCTCCGTGCACGGCAGTTGCGAGTACGAAGGGTGCCCAGGCATGATCTACTCACCGGTCGTTGGGCGCTTCGTGAGGGATGCGCTCGCCAGAGGCTACCGTCTGGGCTTCATCGCGTCGGGTGACGGTCATGTCGGCCATCCGGGACGGTGGAGCCCTTCGAACACCCAGGGACTCGTCGCGTTCCAGGCCGACACACTCACGCGGGAGTCGATCTGGGAGGCGCTCACGAACCGCCGTGTCTACGCCACCACGGGCGCGCGGATCCTCCTGCAGTTCACCATCGACGGCATGCCCATGGGCATCGAGGTCTCGCCTCGCGCCGATCCCCACGACATCGTGGTGGCGGTGGTGGGGACTGCCCCGCTCGCACAGGTGGCCCTACTCAAGAACGGGACGGTCCTGAAGGAAGACCACCCCGAGGGGATCCTCGCCACCCTCGAGGTCGCCGACGGGGCCCACGAGGGCGACTACTACTACGTTCGTATCACGCAACGAGACGGACACCAGGCCTGGTCGAGCCCCGTGTGGGTCGGCCAGGCGCGGGGAAGGAGGGTTCATGCTGCACCGAGAGCAGGCCGCCCTGGTCGTGGTTGACGTCCAGGGCAAACTCGCCCGGATGGTCCACGAGAGCGAGCGGGTGGTGGGGGCCATCGGCCGCGCCATCCGGGGTGCAAAGGCGCTCGACATCCCGGTCATCGTCACCGAGCAGTATCCGGAAGGCATCGGGCCCACGATCGAGGAGCTCGCCAGCCTCGTCCCGGATGTCCCCCGCATCTCCAAGAAGACGTTCAGTTGCTGCGGCGCACCAAGCTTCCTCGCGGCGCTTGGCCCTCGCTCTCAGGTGGTGCTCACCGGGATCGAGACCCACGTGTGCGTGTACCAGACGTGTCGTGACCTGCTGCTCCGTCGCTTCCAGGTCCACGTGGCGGCCGACGCCGTTTCCTCGAGGGATCCCCTCGCCGCTGCCGTTGCCCTCGACCGCATGCGGGCCGAAGGCGCCGTCATCACCACGGTAGAGATGGCGCTCTTCGAGATGCTGGAGGTCGCGGAAGGCGATCGCTTCCGCGCCGTCTTGCGGGTCGTGAAGTAGGCGTGAGGAACCCGGTCAGGGGTTCGGGGTGCCCCGGCGCGTAGCCCGCGCCGCGCTGAACTCCTCGAGCGTCACCATCCCGTCCCCGTCGGCGTCCGCCCGCATGATCTTGTCACGCAACTCGAAGGGGATCTCATGACGGGAGAGTTTCCCGTCACGGTTGAAGTCCAGCTCTCGGAACAGGGCCACGTCGTCCGAGGGGACGGCGCTCCGTGACGGAGCGGCGACGGAAGGGGCGCCTCTCTCTGCCGGCGCCCCCCCCGATCCCTGGGATCGGGGAGCCGTGCCCACGGCACGACCCGGTCCACCCGCAGCCGGCTTCCTCTCCACCCCGGCGAACGGCCCTTCGCGCCGAGGAGCCGGGGCTCGAGCGGTCTCCTCCGCCCGTTTCTGGGCCTGGGGAACCCCCCTCCTCTCCCCACTCTCGAGTGGAGCCTGCGGCACCGAGTCTTTAGGCGCGGGGGCAGGGGCCGGTGGCTTGGCGAGGTTCGTGAGGGGGACCTCCTCCATCGCTCCGCGCCGGAGGCTCGTGAGGGCGATAGCCACCCCTGCAACGAGGAGGATCATGGCCCCGACCCCCACGATCGAGAGCGGACCGAATGCCCTGCGGTCAGGCGCTGGGCGGAGGTCCTCGGCCCCGGTGCCTGGGCTCACCACGAGGGAGACGTGACGGAATGGGCCAGCATCCGGGCCGGCTTCCTCCTTGACGACGTTTGGATCCCTCGTGCGCGTGAGCGCTTCGTGCACCCCTGGCGAGAGCCCGATCCCATGAGGGGGGATAACCCCTAAGGCGGCAGAGGCAGGCCCGCCCTCGTCCTCTTCGACGCCGCCCTCGGCAGCCTCGAAGAGGAACAGGCGGTGTCCCAGCACCTCCCACTCGGGGAGGGCTCGCGCATACTCGGCGAGCTGGCGCCGTATCTCCTGGGCACAGTCAAAGGCGTCCTCCGGGCGGAGAAACGCGGCTTCGACCCCACGGCTCCCACGGCGAACGACCCTGCCTCCGAACGCTTCGCACAGGGCCACCATGAGGGAGAGATCCCGTTGCAGGACCGAAGCGGTCCCTCCCTCAGGGCTCGCCTCGAGGGGGTCGGTGTCGACGACCCTGCTCAGGAGGACGACCGTCCCGGTCCGACGTGCACGCCGCGTGAGGCTCTTGTCCATCGTTCCCCTTCCGAAAAGAGGGCACCGAACCACTCTTCGTCACCCGGAGGCGCACGGTGCGTATTTCTACCGTCTCGTGCCGCGCGTCAAGTCGCGGGCACTTTCGCTTGACCCGCCCAGGCCTCTCACATGCATTGGGCGGCCTACCCGAGGCCCCTCATCGCTGCCCGGCCTCAGCCTCGTGCGGGAGGGACCTGACTCCCCTCAACCACCTGGAATAGGCCCCATGCCTCACCACACCCCTGCCTCACCCCCTGACCCGTTCCGGCTGATGCGCGATCGCCTCCTTGGGGCGTACACCGAGACGGGCGTCGTGGTGCCGTACCGCCCCGGGCGACACGACCCTGGCGACGTGCTCGAGTACGACCTGAGGGGGGTGGCGAACGGGTGGGAGGGCCGGGCGACCCTCGAGGTCGAACGTTTCGTGGGAGGAGGATTCGCCGGCCAGGTCTACCGCGTGCGACTCCTGGGCTTCACTCCCACGGCTGCTCTCTCGGCAGACGTCCCCCCCGGCCTCGTGATCGGTGGACGCTACGCTCTGAAACTCCTGCGTCCCCCCGGCGCCGGTGCCCTCTGGTTTCGCAACCTGCTGTACGCCCTGGGGTACCAGGCTCCATTCGCACCCCAGGCGAACCACGCCGCGGTGCGCGCGGGTGCCTTGTGGCAGAAGGTGGTTCGCCGTGCCGCCCTCCTGTGGTTCGGTGACGAACGCGCCGTGTGCGATACCTACGCGACCCTCTACGATGAATCCCTGCACACCTTCGGGGTGCTCAACGAGTGGGTCGACGGACGGGTGTGGAAGTTCGAGATCGATGATCGACTCTTCGAACGGTGGAAGTTCACGGGCGAGGTGCCTTCCGACCACCCGTGTCCAGAGTACGTGGGCAAGCGCCTCTTCATGCGACGCATGGTGGAGCTCCTCCACCGTGTGGGGGCAGCCGAATTGGCCCGTCAGTACGAGTGGTGGACCTGCAAGAGCCAGCCAAATGTCCTGCTGCGCGCCGATCCCGACGGCTCCGGTCGCTTGACCGCCTTGGACTTCTCGGCAGGCTTGGTCCTCCTGCCCGTGCTGCCGATGAGCCCCGCAGACGTCGTCCTCATCCTCCGAGGGATCGTCCGAGGGAGGTTCGTCCAGTTCGACCGGGGAGACCTCGCCCGACTCGAGGCGTTTGTCGCCCAGCACGACTCGCTGTTCGAGGATCTTCGTCTCGCCCTCGAAGAACTCGTGGAGCAGGAGGCCACCTACCGGCAGTCGCTCCCCGACGTGACGCACCACGGTCTGCGGGTACTCATCGACCGGCGGCTTCGCCGCTCCATCCGCGCGGGGATCGTCAAGGCCTGGAGGAACCTTGGGTACGTGGACGAAGCCCACGCAGCCAGGGCCCTCGCACGTCCAGGCCTGTTTCGGATGCTGTACGCCGCGAGCGCACTGCCGTTTCTCGGCCCGATCCTCCTTCGCCTCTGGGGCACGCCCCTGTTCCGCGACCACGTGAGGCGATGCCTCACGAGTCCGTCGTACCTCGTACGGGCCCTGCGCGCCGACAGGGCGTCCATCCTCGTCGGGTGGGCTCGCACGGGGAGGGCCTCACCCGCGCGAGCGATGCGCCTCCTCGACCGCGCGATCCCCTTCACCCTCGAACGCCTCGCCCTCTCCTGGCTCCCCGTGTCCTGGCACCGAGGCCTGACCGAACCCTCCTGGGCGTGGGCCCTCCTGAGGGAGAAGATCGCTCGCGCGGTGCGATTCCTCCGGGACCCGGCGTACCGAGAGGATCGTCTGCTCGGCGAAGTCGCAGAGGGTCTTCACGAGGGGATGCTCACCGAGGCCGAGGCCGCGAAGGTCACCGCACAGATCAAAGACCCCTACATCCAGAAGTACCTACGCTGCCTCGCGGTGCACGTGTGCACCCTTCCCATCACCCAAGTGGTGATGCTCATCGTGGGGGTCGCGGTCACCCTCTTCTGTGCCATGTCCCGTGGCATGAGCTGGGCGGAGGCGACGGCGCTCGGCACGGCTGCGGCCGCCACGATCCAGGTCCTGCCTATCTCACCAGGCTCGATCACCCGAGGCCTCTTCGTCGTCTACCTGATGATCAGGGAGCGTGACATCAAAAACTATTACATCGCTGCGCCGATCTCATTCATCCACGTGCTCGGCTACTTGGCGTTCCCGTTCCAGATGGTCGCCCACGATCCGGCTCTGGCTCGGTTCTTGGCCGGTCGGTGGACACGCCGTATCGTGAACCACATCCCGGTGTTCGGTGAACATGGTGCCCTTCTCGAGCACGCCGTGTTCGACCTCTGCTTCAACCTCCCGCTCTCGATCGCCCGCCTGCTGAGACGCCGGCGCAGGCGAACCCTCGGCGGCGGGGAGGCCCTCCCCCTTCCCTAGCGCAGCCCCCACACCCTGCGGATCCGAGAAGCCGCACGGGCTGGTCGAACGCGGGGCCCAGGAGGCACGACCATGACCTCATGGCCCAGCCTCCGGAGGGCGCGGACATGGGGAAGCTGCAGCAGGGGGAGGGAACGTGGCACCCTCCGTGTCGTGTGGAGGACGCACGGGATCGCCCCGAAGCTACGCGCGAGCGCCCGGAGGTCGGCGAGGGAGAGACAGAACGACCGGCCGACCGAATCGAAGAGGGGGAGGTGCTCCCAATGGAGGAGTCTCGACCCCTCCAAGAGCATTTCTCTGACCCGCTCCCGGTGGTCCTTGGGCAAGGAGGCGCAAGCCCTCGCGAGGCCGTCGTACGCCTCGTCGGACGCGGAGATCACGAACGCCTCCGCATCCTGAATGCTCTGGCCGAACGTCGGCTCGTACTCCTTCCGCAGCGAGTTCCACCATGCCTCAACCGGGGGCCCTCGTCCCGGGGCGAGCTTCCTCAACCCGAACCGGATACCGTGCGTGAGCAGCTCGAGCCTGCTGTGCCTCCCCTTCCAAGGAACGGCGAGCTCCCCCCTGCCGTGGGCCTGATCGGCCCTCACCGTGACGATGCCTCCCCCACGCAGGGGCGTGTTGATGACCCTCCCGTTGTAGGAGACCGGCACCGCCTCTTCGGTGCAGAAGTAGGAGAGCTGGCGGCGCTCTTCCGATCGGCGGCGCAGCCTCCGGGAGACCTCCACCCGGTACCCGTGTCGGGGAGCGGACTCCTCGAGCCGAACCGCCCCGTGGCGCACGACGAGCCTCCAGCGGTCCGACTCGATCTCCACGCCGGCGAACCGCAGTGCGAGCGCGAGCATGGTCGTGCCGAACCGCTCCTCGAGGACGCTCACCGCGGCTTGAGTCGCCACCGCGTCTTCCCCTCGCAGGATCTGGCGCAGGAGGTCCCGCTCCTCAACGGGGAAGGCCTGCCCGTCCTGAGACACCCGCAAGGACCAGGGGGTGCTCACCACGTCGATCCTCGAGGGGGAGCGCCGCACGGCGTGGCGCACCATCTGCACCACGTGGTGCACGTCGCTCAGGTAGTGACGCGCGGCGATCTTGGCGAGCTCCGCCTCCACGTCGATGCTGAGCGAGAAGGTCTCCACCGCTAGCAGGTCGGGCCGGTGGCGCCCCTGGGACCACCGGCGGCGTCCAAGGAGGCGAGACACGGAGCGAGCCACGGCTCGAGCGAAGGGAGGTAGCGGCACAGCACGGCCGTTGCCTTCGCGACCCCCTCGAGGCCTTCGCCGGCCTCTCGCATCGTTTGGGCGAAGGGGTGGTCTTTCCCGAGGAGCACGTGGTAGCGACCGCCGTCTCGGAATCGGACCTCGACGAACCTGATGAGGCCTCCCGGGACCATGTGCACCCGAAAACCCTCGTGCACCGCCCGCATGAGGCGCTCAAGGCCCCGAACCCAGGGAGACGAGGGCTCTTCCCACGGTGGGTCATCGAGCCACACGATCGGAGGGAGGTGGTACTGGAGGGAGCGAACCACGGGCGAGGAGCGATCGATGACGGGTCCTCCACGCACCTTGGCAACGATCGGTGAATCGGGTGAAGCTCCGACGAGGGAACGTTTCTGGGCCAGCCGCTTGAGCTGGAAGATGCTCCGGCGGTGCCCGCCCACGATCGGCACGAGGGGACGGAAGCGCAGGGACGGAGGCAGATCGCACTCGTGACCGAGCAGGAAGTCGACGAGATCCGCATCGACCCTGCTCCTTCGTGCCCTCCACTCGACGATGCCGGCCGCGAGCACGAGCACGAGGACTCCCGCGCCGAGGGAGACCGGCCTCCAACGCACTGGCCCGGTGCTCGTCTGCCCCTCGGTGACCGGGGAGGGCGAAGGGGCAGCCACCGCCATGCCTTCGGTCACATCCGCAAGGTGCCACACATCCGCGCAGTACCGCACCACGGCGTGCATGGGCCCCTCCACGGCCCCACCACGGCCCAGCAGACCGACCGCGAGGTGCGCCTCGACACCCATGCCCCGGAGCAGGGCGGCGGCCACGCCGTTGAGCACGTCGCAGTCGCCCTCGCGCGAGGTGAGGACGTGGGGGAGCCACCCGTCGTTCGGGATCGGCGTCTGTGCGTAGCGAAACATCGTGCGCACGGCCCAGAGGAGGGAATCGACCCCGTGGGGGGAGGTTGCCGCTCGGTCCAGGAGCTCGCGAAAGGGATGGGGCCACGGGAAGGTCTCCGGAGCCAAGTGCCCGCATGGCTCGGCCGGCTCCGCGGGCACGGCCTCGTAGCTCACCCAGCCCGGAGACGGAACCGACACCAGCGCCTCCCCCGAGGGCCCGCGCCAGACCTCCAGCGCCTCCTCATCGAGCCGAACGGACCCTCTCCTGACCCCGTAGCCATGCGGCAGGGGCAGGGCGAGGAGACGCCCGGGATCCCCCACCCGCATGCGCACCGAAATCGCGGGGCCCGAGTCGGGGAGGTCGGCATCCGGTCCTGTCTTCTCGAGTGGATCGGCCCAGAAGCCACGGTGGGGGTCGAACCGGGTGAGGAGACGGGCGACGAAGAAGACGCGCGCGGGCCCCTCATAGTGGAAGTCCCACGACGCCGGGATCGGTTCCTGTTCCGAGTCGCCGACCCGGAAGATTGTCTCCTCCACCGCCTCGATGCCGAGCCCCCCTCGTCCTCGTCCGGCAGGCTCGGGGAGGGTCGCGGGTGGGCCTCCATGGACCCCCCACCACATCCCCATGACGGCGCCGAGCGCGACGACAGACCATAGCAACGGTCTCCGTGCGTCGACCCACACCCGCCACCACAGGTTGGGCAGGTCGAGGGGGAGGATCCCGCTCGAGAGCGACCGGAACGATCGCCCAAGCTCTCGCTCGCACCGACGCACCGCGCGAGTGAAGGTGGCATCCTCAAAGAACGAGCGACGGTCGAACAGCACCCGGAGTCCGGGGATGTCGAGCAGGACGACCGGGTACCACCCCCGTTCCCACCCAGGCGAGGCGAGGCCGAGGTGCGGCGCGAGCTCCTCGAGGCTCTCGACCTCGCCCACGAGGAGGCCCGCGGCGAAAACCTTGACGGATGGTGCCCTCCCGAACCCGACGATCCCTTCGAATCCCCGGCCAACGATGCGTCGTGCCCCGAAGGGGGGTGAGGAGAACGGACGATCCACTCGCTCCCCGTTGACCCTCACCTCGAGCCTCTCGCCATCGAGGCGCCTGAGGTAACCCGCGTAGTGGATGACCCTCTCTCGCACGAGCGAGACGAGGTCATCCGACGAGCCAAGGCCCTCGTCTTGATCCCTCACCGCCGTGATCCGCGTCCCCTCGTGCGCCAACGAGGCCTCCCTCTCCCGGACCTCCCTTCGGGAAAGGTCGATCTCTACGCCGACGTTCTCGTTCTCGCGACGGGCCTCGACGAGGATGACCCGCGGCTGGAACCTCAGGAGAGACCAGAATCCCACGCCGAAGAACCCGACCGCCTCGCCGTCAGCCTTCGTGGAGGCGTACAGACGAAGGAGGTAGTCGCGCACCACGGTGCGATTCATCCCGACCCCATCGTCCTCCCAGATGACGCACTCGCGCGAGGCGTGTTGGGCCGTGCGCACCTCGATGCAGGAGGCACCGGCATCCCTGCTGTTCTGCGCGAGTTCGCGCAGGAACACCCACGGGTCGTCGCCATACCGGTCCGCCTCCTCGCGCGCCCGCGCGAGGAACGCCTCGTCGATGGATGCCCACTCCCCGCCTTCGCCCCTAAGCGGAGGCGTATCGTCGGGGAGGAGCGGCCCCTTGCACGTGTTCACGCGAGGTTCAAGGACTCCCCTTGATCGCGGTGACCCAGAAGAACCGGCTCGGCTCCTGGCTCGTCCCCACCCAGGAAGTATCCGTCGTGGTGGCCACGACCTCCCCCGCCGTGGGGGGAGGGAACGGGAGGGGAGAGGAGTAGACGCGATACGCGGAAGCGAACGGTGAGGGCAGCCAGCGGACCGTGACGGTGGGAGGGTCTGTAGAAACCCCGACGATCACGGGCGGAGCAGGGGGCAAGGCATCGCAGTCGTGCTGGAAGGTCACCCCGGCGCACGAGACGAGCAAGTCCTCGAACACGAACCACTCCTCCTCCTGGCCCTTGAGGTGGGCGTCGAGCCATGGCAGGAGGAATCCGGCGGTAAGGGCGTGCTGGGTGGGACGGTCGATCGTGGGCGGGGGAGCGAAGGCCTCGCCAAGGCTGCAGTTTAGGTTGTACATGGCGAACTGGCAGTGGCTTCCACCCGTGATGGACACGTAGGTCTTGCACGTCGACGCGAGGGCTTGGTAGATGGGGATCTGGTGCTCGGCGGGAGGCGTGACCCCGTCGAGCGAACCGGAGATGACGAGGGCGGGCTGGCCCACGTTCGAGGCGGCCTGGATCGCCGAAGGGTTCGTTTCCGCGGCGGCCATGTTCGCCAGGGCCGTGATCGTCGTGTCCAGCGCGGCCGCCAGCACCGAGGCCCCCCCTCCCATCGAGTGACCCATCACGGCAGCCTCTTCGGCAAGTGCACCGAAGAATGGGGAGGATGCGTTCTCGTTCTCCTGTCGGAGGCGGGCGACGAGGAACACGAGGTCTCGCGCGAGCTCGAGGTGGCTGGGAAGAAGCCCTTCCTCCGTGCGGGGAAACGCGACGACGTACCCCCGAGGCACGAGGGCCTGCCAGATGTTCGCATAGGCGCTCCAGACCATCAGGTACCCGTGCCCAAACGTGATCGCGGGGAATCCATCACCCGGTGGCTGCGCGACCGGCACGTTGTGGCCCGGGGTGGAGGCAGGATAGTAGAGTTCCGTCGGGATGGTACGGTTCCTCGCTGGGTCGACGAAGGTCATGCCCCGAGTCCGATGGCCCATGGACCCTGCGCCTGGGCGGTGGCGGCGAGCACCAGGCTCACGCACGCCACGCGTACGGTCGTGCTCATCCTCCCTCGCGGGAAAGGGCCGCCCTCACCTTGGCGGCCAGCTCGGCGAGCCTGTAAGGCTTCTGCACGAAGCCCACCACGCCTTCGCTCATGGCCTCTTGCACCCTCCGATTCTGGCCGAATCCCGTCGAGAGCAACGCCCTCACCTTCGGGTTGATCGCGCGCATGGCATTGATGCACGCCGCCCCATCCATCCCCGGCATCACCAAGTCCACGATGGCGAGGTCGACCTCTCCGTGGTGGTGGGCGTAGTAGTCGAGGGCCTCGGGGGCGCTCCCAAACGTGAGCACACGGTAGCCAAGCTCGAGGAGCAGGTCCGCGGCAACCTTCCTCACCACCTCTTCGTCATCCACGACGATGATGTGCGCCTCTCCCCCGATCACCGCCTCCTGCACCTCCTGCCGCGATGCGTCTGTGCCCTCCGCGAGCGGGAGGTACACCTTGAAGGCCGTGCCTTTGCCCACCTCGCTGTAGACCTCGACGTGTCCCCCGTGCTGCTTCACGATGCCCCAGACGGTTGCCAATCCCATCCCCGTGCCCTCCCCGGGCGGCTTCGTGGTGAAGAACGGCTCGAAGATGCGCGGGAGGATGCTCTCGGGGATACCGCACCCGGTGTCCGTGACCGTGAGGCACACGTGGGTGCCTGGCCGGGCCTCGACGTGGGTGGCGCGGTACGATTCACCGAGCGTCACGACCGAGGTCTCAAACCTAAGCTCTCCGCCGGAGGGCATGGCGTCTTGCGCGTTCACCGCGAGGTTGAGGAGCACCTGGTGCACCTGGCCCGGGTCACCCATCACCACGGCACGCTCGGCCTGGAGCCTCGTGACGACCCTGATCCCCATTTCCATGGCGCGCGAGAGGAACCCCGCAAGGTCCCTCACCACGGCGTGGAGGTCGACGGGGACAACCTGCAGCCTCCCCTTGCGGGCGAACCCCAAGAGCTGCCGAGTGAGTTCCGAGGCTCGCTGTGCGGCGCGTTCGATCGTACGCGCCGCGTCGTGCGCACGCGTCCCCTCCGGGAGCTCCTTCGTGAGGATGCTCGCGTAACCCAGGATCCCCGTGAGGATATTGTTGAAGTCGTGGGCGATGCCGCCCGCCAGCTGACCAACGGCCTCCATCTTTGCGGAATGGCGTGCCTGCTCCTCGAGACGCCTGCGATCGGTCACGTCACGGATCACCGTGATCACCGAGCCGACGCCGTCGTCATAGGGGACGGGGATCTTCACCGTCTCGGAGTACATCATCTTGCCCCCGACCTCGGTCTCCTCCTCCGTCGACAGGATCTGGCCCGTCTCGAACACCCGGCGGTACTCCTCCTCGACCCTCGGGGGCAGGAACGGGAACACGTCCTTCAGCCGCATCCCGATCACCTCGGTCGGGAGCCCGAGCGTCTCGTTCCACCGCTTGAAGGCAGCGTTGAACAGGATGATCCGCAGGTCTCGATCCACCACGTGGATCGCGTCACGCATGGCCTCGAGCGTCATCCGGTACCGTTCCTCCGACCGTCGCAGCTCCTCCTCCCCCTCCTTCCTCGCGGTGACGTCGACGAAGGCTGCCTGGACCGCCGGCTCGCCCGCGTACTCCACCCTCGTGGCGCTGATCTCCAGCCATCGGATGGTGCCATCCCTGGGCACGGCCCTGAACTCGTACCGAACGGGCACCGCGAGGCCGGCGAGCCTGTCGCGGAATCGCTGGAAGAACATCTCGCGGTCAGCCGGGTGGACGAGACGGACGATCTCCTCCTCAGACATGCCCATGAGCTCCTCCATCGAGTAGCCGAGGATGTCCCCGAGGGCCTTGTTGGCGAAGACGATCCGCGTGGGAGAGCTCTTCGCGATGGCGATCCCTTGGAGGGATTGCTCGGCGAGCAGCCGGTACTTGCCCTCGCTCTCGCACAGCGCCTTGACGTGCTGGATCCTCTCCGTGATGTCGCGGGACACGACGCAGAGCGCGGGCCGTCCCTGGTACGTGATCAGGCTCGCGCTCACCTCGACGTCCACCAGGCTGCCATCCCTGCGGCGGTAGAGGCGATCCCCAAGGAAGACCCTGCCCTCCTTGGTCACGCGAGCGATGTTCGCGAGGATCTCCTCGAGCGGGTGGGCCACGACGTCCTCGAGCAGGAGGTTCACTACCTCGTCCGGTCCGTAGCCGAGGCACTGCTGAAAGGCGGGGTTGGCCTCGAGGATACGCCTGGTCTCCGCGTCGACGATGAACATGTTCTCGACGCTCTGCGCCATGACGGAACGGTAGGTCTGCTCACGCTCGCGGAGGGCATCTCGTGCCGATGCCTGCGCCTCCTCGGTGCCGATGGCGGATGCGACGATGCTAAGCAGCGCGAGATCGTCGGAGGAAAGCTCACGGTCATCCACGTAGCCCACGGACAGGGATCCGGTCACCTCATCCCCCGAACGCACCGCCACTCCCACGTAGGTCTTCAGGTCCAACTGTCTCACGGCAGGATCGCTCAAGGCGTAGGGCGTGGTATCGAGGTCCCGCACCACCACAGGGTCCGCGAGGCCGCGCTTGATCACGTCGTAGCAGAGGTGACCGTCGGTGCGGTCCACGAGCTGGTACCCGTCAGGGACATGCCACGGACCGACCGCGCACAGCAAACCCTTCCTCAAACGATTGTACATGGCGCACGAGGCGCCGAGCAGTTCTCCTGTCGTCGCCACGAGGGTGGCAATGTTGGCCTCTGGGTCGGTCCCGAGTCGAAGGAGGCACTCGTTCAGGGTCGCTATGTGTCCCTGGGCCCGCTTCCTCGTGGTGATGTCGCGCATCATGAGCTGGATCGCCTCGAAGGGCTGCCCGGACGCCGGGAGACCATACGCGTCGCACAGGAGCCACTTCGTGGCTCCCTTGGCGGTGGTGATGGCACGCTCGACCCCGTGGATCCTCCCGCGGGCCTCTGCTTCAGACATGAGCCCGGAGAGCATCTCCCCACACCCCAACACGTCCCCCGCGACTAGACCCACCGCCGACACCACGTCGGGGTACCGCTCCTCGACGTCGAAGATGCGCAGCAGCCCTCTGTCCACGTAGATGATCGTGCCGTCGAGCCCCACGGTGAGCAAGCCGATACCGGCGAACTGCATCGCTTCCTGGCGGATGGCATCGATGTCATGGTGGCTGAGCCCGAGCGCGCCGAATCGAACCATACACTCCCTCCTGAGTGTCGGTCCACCGTGGCGGTTATCCTCCGGGCAGAGAGTAGCGCGCGGGGAGGGGAAGATCAAGACGTTCCGGTCACGGCCCACCCCCTGCACGAGCGAGTCCCTTGCGGGGCGGGGTGCGAGGGAGCGATCTTGGTGTGTCCGCCTTCGATGCCATGGTGCTCAACGAGGACACCTGTGGACCCTTTCACCCACATCCTTGGGGGAGTCGTCGCCGGGGCACTCCTCGGGGCCGACCAGGCCGCGATGGCGGTCGCGGCGGTGTCTGCCCTGGCGCCAGACGCCGAGTTCGTCACGCGACGCATCCCTCGGACCGCGTTCCTCGACTATCACCACGGCGTCTCCCACACCGTGCCGGGAGGGCTGCTCCTGTCAGTCTTCATCGCCCTCGCCGCCGCCACCATCACCCAGAGACCGTGGGGGGCACTCCTGCCGTTCGCCTCCTCCGGTGTCGCCAGTCACGTCGTGCTCGACCTCCTCATGCATAACAACGGGATAGCCCTGTTCGCCCCGTTCAGCCGTCGCCGTTTCTCCTTCCCCCTCGTGCTGGGGCTGAATCCCCAGACCTCCTCCCCTTCCTGCCCCGACCGACGCTATGGCACCTGCATCGCCTGCCAGGCGCGTGGGCTGCGGTTCAACCCCTTCTTCTGGGTGCTGCTTGCGGGGACCCTCATGTGCGTGACCTTCCCCCGCTTCGCGCGGGGGTGGGCTCTCCTCTCGGTGGCGATCCTCGTGGCCGTGTGCGTGCGTGCGGACCGCCGCCGCAGGGCGGCCCTGGCCATGGTGCCCTCTGCTCCGGGGGTGGTGCGTCACAAGGCCTTCCCTGCCGACCACCGCGTGGCTCGGTGGTTGGTGCTCACCGAGCTTCCCGATCGCTTCGACGCTGCCCTCGTCGATTCCGCAGGCGGGGAGATCGTCTGGCGCCTCGACGTGCCGAAGAGACCCCCGCCAGAACCCGTGGCACGCAGCGAGAAGCTGCTCTCGGTCCGCGGGTTCAAGAACAGCGTCATGTTCCCCTCCTGGTCGTACGAGTCCCGCGACGGCCTCCATCACGTCACCTGGCGGGACCTGAGCTATCTCTTCTCTCAGGAGGTCGAACTCTACACGCTCCACGTCGCGTTCGAGGAAGGTGGCGGCCTCGTGCAGAACGAGTTCCACGAGCGCTGGTAGGTACCCACACGGAGGTGTCCCATGTGGCGCGTGTTCCCCTTTCTGCTCTGCCTCTTGGTCTTGACCTGCGGAGGTGACGGTACGAGCCCCAACGGCTCCACGGGCGATGCCGTGATCGTGGACCATACGTGCACCGACCTGTCAGGGATACCCGATCAGTGGCGTGAGGCCGCCCTCGCGACGCTGCGGGTCGGCTACAGCCACACCTCCCACGGGAGCCAGATCATCACCGGGATCGAGGCCCTCCGTGATCTCGAGGGTTCACCCTGGACGTTCTCCTCCTCGTGGGGTTTCGAACCTGGTGTGTTCCTCAACGACCAGTGCTTCGGCGAGGGAGACCTCGGGCACGAGGGTGATACGTGGTGGTACGAGGCCACGCGCGCGGTGCTCGACGATCCCCGGTGCGATCGAAACGTGGTCATGTGGTCCTGGTGCGGCGGAGTCTCCGACAACTCGCCCCAAGGGATACAGGCGTACCTCGATGCGATGAGCGACTTGGAGCAGCGCTATCCCCAGGTGCGGTTCGTCTACATGACCGGGCACCTCGACGGCAGCGGTCCCCACGGCAACCTCCATCAACGGAACGAGCAGATCAGGGCCTTCTGCCGCCAGCACGGGAAGACGCTCTTCGACTTCGCGGACATCGAGCGGTTCGATCCGTCGGGCCAGGACTACCTCGGGAGGGGGGCGACCGACGGGTGCGACTACGACGAGGGGGCACACAACTGGGCAGACGAGTGGTGCGAGGCCCACCCGCATCACGAGCTCACGCTCCAGGCACGCGCGATCTGCGATGACTGCTGCGCCCACTCGAAGCCCCTCAACTGCGTGTTGAAGGGGCGCGCCTTCTGGTGGCTCATGGCGCGTCTGGCGGGATGGGACGGAACCTAGGGGAGGCTCAGGCCCCAGGGGCCTCTTCCGACGTTCCCTCAATCCCTTCGGCCTTCGCGGCTAGACGACAGAGGGAGTCGGCCCGACGAATCGGCTCAGGGATGCGGTGACGGCAGAACCTTTGGACCACGTCCAGGGCCGTCTCCACGCTCACGAAGTGGCCAGGCGATACGAACACCGGTCGTTGCGATCTGCCCGACCACACCGCCCAGCCAACGTGTCTGCCGTCCCACAAGACCCGAGCCACGGGAGGACCTGCATCCACGGTCCCGCACGTGAGGCGCTTGGCCACACCCACGGTCGGCACGCCAAGCGCAAGCCCCACGTGACAGGCGCTCCCGAAGCGCCGGGGGTGGAGGATGCCGTTCCCATCCACCATGAGGAGGGAGGGGGGCCGACGTAGGCGCCTCACCGCCTTGACGATGGCCGGGGCCTCACGGAACCCGAGGTAGGTGGGAACGTAGGGGAGACCGACCGGTGCGGTCGCGATCGCCTCGTCGATCACCCTGCCGTCAGGATCCATGACCACGCAGGCGCCAAAGGCGAGGTCGCCCCGGCAAGAGACATCGGCGCCTCCCACCGTGGACCAGGGCCCCACGTCCTCCGTCACCACGGCCTCGGCGAGGAGCTCCTGGAGCGTGCGGCAGCGGGTGAGGGGGGCCCCGGACGCGACCCCCAGGAAGCGGTGGGCATTCGCCGACACTCCTCGGTCACACGGGTTGATCCCGACCCCTCGCAACCGGCCCAACGGGTCCGCGCCCGCATCCCCTCCGTTGTCCACGACGCGATGGGCGAGTGCATCCCCGAGGACACCAGCCCGGATGCGGTCCGCAACCGCCCTCGCGGCCCGACGGTCACCGAGCGCCTCCGCGAGTTCGCCGTAGGTCACGACCCACCCGGGAGGCACGCGCCTCACCGCATCGACGAGGGCCCGGTCAAACGCGGCGAAGTGAGACGACAGCGCCTCGTCTAGCACTGTGGGGTCAGGCCGTTCCACGGTGCTCCCTCCCGAGCGGCGCCCGCGCTGAGTGGGCAGGCCAGCGGCTCCCCGAGGGGACCACGCGCTTCCAAGACCCTGCCGTGGCTGCGCAGTCCGTGCCCTCGTGCTACCTTCCAGCCACCCTTCGTCCACTCTCTCGATTCGGAGGAAACATGAAAGATCCTCGCCTCACAAAGCTTGCACAACTCCTCGTGCACTACTCCACCCGCGTGAAGAAGGGCGATTTCGTCCTCGTGAGCGGGGACGAGATCGCGCTCCCCCTGCTGAAGGAGGTCGTCCGTGAAGCCCTGATCGCCGGCGGCCACGTGGAGACGTTGATCACCTCTCAGGAGATCTCCGAGATCAAGTTGCGCCATGCCACGGAAGACCAGCTCCTGGAGCCGCATTTCATCATGGAGTCGGTGATCGCGAAGGCGGACGTGTGGATCTTCTCGTGGGGTTCTCGTAACACCCGGATCAACTCGTCCATCCCAGGTGAGAGGCTGAAGCTCTCGAGTCGCGGCGCCGCCTCGTGGCGCCGAATCTACTCGGCGCGCATGGCGAGTGGGCAGCTCAGATGGTGCGGGACCCAGTTCCCGACCCACGCGGATGCCCAGGAGGCATCCATGAGCCTCACCGAGTACGAGGACTTCGTGTTCGGCGCCGGACTCCTCGATGCCCTCGACCCTCTCGCGGAGTGGCGCCGGATCAGTGAGGAGCAGCAGCGCTGGGTGGACTACCTCGACCGTGTGTCGGATCTCCACATCGTCTCGAGGGACACGGACCTGCGCCTCTCGGTCGCAGGGAGGAAGTGGATCAACTGCGACGGCGCCGTGAACTTCCCTGACGGCGAGATCTTCACCTCTCCTCTCGAGGACTCGGTGGAAGGCCACATCGCCTTCAGCTTTCCCGGGATCTTCGCGGGCAAGGAGATCGAGGACATCCGCCTCGAGGTGAGGGCAGGACGGGTAGTGGACGCGAGGGCCTCCAAGGGCGAAGATCTCCTCCATGCACTCTTGCAGACGGATGAGGGTGCCTCTCGTTTCGGCGAGGTCGCCATCGGGACGAACTACCGGATCACGAGGTTCACGCGGAACATGCTCTTCGATGAGAAGATCGGCGGCACCGTGCACCTGGCAATCGGCGACTCTATCGGCGAGAGCGGGGGGCTGAACACGTCCGCGATCCACTGGGACATGCTGTGCGACATGCGAACCGGGGGCACGATCCTCGCCGACGGACGCGTGATCTATCGCGACGGCAGGCTCCTCCCCGAGGTGCTTGGCTGACGCCCTCTCGGGGGGTGGCGATTACGCCAGCCCCCGCGTCTTCCGGTGAAGACCTCCGGCCCCTACTGGCCGAGGATGAGTGGAAGCCCGCCCTTCCCGGCTCCGACGACGATCACCCTCGTGTTGGGGCTTGCGGCCAGCTCCTTCGTGGCCTCGATCCCCTTCCACCGGAGGATGAGATCGTTCAACCCCTTGTTCACGATCGTCTGGTAGTCGGCGATCCCCTGGGCCTCGATCCTCTTCCGCTCCGCCTCTTGTCGCTCCGTCTCGAGGATGAACCGCATCTGCTCGGCCTGTTGCTCCGCCTCGAGCTTGCGCTCGATCGCCGCGGCGAGGATCGCGGGCAAGGTGATGGACCGCAGGAGCACGCTCTCGGACCTTATCCCCCGCCCCTGGAGCCTCGGAGCGAGGATCGTGCCGATCTGCACGGCGATGGTGTCTCGAGCGGACGTGTAGAGCGCCTTCGCCTCGTAGGAAGATGTCACCCCACGGACCGTGGACCTCAAGAGTGGCACGACGACGACGTCGACGTAGTCGGGACCGATCGTCTTGTAGACGACCGGGGCCTTCTCGGGCTCGAGGCTGAAGAGGAGGGAGACGTCGATCCTCATGACGAGCCCTTCCTGCGAGGGAACATCGAGCACTTCCTTCACCTCTTGGGTGCGGACCGAGAGCTTATGGACCCTCGCCAACGGGTTGACGAGGTGGAGCCCTGAGGGAATCGGCCTTTCCGCCACCCTCCCGAACAAGTCCTTCACGCCGACGAACCCGGCGGGCACGACCACCACGCTCCTGAGGACGACCACGAGGACGACGATCAGGATCGCCCACGTCCCGACACCGCGCAGACCGATTCTCGCCCCGTACTGAGCCATGAACCCCTCCTCTGGGCTGTGGGACCTCGCTCCCCCGCAGCGAACGTCGCCTGCGAGAACGCTTCCACAAGGACGGTCGATTCGGCGACGCTCTCTCATCGCGGACTCGACCCGCCGTGTCAAGACATCGGTTTGGATCGTGCCTGATACACCTTACACGTGTACTTGCAGGGTCAGGGGTGGATCCCCAAGTTTGGTGGATTGTCCCAGTCGTGGAAGGCGGTCGAGTGAGGAGGGCCGACGGTGCGCGCGGTGGTGCAGCGAGTGTCCCGGGCCGAAGTGCGGGTCGACGGTCACGTACGCGGCGCGATAGGCAGGGGGCTGCTGGTCCTGGTGGGGGTGGCACGCTCCGACGGCCCGGAGGATGCCGACCTCCTCGCACGTCGAATCGAGGGTTTGCGCATCTTCGACGACGCGAATCGGCTCATGAACCTCTCGCTCGAAGACGTCGGTGGGGCGATCCTCGTGGTGAGCCAGTTCACCCTGTTGGCCTCGTGCCGCAAGGGCCGACGGCCCTCCTTCGTTGACGCCGCGCCACCCGAGCAGGCCGAACCCCTCGTGGACCGATTCGCCACGACGCTGCGGGACATGGGCTACCGGGTCGAGACCGGTGTGTTCGGCGCCCTCATGGCGATCGAGCTGGTGAACGACGGGCCAGTCACCATCGTGCTCGACTCGGAAGACCTCAAAGCGCCCCGACGAGCCACCTCGCGTGCCGTGCCCCAAGGATGAGGGAGACGTTGGACGAATGAGGCAAGGGAGCGTCTCCCCCATGCGATGGGTGCTCGCGTCGGCCTCGCCAAGGCGCCGACGATTCCTCGAGGCGGTGGGGTTCCCCTGTCTTGTGGATCCCGCCCACCTCGAGGAGGTGCGCCGACCCGGCGAGTCCCCCGAGGAGTTCGTGAGACGAGCCGCACAGGACAAACTCTTCGAGGTGAAGGCGCGTCACCAGGATGCCCTCACCATCGCCGCCGACACGATCGTCGTGGTAGGAGACCGGGTGCTCGGCAAGCCGGTCGACGACTCCGACGCGCGCGCCATGCTGCGCCGATTGTCTGGTCGGTGGCATCGCGTGCTCACCGCCGTCGCCGTGGCCGCCCCGTGGGCGATGACGGAACGAGTCGCCGAGAGCCTCGTGAAGTTCCGCACCTTGACCGCCGACGAGATCGACGTCTACGTGCGCTCAGGGGAGCCGAGGGACAAGGCAGGCGCCTACGGGCTCCAGGGCTTGGGCACGATGCTCGTCGAACGGATCGAGGGGTCCTGCAGCAACGTCGCCGGTTTCCCGCTCGAGGCCTTCTTCTCGATCGTGGAAGAACTGTGTGGTTGTCCGTGGACGGCGTTCGCCTCCCCGCCGCCGGTTCGTCCCCTGTGGCCGTGACGTGGTTCCCTTGCCGGGGCAGAGGGCCAAGGGATCGCGCGTACGCCCCGGCTCCTGCGGCGCCGGCCCGCGACGATCCCGCGGAGAGGGGCATGGGGTGAGAAGCACCAAGTGGCGGATGATCGGCCCCCGGGGGTGGGGCTCCTGCGCGAGCGACCTCGTGGCCGACATCCAGATCCTCCGACGCCCGCACCGATGAGACGTTCATGAAGCCCGATCCCCTTCGGCAGCAGGCCTCACCGTGAGGGCCGTCCTGGCCGAGCGAGGTGTGCCCGAAATGTCTCGTGGGGGGCGAGGAGAAGCCACGCAACGGCAGAAAGGGTCATCCCTCCTAACACGCCATCCACGCCGAACAGACGCGGGAGACGAGCCCCCGAGAAGAGGGGGTTTCTCCCCCCGTGCGCGCGGGGGGACCTCGTCGGCTCGCGGAGCCGAGGCGTCCCCTTGTCGCCCCTTCTTAGGCGGCCTCGCGTGGATCGCGTGCCTCCTCGTGGTTGGGTGTTCCTCCGTCGGTCTCTCGAATAGGATGAGGGACCTTGCCGACGTCGCCACCCTCTCCTGCGGGTACGGCCTCGGTGCCCGCGCTCGCGTGGGCCCCCTCGGCACGGGGCTGTTCGCGAACAGGGACCTCGGCGGCCTGAGGGGAGGGGACGCGAGGCTCTGGGGGGGGAATCCGAACGGCTCGTTCCTCACCGATGTGGACCTGCTCCTCTACCGAATGGAGGTCTTTCCTGCCCCAGGCGACGCGGTGGAGCGCCGTGGGAAAGACTTCATGGCCATCGGCCTCGGGCCGTGGACGAGGACGTTCGTCCTGCCCTTCGGGCGTGACCGTCCTCCCCCCACCTTGTACACCCAGATCGAGGTCGCGGTGGGATGTGGCCCCTCGGTGAGGCTGGGCCTGAACCCCGGCGAGATGGTCGACTTCCTGCTCGGGTTCCTCGGGCTCGACCTCGTCGGTGACGACCTCCAACCCCCGAGGGAATTTCCCCCTTTGCCGTGAACCCTCCTCCAGTCACGACGGAACCCCTTCTTGTACGTGTGGTCGCCCTCACGAGGGCCCACGCGGTCCGCTACCCCGCGTGGGAGGTCGCCGATGCGTATAAGCTCCTGCATCAGGCGTGCATGGGGCCGGCGCACGGGGCGATCGACCTTCCCACGGTCCGAGCGTCTCTCCTCCGGGAGTGGGCGCTGGTGGAGCCAGACCCGCATGGGGTGCTCCTTGAAGACCTCGAGGTCCACTCGCCCCTCTGGCGGCTGCACCTCAGAGGCGCGAGGGCCCGCGGGCTTGATCCCGAGACGGTGGCAGCGGCCTTCCTCGAGGCTGCGGAGTCATTTCCCCCACGCCCGGACTTACTCGCGGAGGCGTGGGACCTCGTCTGCGGAGAGATACGTGCTGGTGGCCTCCGAGTCGTCGACCCACCGGCCCTCAGGGACATCGACCGACTCGTTCGGCCCTCCTTCCCTCCCCTACGCCATTCGGAGAGCTTCCGCGCCTCTTACGCCCCCGCCTACCGGCTCGTGGGCCCGTCCCTCGCACGCGAGCTCATGAGCGCCCCTGCGCGGAAGTCGTAGCGCCGATTCTTCTTTGGGCTCCGCCTCTGGTGTGCGTGGAGCTCGTTCCTGGGTCCTCGCGAGGAAGGATCCCCGCTCGACCCAGCGGCCGAAACCCTCGCACCGAGGGGAGATCAAGAAAAGACGAGGCCGGGATTTAGGGATCCCGGCCTCGTCTGCTGGCGGGGCCGACGGGATTTGAACCCGCGTTCTTCGGCTTGACAGGCCGACGTGTTAAACCAGGCTGCACCACGGCCCCGCGTGGGGCGAGCTCCCGCTTCGTGGTGGGCGAAACAGGGCTCGAACCTGTGACCTCCTGCGTGTAAGGCAGGCGCTCTGACCAGCTGAGCTATTCGCCCGCTACTTGAGCATGATGGCAACGGGGATGAGCACGCAGTATCCCAACACGAGAAGGATGGGCGCCGCGGTGATCGATCCCTTGGCCAGGAAGACGTAGCCGAGGACGATGGAGAGCAGACCGATCCCAAACACCGCGTAGTTACGCGGCCCGAACGGCCAACGCTCCACCGAGCGCTCCTCACTCGTCTTCTGGGCACGAGCTGCCATACTGCCTTTCCCCTGGCGAGCACCACCTGCTTACGATCCACTGCCTCACGAAGGTAGGACCTCCGGCATCCAGGTCAAGTCGCGTCTGGCGACGACCCGTTCGTGAGGTACTCGTCGAGCGCAGCGAGCACCGCACGCTCTGCCGCGGCGCACCCCTCGCTGCCCTCGTCCGGGTCCTCCTCCCCTATCGCCTGAGCCGCAACCGCCCTCGCCTCGTCGACCGTCATGCCCGTGATCGCCCGCAGCGTCGAGGCGGTCCGCTCCATGGCCGAACCGCATCCGAAGACTCGGTACCCCGTGCGGACGATCACGCGCTGCGCGTTGATGCCAAGCTCGACGCGCACCACATCGCCGCAGCGGGGGCTGTCCGCACAGCCAAGCACCTCAACGATCTCATGGCCGGCGGAGGAAGACTCGCTCATGCGTCCTCCCCGATGAGGCCTTCACAAGGGCGAAGCCAACAATGTACCACCTCAGTCTCCTCCTGTCCACTCGCGCGGTGCGCGCGGGCCTATCCATGGCAGGTACTCGAGGGGCACCCACGTGATGACCCACGCCGCGAGCAGCCAGTCCCGAGCCCTCGCGCGTGGCCCTGCCCTCAGTTCGGGGTGGAGTGCCTCGAGCGTCTTCCTCCCGCGTCGCAGCACGGCCAGCCTCCTCGCGAGGTCTCGGGCACGGAGGACGTGTCGGTGGAACACGACGAGGTCCGGCCGATACACGAGCGTAACGCCGCGTCGCTGGAGTCGGACGCCGAGTTCGACGTCCTCGAACGCCGGCTCCTCGAAGCGCTCGTCGAACCGGGCGTCCCCGAGGGTGGGCGCCGCGATGGAGAGGTTGGCGGTGTAGAAGAACCGGTGGCGACCTTCGGCGCAGTTCGCGGCCTTGCGGAAGTTGAAGAGGGGGCCGTTCGGTGCCATCATCCGCATGAGCGGAGATGGCTGCATGGCTGTGTCCCAGTCCACCTTGCCTACCACCGTAATTCGTTCGCCGCCGCGATGCGCACGGACATGCCCCTCGACGAGACCGGCAGACGGGTAGGTATCATCGCCGAGGAAGAGGAGCACCGAGCCCCTCGCCATCTCGATGCCGCGGTTCCTCGCGGCCGCCGGACCCCGCGGGCCGATCCGGGTGAATCGCACGGGCAGGCCTCGCTGGGCGATGCGGTGGAGGAGATCGGGTGTCCCGTCGGACGACCCGTCGTCCACCACCACGACCTCGCCCCCCGCCTCTTCGGCTTGGGCGGCGGTCTCCTCGAGCACAGGCCCCAGGGTCCGCGCCCTGTTCCTCGTCGGGATGATGACGCTCACCGTGGGTGGAGCAATGCTCGCCACGTCAGGTCGCCCCCTCACCTTCACGGAACGCTCGCTCGAGCGAGCTCAGCGCCCGTACCCTGGCCCACCACACCCGCAGGTCGAGGTCGAGGAGATCCCACCGGCCCGCGAGCAGGTCGGTGAGCGGGTGGAGGAAGAACTGCTTGGCGAGGATGGGGGCGAAGTACCGCCGAGGCTTCTTCCCATGGAGCATGAGGGCAAAGCTCGTCATACGCACGTACTCCCGCATCCTCCCTGCGAGGCTCTCGGGGTCGTCCTGCCGGAGGTGGGTGCCGACGGCCGCGGGGCAGTAGGCGAGCCGGTACCCACATCTCCGCAGACGGAGACTCATCTCGACGTCCTCGGCGCACGAACGGAATCGCTCGTCGAATCCTCCCACCCCTCGAAGCACGTCCACCCGGTAGAGGGCGCACAGACCCATCACCATCCACGTGGATCGACGCGCTCTCCTCCCGTGATCCTGTGGGGCGTGGACGCGCCGCCATCGGTCAGCCTTGGTGGTGACCGCCTCACGTGCGCGGCCTCCCACCGCGGCCACATCGTCTCCATCGAGCCCTTCCCAGAGCGCCTCAGGAACCTGGGGCTCGGGCACGAAGTCGGCATCGAGCCACAGCACGAGGGGATCGCGCACCTCGGCCAGCGCCGTGTTCCTCGCCCCGGCGAGGCCCCGGCGGACCTCGTGTCGCACGACCCGTGCGCCTGCTCGGGTAGCGACCTCCTGGGTGGCATCGTCGGAGTGATCATCCACCACGATGAGTTCGCTCGGTTTCCACACGAACCGATCCACCGCACGGATAACCGCCTCGAGGGTCGAGGCCGCGTTGTACGCAGGGATTGCGACCGTATACCTCATTCCCGGAAGGCCCCCTTGATCGCGCTCCACGCGGTGGCGTTCTCATCCCCGAAGTCCCACCATTCCACGAGGTACCACAACTGGTCGAGGGAGGATCTCCGGAAGGCCCATCGGAGCGTCCCCCGCGCGAGGCTATCCACGTCGGGGCTGCCGTGGTGCACCGTAAGGGCATAGCGACACTGCACCATCGCCGAGTCCACCCCATTGACGAGCCACTCCTGACCGGAACTCGGTGGGAGGCGCACGACGATCGAGGAGTCCTTCTCGCCCCAGTGGTGCTCGACCGCCTCGATGAGGCGCCGGGTGACCCTCTCTTCGACCTCCCATGACCACCCTTCGTAGCGGGCCGGATCGGTGCGCGCGAGCGCCGGATCCGCGTGGAACACGAACGCTTCGACGAGGAAGCATCGGGCCCATAGATCGAGCGCCATCCCTTCGAGGCTGTGCTGGAGGTTCTCCACGACGTACCTCGCCTGGGTCGGCTGACGCCACGGCACACTCCCCTCCGAGGGCTCCTCTGGCGTGCGCGTGTCGAACCACCCGCACGAGACGCCCAGGATCACCGTCCACATCAGTCTACGTGCCACCTCTCACCTCCGCCGAAGCTTCCCAATGGCTCGACCTCCCTCTCGTGACCCTCGTCGCAGACACCACGACGGCGCGACTCCAGAGAGGTACCTCGACCGTGAGGGTCCCTCTGCGCTCGGCATGAGGCGGGGACGTCGTCGGACCATGCCTCCCCTCCGGACCGTACACCCACCGCCACCGGTACCGGATCCCAGGCCCAAGCCTCCACCGCTCCCAGCTCGCCCACACCACGATCCCGGCGTCGATGTCCTCCGTGAGCTCCATCCGGCGGAAGGTACCGTGGCGGAAGGGACCGCTATCGTCCCACAACCACCGCGCGTCCGCCGCCACCTCGTACGGCGCACTCACGAGGGTGAGACGGCTCTCGACGAGGCCTCTCCTGCTCAAGGTGTTCGCAGAGGGCTTGAACCGGAAGGATGCGGAACGGGCGGAGAGGGTTACTGCCTGTGACCACCGCACCGCGCGCCGCACGACCCTGTACCCAAGGGAGGCGACGTATTCCGTGTTCCTCACCGTGTTCGCTGACCGCTCGGCGTCGATGTACACCAGGTCGTTGCGCCTGCGGCCGAGGCCAACCGTGAACGTGGCTTCTCCCGGCCTCCACCCGAGGTCCACACCGATCCGTTGGTCCCGCGTGTCTCGATCGCTCGTGTTCGCCGCGTCCAAGTACACCGTGCGGTCCAGGGAGACGACGTGGCTCACCCTACCCCACAGGACCGAATCACCCCGCGCTATGCCGCACCCGGCCTCGATGGCCCTGCCGACATCCTCGCGGTCGTAGATCGTCCTGCGCGCCTCGTCGTAGCGCTTGTAGCGGAGGTCGAGTTTCAGCGTGGGATCCACCACGCTCAGTCCTCGCGGGTGCAACTGGAACCTCAGGTCGTGCGTGGCCATGGTGAAGTCCTGGTTCGTCCCCCGTTGGTAGGTGTTCCTCGACGCCGAGCCTCGATACTCCCACGAGGTCCCCATGGCACCGGTCCCGGCGAACTGCACGGAGGTGCCCTCCTCGTCCCTTCGCTCCTCCACGGATCCAGACCAGTAGCGTCGCTCGTTCGAGAAGGTTTCCAGACGGGCAGTCCCAGGGAGACCCTCAGCCTGGAGCCCAACGGTCCGCTCATCCGTCCCGTCGAGGCGCAGGTCCCTCACCGACCTCCGGAACCGAAACGTGGCGGTCCTCCCCGACACCGTGCGGATGAGAGACACCTCGGTCTCCCCCTGGGTTCCCCCATTGTCGTACTCGCGCCCGCCCAGGCCGAGCGAGGCGACTCGCTCCCTCACTCCCGCGATCTTCTGGCCGAAGAAGAGGCCGAACGGGCCTCGGTACCTCGCGCTGCACTCGGCCGCGGCACCGGTGGCGCGCTCGATGAGCGTCGTCGCCCTATCGCTTCGTCGCCACCCCCGCGTGGAGAGCTCGAGGCTCCACGAGGGCTGCGGCGAGAGGGAGAGCACTCCCTGCAGCCCCGCGTCTCGCTTGTCACGGCCCAAGGCGCCCACACGGCTCATGCGTCCGGTACTCGACCACTGCAGCTGTGGCCGCCACGGCAGGCTCATGGTCGACGTTGCCCCTCCCTGCACGGACAGCTCGGTATCGGTCTTGAAGGAGCGAAAGGAGGCGCCCATCTGCACCTGACCGACGCCGGCCCGGACCGTGGAGCAGAGAACCCCAAGGAGCACGATACGCGAGACCACCCTGGTCACGCGCCCGCGCCCTCGAATAGAGACAGGAGCTTCGCCACGGCCCCCCCCACCTCCGATGCTTCCACCCAGTGAGTGGGGGGGAACCGCCGGCACCAGGTCAGCTGTCGCCTCGCGTACTGCCACGTCCGCACCTTCACGCGCTCGCGCGCCTCCTCGAAGGAGAGGGCCCCCCGCACGTAGGCGACGATCTCGGGATAGCCCAGGCTCGTCATGCCGGGGGAGGACTCATCGTACCCGCTGGCGAGCAGGGTGCGCACCTCATCCACCCATCCCCGCGCCAGCATCTCGTCGACCCGTCGCCGGATCGACGCCTTGAGTTGATCGCGTGGCCTCGTGAGCACGGCGACACGCCACGTCCCCCAGGGGTCTCGCCGAGTCTGCGCGTGCTCCGTGATGGATTTTCCCGTCAGGGCGATGACTTCGAGGGCACGCACGATGCGCACGGTGTCGTGCGGGTGCAGCCTCGCAGCGGTCTGCGGATCTCGCGCCCGAAGCTTCCCTAGGAGCGTCTCTCCCCCGGATGCGGCGGCCTCGGCCCGCAGCGCCTCCCTCAGTGCGTCGTCGCGGGGCGGGAGGCCCTCGGTGAGCGCACCGCTGAGCGCCGCGAAGTAAAACCCCGAACCACCAACCACGATCGGGAGGACGCCCGAACCCACCATCCCCTCGATCACCTCGCGGGCCGCCCGCGCGTAGGTCATCGCATCCCACCGCACGTCCGGGGTGATCACATCGAGCATATGGTGGGGAACCCGCGTGCGCTGCTCGCGCGTGGGTTTGGCCGTGCCGATGTCCATGCCGAGGTAGAGTTGCCTGCTGTCCACATTCACGATCTGGCGCCCGGTTGCCTCCGCGATCTCCACGGCGACCTCGGTCTTCCCAGAAGCGGTGGGGCCCAAGAGAGCCCAGAAGGTCATGCGCACGGGGGGTCGGTCGTCCCGGGGATCACCTCACTCAGCACTGGCTCCACATCCACGTCGGGGCTCGTGAGAAGGTACATGCCGCGGAACGAGTCCAAACGCGAGGGTCGAGGGAACGGGCTCAAGAGCACGCCCCGACGGTCGACCTCGAACCGCCGGAAGGACGACCAGGGGCGACGTTGGCGCGTGGGCCACCTCACCTGCTCCACGCCCCAGCTGGTGAGACGGTACGAGGTGGGTAGGAAGAACGGCCAGAGCGTGCCAACGAGGAGAATGAAGGCGAGGACCCCGAGCGCCCTCCCCCCATACCACGCGCTTCCCCACGCCAATGCGATCACGAGGACACCGACCAAGACCGCACGCCCAGGGCGACGTGCAGCCGGATGCACACGCCAGGCGAGGAGCTCACGCTCGGTCGCAAGACTACCCGCTTCGGTCTCCACCCTTCTCCTCCCGCTCGGGTCACGGATGAGGCTCCAACGAGACGCAGTACGCACACCGACGTACTCCCAAACCTATCCGGCGTGCAGCGAGCTCGCAATGGAGTCTCGTGTGCGGCCTCGCACCATCCTCCCTGCCCCCGAGCTTCCTCCGGTCGGTTTGGGGGCTTGCCGGAAAGGGGGCTCATGGTGAAATTGCGACAACGAATGGCTCGTTCGACCCTCCTTCCCCGCGCCGACGCACTTCCAGCTGGGGCACCAAGGGATCTGCGCAACGGTCTTCGTGTCATGCGAAAGCTGGCCGCCCATCCCCGGGATACCCATGAGGGGGCGAGGGGTAGTAAACAGAAAGAAGCTCAGGCGTAGCGAGGTGGGCCGCCGCGCGCTGGGGTACCCACGCGTGAAAAGACACGAGGTGAGAGAATGAAACGATCTACGTGGGTCCTGCCGGTCCTCCTTTGCCTTGGCGCAGCAGGATCCTCCGCTCAGGGCATGGCCACAGAATCCTCCACGCCCGAGATGGTCCGGGTGGCGATCCTGCCGTACCGGAACAGGACCGAGGTCGACTCCCTCGACGTGTTCGAGGAGATGATCCGTCAGGCGATCGCGAATCGGCTCATGGCCACGGGGAAGGTGCTCATCGTCCCCCAGGAAGAAGTGGCGTCGGTGATGGATACCCTCGTCCCTGAGCTCGGTTACCTGACAAACGAGCGCCAGGCATTCCGCCTAGGGAATGCCGTGAACGCCTCGAAGGTGGTGTTCGGTTCCTTCACGCGAAGCGGCGACGTGATCAACATCAAGACCTACGTGGTTGACTGTCGCGCCATGTCTGTGCACACGATCGAGCAGGCCGAGCTGCGATTCCAAGCGGGTTCCGATCACGTCGGGGCGGAGACTGCCCGGGTCGTGCAGGGCCAGATCGTCGGGGTCACGCCCACCGGTTCCGCACCCCAGCGCACGGTGGTGCCCCATGCCCCGGGGCGGAGGAGTTCGCCCGCCTTCCATGTCGAACCCTGGGCCACCCTCGGCGCGACGGTGGGACTGGTCTACCTCACGTACCACTACGATGCCAAGGCATCCGAGGCGTGGGATGACTACCGCCGCGCGGTGCGTGAGCACGAGATCACTCGACTCTACGGGAAGGCGACAGACTACCTGCTCGCGAGGAACCTTCTCGCTGCCCTCTCCACCGCCTCCCTCGCCGTCACGGTACACTACTGGTTCGCCCACGACTTCGGCACCGCCGAGGAGTGGTCACAAGGACCGCGGTCAGGCCAACCCTGGCTGCCTTCCGTCGTGATCGGCGCGCGGGAGGTTGCACTTACCATGACCAAGAGATTCTGATTCGCGCAAGACTCGGAGGACCCTCGATGTCGTCTCGCATCTTCTGGGCGGTTGGGCTGTGCGCCGCCCTCGTGCTCGCGATCCTCGCGCTCTCATGCACGAGGGAACACGAGAACCCCCTCGATCCGGTGAACGCCGAGCCCTTCAACCTGAGGGTGGAGAACCTCGTCGGTCGGGTGAGACTCCGGTGGGTCATACCCGACGTGGAAGGTTTGGAGGCCACCTCCGTGTTCCGACGCGACTGGAGCGCGGACACGTCGTCATTCGCGCTCCTCGTGCGCGTCCCGCTTCCCGAGAGCACCTACGTCGATACCGCCGTGATCCCCGGCACACGGTACGACTACCAGGTCGCCGCCTACGCCCGAGGGCAGACGAGCCGCCGCTCGGACACCGTCACCGGCCACCCACGGGGCGTGGACCCGCCGTACGGGCTCGTGGTGAAAGACGTGCCAGGGGACCAGGGCACGTGCCTCATCGTGGAGTGGCAGCTGGCACCGATGGACACGGTCGGGGGCGAGGTGGCTGGCTACGTGGTGACGCGCGATACGATCTTGGAAGGGCCTTACGTCCCGGTTGACACCGTCGGATCCCGGGTGAGAACCACGACCGACTGCGGCCTCACCCCGGGGGTGCTCTACTACTACCGGGTACACGCCGTGGTGCGCTCCCTCTGGTCAGATCCGGCCGGCCCCTACAGCGCCCGCCCGATCGACGACATCCCGCCACGGCCACCGGCCCACGTGACCGCCTCCGATCGCCCCGACGATCAAGGCACGGCCATCGTGGTGAGCTGGAGTCCTTCGCCCGATGATGGCGCCGGGGCCAATGATGTACGCGCCTACGAGGTGTACCGAGGCAGCGCATCCGACAGCCTCGCCATGATCCGCGTCACCACCGCTCCCTCCGGCACCAGGACGATCGTCGATGAAGGGCTTCAGGTGGGGAGCCTCTACTACTACAGGGTCCGGGCGAGGGACTCACGCAATCTGTCGCCATTCTCCCCGGCGGATTCAGCCCGTGCGATCGACAACGGGGTACCGACTCCCCCCGCACCTCCGAGCAACCTCCGCGCGATCAACCCGGTGCCCGACGGAGGAGGCCGGATCCAGCTCCTCTGGCAGAAGAGCCCAGACGATGGCGGCGCCGGGATCGACGGATACCGGGTCTACCGGCGCGTGGCCGACGGAACGTACGGTGAGCCGCTGGTGAGCCTTCCCCCAGGCACGACGGAGTACCTCGACGCCACCGTCACCGACCTCGTTCCCTACTTCTACCAGACGAGTGCGTACCGAGGGACCCTCGAGTCGGCTCGCTCGAATGAAGCGGGGCCGGTAGTCTCGGACGACGAGATGCCTCCCGCGAGGATCACCACCCTCTCGGCGGCGCCTGGCCAAGTCGAGGGAGAGGCCGTCCTGTCGTGGATCGCGCCCGGGGACAACGGGATGGAGGGCGCCGCATCGATGTACTTCGTGAAGTACGCCCCGGATTCCATCACGACCGAGGCCGCCTGGAACGCCGCCACTGCCATCACGGTCGGGGTGCCGACGCCACTGCCTGCGGGCACCTTCCAGCAGATGACCGCGCGCGGGCTGCCCACGAGCGGCGCGGTGTGGTTCTGCGTCCGGGCCACGGACGATCGGAACAATGTCTCCCCGTTCTCCAACCCTGCGTCCACCTCGGTGCAGACGGACGTGACTCCCCCAGGCTACGTGGACGACCTCATCGCCACCCTCGAGGGCGCGCTCGAGGGTCAAGTCGTGCTCACGTGGACCGCCACCGGCGACGACGGGGACGTCGGGACGGCATCCCGCTACGACATCCGGGCCTCGCTCGTGCCGATCACGAGCCTCCAGCAGTTCGAACAATCCATCCCCTGCCTGAACCCTCCCCCACCGAAGCCCGCCGGGCAGCCGGAACGCTACGTGGTCTCTGGGCTCACTCCTCAGACGAAGTACTACTTCCGCCTCCGCGTGTTCGACGAGGCGGGCAACGGCTCGCCCATGTCTGCCCAGGTGAGCGAGTTCGCCCAGGTGGACGTGACGCCTCCCGCGGCGGTGACCGACCTGGCGGCGTTCGGCGATGCCCCTGGGCTCGTGGAGGGCCAGATCCTGCTCCGCTGGACCGCCACGAGCGACGACGCCGACACGGGATCCGCGGCGTCCGCCTACCAGCTCAAGTACCGAATCGGCCATCCGATCGGCCCGAACGACTGGAACAACCCTTCCTGTGTGACGGTGCCGGTGCCGTTTGCCCCCGCCCAGCCCGGGCAGCCGGAGTCGCTCGTGGTTGGTTCACTCGCCCAGGACCTGTGGCACTTCTTCGCCCTCCGGGTAGTCGATGAGAGGGGGAACACCTCGCCAGTCTCGAACAGTCCCCAGGCCCTGCCGCAGGTGGACGTGACCAGGCCCGCACGCGTCACGGACCTCGCCGCCACGCGGAACGCACCTGGGATCGTGGAAGGCCAGATCCAACTCACCTGGACCGCGGTGGGGGACGATTCGCTCACCGGCACGGTGAGTGGCTACCAGTTCAGGTACCAGCCAGGGTTCCCGATCACAGATGGGAACTGGGCAGGCGCATCGGTCCTTGGCCCCACGAACATCCTTCGTGGGCCACGATTGGCCCCTCCGGGCCAGCCCGACACCCTCGTCGCGAAGAACCTCACGCCTGGCGCGGTCCTGTACTTTGCCTGCAAGGCGTTCGACGACAGGAACAACTACTCCCTCGCGTCGAACAGCCCGCGCGACACGGTACAGGTCGACGTGACTCCCCCAGCCGGCGTCACCACCCTCCAGGCCATCACCGGACCGACCGAGGGCACCCTGAAGGCGAAGTGGGTTGCCGTGGGCGACGACTCGCTCTCGGGCGGACCTGCCACCGCCTATGACCTCAGGTACCGGACCAGCGGTCCCATCACCACCGAGGCCGCGTGGCAGGCGGCGACCCAGGTGACGGGGGAGCCGACCCCCTCGGCCCCGGGCCAGATCGACTCGATGCTCATCACCAACCTCCAGCCTGACGTGGTGTACTACATCGCGCTCAAGGTGGTGGACGACCGAGGGAACTGGTCGCGGCTCTCGAATTCGCCAGGGGCGGCGAGTGGTCCCGACGTGACCCCTCCGCCCGATGTGCTCACCTTCACCGTCCAGTCGGACGATCGCAAACTCCACCTCAGGTGGACGCCGCCCAGTAGCCCCGACTACAAGGGAGTCTTGATCGGCCGACGGATGAGCCATCCCGTCAACACGAACCCGGTCCCTCGCGTGGACTACGCGGTCGGCGACCCGCTCCCCGACGGCGCAAGCATCGTGGTGTACATCGGATCCGGCGTTCAGTGGTCCGACACGAGCGTGGTGAACGATTCAACCTACCACTACCGCGCGTACAGCTACGACCTCGCGTGGAACTACTCGGAAGGCAAGCAGGCCTCTGGGACGCCTGCGGACACCACCCGGCCGAATCCGGTCACGAACTTCACCGCCCGGCAGGTAGACGGCGGGATCAGGTTACGGTGGACGAACCCCTCCACGACGGATCTCGTCGGGGTCATGGTGAGGTTCGACACGACCACCTTCCCCACGACGCCGACCTCGGGTACCCTCCTTGGCATCGGGCCAGGCACCCCGTCCACGGCGGACTCGATGCTCCACGCCGCGCCACCGGAGCGCCGCTACTACTACGCCGCCTTCGCCATGGACGAGGTACCGAACTACTCCGTGGCGAGGCACGACTCAGCCACCTACGATGTGACCCCCCCGGGGCCGGTGACTGGGCTTGTCATCGTGCCGGGCAACACCGCTGACACCCTGAGTTGGCAGAACCCACCCACGCCTGACCTCACCGGCATCATGGTGCTGCGGCGTGCGAACGAACCGGTGACCGACTTGCCCCAGCAGGGAATGAACTATGCCGGTGCCTCCTCGATCGGCACCTCGACCATCGTCGCGCTGCTGGGGCCGGGTCAGACGAGCCTCGTGGATACGGGCCTCACGAACGGGGTGACCTACCACTACGCCATTATCCCGTTCGACTGGCGGTTCAACTACGCCCCGCCGGCAACGGGATCTGCCACACCGGGGCCGTAAAACCGGTTCAGTCCTCACAGGACCGACCCGGGTCGGGGCGTCGACGCAACCCTCGGTCGCACCCACGATACTGGACTCCCGGTGCCGCGCACGACGAGGACAGGTCGTGGTCCCCGAGAAGGACGAAGTCCTCGACAGGGGTCTGGATGTCTTCCGCTCGGGAGGACCTCGCCGGGACCCTCCTCACCCACGGCGCGTGCGGTGGCGCAACGCGCGCGTGGGCGCCTCCCCCCTCGGTTCGATCTGCGGAGGCTGTGCCGTGAAGCCGCCTCAGTAGATCGGGAGGTACTGCTCCAGTTCCCACGGACTCACGGTGAGCCGGTAACCATCCCAGTCCCGCCTCTTGGCCTCCACGTAGCGTTGGAAAAGGTGATCACCGAGCGTCTCCCTGATGAGCGGATCGTGCTCCATCGCGTCGATGGCCTCGCCGAGGGAGCCCGGCAGACAGGCGAGCCGGTTCCTTGTGGGGACATCCAGGTGGAAGACGTCCTCCTCCGTGGGAGGAGGCGGCTGCAACCCCCTCTTGATCCCATCGAGCCCCGCCATGAGCATGGTCGCGAACGCGAGGTACGGATTGGAAGAGGGATCCGGGCACCGGAGCTCGATCCGGGTCGCGGTGCGCACCCGCCCTGGGCTCACCTGGGGCACCCTGATGAGAGCCGACCGGTTGATGCGCGCCCAGCTCACGTACACCGGAGCCTCATAGCCAGGCACGAGGCGCTTGTAGCTGTTCACCAGCGGGGCCAACACCGCGCACATGCCCCGTGCGTGGGCGAGTTGCCCGGCGACGAACCGGAGGGCAAGCTCGCTGAGCCCATACTCCTGTGAGGGGTCGGCGAACGCGTTCGTGCCGTCGCGCCACAGGCTCTGGTGGGTGTGCATCCCGCTGCCGTTGATGCCCGCGATGGGCTTTGGCATGAAGGTCGCGTACAGGCCGTTCTTCTGCGCCACCGCCTTGAGTGCCACTCGGAGCGTCACCACGCTGTCCGCCGTGCGCAGCGCCTCGTCGTAGCGCAAATCGATCTCGTGCTGCCCGGTGGCCACCTCGTGGTGGAGCGCCTCCACTTGGATGCCAATGGCTTCTAAAGCACCCACCATCTGACGCCGGACCGGGTGTGCCTGATCGGTGCTCACATCGAAGTACCCCGCTCGGTCGTGGGGTTCCAGCGGCAGCAGCGAACCGTCCGCACGGAGTCTGAACAGGAAGAACTCCATCTCAGGCCCGATGAGGTAGTGGTACCCCATCGTGGCAGCTGTACGGAGGGCACGGCGCAGCACCTCGCGTGGGTCTCCCTCGAACGGCTCACCCCGGGGAGTGAACACGTCGCAGATCACCCGGGCCGTGGGCACGTCGAGGTCCCACGGGATGACCGCGAAGGTGGAGAGGTCGGGGTAGAGGAGCATGTCACTCTCGGCGATGCGCGCGAAGCCCTCGATCGAGGATCCGTCAAACCACACCCCGTGCTCGAGCACCTCGGGCCACCGCTCAGCGGGGACCCCCACGGTCTTCACGATGCCCATGATGTCGGTGAACTGCAGGTTGATGAACCGAACGCCCGCCTCCCGGATACGTTCGTCGACCCGAGCGATCTGGTCCTTGGTGGGTTCCATGGTGCCTCCCTGTGACGCCCCACAGCAGGTGGTATCCCGCAAGTTGGACCTCCGGGGTGCCCGCGCAACCCTGGCCGGCCCCGGCCATGAGCTTGACGCGGAGGTGTGAGGCAGGGTGATTCGGAGCTATGACCACCTTGTGTGCCGACTCTCCAGCCATGCTCCCTCAGCCTCAGCCCATCCGTGCCGTGCGCGTGACGAGGTTCATCGAACTGTTCCGGACCACACCGCCTCGGACGGTGTGCCCGAACTTCTTCGTCCTCGCCCACGCGAATGGGTGTGGGTTCCTCCCCGGATGCGCCTACTGCTACCTCAAGTCCTCGTTCTGGTACCTCCGGCGCCCAAGGGTGTACACGAACACAGACCGCATCATCGAGGAGGCGATCCGCTGGATCGGCCGCGACGGGCTGGAATCCCCAGTCCTGAACACGGGCAACCTCTCCGACAGCTTGGTCTTCGAACCTGTTCGGCCCCTCATGGCCGCCCTCATCGAGACGTTCAGGGCACACGCGAGGGGGCGCCCTCACACCCTCCTTCTCGTGACAAAGGGAGGCCGGGACGCGTGTGAGCCCCTGCTCAGGACCGAACCTTGCACGAACGTAGTCGTCTCGTTCTCGGTGACCGCCCCATCCGCCGCCCGACGGTACGAGGCCGGCGCACCCCCTGTAAAGGAGCGGCTCGCCGCGGCGGAGGCCCTGCGCGCCAATGGGTGGCGCGTGCGCATCCGTATCGACCCGATGATCACCGGCTTTGACCACCGCGCGGTCGGGGATCCGGTCGCGGCCTTGGGGCCCGAACGCGTCACCCTCGGGACGCTCCGGGCTGAGCCGAACCTCTTGCGCGTGGTGAGGAACGGGGTCTTCGCCGACCTCATCCCGCCGGAGGACCCGAGGGGGCTTGCGCGCTACCCCAAAGACGCGAGGATCTCCCTCTATGAAGCGGTGGCGGAGACCCTTCGATCGGTATGCACCGTCGCGCTCTGCGAGGAAGACGAGGCGACGTGGCGCGCCCTCGCCCTCGACGTAGAGGCGAGGCGCTGTAACTGCGCCCCCTAAGGCCTCAGGACCAGGCGGTGAGGCGGCGGTCGCGACGGCCCCGCCGGGCGGCAAGCTTCGGAGCCGGGCCCTCAGAGACCGCCCCAGGGGGTGGATCCGGTTCAGATCCCGAGCACGAGCTTCACGGTCGTGAAGTAGATGAACAGGCCCGTGATGTCGACTACGGTGGTGAGGGCGGGGCTAGCCACCACGGCCGGATCGAACTTCAGACGCGCCGCCACGAGGGGCAGGAGGGCCCCGATGAGGGTGGAGGTGATGACCTGCAGGCCCAGCGCCAGGGCGATCGCCCCGCCGATACGGGCGAGCGAACACCCGGGGGGTACGGATGACCCCGCGCCGAGGAACAGCACACGCGCGAAGGCGACCGTCCCCAGGAGCAGGGCGAGCAGGAGGGCCACGCGCAGTTCCTTCCAGAGGATGCGCATGATGTCGCGAGGGGAGATCTCCCGCAGCGCCAAGGCACGCACCATGAGGGTCGCCGATTGGCTCCCCGTGTTGCCCCCGGTGTCGGCGAGCATCGGCATGAAGGCGGCGAGGATCGCGAACTGGAGGAGCAGGCCCTCGAACTTCTGGACGATGAGGCCGGAGACCAACCCAAGAAGCGCGAGGGCGAGCACCCAGGGCGCCCTGTTCCTGAAATGACCCCAGGATGAGGTCCTCAGGTACGCGGCCTCCTCATGGCTGCCCGAGATGGCCATGAACTTCTCCATGTCCTCGGTGTGCTCTTGGGTGATTACGTCGATGGCGTCGTCGTGCGTGATGATGCCGACCAGTGCGCCTGAGCCATCCACCACCGGGAGGGCGAGGAGATCGTACTTCTGTATGGTACGGGCGGCGTCCTCCTGATCATCGTCGACGCGGGCGAAGATCACGTCGCGATGCATGATGTCGCTCACGAGCTTGTCCCGCTTCGCGAGGATGAGATCCTTGAGGGAAACGAACCCCACGAGCCGTCGCTTCTCGTCGACCACGAAGGCATCGTAGATCGTCTCGCGATCCGGTGCGACCTCCCTGAGCCGTTCGATCGCTTCGGCGACGGTGAGGGAGGGGCTCAACGTCGCGTAGTCGGAGGTCATGACCGCGCCCGCGGTCCCCTCCTCGTAGGAGGCCAGGCGTCGAATGTCTTCTCGTTCGGCTTGCGCGAGGGCGGGCATGACCTCTTCGCGGCTTTCTTCCGGCAGCCTCTTGAAGAGGTCCACCCGGTCGTCGGGGGACATCTCGGTCATGAGCCGCGCCACGTCCTGCCGAGGGAGAGTGGCGATGATGTCCACCTGCACATCATCGGCCATGTGGCTGAAGATCTCGGCCCGGGTGGCCCATCCCGCGTGGCTAAGGACGGCCCACGCCTCCTCGGCGGACAGCGCCGAGAGCATCTCCGCCACGACGGCGGGATGGAGGGTCTCGCAGAAGTCGCGGAGCGCCTCGGTTTCCCCTGCCGCGAGCATCGCGCGCAGTTCGGGAACAAGGAGTGGGTTCTTCATCGTCACGCTCCACTTCTGGCAGGTCAGACCACGCGGGATCGCCTTCACCTCGGCGGACGCATCGGCGGGTGAAGGACGTCACCTCACCACGATGCAGAGAAGCCCCGAAGCCTCCCTCTTCCCCGCGTCCGAGCTGGCGAGCGAAGTACGCCCCGCGGCGTCCGTCACGCAAGGAGCTTCTCCCCTGCCGCAGCGCGAGGATGGCGGCCACGAGGGCACTCAGCGCGTGCGGTGGTCTTCGTCAGGCGAGGCGCACTCTCTGCGGCGGTCGCGAGGGGGGAAAGTCGCGTCGTACGAGGACCGGTGACGGGCACGCCACAGGAAGGAATACGCCCACGGCGCGGGACGGTTCCAGACCTGGTCGAGGGCCAAGTGGTGGACAAAACCCACCGCGGCCCCCACGACCCACGGCGCACCTCGCGTGAGCACGAGCAGGACCGCCCACAGGACCAAGAACTCCCAGCCATGGAGCACGAGGTACGCCTTGGTGTATCCCCTGTTGTAGGAGGCGTGGAACAGGTCGCGCAGGCGGCGCAGGGGTCCGCGCTGGACGAAGTACTCGAGCATGTGGTCGAGGTCCATGAACACTCCCACGACCCAGCACGCCACCGCCATCACCACCGAGCGCCAGAGACCGTACAGTACGAGGGAGAGTGACGTCGAGACCACCACGTGATACCGGGCACGCACCTCCCACACCCTCCGTTCCGACAGGGACCAGGGTACAGAACGGGCCACATTGGCCCTGCGGTGGGGTGCTGTCAACTGGCGCCCTTCCCGGCGGAGGACCCTCTTCGCCCGATCCGGATCGTTTAAGGCCCGAGGAGGTGACGGCGCACTCGACGATGCTCCCCGAACGGGGACACGCCGACGTTGCGCGACGCTCACCGATGCGTTCTTTACGGCCCAGCAAGGAGGCCTCCCGTGTGCGTCGCGATCCCCGCACGCGTCGTGTCGTTCGATGAACCCGGATTCGCCATGGTCGACGTCGGGGGGGTCAGGCAGCGGGCCTGCGTCGAGCTTCTCCCTGACGTGCGCGTGGGTGACTACGTCATCGTGCACGCCGGCTTCGCCCTCAGCACGATCGATCCGGAGGAGGCGGAGGCCACCCTCGAGCTGTTCCGCCAGCTCCAGGGCCTCACCCACCAGAGGCCCGACTCGGAGGAACACCACGATCCCTGAGGCTGCGCGTGAGGTACGTCGACGAGTTTAGACAGGCCGCGATGCGAGACGGGATCATCGCCGCCATTCAGGCGGCTTCCCGACCGGTGACGATCATGGAGGTCTGTGGTGGCCATACCCACGCCATCTGCCGCTTCGGCCTTGCCTCCCTCTTGCCCCCGGAGATCAGGTTCGTCCACGGACCCGGTTGCCCAGTCTGCGTGATCCCCCCCTCGACGCTCTCGTACGCCCTGCAGCTTTCCGATCGGGGCGACGTCACCGTGGCGTGCTTTGGCGACCTCATGCGTGTGCCCACGACACGGGGGACACTGCTCTCCCGTGCGCGCGGGGGGAACAGGGTCCGGATGGTCTACTCGGCAACGGAAGCCCTCGAGCTCGCGAAGGCCTCGAGGGAACGACAGGTCGTGTTCCTCGCCATCGGCTTCGAGACCACGGCGCCGTCCACCGCCGTCGTGCTTCTGAAGGCCCAACGGGAGGGGATCGAGAACTTCTCGGTGCTCTCCTCCCACCTCCTCGTTCCCCCCGCCCTCGCGGCGCTCATGGAGCATCCGCAGACGAAGGTGGACGCCTTCATCGCCCCTGGGCACGTCACGACCGTGATCGGGCTCGACGCGTACCGGTTCCTCTGCGAAAGGTGGCACTGCCCCGTCGTGGTGGCAGGGTTCGAACCGTTAGACATCATCCATGCCGTGCTCATGATCCTCGAGCAGATGAGGGAGGGAATCGCCACGGTGGGCAACCAATACCGCCGGGCCGTTCGCCCCCAGGGCAACCCGCTCGCGCGCGAGGTCATGACGCGCGCCTTCACCGTGACCGAGGGGGTGTGGCGCGGTCTTGGGACCATCCCCGCCTCGGGCCTCGCGCCAAGGACAGAACTCGCACCGTGGGACGCCCGTGTCCGATTCGGCCCCCTCGAAGCCGATGCGGATGAAGAACAGACAGGATGCCGGTGCGGTGATGTGCTCCGCGGGCTCCTCTCCCCCACGGAATGCGGCCTCTTCTCCATCGCCTGCACCCCCGAGAACCCTGTGGGACCGTGCATGGTGAGCGGGGAGGGAGCATGTGCCGCGTACTACCGGTACGGGATGGGCCGTGCACGCTTCTCGGTCTGATCGCAAGGGCGTGACCCTCGCCCACGGCGCAGGGGGACGATCGAGCGACGAGCTGCTCAGGCGCGTCATCATCCCTGCCCTGGGCGGCTCGGGCGACGAACCCCTGCTCGACGCCGCGGTCCTCCCGTGCCCCGGCGCTACGCTCGCCTTCACGACCGACGGCTTCACCGTCACTCCCCTCTTCTTCCCCGGAGGCAGCATCGCGAAACTCGCGGTGTTCGGCACCGTGAACGACCTCGCGATGGTCGGTGCCATCCCGCGGGTCCTCTCCCTCGCGATGATCGTCGAGGAGGGCTTGCCCCTGGAGGTACTCGCCCGCGTCATCGAAGAGGTGAAGGCCGCGGCGGACGAGGCGGAGGTGCGGGTCGTGACGGGTGACACCAAGGTGGTGGGGCAGGGAGCGGCGGACAGGCTCTTCCTCACCACCGCCGGCATCGGCGTCGTCCCGGAAGGGTGCCCGATCCTCGGCCCGGAGCGCGCACGACCAGGCGACGTCGTCATCCTGAGCGGGACCGTCGGCGACCACGGCATGGCGGTGATGGCCGCACGAGAGAACCTCTCCTTCTCGCCCGCCCCGGCCAGCGACACCGCCCCCCTCGCCCGCCTCGTGCAGCACCTGCTGACCTACGCACCGAACGTGCGCTGCCTGAGGGACCCCACGAGGGGAGGCGTGGCGGCCACCTTGAACGAGATCGCCCGCGCCTCCAAGGTGAGCATCGAGCTCGACCACGTCCCGGTCCGGCACACGGTTCGGGCGATGTGCGAGATCCTCGGGTTGGACCCCCTCTACCTCGCGAACGAGGGCAAGTTCGTCGCCGTGGTCGACCCCAGCGAAGCCTCAGAGGCCCTCGCGGCCCTGAAGGATCATCCCCTCGGACAGGAGGCGTGCATCGTCGGAAAGGTCACGTCCTCTCATCCCGGTCTGGTCTCGATCCGCACCGAGATGGACACGCACCGCATCGTCGAGTACCCAAGCGGCGAGCTCCTCCCGCGCATCTGCTAGCTCGCCGGCACCCCCTCACTCTGCGGCCTTGATCGCATCCCAGGCGGCCACGTACAGCTGATTCATCGGACCCAGGTCCCGGATGACCTCGCACTTCTCCCACACCTCCGTGGGAGGGAAGATCGCGGGATTCTCACGCACCGAGGGGCTGAGGAGGGGGTAGGATCCGGTGTTGGGACACAGGAAGCTCACGAACGAGGTGTTCTCGGCTGCCACCTGCGGGTCGTGGAGGAAGTTGATGAAGGCATAGGCGAGATCGACGTTCTTCGCATCCCGTGGGATCACCATATCATCACTCGCAATGGACGTTCCCTCGCGAGGGATGACGAATGCGATGTCTTCATTCTCCGCCATGACCTGCATGATGTCACCGTTGTATCCATGCACCAGGACAAACTCGGCACTCACGAGCCCGTTCTTGTATTGCTCTGATTCAAACTTCGCAATGTTTTTCTTCCAGCGAATCACCACGTCCCGCGCCTGCGCGATCTCCTCGGGGTTCGTCGTGTTGAGGCTGTAGCCGAGGAACTTGAGCGCCGCGCCGATCGTCTCCCTCATGTCGTTGAGGAGGGTCATCCTCCCCGCGTACAGGGACGAATCGAACATGGCCCACGTCGGTTCGAACGCACGGACCCTGCTCTTCCTGTACCCAGTGCCCGAGTTCGAGAGCATGTAGGGCACGCTGTGGTGCATGTCGGGGTCCATGGTGAGCCTTAGGTACGTGGGGTCGATGTACCGGAGGTTCGGGAGCTTCTCGTGGTCGATTGGCTGGAGCATCCCTTGTCGCCACATGACCTCGACCATGTAGGAACTCGGGAAGATCACATCGTACCCGGTCGCTCCTGCCTTGAGCTTCGCGAACATCACCTCGTTGGAGTCGAAGAAGTCGAGCACGACTCGACAGCGGTGCTCCCTCTCGAATCGTCTGATGAGTTCCGGCTTCACGTAGTCTGCCCAGGTGTATACGTGGAGGGTGGGCTTCCCACCCCCACAGGCAAGGAGGATCTGCACCAAGGCCAAGGCACCGGCGAGTCGCGTGCGGCGGTTCATCTCTTCACCTCCCCTTTCGCGATGAACTTCTGGGTGGACCACGCCACCACGAGGGTGAGCGTGAGCAGGATAGTTGACAGCGCGTTGATGACGGGGGGGGACCCGTGTTTGATCATGCTGTAGATCCGAATTGGCAGGGTAGTCGCCCCTGGTCCCGCGACGAAGAAGGTGATGACGAAATCGTCCACGGAGAGCGTGAAGGCCAAGAGCGCTCCGGAGGCGATGCCCGGCCCGAGGAGCGGGACGAGGACCCTCGCCACGATCGTGGGCCACCCAGCCCCTAGGTCTTGGGCAGCCTCGACGATCGCGAAGTCGAAGTCCTGCAGCCGCGCGAGGAGGACCATGGCCACGTAGCTCACACAGAAGGTGATGTGAGCGAGGGTGATGGTGGTGAGACCAAGGGGAACACGGAGCGCGACGAAGAAGATGAGCAGGCTCATCCCCATCAGGATCTCAGGCATGACCAAGGGTGTGTACACGAGGGCGTAGTGGAATCCTTGGAGCCTTGAGCGGTAGCGGTGGAGGGCAAACGCAGCGGTCATCCCGAGCACGACGGAGCCAAAGGTCGCACCCGCGGCAACGATGAGCGTGTTGCGGAGGGCGAGCCACACCGACCTATCCTGTAGCAACTTCTCGTACCAAATGAGAGAGAATCCTCCCCACACCGTGCTGAACCGCGACGCGTTGAATGAGTTCACCACAAGGACGATGATCGGTGCGTACAGGAAAGTAAGGCAGAAGAGTGTGATCGCAGTGGGAATCTTACTGTGACGCATTGCGCCTCCTGAGCCCAATCTGCTGCCTCGCGATGATCACCGCCATGGGAATAACCACCGCCAGTGTGAGCAAGGCGGAGAGCGCGCTCGCATGGGGGAGATGCCGATCCACGAACACCCTCTGCGCGATCTTGTTGCCGATCATCTCCCCCGCAGGGCCTCCCATGATGTCGGGGATGAGGTAAGACCCGAGTGCGGGAATGAACACGACGAGGGCTGCGGTCAGGAGCCCCCGGCTGATGCCGGGGAGGAACACGAGCACGAACGCCTGCGACTTGCGACACCCGAGGTCGCGGGCCGCCTCCATGAGACTGAAATCGAACTTCTCGGCGGCGGCATATATGGGAAGGATGGCGAAGGGGAGATAGGTGTACACCAAAACGAGGAGCACAGCCTCCTCATTGTACATGAGCATCGTACCCTGATCGATCACGCGGATCCCGAGAAGGATCTTCCTCACGATCCCCTCCGGGTGGAGGAGGATCTTCCACGCGAAGATGCGAATGAGGAAGTTCGTCCATAATGGGATGACGACCAAGAGGAGCAGGATCCGCTTCCACCGGGAGAGGGCATGGGCCATGGCGTAGCCTGTGGGCACGCCGAGGAGGAGACAGAACACGGTCGTGAGGAGACTGAGCCACACCGTTCGCCACGCGATGGTGGGGTAGTTCGGATTGCCGAGTCCCCTCCAGGTCTCCAGTGTCCACCCCCGCCCCACTCCCCCGTAGGGGTCGGCAGGCTTGAACGCCATCGCGAGGATCGCCACGCTCGGCACCAAGAACAGCACGGTGAGCCAGGTGAGAGACGGGAGCGTGAGGAGAACCTCGTTGCGGCGTTGCGACGAGAACGTCATTCCTCGTGGGCCTGTGGCGGGCTTCGATCGTCCCGGACGTGCTCCGTGGCGGTGGTCTCTTCCGGCGGAAGGGAGAGGAGTTCTTCGTCTCGCTCGCGGTAGCGTTCCAGCATGTACCCATCATCCGCATGCCAGTCGAGCCACACGACGTCCTTCCACGTGATGGGCTTCTCGTCGAGGAGGGTGCGCTGGTGCTGTCGGAGCACGGTGAGGAGGTAGTCCTGCACCCTCACGCGGTACTTTGTCTGCGATCCGAGGTAGATGACGTCTTCAACCACCCCACGCACGACGTTGCGGCGCGGTGACCTCGGCGGTTCCTCACGGGAGATGGTGAACTTCTCCGGACGGAGGCTCAGATGGACGAGGTCCCCCACCGCTCGAGGCCGGTCATTGAAGCACAATACATCCGGGAATCCCTCGATCGCGAGCACGCTGTACTCGCCGTTCACTGCCTCCTTCACCGTACCGTCGAAGAAGTTCGTGTCGCCGATGAAGGCCGCGGTGAAGCTGCTCACGGGGGCCTCGTAGATCTCCAGCGGCGTGCCCACCTGCTCGATCTGGCCGTTGTTCATGACCGCGATACGATCGCTCAAGCTCATGGCCTCGCTCTGATCGTGGGTCACGTAGAGGAAGGTGGTCCCCACCTCGTCGTGGATCATGTCCAACTCGATGAGCATCCTCTGACGGAGCTTGAGATCCAAGGCCCCGAGGGGTTCGTCAAGCAGGAGCACCTGAGGCCGATTCACCAGGGCCCGCGCGATCGCCACCCGCTGCTTCTGTCCCCCGCTGAGCTGGGCAGGCTTCTTGTGCGCTTGGTCCACCATCTGCACGAGGTGGAGCATGCGTTCCACCTCGGTGGCGATCTCACGCTTTCCCTTCCGTGCAATCCGCAGCCCGAACGCAATGTTCTCCCACACGGTGAGATGTGGGAAGAGGGCGTAGTTCTGGAAGATGGTGTTCACCCTCCTGCGGTTGGGAGGGAGGTCCGTGATGTCCTGCCCATCCAGCCAGACCCGGCCCCTGTCCGGCCGTTCAAATCCGGCAGCCACTCGGAGGAGCGTGGTCTTGCCGCACCCGCTGGGCCCCAGGATCGAGAAGATCTCCCCCTTGCGGATCTGGAGGCTCACGTTCCTGAGGGCCTTCACCTCGCCGAACGACTTCGAGACCTCTTCGAACTCCAAGAAAGCGTGCATGGTCACCCTACGGAAGGAGGCGAGAGCACACGCGCTCTGTCCCGGGACATCCGAAAGACCCCGACGCGAGACGAACGGACGTGGGCGGGGAGGAACGTACGCTCGACCCCTACCGTCAAGGGTTGCTCAGGCGAGGTCCCCCGAGGCCGGCCCCTGTGGGGCCATCCGCACCAGTCTCAGCCCTTGCCTGATCGAGTGCCTGGATCCGGCGCACGAAGAGATCCGCATCGAACGTGCGTCGCAGGGCCGAGGCCGTCATGGCGCGCACGGCGCCGAACACCGCACGTTCGTTGAATGGGCGATCGTGCGCCCCGAAACACCACGCGACCCCCGCATAACCGTTGGGATCCCGGCCGTCGAGCTCGAACCGATCGTTGAGTCGGACGGCAACAGCAAAGCCCTCTTCAGGTGAGGCGGACCACTCGAGGATCTTCTTCCCCCAGTACATCCTGAGGTAGCCGTGCATCCACCCGAAGCGCGAAAGCTGCGTCTGGGCGGCGTTCCAGTAGGGGTCATGGGTGCGAGCCTGGCTCAGGGCCGTCTCGGCGTAGACCCAGGGGCGCGGATCCGCCGCATGGGCGCGCAGGGTCCGCATCGCCCATGCCGGAAGACCGTCGAAGGAGTCGTATCGTGGGTTGTACCACACCCAGTTGCACGCGAGCTCTCGTCTGACCACTAGCTCGTCGAGGAATGCCTCCGCCTGAGGAACACCGGTTTGTCGCACCGCGAGCGACACCTCGAGGACGGAGACCTGCCCGAAGTGCAGGTAGGGGCTCAGGTGAGAGGTCACGTCCTCGAGCGGATCGTGTCGATGCGTGGGATAGCGCTCCAGGGCACCCTCGATGAAGGCGCGCAGACGCGCCCGGCCTTCCGACGCACCACCCTTGAGGGCCAACGGGGGGTCGCTCCGGTCCACATCGAGCGAGGCGCAGATGGGCTCGAGGTCGGTGAGGTCAAGGCCATCGGGGGCAACCGCCCGCGAGTCCACCACGGGGTCCGACTCGACGAGGGGTACCATGAACCGCGGCCAGAGTGACGTCAGGCGAGGCCTCAGCACGGCCGCGGAGAACGCGCCCTTCGGGTAGGCGGTCTGCACCGGCACCACCACCTCGCCCTCGACCTCGGTGAGGCGGCACCAAAGCCTCCTCGCGGCGTCCTGTCTCCAGGCGCGTTGGTGCCGAGTGTAGCCGCAATCCACCACGACCTGGGACGCTTCGGCCGCGAGGCGCTCGACGAGGTCCGGTGGCTCCTCGGGCGCAGCCACGAACGCGATCCCCCGTCGCGCGAGCTCGGCGGCTGCCTCGGCCAGACCCTCGAGCATGAACCGGTAGTGACGCAAGGTAGCCCCGGGGTAGGCGCGGGTGATGCCGAAGCAGGCGACGACGGGGACCTTCGCACGGTTGGCCTCGAGGATCGCATACTCGAGGGCGTGGTTCCAGTGCGCGCGCTGGGCGGCCTGCATCCAGTAGAGCACGTACGCACCGGGCCGCACCGGCTCGGTGTTAAGGAGCCTCACACGCTCCGGCTGGACGATCGGTCCCACCGCCCCACCTTCGGCACACCCCTCCCCGTCGCGGGTGCTCACTCGATTCCGGCGACCACCTTGATGTACTGGTAGCGCTCGTACTGTCCAGGATCCGGGCTGTTGACCTGACTCAGACGGCCACGCACCTGGTCCAGGGATGCAAAGCCCTTGGTGGAGAGCCAGGCGTCGACCGAGGCACTCATCTCCCTGAGGCGATCCCAGCCGTAGAGGTAGATCGCAGAGGCAACCTGGACCGCCGTCGCGCCCGCCAAGATGAACTTGAGCACCGCGGCTCCATCGTGGATGCCCGTCGCCCCGACGAGGTCACACGGCACCCTCCCGTACAGGAGGCTCACCCACCGCAAGGGAGTGGAGGCTTCCGAGGGGTGACTGAAGCGCTCCCCAGGCACGACCCTCATTCGTACAGGATCGATCTCGAACTGGTAGAACCGATTGAAGAGCACCAACGCGGAGGCGCCATGATCGGCCAGACGAGAGGCGATGCGGCCAACCGAGGTGAACGACGAGCCGATCTTCACGGCCACCGGGAGGCTCACGCGCGATGCCACCTCCTCGAGGATGCGCACGTACGCGTCCTCGAGCCGGGACGCCTCTCCCACCGGGTCCGCGGGCAGGAGAGCGAGGTTGAGCTCGATGGCGTCAGCCCCTGCGTCGGCGCAGCGTTGCGCATACTCTGGCCACCGACGTTCGGTGAGACAGTTCAGGCTCGCGATCACCGGGATGCCCACCGCGTCCTTTGCCGCTCGGACGAACCGCAGGTACTCCTCCGGTCCCAGGTCCTTGTTCATCCGCTCGACGTAGTCGGCGGCTTCCGGATGCCACGCCTCCCTCACTTCGGGAGGGATCGCGCGCACCTCCGCCTCGAACTGTTCCTCGAACAGGGATTTCAGCACCACCGCGCCCGCCCCCGCACGCGCGGCAGCCACGACGCCGTCCACCGATCGCACGAGGCTTGAGCTGGCGACGATGAGAGGGGTGGGGAGGGAAAGCCCCATGAACGTCGTAGTCAGACCCATGCTGGCCTCCTTGCTCAGCGAGCTCCCTGGTGGCGTGGACCTCGGCACTTGAGCCACCCCACCGAACCCATAGACACCGCTACTCCTCGCCGAACTTGCGCACCTCGACCAGGTCCGCGAGCGCCTCGAGGGCATCCTGCGCATCCACCCCTTCGGCCCGGAGCTTCAGTCGCGCTCCCTTCTCCGCCGCGAGCATGAGCACCCCCATGATGCTCTTGCCGTTTACCTGCACGCCATCGCGTTCCACAAGGATCTTTGACTTGAAGCGTGAAGCGGTCTGCACGAACATCGCGGCAGGACGTGCGTGCACGCCGAGGCTGTTCTGGATCACCACGAATCGTTCCATTTCCTATTCCTCTTCATCAAGGAAGTAGGACTCGGCCGAACGCTTCTGGCTCAGGAGCTGTATCATCTGCTTCTCGAACTCCATGGCCGGATTGCACCCATGAACGCGCAAGATGTGGTTCATCGCCACGACCTCGCTGATCACCGTGATATTCTTCCCAGGGAAGATCGGGATGGTGACCTTCGGAATATCGACCCCTAGGATGTTCTCATGTTGGTAATCTAACCCGATTCTCTCATAGTCTATGAGGGGCTTTCCCTTCGTCCACTCCGCCAGGCTCACGATCACTTCGACACGTTTGTGCATTCCGACGGCTCTTATTCCGAACAATGCCTGGACGTTTATGATACCGATCCCCCTGATCTCCATGTGGAAGCCGGTGAGTTCATTCGCCTGGCCGATGACCGCCCGTCCCCGCCTGAAGAGGGTCACCACGTCGTCGGCGATGAGTCGGTGCCCGCGCTCGACGAGGTCGAGGGCACACTCGCTCTTGCCGATGGCTGCCTCCCCCATGTAGAGGAGACCGACCCCGTAGACGTCCACGAGGGTCCCGTGCACGGTGAGGCGCGGTGACAGCATGTACTCGAGGTATGCGGTGAGGCGCTTGATGAAATCGCCCGTGGGAAGGCTGCTGCGGAGCACCGCGATGCGTCGAGCGGCGGCCTTCTCGAGGAGACCCTCCGGGGGGGTGATCCCCCGGGTGATCACCAAGAGAGGGAGCCGGTACCCGAACACGGCCTCGATCGCGGCTTCTCGAGCAGCGGGTTCGAGCCGAGCGAGGTAGCCCATCTCGGTCTGCCCGAGGACTTGGACGCTGCGTTCCATGAACGGCCCGGTGTACCCCGCGAGGCACAGCCCAAGCCTGTTCACCTCTGTCCCCTCGAGGCAGACATCGAGTGCGTCTCCCCCGACGAGCACCTCGAGGGAAAGCTCCTCCCTCTTCGCGGCGATCAACGCACGAACGGATACCTCAGCCACCCAGCCTTCCCCTTCGGCAAGAGGCCTGCCTACTCTTCCTCGTCGAACTCCTCCTCTTCCTCTTCCTCCGGCGCCTGACGCGGGGCAACCGACGACACGCGCGGTGGTTTCGGCGAGAGCTTCGTCTTGTACTTCCGCAGCATTCTCTGCAGTTTGTCTATAGATGCATCCACTGAGGCGTACATATCGTCGCTCTCCTCCTTGGATGTCATCCTTGTATGGTTCACATGCAGGACAATCTCGGCCTTGTGCCGGTACTTCTCAACCGCCAGGGTAACATGGGCCTCGGGTATGCGGAAGGAGAATCGCTCGAGCTTCGCGAGTTTCTCCTCGATGCGCGCTTTCAGCGCATCAGTGACCTCAAAATGTCGCCCTGTGATTGTGACCCGCATGCGAGTCCTCCTTTCCCTTCATGCGACCGTCAGGCGGTCTTGTGCTGTCTCAAACGAGCGGGGAGTATGTTCATTTGCTCTCGGTACTTTGTGACCGTCCTTCTCGCGATCTTGAATCCCATCTTCCGCAACTCCTCCGTAATCCTCTCATCGCTATAGGGATTCTCGGGATCTTCCTTCTCGATCAAGTCCCGGATGATTCGCTTGACGGTCCTGACGCTCACCTCCTCTCCATCACGGCTCTTGAGCCCGCCTCCGAAGAAGTACTTCAGTTCGAAGACCCCCCGGGGTGTCTGGACATACTTCCCCGAGGTTACCCTGCTGATGGTGCTCTCGTGCATCCCGACCCCCTGGGCGACCTCTTGGAGGGTGAGGGGTCGGAGATAGGCTTCCCCCTTCTCGAAGAACTCCCTCTGCACGTCGACGATGTGGCGCATGACCTTGACCATGGTCCGCCGGCGCTGATCGATGGTGCGGATGAGCCACCGGGCGGCACTGAGCCGACTCCCGATGTACGCCTTGGCCTCCTCGTTTCCAGTGCGCTCGAGCAGTTCCTGGTAGGCCGGGCTCACACGGAGACGAGGGAGGTGCGTGTCGTTCACCGAGACGACGTACTCGCCGTCGACCTCCTCCACGATGAGGTCCGGGATCACGAAGCGAGGTGTCTCCGTCGAGTAGCGCGCACCCACGAGCGGGTCCAGCTGCGCCACGCGGTCGGCCGCACTGGACACGTCCCCCACCGAGCATCCCAGCGCCGTGGCGATCTTCTGGAAGCGCCGGTGGAGAAGATCGTCGAGGTGTGAACCGACGATTCGATACGCGAGGCTCTCCTGTTCCCCGGCGGCCTCGAGCTGCGCGAGGAGCGCCTCCCGCAGATCCACGGACCCCACCCCCACGGGATCCAACTGGCGCAGGACCGAGCGGACCTGCTCCACCCGCTCCTTGGGGACACCGAGGTGCTCGGCGATCTCGTCGACCGTGATGCTCCGAAGGTACCCGTCGTCATCGAGGCTGCCGATGAGGTACTCCCCGATCCGGATGTCTTCCGGGGAGAGACTGCTGAGCCGCAGTTGACTCAGGAGATGATCGGCGAGGCCCGTCTTGCTCGGGATCGGTGGCTCCCACTCCTCGTCCGGCGACTCGCGTTCCCACGCCGTCGCGTCTTGGTCATCATCGAGCACGGCGCTCCAGTCGATCTCCTCTTCTTCCGCGGGAGCTGGTGCCTCAGCGGGCTCAGGGGTCTCATCGGCGAGGTCGAACCGCTCCTGTTCGGATGCGCCCTCGGCGGGGTCCTGGCTCACCTCGAGGACGGGGTTCGACTCCAGCTCCTGCGCGATGGTCTCCTCCAGCTGCGCGATCGGCATCTGCAGGAGCTTGAGCGCCTGCTGGAGCTTGGGCGTCATGACCAACCGCTGGGTCTGACGAAGCCCGAGCTCGTACCCCATCTCAACGGCCATGGGTCTCTCCGTCGCTACAACCGAAACCTCTCCCCAAGGTACAGCCTCCGCGCCTCAGGATCCTCCGCAAGTTCGTGGGCAGAGCCTGCGCGCATGATCTTCCCCTCATACATGATATACGCGTAGTTCGTAATGGCCAAGGTTTCTCGCACGTTGTGATCCGTGATGAGCACTCCGAGCCCCTTGGCACGCAGGTGCTCGACGATCCCCTGTAGCTCGGCGACCGCGATCGGATCGATGCCACTGAATGGCTCGTCGAGGAGCAGGTACCTCGGCGCCGTCGCGAGCGCCCGGGCGATCTCCACCCGCCTCCGCTCACCGCCGGACAGGGTGTAGGCGGGTTGGTGGGCGACAGCGCTGAGCCCGAGCTCCACGAGGAGTTCTTCGACCCGCTCCCTCATCTGGCTGCGGGAGAGTGGCTTCGCGCGGCCTCGAGATCCGTTGCCCGAGGGCTGTGGGAATCGGAGCATCTCCAGCACCGCGATGAGATTCTCCGCCACGGTCAGCCTCCGGAACACCGATGGTTCCTGGCTCAGGTAGCCGATCCCCATCCGGGCCCGCTTGTACACAGGCAGGTGCCCGATGGGCACGCCATCGGCGACAACGGTGCCCTCGTCCGCGGCGATGATACCAACGATCATGTAGAAGGTGGTGGTCTTGCCTGCCCCATTCGGGCCCAACAGGCCCACGATCTGCCCAGGTTCCACGGCGAGGTTCACCCGATCCACGACGCGACGCCGCTTGTAGGTCTTGACCAACCCGACCGCCTCGAGCACCTACGGCCTCCCCTCGAGGGAGCCTCTCACGTCCCTGAGGATCCTCACGTTCCTCAGCGCCGCATCGCTCTCCAACCCCACTCCCCTCAGGGTAGTGGGCCCCTTGAGCACGAGCACCGTATCCTCGGTGACGATGGTCTCCGTGCGCCGGATCCAGCGCAGCCATCCGGTGAGCAGGCGCGTGCCCTCGCGGTTGTCAACCACCACGTTGCCCCAGACCCTCATGTCCTGGGTTGGGTGACGAAATTCGCCGCTGTCCGCGCGGAGCGTGCTCGTCGTCACGAGGGAGTCCCCCTCGAGGTCGAAGAAGTCCACGTGGACCCCGCCCACGATGACCGTCTCCCGGGAGCGGTAGTCATGGAGCCTGAGGGCCTGGAGGGTCCACCGAGGGATCCCGCGCTGCGTCTCCGTGAAGGTGAACTCTTCGATCTCCTGGGTTGGAACCTCCGGATTGGGCTTTGGCGGCGCGGTACCGCTAGGCCCGCAGGAGAGGAGGAGGGCCACCAGGAGGCAAGAGGCGCGGATCATGACGCCTGAGGGAGAGCCTCTCGCCACCGGCGGTGGAGCCACACCCACTGCTCCGGGGCCTCGAGGATGGCATTGCCGAGGATCTCATTGCAGCGGAGGGCCATGAGCCGCACGCGCTCGTCTTCAGGAAGGGAGGCAGGAGCCAGGACCTCTTCCCAGACGGTGACCACGTGCCGACCGGAGTCCCTCCGGATGGTCAGCACGATCAGGGCCGCACCGGTGTGGACGGCGAGCCGGGCGTGCCCCACGGGAGTGCGTGCGGGAAGCCCGAGGAAGGGGAGGACCTCGCTCTGGACCTTCGTGTCCTGGTCCACGAGGAGGGCGACGATCTCCCCGCGCCTGAGCGCGCGTACCATGGCCCTCGTGTCACGGTCCCGGTCGAGCACCCGCACCCCGTACCCCTCGCGGAGGGAGACGATGAACTCGTTGAGGCGTGGGTTCGGATGGCGGCGGGCCACCACGTGCACGGGGTAGCCGAGGTCCGCGAAGCACGCGGCGAGCACCTCCCAGTTCCCCAGGTGGCCGGTCGCCGCCACTACCCCGCGACCGCGCCGGTAGGCCTGGTCGAGGATGTCAAGGCCCCGCACAGGCGCACACGCCGTGGCGCTCACGCGCGCGCTGGTCGACAATCGCACGGCTTCCACGAGGCTTAGGCCCAGGTGGAGGAACATGCCCTTCACGATGAGGGCACGCCGATGGGGAGGCCAGTCACGACAGACCATGGCGAGGTTCCGGGATGCCCTCCCCCGTGCCTCGCGGGCGGTCACGTGGGCGAACACGCCGAGGAGGTGCCCCGCAGGGGGGATCGCCCCCTCAGGGAGCCGACGGATCACGGCCGCCAACCCCAGCACCGCATGGGCGGCCACCGCTCGTCTGAGGTGTCTCGGTAGTCTCGTCACTCTCGTGGACTTCTTCCCCCATCGTCATGTCGACCACCTCTCGCACTGCGCCGCGTCCCCCTGGGGCGCTCGTCACGTACCGGGCGGCGCGCTTGAGCGCGGGAACCGCATCGGCCACGGCGACCCCGAGGCCAGCCTCGCGCACGGCCTCGAGGTCGACGAGGTCATCGCCGATGTACACCACATCGTCCCACCGGTATCCCCTCGAGGAGAGGAACTCCTCCAGGGCCTTCTTCTTGTCCTTCACTCCCAAGAGGAGGTCGCAAACCCCAAGCCTCGAGGCGCGCGCGACGATGGCAGGGGACGCCCGCGCGCTCACCCACACGCACGTGCGGCCCGACGCGAGCCACCGTACGATGCCCTGGCCATCCCTCACGCTGAATCGCAGCCACTCCGTGCCCCCCTCGTCGAGGTAGATGCCGCCATCGGTGAGCACCCCGTCTACGTCGAGGGCGAGGACGGCGTACCTCATCAGGCCCCCATCGCCGAGCGGATCCTCACCACGTCCTCCAGGAGCCGCCGAGCCCCCTCGAAGTCGAGCTGGGAAGCGGCATCGCTCAGCGCACGATCGGGGGAGGGGTGGACCTCCATGAAGATGCCATCGATCCCCACCGCCGTGGCCGCGCGGGCCAGGGGAGCGGCGAGCGACCGGTCCCCGCCCGACCGTCCGCCGGCGCCCCCCGGAGACTGGGTGCTGTGGGTCGCGTCAAGCAGCACGGGGTAGCCCAACTCGCGCATGCGCAGGATGGCGCGCATGTCCACCACGAGGTCATGGTAGCCGAAGAACGTGCCCCGTTCCGTGAGGATCACCCCGACCCCTCCCGCCCGCTCCACCTTTCGCGCCGCGAAGGCCATGTCTTCCGGCGCCATGAACTGCCCCTTCTTGATGTTGACCGGCCTGCCTGACGCTCCTGCGGCTTCGAGGAGCGCGGACTGCCGACAGAGGAAGGCAGGGATCTGCAGCGCGTCGGCAACACCCGCGGCGAGGGCCACCTCCGTCGTCTCGTGCACATCCACGAGGAGAGGACAGCCGACCCTCTCCTTCACCGAGGCGAGGATCCTGAGGCCCTCCTCCACACCGGGGCCCCTAAACGATTCCCCTGACGTCCTGTTCGCCTTGAGGTAGCTCGACTTCAGGATGAAACCTACCCCCAGGGACCGACACAGGTCCCTCAGGAACGAGGCCGTCTCCGCCACCATCTCCTCTCCCTCGACCACGCACGGCCCCGCGATGACCGCGAGACGGTCCCCGCCCACGAGCACCGACCCGACGGAGACCGGCCTCACCCTCGGCCCTCCGCGCGCCCTTCGGCGGCCTGGATGAACCCGAGGAACAACGGGGCCGGGTCTTCGAGCCGGGAACGGAACTCGGGGTGCGCCTGAGTCGCGACGAAGAAGGGGTGGGTGGGGAGCTCGATGAACTCGACGAGGACCCTCCCGTCGCTCTTGCGGTGCCAGCCGGAGACGGAAAGGCCGTGCGCCTTCAGGCGATCCACGTAGTCCTCGTTCACCTCGTAGCGGTGACGGTGCCGCTCGATCACCGCCGGCACACCAAGGTCGACCCCTCCGACCCGGAACGAGAGCGCCGGATCCTCCTTCCACTCGAGGAGGCGCTCTCGGTCGCGGTCCAGCCTCCCGGTCTGCCGGTAGAGCTCCCAGACCCTCGAACGTTCCTCCAGTTGTGCCGCGTACGCCCCGAGGCGCATGGTGCCCCCGTACCCGTCTGTCCTGAGTCGCTCCCTCTGACTGGGGAGGAGATCGATGACAGGGTGAGGGGCCGAAGGTTCCACCTCGGTCGTACCTGCTCCCTCCAGCCCTAGGACATGGCGGGCGAACTCGACGACGGCGAGGTGAAGGCCATAGCACAGCCCCAAGAACGGCACCCCGTTCTCCCGGGCGTACCGTATCGCGAGGATCTTGCCGTCCATGCCCGTGCCCCCGAACCCCCCAGGCACGATGATCCCATCGAACGGGGCGAGGATCTCCTCCGGCGGGTGGTGCTCGAGCGTCTTCGCATCGACCCACTGCACCTCGACCTTCGTCCATCGCGCCACCCCGGCATGTTCCAAGGCGCGGTTGATAGAGATGTAACTGTCGCTGAGGCTGTAGCTGCCCGATTCGACGTACTTACCCACGATCGCCACACGGCATGAACGCGCGGGGTGATCGAGACGGTAGACCGCCTCGCGCCAGAAACTCCAATCAGGCTCACGACGAGGGGGGAGGCCGAGCTTCGTCAAGAGCTTGCGCCCCAGACCCTCCCGCTCAAAGAGGAGCGGCAACGAGTACACGTAGCGCACGTCCGGCGCGCTGATGACGCTCTCCGCGTCGATGTTCGCGTAGGTCTCGATCTTCTTCTTGCGAACCTGATCGACCTCCTGTTCTGCCCTGCAGAGGATGAAGGACGGGAAGATGCCTGTCTCCGAGAGCATGCGGATCGCCTGCTGCGCGGGTTTCGTTTTCATCTCGCCCAGGTGCCCGGGTATGGGGAGGTAGGTCAGGAGGACATGCACCACGCGGGTCGGACCGAAGCGGCGTTCGAGGTGTTTCAAGGCCAGGAGGAACGGGATGTTCTCATGGTCGCCGATCGTCCCCCCGATCTCCACCAGGGCACACTCGTACCCTCGGGCGGCCTCGAGGATGCGGTTGACGATCTCCTCTTGCACGTGGGGGATGAGCTGCACGGTCTTCCCGAGGTACTCCCCCCGGCGTTCTCGCTCGATCACGCTCTTGTAGACCTGGCCCGTGGTGATGTTGTTCCGCTTGCTCAGTTCTCGGCCGAGGAACCGTTCGTAGGTCCCGAGGTCCTGGTCGATCTCGCCCCCGTCGTAGGTCACCCACACCTCGCCATGCTCGGTCGGGCGGAGGGTGCCTGCGTCGTAGTTGATGTAGGGGTCGATCTTGATCGCGGTCGTCCGGTACCCGTATTCCTGGAGGATGCGGGCGATGGAGGCCGTGGCGAGGCCCTTCCCGATACCGCTCAGCACGCCTCCGAGCACCGAGATAAGGCGCAGGTCTCCCTCATCGCTCACGCCTGCATCCTCCTGAGGAGAGATTCGACCATTGGCACGTCCTCCGGTGTGTTCACCCCGGGAGAGGGGTGCTCTGCCTGCACGGCCACGAACGCGTATCCTGCGTCCATGAGCCGAAGCTGTTCGAGCCGCTCCGCCTCCTCCAGCGCGGAGGGAGGCAGGGAAGCCCACGAGTCAAGGACATGGCGCTTAAACGCGTAGATCCCCACGTGTTCCCACGTGGTCCCCGCCGCGGCTCGAGGCGTGAACCCATGGGGAAGTGGGGCGCGCGAGAAGAAGAGCACTCGGCCGTCCCGAGCGAGGACCACTTTCACCACGTTGGGATCGAGGAAGCGTCGCTGTTCGGTGAGCGCGACCACCGGGGTGGCGACGTCGGCCCAGGCAGTGGCGCCAAGCGCGGCGATGAGGCGATCGAGGAGGAGAGGATCCACGAGGGGCTCATCGGCCTGGATGTTCACGACGACGTCGTGGGGGAAGCTGCCCGCGGCCTCGGCGACGCGGCTTGACCCGGAAGGGTGGTCACTACGGGTACGGACCACCCGCGCCCCGAATGATCGAGCGGCCCGCTCGATGGCGTCGGAGTCGGTCGCGATCACGACCTCCTCCAGGCTCGAGGCCCGGCGCGCCCGTTCCCACACCCACTGGACCATCGGCTTGCCCGCCACGAGGTGCAGCACCTTCCCGGGGAACCGGGTGGACTCGAGGCGCGCGGGAATGACCCCGAGGGCCATCGGCCAGGCGCTGGGGCTAGGCGCGCTCCGGGTAGACGCTCACCCGCTTCCGAGACCGACCGCAGCGCTCCGTCGCGACGTAGCCGTCGATGAGGGAGAACAGGGTATCGTCGCTGCCGACCCCGACGTTCGCGCCAGGCATGAGCCGGGTACCGCGCTGCCGTACGAGGATCGACCCCGCCCTGACGAACTCGCCCGCGTACCGTTTGACGCCAAGGCGTTGTGCGTTGGAATCGCGCCCGTTCCGACTGGAACCCACACCCTTCTTGTGCGCCATGGTTCGCTCCTGTCTACTCGGCGGCCAACCCTGGGATGACCAAGGAATCGACCTTCAGTTCGGTGTACCACTGCCGGTGACCCCACCTCCGCCGGTAGTTCTTCCTGCGCTTGAATTTGAACCCACGGATCTTCGTGCCACGGCCGTGAGAGACGACCGTTACCTCGGCCCTCGCGCCCTCGACGAAGGGTCGCCCGACGAGGACGCGCTCCCCATCGCCGCAGGCGAGCACGTGGGTGAGCGAGAGTTGCCGGCCCGGCTCTTCCGAGAGCCTCGGCACACGGACGGTGGCGTGCGGCTCCAGCCGGAACTGCATGCCACCAGACTGCACGATCATGTACATCGGTTGATCCCTCCAGAGTGAGAACGGTCTGTCTCGTCCTTCGCGGGGAATGGTCACCGCACGCACCACGCCCATCGTCCGGGCATGCGACCCGGCGTCACGCGCCACCAGACGGGTGACCGGAAGGGAGCCTAACTCGAGGGTCTTGGCTCGTCGCAAGGTGTGGCGGGGACCCGCGGATGTCAAGGCACCACGACGTGGTAGCCATCCTTCCAGACGCGGCCCTCCCCCTCTGGTACCACCCGCACGCGTCCCTCCCACGCCGCCCAGTCAACGAGCCCCCACCGCTGGGAGAACGCGTAGAGCGTCTCACTCACGACGAGGCGCGCCTCCTCGCGCAGGGGAGGAGGCAGGCTCTCCAGCTCGTGAGCGAGGGCGTGCGCCTGCAGTGCCGTGGAGGCGTGGCGCCCGGTGCCCCGCAGGCCTCGCACGGGTCGAACACGGCGGAAGCCAAACCCGCTCTGCGCCTCTCCCTCGTGAGCTCCACCGTGCCGAACTCGCTCATGGGGAGCACCCGCGTCGGGGCAGGGTCCTCACCCAGGGCCGTCCGCAGCCGCTCCACGACCGCCTCGCGGTGGGAGGGCACCCCCATGTCGACGAAATCCACGACCACGATGCCCCCAAGGTCTCGCAGCCGCAGCTGGCGAGCGATCTCATCGGATGCCTCGAGGTTCGTGACGAACGCAGTCTCTTCCTGATCCCTTCCCCCCACGTACCCGCCGGTGTTCACATCGATGGCGACAAGGGCCTCGGTCTCGTCGATGACGAGGAACCCGCCCCGTCGCAGGCGCACGACCCTGCCGAGCAGCTCCTCGAGGGGAGGCAACCCCAGGGCCACCCACAGAGGTTGGCTCCCGTGGTAGAGCTCGATCCTCCCGGAGAACTTTGGCTCGAACTCCGTGATGCGTGCGACGAGCACCCCGTGGAGCGAGGGGCTGTCCGTCACGACCCGTTCCACACTCCCGTCGAGCAGGTCGCGCAGCGTCTCGGCCACGCACCCCTCGCCCCCTTCTATGAGGCACGGTTCCCCCGAGGACCGGAACGACTCGCGAATCTTCTCCCACCGGGACAGGAGCGTGCGCGCCTCACGCGCGGTTCCCTCGTGGTCCGCTTCCGTCGCCATCGTGCGCGCGATGAACCCCATTCCAGGCGGAACGAGTCCCTCGACCATGGTCCTCACCCGCTCTCGAAGGCTTGGGTCCACGGATGCGCCGGGAGACGGCCACCGACCCTCCGCCGGGCAAGAGCACGAGGTACCTCCCGGCGAGTGCCACCTCCGTCGTGAGCCGGGCGCCCTTGCCCCCGAGGGGCCGGCGTACCACTTGGACGAGGACGGTCCGTCCTGGGTGCAGGGCCTTTCCTCCCATGGTCGACCCCTCGTGCGCGAGAGGGAGGAAGGCGGGCCGGTCCTCGCCGAGGTCCACGAAGGCAGCCCCCAGGCCAGGGAGCACGTCTCGCACCACGCCTCGGTAGATGTCTCCCTCGCTGGGGTGCGCGCCAACGATCTCGATCCGTGCCTCCACGGGACGGCCTCCCTCGAGGAGGAGACCGACGGCGCGATCCGCGTAGGACGTGAAGAGGAGCTCGCGCCTCACGCTCCCTCCACGGGTGAACGAGAGCCCTCTCCCGCTGCTCCCCAGAGGGCGACTCGCCTGATTGGCAACAGGAGGGCCTCCTCGCCCGCTACGCCTGCGAGGCGAGCCGCCACCTCCCTTGGCTTGGGAGCCCCCTTCGTCGCCAGGCGCACCGTGAAGGATACGGTTGCCCCATCGGCCACAACGTCCGAGACACCCTCGATGGATTCGTGGCGCGTTGGCCGGACGTGGGCAGGGCACGTCGCCTCGTAGCGCGCGAACACGAGGTCGCACTCGAGCGAGGGAGCGGACAGGGGAACCTCGAACAGATCGACGACCTCGATGCCTTCAGGGCACTGACGCCGAACCTGTGCGAGGAGTTCCTCCCGGTCGTGTCTCGTGGTCCAGAAGTCGAGGTACTCCCCCTCGCTCTCCATGCCCACCGGGAGCGCGGGGCCGAAGGAGAGTCTCGGCCTCGGCGAGAACCCCGTCGTGTAGGCGACATGGGCTCGTGCGCGTCGGAGGATGAGCGCCCAGACCCGTGCCATGTCGAGGTGGGAGAGGAACCGCCGGAGCCCTCGCTTGCGGTACCGAACCCGCATGCGGTGGAGGCTCCCTCCGGACGCGGGCTCCGCGGCCGGTAGCGACGGCGGGGGTTCTTCCCCTCCTGCCCCTGGCCCGCGAGGGAAGATGAAGTGGTCCCACGGCAGGGGGGAGGGGGCAGGACGCGGGCCGATGAGCGCGGCGGGGTCAAGCCCGCACGCCTTGGAGGCGGCTTCCCAGGCTTCGGGAGCGAAGTTGCTCTCCCACTCGTCGAACCGCGCACCGCGTCGCCACGCCTCGAAGACGAGGTCCCCGATTCGGCGGTCGCCCCTCGCGAGGATCGCTTCCCACTGGGAGAGGATCGGATTCCGCCAGGAGTAGTCCACGATGCGTCGTGGGAGCATCGCACCGATCGTGAGCTCGCGACGCCGCAGCTCAGTGGGGTCGAGGAACGGCTCGCGTTCGAATTCCGTCTGCGGTTTCGGGACGAAGGGCGCACACGAGACGGCGAGGCGCCTCGTGCCGTGGCGCCGCGCGAGGGCAACCGCTCGACGCACGAGGCGGGGGATCGCCTCCACGTCTTCCTCCGTCTCCCCGGGGAGTCCCACCATGAAGTAGAGCTTCGCGTTCGTCCACCCGTGGGAGAAGGCGCGGTCGAGGGCGTGGAGGAGGTCATCGTCGGAGAGCTCCTTGCCGATGCTGGCACGGAGGCGCTCGCTCCCGGCCTCGGGAGCGAAGGTGAGGCCGCGCTGCGGAGTCCGGCGCAGCTGCTCGCAGAGGCTCTGGCTGAAGCTCTCGGCCCTGAGGGACGGCAGTGAGATGCCCACCCGGCGTTCGAGACAGATCTCGTTGAGCATAGCCAAGAGCTTGTCCAACGTGGGGTAGTCGCTCGTGGAGAGGCTGAGCAGGGAGACCTCGTCCCATCCCTCGTCCGCGGCCTGTGCTACGGCGGATACGATGGCCTCTGGTGCACGCCGGCGCACGGGACCGTAGTAGACGCGGGCCTGGCAGAAACGGCAGCGGCGGGGACAACCCCGCATGATCTCGACCGGGCATCGATCGTGGGTCGGCGCGACCAGGGGAGGACTGAGGGTGGGGCATGAGGGCGAGAGCCTCGCCACCCTGCGGGCCACGATCCGTTCGGGGATCCCCGGAGCCCACGGTCGAGGCATGCCTCGGGTCCCGTCCGCACCTTCCACTCGGTACAGGGAAGGCACGTACACCCCGGGGATCGTCGCCGCGCGCATGAGCACCTCTCGCCGTGGCCGCCTCGTGCGGTGCGCCTCGCACAGCATCGGCACGAGGTCTGCCACGACGTCCTCCCCTTCTCCGACTACGATGAGGTCGAAGAAGTCTGCCATGGGCTCGGGATTGCAGGTCGCGGGCCCTCCCCCCACCACGTACGGGTCGCCATCACCTCGGTCCGCCTGGCGCACGGGCAGACCCGCGAGGTCCATCAGGGTGAGCACGTTCGTGTAGGACAACTCGTGCTGGAGCGTGATGCCGATGACGTCAAAGGAGGAGGCGGGCCGGAACGAGTCGAGAGAGTACAGCGGGACCTCGTGGCGCCGCATGAGGGCTTCCATGTCAGGCCACGGGCAGTATGTGCGCTCCGCCACGTACCCACGCCTCTCGATCGCGTCGCGCAAGGCGAGTGACCCCACGTGGCCCACCCCGATCTCGTAGACATCGGGGAACGCCAAGAGCACCTCCCCATGCTCCGGGCGCCTCGGCGTGGCGTCGAACCCGCCACCGCAGTAGCGCGCGGGTCGCTGGACGAGGGGGAGGAGGTGGGAGGCCACCCACTCGATGAGGTCGGCGCCCTCGGCCCCCTGGGGAAGGGTCAGCGCCACGACAGCTCAGGGTTGATCGGTTCGAACGTGCCCCGCTCTCGGTTCTTCCGCGCGTTCTCCACGGAGAGCACCTGACCGTGCATCACCACCCAGACGCCTGGGGGCAGGAACAGGGTGGCGAGGATCGCCTCGGCGAGGTTCTGCAACCCATCGGAGTTCTCGAACCCCAACGGGACCATCGCGCCGGTCATCACGACCGGGACGGAGGGTTGCCCCAGTGCCTCCTTGATCACCTTGCCCGTCTCGACCATGGTGTCGGTCCCGTGGGTGATGACGATGGGATGCCCCTCCTTCTGCTTGAGGGCCACGGTCCTCGCCACGAGGTCACGGTCCTCGTCCCCCATCTGGAGGCTGTCGACGTTCATGAGGCGGGTGGTGCGGAGACGGACGTCTGGCAGGCGCAGCCTGCGGAGGAACGAGTCGAGCCTCGCATCGAGGTTGAGGAGGCTCCCGTCCGCCTCCTGGTAGGACTTCTCGATCGTGCCGCCCGTGTTGATGAGGTTGACGATCCGCACCGTGATGCTCCCGGAATCAGTCCCTGCTCTGGCGGAGCATGAGGAGGCGGAGGAGGTTCAACACCGCCATCGCTGCCGCCGCGAGGTACGTGAGGGCTGCCGCACTCAACACCTTGCGAGCCCCCTCGGTCTCGTCCGGGGCGAGGATCCCGGTGCTGGTCAGCTGGGCGAGGGCGCGCCTGGATGCGTTGAGCTCCACTGGGAGGGTCACGAGGTGGAACAGCACGGCGCCGGTGAAGAGCAGGATGCCCACGTCAAGCAGCTTCGGGTTCCCCACGATGATCCCCAGCACCGCGAGGGGCCAGGCGAGCGTGCTCCCAAGCTGTGCGGGCCCGAGCAGACCGTGGCGGAACCGCAGAGGCATGTACCCTGACGCGTGCTGGAGGGCGTGGCCGACCTCGTGGGCCGCAACCCCCACCGCCGCGAGTGACGTGCCTGCCCAGACCGGCTCCGACAACCTGATCCTCCTCGTCCGCGGGTCGTAGTGGTCGGTGAGGGTCCCCGGGTGTGGCTCGATGTCCACCACCGCCAGACCGTTCGCCCGCAGGATAGCCGAGGCCGCTTCGGCGCCACTGAGGCCCCTGCGGGACCGCACCCGCGAGTAGGCGGCGAAAGTTCTCTGCACCTCTACCTATCCGTACAGGGCGAGCAGCATGGCCGGGATGAGGAGGATGAACGTGGGATCCCCAAAGAACATATTGTCTCCTTTCGGTGTACTAGACGTGCTCTGCCGAGTTCGCGCGATAGAACCCCCCGAGCGGGCCGCGGTTCCCGCCCCGCCCGGAAGGGCCACACGACGGAGACAAGATGATGCCCCTCCTCGCCCTTGTCATGCTCACCGCCTTGGGGACTCCCCAGGCACAGGAGCGCCCAAACGTGCTCCTCATCACGGTCGACGCCCTCCGGGCGGACAGGATTGGTGCCGTGCGCGCCGGGGTGCCTCTCACCCCCACCCTCGACAGCCTCGCCCAATCCGGTGCCCTCTTCGAGAATGCCTTCACCTGCGCGGCGTGGACCTCACCCGCGCTCGTCTCCTGCCTCACCGGCCGTCACGAGCCCTCTCACGGCGTGGACACCAGAGAGAAGAGCCTTTCCCCCGGGGTGCCCACCCTCGCGTCCTGCCTCGAGCGTGCGGGCTTCTCCCCACCGGACATCTGCTACCTCATCGGTTCACCGAACTACCAGAACCTCGGATTCCAGCCCTTTCCTCGGAAGCAGGAGTTCCTCACCGCCGGGCACGACATCATCTTCCGATGGCTCGATACCTACGCGAGGGATCAGGAACCGTTCTTCCTGTACTACCACTACCGCGACCTCCACCAACCCTATGACCCATCACCGCCGTTCGACACGCTCTTCGTGCCCGGAGGCAGGCCCCCTCAGGATCCTGCCGCGTACGAGCGGTTCTTGGCGGTGAAGCACGCGCTCCTCCTTCCCGAGGGGAAGATCGCGTTCGAGCCCTCGGACGCGGCGTGGATCGAGGGGTTGTACGATGGGCAGGTGGCTGAGGCGGACGCGAGGTTCTTCCGGCCCCTCTTCGATCGCCTCCGACGCCTGGGGGTCGCGGACAGGACCCTCGTCATCGTGACCGCGGACCACGGTGAGGAGCTCCTCGACCACGGCAACGTGGGCCACGCGAGCACGTCCCTCACCGCCACCCTGTACGACGAGGAGCTACGAATCCCCCTCATTCTCTCCTGGCCAGCCCGCATCCTCCCCCGTCGCATCGCCGATCTCGTGCAGCTCGTGGACGTGATGCCGACCGTGCTCGACCTGCTCGATCTGCCCATCCCAGAGGGGGTACAGGGCCGCTCGCTCGTGCCTCTGCTGGAAGGGAAGCAGGAGCCTGCCGTGCCCGTGTTCGTCTCCTCGGTGCTCGGTGGGTACCAGGCCACCACCCAGATGCAGGAGATACGCCTGCGGGCGGTGAGGACGCCACGATGGAAACTCGTGCGCAGGGACGAACGCGCCTCCTCGAGGCGCGCCCTCTTCGACCTCTTCCTCGACCCGGCCGAAGCGCACGACGTTGCCGCGGTGTTCCCCCACGTGGCCGACAGTCTCGAGGGCTTGCTGGAATCGTGGCTCGCGCAGTGTCGGACGCTCTACCGTCGGCCGGTGTGGAGGGTTGACTCCCTCCCTTTCCCGGTCCTCGTTCGCCCGGTGGTGCTGACTCCCCAGGACGGTGATACCCTTGACTTCGTCTCGTGTGAGGGTCGATTGGGGGTCTCCGTCGAGCCTGGGCCCACGAGCGACCTCACGATCGAGTACTCGGTCGGTGTGGGGCCCTACCATGTGGAGGGATTCCTCCCCGCAGGGCCGCAGGGCGTGTCATACGGTCCCTTCACGCCCACGTTCTGGAACACCCTCGTACGCTACAATCCATGGTCGTTCCGTGTCATGCCCCCAGGGCGACCCGACCTCGCGACACCTTGGCGTACGTTCTGGTTGAGACCGTGTCTCGAGTAGCGTTCAGGCTCATCCTCGTTGCCCTCCTCTTCGGCTCCTGCCGCGCCCACGAGGTCTTGCCTCCGGAGTCCGACGCCACCGTCGAGGACGAGTTCTGCGTGTGGCGTGGCGACAGCGTGCTCACGCGTGCGCCGTTCCCCTCGTGGGTGGGGCCGTGGGAGTGGATCGCTGATCCGCACGCTCGTGGGGCACCCCGTGCGTGGCCGTTCGATCGCGATGAGGGCTGGCGACGCATCCAGGTGGGTGCCCCTTGGCAGGCCCAGGGGATCGACCATGTCGGCGTGGGGTGGTACCGCCGAACGATCCGTTGCGAGGTCCTCCCCAGGGTCCCCGCGTGCCTCACCATGCGGGCCCTCGAGGATTCGGTAGGGGTGTTCCTCAACGGAGCCCTCCTCGCGACTGGGGGCGGCAACTGGGCGGACCTCGACGTCGTGCTCCGAAACCTCCGGGTCGGGGACAACCTGCTCGCGATCCGCGTGGTGAACTCCCCCCACGCGGGTGACCCACGCCGGGGAGGCCTCGCCGGGCCGGTGGAGCTCTCGGTCGCCATCGGCGAGATGGACATCGGGTCGGCCAGCCTCGTCATGGTCTCCAGCAGGCTCCTGCTCTCGCACCGATCCGCCTCCGCGTTGGAGGAGTACACCCGCGTGGGGGGCACGGTGCTGGTGGTGTTCCACGACGCGGCTCGGTGGTGGGAGGATTCCCCCCTCGAGCGAATCCTTCCGACCCGTCTCGGCCTCCCGAATGACCTCGTGGGCGTGGTGAGGCCGCGCGTGGTGGGACCGCTCGGGACGCTGGTCGGCCACGAACCGGTGGAGGTCAAGGTCTCCCTCCAGCTCCCCGATCACCCCCGTTTCGTGAGGCCAGGCACGAGGGAAATCTCGAGGTGGCACCCCTCACCGCTCTCCTGGGACTGGGCGTGCCACGTCGTGGGCGACGACCCGGCGGGTTCGCCCCTGCTCACGAGCGCGCGGTACGGCGCCGGGCTCGTCGTCGCCTGCACGGCCCCCGAGCTCGTCAGGCCCAGGCTCGTCGACGCCCTCGTGGCGAACCGCACGGTGGTTACCCCCACCCCGCCGGTCGGCACGGTGTGGGCCCGTGGTCCCCTCCCCTGGCAGCACCTCAGACTCCAGGGATTCGAACCCGGGGAAGACCCCGACGTGCTCGTGCTCCATCGGAGCACCGATCTTGGGAAGGCCCGAGAGGCCCTCGCGCGGGGCGCGACCGTCCTCGCATTGGATCCCTCGATCCTGGATTCCGCACCGGATCTGAACCCGTGGTCCCCGCTCGTCCGCACGCCCCTCGAGGCGATCCCTCTCGCCGATGAGCACACGTGGGCCGGGGTCACGAGGGGACAGCCCACGGTACTCACCGTGTCCCTGCCCGAAGGCCTCGGCCACGAAGTCATCATCGAGGGAGAACCCTGGGGCCCCGTGAGGGGCGTGTGGTCGGACGCCGCGCGCGGAAGGCAGGGTCCGGGGGGCTCCTGGTCCATCCGTGGGGGGTCATCGCTCTCGGTCGGGGTATGGGCGCGGGGAGGTACGGTCCCTCCCCTCCACAGGGGGGGCAAGGCGACCGTGGTCACCGCCCGGGGCATCCGGCTCGACGAACCCCTCGATCGCCCTTCCCTGCGCGCCACCCCCCATGAGGTGCTGTGGCGGTGGGAAGATGGGGAACCGGCCCTCGCCGTCCGCAGGGTGGGAAAGGGGAGGGTGGCGTGCTTCTCCGTGCCCTTGAAAGGCGTCAGCCCCCGGGAACTCGATTGGTCCAACGTGGCCTCTTCCAAGGCCCGGTTCCTCAGGGAAGACACCTCCCAACTCGTGGCCTTCGCCCTCGCGGACCTCGTCTCCCCTCACCAGCTCGGGCCGGTGAGGCCTTCCAGGGAGGGAGTCACGGTGGAGGTGGCGACGCCACACGAGGGGTGCGGGCTCCGGTGGCGGTTCTCCGACTGGCAACGCATTCCCCTGAGCACCGGCGAACGCGTCCTCACGTCCGTGGGTAAGACGGCGATCACCCTCCCCTGGCCCGCCGAGGTCGAACCGCAGGCGACCGAGCGCCCCTTCTTCTGGCTCGATCTCGCGGTGCTCTCCCCCACCCGGGACCGGAGCCTCGCGCACGTGGAGCTCTCCGTGCCTCGCCCCGGCCCAATCCTCGCCGTGTGGTACCCCTCCGTGTTCGAACGGGAGAAAGGTCCCTGGGCCACGTGGCCCAGGCTCACGGAACCACCGCTGCCCCCTGAGGTCGGACCGGCGAGCCAGTACCCCCTGTTCCGCCCCGGAGAGCGGATTCGCATCCGCTGCGAGTCCTGGGGTTCCCCTGTCCCCGCCTCCCTCTCGGTGGTTGACCTGCTCTCAGGCTCGACCCCGGACCTGGGCCCCCCGACCCCGCTTGTCACGGGCCCGTGGCAGGTGGTGGAATGGTCGGTGTCACTCCCCCCCTCGGTCTTCGGCCTGCGCGCACGGGCGGGCACGGCACAGGCCGGCTGTTTCATCCTCGTCTCCCCCCCCACCGACCTGAGGAGCGCGACGTGGGACAAAGGCAAGGGCGTGCAGGTCCTCGGCTCGCTCTACGAGTTCGGGGATCCGAGGCAGTTCGCCATCGAGAACCTGTGCGCCCACGCAGACAGCGGCATCCCGTGGGGACCGTTCGCGCGCAGCCGTCGAGGGCAACCCTGGGCGGATTTCATCCCGAATCCCTTCTGCTTCCTGCCCAACGGGGTGCACTACCGCGCCTGGAACGCGGAGACGATCAGGAGCCTCGCTCGCCACCCGTGGACCGGGGAGACCCTCACCATCAGCGCCAGCCTCGTCGATGGGTTCAATGGGGTACCGTGGCCCGAGGCGTTCGTGCACCCGCAGCACTTGGCCCTGTTCGCGCGGTGGATGGCATCGAGAGGCAGGGTTGACCTCCTCGACCTGTGCGTCGACAGCCTCGCCTCCCTCGCCCTCGGTCCCCTCGCCCCGCAGTGGCGCTCCTTCGTCGCGACCGAGGTTGCCCTCCCGGCGCATCGAATGGTCCTCGAGGAGATCCGCGCGGTTTCTCCGGCCTCCACCCTCACGGATCAGTTCGACCTCCCGCTCCTGCCCACCATCCTGCGGATCCCGGACGTCGAACGCTTCGCCCAGTCGTGGCAGGAGCTCTTCTCCCTCTCCTCGTCCGATGCGTGGAACGTCCGCGCCGGCAGGGGCTACCACACGCCCACCTACCTCGTGTGCCTTGGGAAGGCTTTGGCGCCGAACGCACGCGTCGGTCACTACCACATGGAGATGCTCGGGGGCATCGGTCCGGAGAGGATCGCCACGCGAGCCCTGATCCACCGTCAGAACGTGGACCTCTTCTGGATGATGGCCGCCGGCCCCGACGGATGGGTCCCGGTGGAGACCTACGTTGACGGGGGTGGGGTCTCGTGGCTGGGAGGCTGGCAGACGTGGCTCTCGATCGCGTCTGGTAGCCTCCGCGGGGGGCACGTGGCGTTCCCCGAAGACTGGCGCGCCATGCAGACCCTGTACGCGCTGGCCGAGGTGATCCGCCCGAGGAAACCAAGGGGCTTCGTGCTCGCGGCGGTGGGGCCGCGCATCCCCGAACGCCCCGAGGACGACGTGGTCATGGGTGACACGGCCAGGCTCTTCGGCATGCTGAGGGGAGAGGGCCTGCCGATATCGGCCATGGGGCGCCTCGACATGCTTGGCGGTGCGCCCCTTCCCGAGGGACTCGTCGTGCCCGTGCCTGGGCCCCTGACGGAGGCGGAGAGGGAAGGCCTTGCCACCTGCCTCGCGCGAGGAGTGTCTCTCGGCGTCGTGGGCATGGGCCTTGACCCAAAGACCATCGCGCGGTACCTCGGGATCGACGCCTCCTCGCTCGGGCGATCCATCGCGTACCTGCCGGAGGGCAACGTCCGAGGGCCGTTCTGGCCCGACGGGGTACCAGAAGACTACGAGGCGGTGCGACGATTCGTCACCGCACTGAAGCAGGCGTCCCCCTTCGACGTGGAGTCCCCCACCGGTGTTTCGTCGTACGCGTTCGACGCGGCCCAGGGGCTCGTCGTCGTCCTCATGGAGGAGCGCGGCGAGGGGAGGAAGGTCGTGGTGAAGATCCGAGGATGCGGGACCCTGCGGCACGCGGCCGAGCTCATCCGCGGGGAAGTCCTCCCGGTTCGCCGCACGGCCGATGGGGTGCAGGTCGAGGTCCACCTCCCCGGAGCGGGCGCGGCCGTGGTGGTGTGCCGTGACTAAGGCGGTATTTCTCGTGGCCCTGCTCGCGGATTCCGTCTTGGCGACACCCCTGCTCGAGTGGCTTGGCACTCCCACCAGGGTGGTTGTCGGCGAGGGATCCTCTCCGGTGGAGCGTGAGGCCGCCCTCAGGCTCTGCCGCGCGCTCGACCCCCTTGCCCCCTCGGTCCGGCTCATCACGGACGCATGGGCTCTCGCGCATCCCTCGGAGGCATCCGCGGTCCACCTCATCGTGGTGGGGACCACTGCCTCGAACCGCGTGCTCCGGCGCCACCCGAGCCCCTGGTGGAGGGTCGGGTCGGACGAGGTCCGCGCCGCCTTCCCGGTGCGCGGGCTCTACGTGTTCGGTGCCGGAGACTTCGAGTCCCCCCGCGTCGGCCTCGTCGAGCCGCGACGGAACCCCTTCGCCGTCTGCCTCCACGACGCGACCGAACCGACGCCCGATACCCCCCTCACGTGGATGATCACGTGCACGGGAGGATCCCCGGAGGGCGTGGACCGGGCGGTGCGCGCCCTCCTCGAGGAGCGCATGATCTCGGGCGTCGTGCTCGATCCCGCGGAAGCCCCCCGGTCCCGTGGGCCGTTCGACGCCGACGCCGAGGTCCTCGCCTCGATGCCACCTGCCTCGGCCATGCGCGCGCGTGTGGAGGGGCTCAGGGTGCTCGGATGGCACCAGGCGGACGGACTCCTCCTTGGGGCACTCCAGAAGCGGCTAGGTTCCCGCCCCCGCGCCCTGTGGAGGATCGTGCTCCGAGACCCCGCTGCTCCCCACACGCTCCGCGCCAACCTGCACCGCAGGAACACGAGGGACGAGGTGCTGCTTGTGGAGATGCCAAAGGAGGCCATTGGCGCGGCCCGTCGGCTCATACGAGACGTGGGCGAGCCGAGAGAGAAGCAGGAGGGAAACGTGACGTTCCTCGAGGTGAGACGGGCGGACGATACGGTCTACGCCGCCGCGGCGGGCAGGTTCTGGGCGATCGAGAGCCTCCAGACCCCCCACGCCCGAGGCGTCCTGGAGGCGATCATCCGTGGTGTTGCACCCTGAGAGGATTCAGATGCCGGAGGTGGGACTCGAACCCACACGGCCCGAAGGCCACCGGATTTTGAGTCCGGCGCGTCTGCCTATTTCACCACTCCGGCGCGAGGGGATCACACCGTGAACCTTAGCGCAGCAGACGGCGGAGGTCAAGACCACACGCGTGGGAGGCGCCACCGGGTGCGCCTGGGCGGCAGCCTCGTCGTCCTACCCCTGTGGGGGGTGAGCCTGCTCCTCTACCACACGGTCGTTCCCTTCCCCCCGTGGGTCGCGCGCACGTCGTCGATCTCGCCGGTCGTGCTCATGGGCAGCTTCGGCCTTGGCCTCTGCGTCTCGCTCGCGCGCGCGGCGATCAGACGACCGGCCTGGGTCTGCGCCCTCCTCGCCATGGTGGCCCGCCTCACGTTCCTCCTTGGAGGCCTCGCCGTGTACCTCCTACGCGGGAGGCCAGACGAACTGGCAGGCCTGTGGGGCCTGTTCCTCCTCGTGTCCCTCCGCCCCCCATGGGCGAAGTGTGGGCCTCCCTCGTGCTCACCCCTGCCCGAGTGAGGCGTCCTTGCCGGTGTCCTCGGCCCAGCGCCGCTGGAAAGGAAGCCGAATGTCGCGTGACATCTTTCTCATACGAGCCCTGTGCGTGGTCTCCTTCGCGGCGTCTCTGACCCTGAGCCTCCTCCTCGCGAGGTCGCGGGCCGAGGCAGCGCTCGTCTTGGTCTTCGCGGCGCTCGTGGGCGGTGCGTGGGGAGGTGTGCCTCGCCTCCGTGCCTCCTGGCGCAATGCGGCCCTGAGCCTCGCCGTGCTCAACGCGCTCGTGGTGGTCCCCGAGCTCCTGCTGCGCCTGAGAGACTTCCGGTACGAGCCCGGCATCCAGTTTGGCTACCCGCGCCCTGCGGGGTTCCACTACCTCCAGCCGGACGAGAAGCTGCTCTGGCGTCGCAACCCACGCGACAAAAACGTGAACTCCATGGGGTTCATCGGTCGCGAGGTGGAGATGCCCAAGCCGCCACACACCTTCAGGATCCTGTTCTTTGGCGATTCGGTCATGGAGCAGGGCCTCCCAGAGATCGTCGCGCACCTCCTCAATCTCCACCGGGGGGATTCCCTCAGGGTCGAGTGCGTGAGCCTCGCGGTGGCCGGCTACAGCTCCTACCAGGGGACCGTGCTCGTCGACCTGTACGGCGTGGCCCTCGAGCCCGACGCGGCCGTGGTGCTGTTCGGATGGAACGACCACTACCTGGCCTACGGGGAACCGGACAAGGCGAAGGTGATCACCCCCTCGACGGTGAGGAGGCCACCCGCCCTGTTCCGCTCCGTGCGGCTCGTGCAGTGTGCGACGTGGGCCGCGGATGGACTCCGAGGGAGGAGGCCTCGACCCTCGGGCCAGCTGCGCGTGCCGCCGGACGACTATCGCCGCAACCTCGCCTACATGCACGACCGCCTCCACGAGCGCCACGTGCCCGTGGTCTTCCTCACCGCCCCCACGGCGCACTACCGCCTCGATGCACCAGACTACCTCGTGCGGCGAGGGTTCGCCCAGGACAAACCATCCGTCATGGCGCTCCACGCGCGCTACAACGGCATCGTGCGCGAGGTCGCATCGGAGCGAGGGGCGATGCTCGTCGACCTCGAGCGGGAACTCGGCAGCCTCCCCGCCCCCGACCTTGCCTCCCTCTTCTCGAGGGATGGGATCCACCTCAGCCTCGCCGGTATCGCCGTGGTCGCCTCGAGGCTCGCCGGCGCCATCGAGCCGCTGCTGCCCGGATGAGTGCCTGTGCTCCGCACCCACGCCGGCCCTGCGTGGAGAGCCCACACGTGCCCGCCAACCTTGACCCAAGGTGCAGCCTCCCTCTCCTCCCGCCCATTCCTCGGCTGCAACCCTTTCCACCTGAGGGCGTGTGACCGACGTGCCTGCCCCCAAGGACATGCGACGGTCGCGGATGGCCACGGCGACTCGGGCATTCCGGCTGACCCAGACCCCCCGAGGCAGGGCGCGGTGAGGTTCGACCTCGCCCGGTACCTCGCGTTCCTGCGGGGCCTGGTGAGCCCGCCCCGACTCCGACACTCGATCGGCGTGATGCGGGTCATGGGAGACCTCGCCGTGATCTACCGCCTGGACGAGCGGGAGGCCCTCGAGGCGGGCCTGCTCCACGCCCCGGTCGGTGCCTACCTCGTGGCGAGGGACCTCGGCATCGGAGAACCGGTATGCGGGGCGATCGCGAGCCACTCGCACGTGGAGTGCCCCGGGATCGGCAACCGGGTGCTCGCCCGGTGCCTCCGGATCGCGGACGTGTTGGCCCCGACGAGGCCGTGGCATGGCATGGCACGGCTGAGGGAGGTCGCCTATGCGGGACGGATCGAGGAGGCGACCCTCCTGCACGCCGGGTGGCTCATCGAGCACTTCGCTTCCGTGGGCATCCCGATTCATCCGGGGCTCGTCGCCACCTTCACGACGCTGTCGGAGAGGCTCGGGGTGCCCCCCGGGTTCTTCGCACGCGAGGAGCCGGAGGGGGATCGGCAGGTGCCGTGGGCCTTCTCGCGAGCGATCCCACGAATCCCCCCGCTGCGTCGGGCCCAAGCACCCGCCACGCCCGCGGGGAGGGTGGCGTGAACCCTCGCTTCGTGTCTCTCATGTGCAAGCCGGTCGGCCGCAGGTGCACCGCGACGTGCCTGTACTGCTACTATGGGCCGCAGACGGAGGACGTCTCGTCTCGTCGGACGATGGACCGCGCCACCCTCGAGGCGATGCTCGCCGGGTATCTGCCCTCGGCGTCCGACCGCGTTCCCCTCGTCTGGCAGGGAGGCGAGCCCACGGTGGCGGGGCTGCCGTCCTTCGTCGATGCGGTCACCATCGCCAGGAGGCTCGCGCGGGGTGGTCAGGTCATCGTGCACGTGCTCCAGACGAACGGCACGCGCATCGACGAGGCGTGGTGTCGGTTCCTCAAGCAGGAAGGCTTCCTCGTCGGGATCTCGATCGACGGCCCGCCTCACCTCCACGACTCGTACCGGCGCACTCCGTGCGGGGGTGGCACGTACCGAGAGGCAGCGCGAGCCTTTTCCCTCCTCCGAAATCGGGGCGTCCCGTGCAACGTGCTGTGCGCGGTGCACGACAAGAACGTGGAAGCTGCCGACGAGGTGTGGGACCACCTCTTGGGCATGGGGGCACGGTGGCTCCACTTCATCCCCATCGTGGAGTGGACCACGCCTCAGGGACCCTCTCGGCGACTCGCACCCTTCAGCGTGGACGGTGAGGCCTGGGGGAGGTTCATGTGCAGGATCCTCGACCGATGGCTGAAGACCCCTGGGGCCGTCTCGGAGCGGAACATCGACGCGCTCATCCACCGGATGGTCAGCGGTGCCAACACCCTCTGCGTGACCGCACCCACCTGTGCCCGCCACCTCACGGTCGAGGCTGATGGGAGCGTCTACCCATGCGACCACTTCGTCTCCCACGAGTGGTGCCTCGGACGGGTCGGCCAAGGGGGGCAGGGCTGGCGGATCGTGGCTTGAGGGCCTCGACGGCGAGCGTTTCAGCCTCTTCCTCGCACGCAAGGGTTCGCTCCCCGCCACCTGCGCCTCGTGCGAGTGGGTGAGCTTCTGTCACGGAGGGTGTCCCAAGCACCGACCCCACGAGTCAGGCGCGAGCGCGCTCTGCGCCGGGTACAGGCTCTGGTTCAGCCATGCGGTGCCACGCCTCGAACGGCTCGTGAGGGAGCTCAAGGCGCGCCAGAGGGGAGCGTGAGGGAAGGAAGGCCCCCACGTGGCCGAAGCCTCGTGCGCGCAGGCCTATGATGCCCCTTGCGCCCAGGGGTCGCCGATACGAGTGAGCCACGCGAGGAGTTCCTCGTGCATCTCCTCCACGACCGACCGGTTGTCGGGCGCCACGTCGCGGATCTGGAAGGGATCCTCCCGGTTGTCGAAGAGCATCACGTCCACTCCTCCCCGAACCCTGTGCCTGCGCACGTAGGTGTAGCGGTGCGTGCGCAGGCCGCGCGCCCGGACCTTCCTGACCCCCGGTTCTATGTAGGGGACCGATCCCGGCCGCGGACCCACGCCGTCCCTGAGGGTCCGGGAGAGGTCCAGGCCCTGCACGTGCTCGGGGATCCACGCCGAGAGGCCCATGAGCCCAAGGAGGGTTGGCATGATGTCCGGTGCACCCAGGAGCAAGTCATCCCGGCGTGGACGGATCACCCCAGGCCACCGGACGATGAAAGGGATGCCCATGGACTCCTCGTACCACACACCCTTCCCGAGCCGGCCATGGCTCCCCATCATCTCGCCATGATCCGAGGTGAACACGACGATGGTGCGCTCCCTGAGCCCCTATTCGTCGAGACACCGCAGGATGCGCCCCACTTGTTCGTCCACACCGGTGATGGCGGCGAAGTAGGACGAGACGAACTTCCTCGCCGCGGCGACCTCCGGGCCCCTCGCGCCGAGGTCCACGTTCGGTCGTACGAGCAGGTCTTCGGGCCCGAGGTGCCGGTAGCGGGCGAGGTAGCGATCGGGGACCAAGTCCCACGGGGGGTGAGGCGGGTTCATCGCAACGAACAGGGCGAAGGGGTGGCCCTCGCGCCGCCACCTCCCCTCCCGGTCCCTGAGGTAGGCGATGGCGACGTTTGCCTCGTGCTCGGGGGACCAGGCCTGGACGGTGGTGGGGCGATCCTCTGGTGCGTCCCCGATCCAGTAGTGGGGCGCGAGGTGGTTGTCATGGATGCCGTAGGCGTACCAGAACGAGAAGCCATGGCGGCGCGACGGTGGGGTGTACGTGTCCCAGGTACCGGCGTGGGTTCGCCCGCCCCGTCGGTGGGAAGGACGATCGAGGTGCCACTTCCCAATGTACCCGAGGTCGTACCCTACCTCCGCCAGCACGTCCGAGATGCAGCGAGCCCCGGGCCGCAGGTACGACGAGGCGGCCTCCGGGAGGGTGGAGCAGTTCTCCGTCACCCCGCTCGCCGGCGGGTAGGTGCCAGTCATGAGCATGGCCCTGAACGGGCTGCACAGCGGGCAGTTGCTCACCGCGTCGGTGAGCACGAGGCTATCCTGGGCGAGCCGATCGAGGTTGGGGGTGAGCACGGGGTCCTCGCCCAAGGCCCCGAGCGCCTAACGCCTCCACTGATCAGGGAAAACCACGAGGAGGTTGGGGAGCCCGGCCAGGTCCTCCGCGCGGCCCTTGCGCACGCCCGGCGCCTCTCTCGTGCATCCGGCAAGCAAGAGACCCGCGGGGAGAGAGGCGAGGAACTCCCGCCTGGTGAGGGGCATCAGGGCACGCTCAGCGACGAGGGCGGACCCTCACCCTCTTGCCCAACCGTGAACCGCCGGCTCGTTCCCCCTCACAGCGCGAAGGAGATGACCTTCGGCTGGATGAGCCGGGCGAAGTCCTCGTAGCGCATGCGGATGAGCTCACGGTGGCTCCCCGCGTTGAACGCGATCTCCTCGTCCTCCGTGAGTCGCCTCGCCACGTAGACGTCCATCCCGAAAAGGTTGCCGAAGGGGGGCATCGCACCGACCTCGCAGCCGGGGAAGAGGCTCTTGAACTCCTCCTCGCTCGCGAGCTCGGCCTTCTGGGCACCCACGGCCTGCGCCAGTCGCCCGAAATCGACCCGGGCAGACGCGGGGAGCACGGCCATGGCGAGGCGGCCATCGAGCTTCACGATCACGGTCTTGGCCAACTCCTTGCCGGGGATGTGGGCAGAGGCGGCGATCTCCTGGGCGGTGTACGCCGGAGAGTGGTGGATGGACACGTACCGGACACCGTGGGAGTCGAGGAACGACTTGAGGGTGGCAACTGGCATGGCGCCCTCCTTTCTGGACTGGGGGCGAACGGCTGCAAGAGCCCCGCGACCCCTTCAGGTTACCGCACCTCTGAGCCTGGCGTCAAGTGGCCCCATCCACGCCCGCGGCGAGGGCCCTCACGCGCTCGGGCGTGAGCGGGATCTCGCACACGGGCACCCCGAGCGCGTCGCTCACCGCGTTCGCGATGGCGGCCGGCACCCCAATGAGCGAAGGCTCGCCGATCCCCTTCGCCCCGTAGGGTCCCCCCTTCCACGGCCGTTCGATCACCGCGAATCTGATGTCAGGGATATCGGCGATCGTGGGGATCGCGTAGTCCGTAAAGCCTGTGGTCTGGAGGATCCCCTGCCTCACCTTCAGTTCCTCCCACAGGGCGAGCCCGGCGCCCTGGACGATGCCCCCCTCGATCTGCCCGCGGACGCCGTCGGGGAAGATCATCCTCCCCACCTCGTGCACCGCGGTCACCCGGACGAGTTTCACCGCCCCCGTGGCAGGATCGACCTCGACCTCGGCGACGTGAGTGGTGAACGAGTTCGTGACGTAGGGCTGCCCCTGACCGGTCGTCGGGTCGTACAGACGGGGGGGAGTGCGGTAGAACCCCACGGCGCTCATCTCGATGCGTTCACCCACGCACAGCCTCACGAGATCGTCCCAGGGGAGGAGGGGGTGACCTCCCGTCGTCTCCACCCACCCGTTCCTCACCCTGAGGTCGGACCGCCCGAGGTGGCGTGCGGCGACCCGTTCCATGCGTCGGCGGAGTGCGCGCGCCGCACGGATGACTGGCAGGCCGGACATCATGGTCCCCCGGGAGGCGACGGTCGGGCCGGAGTCCTGGACCGCATCGGTGTCCACGTGGGTGACCTCGACCCTGTCCACCGTGGTCCCGAGCTCCTCCGCGGCCATGAGGACAACGGCGGTGAGCAGGCCTTGCCCCATTTCCGTGAGCCCGACGGACACGCGGACGCTCCCGTCCGCATGGACGATGACTCGAGCCTCGCTCTGATCGAGGCGTTGCCCTCCGCGGTGGAGGTTGTTCCCATAGTAGCTCGTGGCGATACCCAACCCACGGATTGGGCGGTCCGCCCGGCGCCATCGGTACCCCGCGAGTCGGAGGGCACGGCGCAGCGTGGCGCGCGCGGGCACGGCCCCACACACCTCGCCCGAGGCCGTGACGCTGCCTCTGCGCCACAGGTTCAGCTCCCGAATCCTCGCAGGGGACATCCCAAGTCGACGGGCGAGTTCATCCACTTGGCGCTCCGTCGCGAAGGTGACCTGCGGCGCTCCGAATCCTCGGAACGCGCCACCGAACATGGCGTTCGTGTACACCACCCGGGTGCGCACGTCTACTGCCTCCAGGTCGTAGGGGCCACACGCCGAGCTGTTGCCCCGCTCGGCCACCACGACGCTCAGGCCCACGTATGCCCCCGCGTCATAGAGGATGTCGATCTGCATGGCGCGCATGCGACCGGACTCGTCCGAGGCGAGGCGGTGGGTGATGAGGGTCCGGTGCCGTTTGGTGGACCAGCGGAAATCCTCGTGTCGTTCGTAGACGAGGCGGACGGGGCGACCCGCCTTCCACGCGAGCACCGCCGCGCAGGCCGCCACCTCCGAGGGGTAGTCCTCCTTCCCGCCGAACCCTCCCCCCGTACAGGTCTGAATCACGCGCACTAGGGTCTGAGGCACCCCGAGCACCTCGGCCACGGCCCGGCGCACGTAGAACGGGCACTGGCACGTGGCATACACCGTCATCCTCGTGCCAGGCCCGGGGAGCGCGAGCGCACCCTGAGGCTCGAGGTAGGCGTGCTCCTGCCACCCCGTCCGATACGTGCCCTCGACGACCACGGGGGCACGCGCGAACACCGCGGCCGCGTCGCCGCGAACGACGCGCAACTCGGCGACGAGGTTGCCCCCCTCGTGGATTCGGGGGGCGCCTTCCTGGAGGGCCTGCTCCACGTCGTCCACGACCGGCAGGGGATCGATGTCGACGTGGATTGCCTCGGCGAGGGCCTTGGCCTGCGCGCGGGAGGGAGCCGCAACGAGGGCGAGTCGGTCGGCGGCCGAACGCACCTTGTCCACGACGAGCAGGGGCTGGTCGCGCTGCGCGACGCCTATCTGGTTCATGCCCGGCACGTCGGACGCGGTCACCACGACCCCTGTCCCGGCGGGCACGGAGGGGACTTGGATCGCGCGTACGATGCCGTGCGCGACCTCGGGCGTGACCACCACCGCCTCCCACACCCCCTCGATGCGGAGGTCGGCGAGGAAGCGTGCCTGCCCCGTCACCTTGTCCCGGGCATCGACCCGGACACACGGCCTCCCGACCCAGGAGAAGTCACGACGCATGGGGCGCCTCCCGCAGCACGGACACGGCTCGCCGCACCGCTCGAACGATCGCGTGGTACCCCGTGCACCGGCACAGGTTGCCCTCGAGGCCTCGACGGATCTCGAGATCGCTCGGGTTGGGGTGGTCACGCAAGAGGGCGAGGGTGCGCATGACGAGACCCGGCGTGCAGAACCCACACTGCACGGCTCCTTCCTGGATGAACGCCTCCTGGATCGGGTGGAGGCGTCCCTCGGAGATCCCCTCGATGGTGGTGACCTCGCAGCCTTCGGCCTCCGCCGCGAGCACGAGGCAGGAGTCCACCGCGACCCCATCCAGCAACACGGTGCACGCCCCGCACTCCCCCTCGCCGCAACCCTCCTTCGTCCCGGTCAGACCCAGCGTGTCCCGCAGCACGTCCAGCAGGCGTGCGGTCGAGGGTACGGTGACGGTGACCTGCCTCCCGTTCACCCTGAGGCCAAGCGTGAGGTGCTCACTCATCCGACCACCTCCGTGAGGAAGCGGTCCACGAGGACCTCGGCGACCGCGCACCGATACGCGGCCGAAGCCCTCACGTCATCGATCGGGCAGCACGCGCGGCGTGCGAGCTCAACGATCGTGCGCCTCTGGGAAGGCCCGAGGGTCACACACGAGGCGGCGTAGCGCTCGGCGTCCCAGGCGCGGATGGGGGTCGGCGCCACCGCGCCAAGCCCGATCCGAAGGTCCACGCTGGGACTCCTCGGCACGAAGAGGCCCGCGAGCGCGACGCGGGAGATGAAGTGGCGCGCGCGCGGCCCAACCTTGGCGAACCACCCTCTGGCAGAGGGGTCGTGCGGGGGAACCAGGATGCGCCGGATGAGCTCGTCGTCGGCGAGGGCGGTGAGCTTGGGCCCCTGGAAGAACGCCCGAAGCGGGATCACGCGGGTGCCTCGCACCGATACCGCCTCGACCGAAGCGTCGAGCACGAGGAGGCACAAGGCCAGATCCGCCGCGGGGGAACCGTTCGCGACGTTGCCGCCGATAGTCGCGCGCGCCCGCACCTGTGGTCCCCCAAGCCACGAGGCCGCCTCCGCCAAGAGGGGCACGCACCCCGCGAGACGGTCCTGAATGGTCCTCACCGTGACCGTGGCGCCGATGGAGAGGGCCGTCTCTCCCTCCTCGATCTTGTTCCACCCGAGGTGACGGAGGGAGATCACGGCCTCGGGCCAGCCCTCCCTTCGCACGGACACGAGCAGGTCGGTGCCACCAGCGAGCGCACGTGCGCGCACGCCGAACCGAGCCTTCAGGGCGAGCGCTTCCTCCTCGTTGCGGGGAGCCAGATACCGCACGGTCCTCCCTCCGGATCTCTGACCACCGAGAGGGTTTTCGAACAAGTATACTAGCGTGGACCCGCACGTCACCTGTTTCCGCCCGGGGAGGATCCCCGTACCTTCCGACGTGGCGTCCCGTGTCCCAAGCCCATGGGAGGAGACATGACGATCATCGCGATCTGCCTCGCCCTCCTGATCCTCCAGGCGGGAGGGGCATTCGCCCAGTACTTCGGCCAGAACAAGGTGCAGTACCACCGGTTCGACTGGGAGGTCATCCACTCGGACCACTTCGACGTGCACTACTATGGCGCCCAGAGGGAAGCTGCCTTCGACGCGGCGCGCCTCGCCGAGCGATTCTACGACGAACTCTCCTCACTGTTCGGCCACGGCGTCGAGAACCCTATCCCTCTGCTCCTGTACGCGTCTCATGGCCACTTCGCAGAGACCAACATCACCCCTTCCCTCATCTCGGAGGGCACCGGGGGGATCACCGAGCTCATCAAGCGGAGGGTGTTCCTCCCGTTCACCGGCTCGTACGGCGAGCTGCAGCACGTACTCAAGCACGAGCTGGTGCACGCCTTCCAGATCGACCGACTCCTCGGGAGTGGGAGGAGCTTCGTCGGGAGCCAGGTGGTCTCGCCCCCCCTCTGGGTCATCGAGGGCATGGCCGAGTACTACAGCATCGGCACGGTGGATACGCACACCAAGATGTGGCTGAGGGACGCCGCCGTCTCTGGCTACCTCATCGACCTTCAGACGCTGGCAAACGTGGGTGACATCCGCGTCTACCGCTTCGGGCAGAGCGTGCTCGCGTTCATCGGGGAAAGGTACGGCCGTGAGAAGGTCGGAGAACTGTGGAACCGCCTGATGAACCAGACGCCGTTCGACAAGGCCGTGGAACGAACCCTCGGCATGTCGGTGGAGGAGCTCTCGCGTCGATGGCAGCTGCACGTGCGGCGAACCTACCTGCCCGACCTCCAGGGGCGCGAATCACCGAGCGAGGCCGCCACCCTCGTGGCGGGGGGACCCCGGTCCAAGGCCACCTTCTACCTCTCTCCTGCCCTCAGCCCACACGGCGACAAGGTGGCCTACATCTCCGACGAGAGCATGTTCATCGACTTGTACGTCAGGGGGGAGGACGGGAAGACGCGCCGCATCGTGAAGGGGGAGCGGTCGGGCACGTTCGAGTCCCTCCGGTTCCTCTCCACGTCGATCGCCTGGTCCCCTGATGGGACGGTGCTGGCGGTATCCGTGAAGTCGGGTGGGAAAGAGGGCATCTACCTCATCGACACGGCGGGCAGGGTCAGGGACCGTATCTTCCCCCCGCTCGATGGGATCCAGGGCCCCGCGTTCAGCCCTGACGGCACGAAGCTGGCCTTCGTCGGGTTCCACGGCGGCCAGTCTGACCTCTACATCCTGGACCTCGCCTCCACGACCCTGACCCGACTGACGAACGATCGCTACGCGGAGCGGGATCCTTCCTGGTCACCCGACGGGACACGACTCGCCTTCGCGACCGATCGGTCCTCCCTCACCGACTTCGAGACCATGAGGATCGACGACTGGGGCATCGGGATCCTCACGCTTGCCGACGGCACGATCTCGGTCCTCCCACGGCTTGGTGGCTCGAGCATCGACCCCGTGTTCTCGCCGGACGGGAAGATGCTCGCCTTCGTGTCCGACGCCGACGGGATCCCAAACGTCTACCTCTGGGATCTGGAGTCGTCGAGGGTCGGCAAGGTCACCAACCTGTTCACCGGGGTGAGCGGGCTCACCCGCTCGAGCCCCTGCGTGGCGTGGGCGAAGGATGCCGACCGGATCGCCTTCTCCGCCTTCGAAGGCGGCAAATGGAGCATCTACACCATGGACGCGCCTGCCTCGCGCGTGCGGGAGTGGTTCAGCCCTGAGAGGGCCGAGCCGAGTGGGCCGATCCCGACGGAGGTGCCCGATTCGACGGCCTTCGTGGTCTCGAGGTACCGCGTGAAGTTCTCACCCGACTACCTCGCCGGTGGCGCGCTCTACTCACCGAACCTGGGCTTGGCGGGCAGGTCCTACGTGTCCCTCAGCGACGTCCTTGGCAACCACACGATCACGATCGGTGCGGCCCTGTACGGAACCCTCACGGACTCCGACCTCCTTCTCGCGTACACGAACCTCACCCGCCGCCTCAACTGGGGAGCGGCCCTCTACCAGTATCGGAACGACTACCTCCTCTTCGCCGCCCCGGAGGTCGAGCAGTACCTCAAGGAGGTGTACCGCGGGGGCGAAGTGGGGCTCACGTGGCCGTTCTCGCGCTTCTCGCGGGTCGAGGGCAACGTCGCCCTCCTCTCGATCCAACGGAGCACCTACCTGAGGACCATCTGGAGCCCGGACGTCTACGAGCTCGACATCGATGCGTTCTACTACGTTGAACCATCCGTCGCCTGGGTGACCGACAACGCGATCTGGGGCGACACGGGCCCCCTGTCGGGCAGGCGTACGAGGGTCGAGGTGGCCTTTGCCGCGGGTGACATCCGCTACAGGACCGCCCTCGTGGACCTCAGGAGGTACGTCAACATCGGGCGGGAACACGTCTTCGCCCTGCGTGGGGTGGCGGCAGGAAGCGAAGGACCGACGCCACAGGTCTTCAGCATCGGTGGCCCCCAAACGATCAGGGGATACGGATCCGGCTCCCTGAGCGGGACGAGGGCGTTCGTGGCGAACGTTGAGTTCCGTTTCCCCCTCGTGCATCGCCTATGGCTCGGCTTCCCCCTCCCCCTCGACATCAGGGACGTCAGGGGCTGCCTCTTCGTCGACGCGGGCGCTGCCTGGGAGGGGGACAGGGTGACCCTGTTCACTAGGGACGACAAGACGGGCCTCCCGAGGACAAAGGACTTGGCGGCTTCTTGGGGCCTTGGCGCTCGACTCAACCTCGGCATCTTCGTGCTCAAGTACGACCTGTCGCGCCGCACGACCTTCGTTTCGAGCACGGGCCCGTGGCGATCGTCCTGGTCCCTGGGGGCCGAGTTCTAGACGCCTTTTCCACGGGAGACGCCGATTCGGACCGACGCATCCCACGCGGCGAGGCCAGCGCGCCTCGCACCCGCCACTCGGTCGCCCCCCACCCCCTTCTTTGGGTTCCGGCGTGCCTATCGGCTTCTCCTCGCGGGGGCGATCTCGTGGACGCTGGGGGCCTGGGCGTGGGAACGAGGCATGATCCGCCCCCTCCCGGTGCCTCCGGCCGCCTGCTCCCTGCTCGATGCAGGCGCCGTCCTCGCGGTCCTCCTTGGGGTCATCTCGCGATTCCTCCCCCCCACGAGGGCGTTCCGACGCGGGACGGGCATCGGTTCGGCGCTCCTGGGCCTCCTGTCGGTCCACGTGTGGCTCCGCGGGGGAGACCACCGCCTCGTGCTCATCGGGGCCCAGCTCCTCCACCTCCTCTCCTCCACCCACGCCCGACTCACATGGGAGGCACTCATCGCTCACCTCGAGGCAGGTGCGGCGAGGCTCGCACCCCTGTCGTTCGCGCTGGCGATCGGCCTGGGCACCATCGCGCTCTGCTTGCCGGTCGCATCGACAGACGGCACCCCGATGTCCTTCATCGACGCGCTGTTCACCGCCACCTCCGCCACCTGTGTCACCGGCCTGGTGGTGAAAGACACCGCGACCTCGTTCAGCACGTTCGGCCACTGGGTCATCCTCTCCCTCATCCAGGTTGGTGGATTGGGGACCATGACACTCTCGCTCTCGCTCATCGCCCTGTTCAGCCCTCACACTGGCCGCCAACGAGAGGCGATTTCCCAGGTGATGTCAGTGCCCGAGAGGGTGGACGTGTTCGCCATGATGCGCTTCCTGCTCCTGTCCTCCTTCCTGTGCGAGGGGGTGGGGTGGCTCCTCCTCCTCGCGTGCGAGGGCCCGCCCTCCCCGTGCGGGGCCAGTCCAACCTTCGTGGCCCTCTTCCACGCCGTCTCGGCCTTCTGCAACGCGGGGTTCTCCCTCTGGCCCGACAGCCTCGAGCGTGCCCCCGTGCCGATGATCCTCGTGGTGTCGATGCTCGTCGTCCTCGGCGGCCTTGGGTGCGTCATCCTCAGGGACGTGGCCGACTCCCTCGTGGGACGAGGGGGAGGCCTCCTCCCCCGTCGGCGTGGGACGCGGGCCAGGGCGCTGCCTCGCCGCGTTCGTCTCCCCGGATGGCGAGGCCTCTCCCTCCACACAAGGCTCGGTCTGGTCACCACCGGCCTCCTCATCGGGGGTGGCACCCTCGTGTTCTTCTTAGGAGAGTACGACAACACGATGCGGAGGCTCCCCTTCGCCGAGAAGATCCTCCACGCCTACTTCCAATCCGTCACCACCCGCACCGCGGGGTTCAACACCCTCGACTTCGCCCGATTCTCGCCCGCTTTGCTCTTTTTCGCCTGCACCCTCATGTTGATCGGCGCCTGCCCGGGGGGAACAGGCGGGGGAATAAAGACCACCACCGCCGCCACCCTCCTGCTCTCGCTCCGCTCCCTCCTCTCCCCTCGCGGCCGCCTCGAGGCCTTCGGCAGGAGCATCCCGGACTCGCTCTTCCAGCGCGCCGTCGCCATCACCCTCGCCTACCTGGGCGTGCTGAGCCTCGGGTTCTTCCTCCTGCTCGTGGTGGAGCCCCTCCCCCCGATGCGGCTCTTGTTCGAGGCCACCTCCGCGATCGGCACCGTGGGGTTGTCCACTGGCATCACGTCGGGGCTGGGGGCTACGGCGAAGGTAATCCTCATCGGGCTCATGTACGTCGGCCGCGTGGGCCCTCTCTCCCTGGCCCTCATGGTCGGTCACCAAAACCCAGGCGCGCGCTACCGCTACCCGGATGGCCACGTGCTCGTCGGATGACGCCACGTGCACCTTGAGACCGGATGCGTCTGCCCGTTACCTTCCCGCGCAGCAGGACTGTTCCAGCGGGCCCATCGCGTTTCGACCGAGTCCACAAGGAGAGCTCCCCATGGTCGGTGTCCTTCCCCTCGCCCTGCTCATGAGCGTCGTCCTGATCACCGATCTCGACCAGAGGGTCATCCGCGAGCACGCCGAGCGCCCTTGTGCCCTCCCGTCGACGACCCAGACGCGAGATGCCGTGATCTGGACCTTCAATGCCCCTGCGGACAATGGCGACGTGAACTGCCTGCGACCCCTCGGCGACGTGAACGGGGATGGGGTCGTCGATGCGGTCATGACCATCTACGACGCGGGCTACCCCTTCGACGACCTGATGTGCATCTCGGGGGCGAGCCAGGGGACCCCGACGTTCATCTGGTCGGTGGATTCCCAACAGGGGATCTCCGGCGGCGGGGGCTATGGGGCCGAGTGTCTGGCAACCTCGCCGGATCTCAACGGCGACGGGCTGCCTGAGGTCCTGTACGGGACCGCGTGGGGAGGAAGGACCTTCTACGCACGCTCGGGGGCCAACGGCGACTCACTCTGGTTCCTCAACACCTACAACGTTCCCCCCTCCGGCTGGATCTACCAAGTCGCCCCCTTCGTGGACATCACCGGCGACGGGACGCCTGAGGCACTGTGCGCGGCGGGGAGGGACGCCTCGAAAGTGTTCTGCGTGGACGGTGCATCGTCGGGGCCGGCCTTGGTCGTCTGGTCGTTCCAGGCCCCGGATGGGTTCATGAGCGTGGCCTCGCTCGGCGACGTGAATGGGGACGGGGTCCCGGACGTCATCGCGGGGAATGGCTCGAACTACGAGGATGACCGCGTCTTCTGCCTGTCCGGGGCCCTCGTGTCTCCGTCACGACTCATCTGGGCGGTCCATACGGGAGGGGTGGTGAGGAGCGTCGCCTCGATGCCGGACCTCACGGGTGACGGGGTACCGGAAGCCCTCGCAGGGTCCTCCAACGGGTGGGTACGCTGCCTCTCCGGGGTCAACGGCGCGGTTGTGTGGCAGCGCAACGTCGGGTACTCGGTCATGAAGGTCGCGCTGCTGGGAGACCAGAACGGCGACGGGGTGCCCGAAGTGCTCGTCGGCTGGTGGAGAAACGCGATCCTATGCCTCGACGGGCTGAGAGGGGAGACACGCTGGAGCACGCCGACGGGAACGACGAACGGCGGCGACGTGTGGACGGTCGCCGCCATCGACGACCTCGACGGTGACGGCCTCCAAGACGTCGTCGCAGGCTCGTTCGACACGAAGGTGTACGTGGTGCGCGGCTCGGACGGGGGCGTGCTGGGAACGTTCCCCACGAACCGCCGCCTCTACTTCGTGGGGTCGATGCCGGACGTGGACGGCGATGGACTGCCGGAGATCCTCGCCGGAACCCAAGGCCTGTACGGGAGCTACGCCTCTGGCTACTGTCTGTCAGGGGGCGCCTTCGCACCCCTTCGGATCCGGATCGTGCTCCAGGGCCCCACCGTGGTCCTCTCCTGGACCCCGTATCCTGACTGTGCGGGGTACTGGGTGTACGGGGCGTCGAACGAGCCCTTCTTCACGCCTGGCATGGCCCCGTCGTACGAGCATCGGCTCGCGGTTCTCCGGCCGAACGTGCTGTCGTGGTCGACGGACGTGGGCGTTGGTGACCCTGAGGAAAACTGGACCTACCTTGTCATGGCCGTCACCGCCGATGGGGTCGAGCTCGCACGCTCAGGGAGGGTCGGTGAGTTCGACGCCGCGGCGGACATCCCCTGACCGGCCAGCCCGTTCGCGAGAGAGAAGGAGGAGAGAACGCCTCATGGCTTTCAGGATGATCGTACTCGCCAAGCAGGTGCCCGACACGGCGAACATCACGGGGGAGGCGATGAAGCCCGATGGCACCGTGAATCGGGGTGCGCTCCCCGCGATATTCAACCCTGAAGACCTCAACGCGTTGGAGATGGCGTTGCAGGTAAGGGACCGTCACGGTGGGCACATCACCGTGCTCAGCATGGGCCCACCGGCTGCTGCCGAGCTCCTGCGCGAGGCGCTCTACCGCGGTGCGGACCGTGTGATCCTCCTCACCCATCGGCTCTTCGCCGGGGCGGACACGCTCGCGACCTCCTACGCCCTCGCACGCGCGATCAAGACGGTGGGATCATTCGACCTCGTCTTCTGCGGGAGGCAGGCCATCGACGGCGACACCGCGCAGGTGGGGCCCCAGGTGGCGGAGAAGCTCGGTATCCCCCAGGTGACCTACGTCGAACGCATCGAGTCGCTCGACGAATCGCACATCGAGGTGATTCGCGCCACGGACCGGGGAACCTCCCTCATCCGGTCGCCGCTGCCCGTCCTGCTCACGGTGGTCTCGACCGCGAACACGCCGCGGCCCCCGAGCGTACGGCGCATGATGCAGTACAAGAAGGCCAGGACCCCGACCGAGCTCATCGGCTCGACCCAAGATTACGCCGAAACCGAACCCCTCGAGCGCAAGGGCCTCCTCATCGAGGAGTGGGGCGTCACCACGATCGGGGCCGAGCCGAATCGCTGCGGCATCGCGGGGTCGCCGACGAAGGTAAAGAAGGTCGAGAGCGTCGTGATCTCTCCCCGGGAGACGAAACGGATTGAGCCGACCTCGCAGGGGATCGCGTCGCTCATCGAGGAGCTCATCTCCGAGCACATCCTCAACTGACTCCAGGAGGTTCCATGGATAGGGGCAACGTGTGGGTGTTCGCCGAGCAGGAAGACGGGAAGCTCGAGGAGTGCGGGCTTGAGTTGCTCGGTCGCGGGAGGCTCCTCGCGGACCGACTGGGGGTGAGGCTCGAGGCGCTCCTCCTGGGCTCGGCGGTGGAGGGTCTCGCACAGACCCTCATCGCGTATGGGGCGGACGTGGTGTACGTGGCCGACCACACAGACCTCGCGGAGTACCGCACCCTGCCCTACGCGAGGGTCATCACCGACCTGGCCCGTGCCCATCGACCGTACGTGCTGCTCTTCGGGGCGACGCCCACGGGACGGGACCTCGCCCCCCGCGTCGCTTCGGCCCTCGGTGCTGGGCTCACGGCCGATTGCACGGACCTCGTCATCGGATCCCACGAGGAGAAGGGCGTTAGGTACGACGACCTCCTGCTCCAGGTGCGGCCTGCCTTTGGCGGCAACATCATCGCCACGATCGTCAATCCGTTCACGCGGCCGCAGATGGCCACGGTGCGGGAAGGGGTGATGCCCCTTGGCCAGCCTGACCCGAGGCGTCAGGGGACGATCCACAAGGTCGACGTGAGCATCCCTGCCGAAGACCTCGTCGTGGAGGTGCTCCGCAAGGAGGTGAAGCTGAAGACCGTGGACCTGAAGGGGGCGCGCGTGATCGTGGCCGGCGGGATGGGCGTCGGTTCCGCCGAGGGCTTCCAGAAACTGCGAGAGCTCGCCCACCTGCTCGGTGGCGAGGTCGGTGCCTCGCGGGCCGCCGTGGACGCGGGGTTCATCGGGCGAGAGCACCAGGTCGGCCAGACGGGCACGACGGTTCGACCGAAGCTCTACATCGCCTGTGGGATCTCCGGGAGCATCCAGCACCGTGCCGGCATGGACAAGTCGGGGCGCATCGTCGCCATCAATACGGACCCGAATGCCCCCATCTTCGAGATCGCCCACTACGCCATCGTGGGCGACGTGCGCGACGTGGTCCCCAAGCTCATCAAGGCATACAGGAACAGGTCATGACCATGGGCAACTTCTTCACCGACAACCCTGATCTCACCTTCCACCTCGAGCGCCCAGAGCTCGACGAGGTCATCACCCTCGTCGAACGTGGCTTCACGGACAGCGAGCGTTTCCCCGAGGCCCCCACGTCGGTGGAGGACGCACGCGACAGCTACCGCCGCGTGCTCGACGTCGTCGGATCCATCGCGGCCAACGACATCGCGCCGTTCGCCGCGGAGGTCGACAGCATCGGCTGTACGCTCGACCGCTCGCGCAACCTCGTCACCTACGCCCCGCCCACCGCGGCGGCCTTGAAGAGACTCGCGCAGGCAGACCTCATGGGGTTCACGATCCCTCGCCGGTACGGGGGGCTCAACCTCCCCTACACCATGTACTCCATGGCGATCGAGATCGTGTCCCGGGCCGATGCCTCCCTCATGAACCTCTTCGGCCTCCAAGAGATCGCGAGCACCATCAACGATTTCGCGGACGAGGAGGTCAAGGCCCGCTACCTGCCCCCGTTGTGTAGGGGTGAACTCACGGCGGCCATGGTCCTCACCGAGCCAGACGCAGGGTCTGACCTCCAGTCCGTGCGGTTGGCCGCCACCCAGGACGAGGAGGGACGCTGGTACCTCGATGGGGTGAAGCGCTTCATCACCAACGGGTGCGGGGACGTACTCCTCGTGCTCGCCCGATCCGAACCGGGAACCACCGACGGTCGAGGCCTTTCCCTCTTCCTGTGCGAGCGTGGGGAGCACGTGCGGGTGCGGAGGCTTGAGGAGAAGCTGGGGATCCACGGCTCCCCCACGTGTGAGCTCGAGTTCCAACATGCCCCCGCCGTGCTGATCGGCAAGCGCAAGATGGGCCTCATCCGCTACGTCATGGCGCTCATGAACGGCGCGCGGCTCGCAGTGGCGTGCCAGGCGGTGGGGATCGCGGAGGCCGCCTCTCGCGTCGCCCGGCGCTACGCGGAGGAGCGGGTCCAGTTCAAGCGTCCGATCGTGCGGTTCCCCGCGGTCGCGGAGATGCTCGCTACCATGCGCCTCCATACGCTCCTGTCGCGGACACTCGTCATGGAGACGAGCATCATCGTGGACCTCGACCGGCACGTGCGTGCGCGCGTGGAAGAGGGGGACGTGTCCCTCAGGGCCCGCTCCAAGAAGCTCGCGCGCCTCGCAGACTTCTTCACCCCGCTGTCGAAGCTCGTCGCGACGGAGTTGGCGAACAGGGTCGCCTACGATGCGATGCAGGTGCTCGGTGGGGCAGGGTACATGCGCGACTTCGCCGTGGAGCGCCACTATCGTGACGCGCGAATCACCAGCATCTACGAGGGGACCACACAGCTGCAGGTCGTCGCGGCCTTGGGAGGCGTGCTCTCAGGCGTGGCCACCGAGTGGGCTGCCGAGTTCAGGTCTCTCAACTGCCTCGACGAGGTGGCCCCTCCCCTGAAGGAGTCGTGGTCATTGCTGGATCGCGCGGTCTGCCTCGTGCGCGAGAACCCAGACCCGCGTTTCGCCGAACTCCATGCGTCGAGGCTCGTGCAGATGGCCGCGGACATGGTGTGCCTCCACCTCCTGGCGCGAGATGCCGCCCGAGACCCAGGGCGAAGCAGGCTCGCCGAACTCCACGCTGCCATTGCCCTGCCGAGGATGGAAGGGAACCTCCGCGTCATCGAGGGAGGCCTGAGCGGGTTGTTGAACTTCCCCGACGAGTTGGTGGGACCGGTGCCGGCCGAGGGGATGCGTGGGTCGGCTTGACATCGAAGGGGCCTTTGGTTACCCTTAGGGGGTAGGTCGTCATTCGACCGTGCGGGAGTAACTCAGTCGGTAGAGTGACAGCTTCCCAAGCTGTAAGTCGCGGGTTCGATCCCCGTCTCCCGCTCCAAGGGTCACCGCTCGTCGCGTGGCCCTTTTTCTATCTTTGTCTCCGACACCCGGAGGATCCCGTGAGCCCACGCGGGAGCCGCATCGTCGCCATCGTGGGCCGGCCGAATGTCGGCAAGTCGACCCTGTTCAACGCCCTCATCGGCAGACGGGTGGCCATCGTCGACGACGAACCAGGCGTCACGAGGGATCGAGTCTACCACTCCTTCAAGGTGGACGGGGGGGACGCGGTCCTCGTCGACACCGGGGGGCTCCTCATGGATCCACGCGGGTCCATCGAGCTAGGGGTGAGGGAACAGGCGCTCTTGGCGTGCGAGGAGGCGGACGTGGTGCTGTTCGTCGTGGATGGGCGTGTCCCCTCCACGACGGAGGACGAGGCCATCGCACGCCTCCTGCGTGAGCGCCACCGTCCCACCATACTCGTCGCGAACAAGATGGACAGCGAGCAGGATGACCCATCTGGGTTGGCCTACGTCTCCCTCGGCCTGGGCGAACCCCTGCTCGTCTCCGCGCGGGGACGCAGAGGCCTTCGGGCACTCAAGGCCTCCCTCGTGCCTCACCTGCCCCCTGCCCCTGCCATGGAAGGGAGCACCGCACCCGCCGTGGCGATCATCGGCAAGCCCAACGTCGGCAAGTCCTCCCTCCTCAACAGGTTGGTCGGTGCACCCCGCGCCGTGGTGGACGACAAGCCCGGCACGACCCGAGACGCGGTCGACACGGTGGCGACACTCGGGGGCCATACCTTCCGGCTCATCGACACCGCGGGCATCCGTCGTCGCAGCCACCACGAGGAGGGGGTGGGCTACTACGCGTACCTGCGCGCGTTGGGAGCGGTCGAGCGGTGCGATGTGGCCGCCCTCCTCGTCGATGCCACCCAGCGAGACCTCGAGATCGTCGAGCTCAAGCTCGCCCACCACGTGCTGCTCGCCGGCAAGGCACTCGTGATCGTGGCGAACAAGTGGGACCTCGTGGAGGGTCAGGAGGCGAGCCGTCGCTGGCGTGAGCTGATCGAGGGGTATCCCTCGCTCCGGGGTGTCCCCCTGCGCCACGTCTCGGCCCGAACCGGCCGCGGCGTGCCAGCCCTGCCGGGGGTGTTCGCCGACTTGGCGACGCGGCGGAGCCGACGGTTCAGCCCAGAGGAGCTCGCCGCCGTCGTGCGCCACATCAGGGCGGTGAACCCTCCCCCCTCGAACAGAGGCAGGCTCAACCGTGTGTGCTCCCTCCACCAGGCCGAAGGCCCGTTCCCCCAGTTCCGCATGCGTCTGGATGATCCCGCGGGCCTGCCGGGCTCCTACGTGCGCTACCTGAGGAATACCCTCATCGAGCTCTTGCACTTGGGTGGGATCGGTTTCGAACTCGTGCTCACGGGGCCGGGATCATGAGCGGGAAGGTCGTGATCATCGGTTCGGGGAGCTGGGGCTTGGCCCTGGCGAATCTCCTCGCCTCGGGCCCCCTTCCGGTCTCGCTGTGGCCCCCGCGCCAAGAAGAGTACGACTTCCTCAGTCGTACCCGGGCCAACCCAGCCCTCCTGCCAGGGATCACCCTCGACGCGCGCGTGTCTGTCGTCCCGGAACCCGACATCGAAGGGGAGGGAGTCCACGTGCTCGTCGTGGTACCGTCGCACGCGGTCCGGAGCGTGGTGTCACGCGTGGAGTTCCGGTGTCTCCCCGGTCCAGACTCGACGCTCATCTCGGCGACAAAGGGGCTGGAGGAGGATACCCTCCTGCGCATGAGCGAGGTGTTGCGACAGGTCGTGCCCGCACCGTGGCGCGAGAGGATCGTGGCCCTCTCCGGGCCCAGCCACGCGGAGGAGGTGGCGAGGAACATACCCACGGCCGTGGTGGTCGCCAGCCCGCACGAGGAGGTGGCCGTCCGTGCACGTGCCCTCCTTGCACGTGACCGGTTCCGAGTGTACGTCAGCGATGACCTCATCGGCGTCGAGATCGGCGGCGCGCTCAAGAACGTGATCGCGTTGGCCGCAGGCATCTCCGACGGCCTCGGCTTCGGCGACAACAGTAAGGGGGCGCTCCTCACCAGAGGGATGGTGGAGATCGCCCGGCTCGGCGTCGCCATGGGCGCAAAGGAGAAGACGTTCTCCGGTCTCACGGGCATCGGGGATCTCATCACCACCTGCATGAGTCGCCACAGCAGGAATCGCTACGTCGGCGAGCAGATCGGCCGAGGCCGTCGGCTCGATGAGATCCTCGCAGGAATGTCGATGGTCGCCGAGGGTGTGCGTACCACCAAGGCCGCGTATGCCCTCGCAAAGAGGCACGACGTCGTGATGCCCATCACGACCCAGGTCTATCGGATCTTGTTCGAAGGCCTCTCGCCTGAGCAGGCCATGAGGGAGCTCATGGTGCGCGATCCGAAGACCGAGGACGGCAGGGTGCTCGCCCCGCTCAACGAGAACAAGGCCCCCGCGCTCGACCGGTCCCAAGGAGCCAACGATGGCCGTCCATGAGCGACCTTCGAAACGGCTCTACTACTCCATCGGCGAGGTCTGCGAGATGTTCGGCCTCGAACCCCACGTGCTCCGGTACTGGGAGGGCGTGTTCCGAAACCTCCGGCCTGCGAAGAACAAATCAGGCAACCGCGTCTACCGCGAGAAGGATCTTCACATCATCCGACTCATCAAGTACCTTCTCTATGAAGAAGGGTATACGGTCGAAGGAGCAGACCGGAGACTTCAACGTCTCATCCACACAGCAAACGGCAACACCCAGACCGAACTCCAGTTCGATGCCCCCTCCTACGCCGCGCTCCTCGCAGAGTTGAAGGACGCCCTTTTGGAGATCAAGTGTCTCCTCTCGACGTGTCACGCGGCTCCCTCGGGGGGCGACGGGCAGGAGGGGCGGCCAGACTCCCCCGGGGTCCGATGACCGCGTCGCCATCGACTCCGCTCGTTCCGCCGTGCATCTGCGTTCGTCCACCTTCCCACCCCTCGATAGGGTGGGGCATCCCAGGCTGTCACGCCCCTTGGAGGCCACGATGCGCCATGTGATCCTGAGTGTGCTCGTTATCGCCTGCGCCGCGCTGATGGCTCCAGCCTTCGCCCAGGCACCACCCGAGCCAGAGATGGTCGCGGTCGATGAGGGTGCCGACGAGGGGGTCGCGGTCGCACCAGCCAAGGCCATCCAACAGCGGATCGCGACCCTCCGCCAGGAGAGCCCACAGCGGCTCTGGTTCGAGCGAGCCCTCAGCCTCGTAGGCACGGCTGGGATGGTCGGGATCGGGTGGCTCCTATCGCAGCACAAGCGCCACGTCTACTGGCGCACGATCATCTGGGGTGTGTGCCTCCAGCTCGTCTTCGCCCTCATCGTGCTCAAGACTGGGCCAGGACGTGCGTTCTTCGCCGCGATGAACACCGCGGTGGTGACCTTCCTCGGGTTCACGGAGGAAGGAGCGCGGTTCGTGTTCGGGAACCTCGTTCGCAACAACGTGCCAGTAGGCGAGCCACTCGGCGGGAGCATCGACGGCTCCATCCCGCCAGAGGCAAGGATCGCGTGGGCGAATACCGGGGCATACTTCGCGTTCAACGTCCTTCCCACCATCATCTTCTTTTCGTCGTTCATGACGATCCTCTACCACCTCGGCGTCATGCAGTGGGTGGTGAAAGCGATGGCGGTCATCATGCAACGCTCCATGCGCACCTCTGGCGCGGAGTCGCTCTCTGCGGCCGCGAACATCTTCGTCGGGCAGACCGAGGCCCCCCTAGTGGTGAGACCCTACGTGCCCACCATGACCGAGAGCGAGCTCATGGCGGTGATGACCGGAGGCTTCGCCACCGTGGCCGGAGGAGTCATGGCCGCCTACGTGGGCATGCTCTCGGGGAGCTTCCCCGAGATCGCCGGGCACCTCATCGCCGCGAGCGTGATGAGCGCACCCGCCTCGCTCGTCATCGCCAAGGTCATGCTTCCCGAACGAGGGACGCCCGAGACCGCGGGCACGGTGCGCATGCACGTGGAGAAGCTCGATGTCAACGTCATCGATGCCGCCGCTCGGGGCGCGGGCGATGGACTCCGGCTGGCCCTCAACGTCGCGGCCATGCTCCTGGCCTTCGTGGCGTTGCTCGCCGCGCTGAACTTCGGTCTGGGCAAGCTCGGTTCCCTCGTCGGGCTCGAGAACCTCTCGCTGCAGAGGATCCTCGCGGTCCTGTTCTGGCCCATCGCCTGGCTCATGGGGACCCCCCTATCCGACTGCGGCACGGTGGCGATGCTCATGGGCGAGAAGATCGTCTTGACCGAGTTCGTCGCCTACCTCCACCTCGCAGACCTCCTCGCCTCCGGCGCCCCGCTCACGTACCGCGGCGTGGTGATCGCGACCTACGCCTTGTGCGGGTTCGCGAACTTCGGCTCGATCGCCATTCAGATCGGGGGGATCGGGGGCATCGCGCCGGGTCGTCGGCACGACTTGGCGAAACTGGGGCTGCGGGCCATGATCGGGGGGACGCTCGCCGCGAACATGACCGCCACGATCGCCGGCATGCTCGTGTGAGCCACAAAGCGCCGAGCCTCGACACGGCTGCCGTTCTGCTCGCCCACGTGGGCGTCGACCTGGGGGGGTCCCGTATCCTCGACGACGTGTCGTTTCGCGTGATGCCCCAGGAGGTGGTCGGGCTCGTCGGCCCTTCGGGCTGCGGGAAGACGACCATCCTCCACGTCGTCGCCGGGCTGCGACGGGCGAGCCGGGGGATGGTGCACGTCTTGGGCGTCGACCTCGGATCCGCCTCTGACCGGACGGTCTCGAGGCTGCGCGCGAGGCACATCGGGATCGTGTTCCAGCGCTTCCATCTCTTGCCCCGCGAGAGCGCGCTCGACAACGTGCTCATGCCCGCCTTCTTCGGTGACACGCCTGCCCGGAAGGCCCGAGAGCGGGCTTACGCCCTCCTCGAGCGCGTGGGCCTGGGCCCCTGGGCTCGAACCCCTGCCGTGGATCTGTCCGAAGGACAGCGCCAGCGCGTGGCGATCGCCCGCGCCTTGCTCAACGACCCAGCCCTGGTCCTCGCCGACGAACCCACCGGGAACCTCGATGACGCCTCGGCCCGCACCACCCTCTCGCTCCTCGTCGACGCGGTGAGGGAGCGAGGCGGCACCCTGCTGCTTTCCACCCACGATCACCGCTGCCTCGGGTTGGTCGACCGCACGCTCCAGGTCGCCGACGGCACGGTCGCATGAACGCGTCCAACCTGGCCGCCCTGTCCTTGCGCACCCTCGCGATCCGTCGCGGGACCCACCTCACCACCGTGTGGGCGGTCGCCCTGGCCACAGGCACGACCTTCGTGGCCCTCTCCCTCGCCCTTGGCCTTCGGCAGATTGGGGGACCACGCCTGCTTGGAGACCTGCCCATCACGCGGCTCGTCGTGACCGCGCGTCAAGCAGACGTGCTGTTTCTCCGCCTGCAGCCTTCGCTCCTCGTCGTGGACAGCACGAGCCTCGCCGCGCTCCACCGCATTAAGGGGGTGACGGCGGTGTGGCCCGAGTACGCGCTGGCGGCCCCGGCCAGCCTCGTCGCCAACCTCCTCGGCACGAGTTTCTCGACCGACTGCGCGGTCTATGGGGTGCCTCCGGGGTTCTTCCCTCCTTCGGAGCGCCCCTTGGGGTTCGTGCCCCCAGCCCCGGGCGAACCCGTGCCCGTGGTCCTGAGCACCCAGCTCATCGAGCTGTACAACACCGGCTTCGCCGGCCCTCAGCGTCTCCCCGCCCTCTCACCCAAGGCGTTGATCGGGCGTACCTTCACCCTATTCCTCGGCACGTCGAGCTTCGTTCCCGCGCGACCGGGGGACCCGGTACGAACGATCCGATGTCGCATCGTCGGCCTCTCCGACCTCGTCTCCGTGACCGGAGTGACCGTTCCTGCCGACTTCCTGCGGGAATGGCACGCGTGGTACGCGGGGACAGGAGCCCCCCTTCGCTCCGCGAGCATCCACGTGCAGGTGGCCTCCAGTGACCTCGTGCACCAGGTGAGAGAGGCGATCGAGTCGCTCGGTTTCGCGGTCCGTGCTCCTCGGGAAGTGGCGGAGAAGGTGGCGCAGGCCGTCCGCCTTCTCTCGATCGCGACGGCAGGCATCGTGGTCGTCTTCCTCGTCCTCGCATCGAGCGCCGCGTCGACCACGTTGGGCCTGGAAGTGACGCTCCACGCGGAGAGGATCGGCATCTACCGATCCCTGGGGGCCTCGAGGGTCGACGTGCTCGTGATCTACCTCACGAGGGCATCCCTGTTGGGGTTTCTGGGTGCGATCCTCGGGGCCTTGGGGGGGGCGGCACTGCTCGCCGCCTGCGCGAGGGGACTCGCCGGTGTGCTGCCAGGCTTCGCGAGACTGCCCCTGGCCTCCCTCGGTCCGCGAGTCTCCCTCGGGCTCGCGTCGTTCGCCCTCGGACTCCTCGCCTGCGTCGCCGGTGGCGTCATCCCCGCCCGCGCCGCCTCGACCATGGACCCCGCCGACGCCCTCCGATCAGCCGAGACCTAAGGGCCCCACCTGCCCTCGAAGCCCGTGGATCGGAGGAACCGCCGCACCTTCCTCCTCGTGCCGAATGCGACGTAGGCGAATCGGTACCAGGTCCGTGCCCCCCACGCGAACACCTCCAGCGGCTTGCCACGCAGGGCCTTGTCGCTCCGGCGCAAGGCCCGCACGCGCGCCTCGACCCGGGCGATGAAGTTCTCGCGCGGCGGGAGGAACGACATGGGCGGGAACTCCGCACCATCACCCACGAGCGTGATGCGGGAGGGATCCGCCACGCCGATCCCCCACCGGGCGCACTCCTGGATGTGGGCGATGGATCCGGGATCGAAGCCCATGAGGCGCGCCGCGACCGTGTCCAGGGCCACAGGGTCGGCTGAGGCGAGCACGAGCCCCACCTCCCGTGGACGGCCGCTCTTGGGCCCGTTCCCCTCCATCGCGATCACGGCGTCCATGAGGTGGAGACGACAGGGGATGGCCCTGTGGAGCTGTGCGATCTTCCGCGGGAGATCGGGGTGGAACCGCTCCCTACCCGTCTCGAGGAACCCCCAGAAGTTCTTCAATGCCCCTGATATCGTCGATCGGAAGTGCGTCTTCATGACGCACAGATTGACGATCTGGTGCGTGCGGGTGATTGCGGGCAACCGCAGTGTCTCCCCCTCGACTTCCACGGAACGCCACTCGTCGAACGTCATGTTCAGCCAAGACATCCCCGTCCTCTCACACATGCGTGCGAACCCGGAGGATCGGAAGGCGCGGTCGGCGTCGGTGACGACCTGACTCGTCTCCACGATCACCACCGGGCCAAGGCCCCGCATGTGGCGATAGGCGGCCTCGACCACCGCGGGGGACACGATGGCCCCTGGCAGGAGGAGATCGTGGGTGAGGTTGACCTTGAACGCGGTGGGCCTTCCCGGTTCGAGAAGGTGATCCCACCCGATCGCATCGAGGGCATCGGCCACGGCAGACGCGATGCCCCTCCTCGCATCGCAGATCGCGACGGTGCTCATGCTGCCTCCGAGGTACGGTGGGCTCGCCCACGTCCCGCAACGTAGGCGAGCCCGCGCGGCAGGAGTCGCTGCAAGAGGAACACTCCATGGGCGGCAAGCGCCCCCTCGACGGAACGCCCCCTGGACGAGAGCATGAGAGCCGCCATCCACTCCGGCACCCCGCATGCCCCCACCGGGAGGAAGGATGCGCCAGCCACCCATGGGACCAATCGGGCCGAGGCGCCCCAGTCTCGGAACCCCAAGGCGACGAGGAGCAGGTGGAACTGCGGGACCCTGAGGCCGTAGCTGACGGCCGCGAGGGCCCCGGATGCGACGAGGGTGGGTCCACCGGCCGTGTCGAGGCCCCGCGAGAGCAGTCGGAGCGTCCCCCTTGTGGTCCACTGGAGCCGGCGCAGGTGCGGCCAGAGCGAAGAGCCCAGCGCCCCCGCCGCGGCACCCCACGCGAAGACGATCGGCCCCCACACACCGTAGGCCGCGGCGAGGGCGACCACGGCCACATCGAGGAGCGCATCGAGGAGGGCAAGACCCTCGAGGTCATGGTGGCCCCCGGTCCCCCTCTCGGCCTTCGTGATCCTCGATCGCCAATCGGAGGGAGCGTCCATCGCGCGGACCGCCACGAGGAAGCTCCCGAACGTGAGGCGCTTTGTGCGGCTGGAGCCTCGCGACGAGAGCAGGTGCCACCTCGCCGCCCCCACGGCGAGGCGGAGGGCTCCGAGGGCAGTCGCCTCGAGGACCTGGGTGAGGGTCATCCTCGCCAGCGCCGCACGGAACCGGGACGGTCCGAACGTGACGACGAGCGCGCCCAGGAGCACGAGCGAGACTCCCACGCGCGCGCCCACCCTCACCCCTTTGGAGAGTCTCCCCATCATCCGCACCTTCCTCGCCCGAGGATCCGCCCCGCCCTCGCAAGTACACCCTCGGCGTGAGACTCGCAAGGAGTTGACGCCCCATGCGACCTCCCTAACCTGACCTCGTTCGACGTGATCGAAGGTCGCAAGGAGCCTCCGTGAATGGCCACACCATCCTCGTCGCCAAGACCCACGCCCTCGGCGACCTCCTCCTCGTCACCCCCGCGCTCGTTCGTGTGAGGCGCGCCTGTCCGGGCGCGAGGATCCTCCTGCTCACCACTGAGGCGTGCGCTCCCCTCGTGCGCGGCCTCGAGGCGATCGACGAGGTGGTGACCATGAGGGACCTCACGGTCGGCTCCGCCCTCGGGGTCCTCCCAAGGCTGTGGCGACACCGCATCACGACCGCAGTCGCGTTTCAGGCATCACTCGGGATCCTGGCGCTCGCCCGTGCGGCCGGAGCCCGTTCCGTGATCTCCCTGCGGGACCTTCCCGCGGGCGTCTGGCCCCCCCCGTTCGATCGTTACACGCCCCAGGTCTACTGCGAGCTGGTGGACCGGTTCTTCCCCTCCGACACGCCTCCGGATCCCCTCCCTCGGGTGTGGGTCAGCCATGAGGAGCGACGCGCGGCACGGGCCCTCGTGGGGGAGGCGCCCTACGCCCTCCTCGCTCCTGGGGGAGGGAAGAACCTCCGGCAGTCCGTGCCGGCGAAACGGTGGGCTCCGGATCGGTTCGCCGCGGTCGCGGAATGGCTCGGTCGCCGTGGCCTCGCCGTGGTGGCGGTCGGGGCTCCCTGGGACCGTCCCCTCACGCACGCGATACGAGCACGGTGCCGTCTCCCGCTCCTGGATCTCGCGGGCGCCACGGATCTGCGCCTCCTCGCCGCGCTCGTTGGCGAATCGTCCCTCGTCGTCACCATCGATTCCGTCACGCTCCACCTCGCGGTCGCCCTGGATCGGCCCCTGGTGGGGCTCTTCGGACCCACCTCCGCGGCGAACTTCCTTCCGCCTGGTCAACGGCATCAGGTCGCCGTAAGTTCACCGGTTGCGTGCAGCCCCTGCTACGGCAACGGCCTCTTCCCCGGGTGCCGACAGGGGACGCCGGTCTGCATGGACGCCATCACGGTGAACGCGGTTCTCGACGCACTCGGGAGCATTGGGGCATGAACGCATTGTCCCGCGGGCTGATGGATGCGTACTACCTCGGGGTCGAGACCCTCGTGCGCCCGCTCTGCAGGCACCGCCCTGCGGTCCTTTGCCTCGCGCGAGCGTTGGGCTTCCTGCGCACGTGGGTCGGCTACGTCGGGCCACGGAAGTCCCGGGGGATCTTCCTCGCACACATGGAGGTCGCAGCTCCTCACCTCACCCCCCGGCAGCGCCACAGCCTGCTGCGCTCCTTCTGGTACTACCACCAGCTGCGGTTCCTCGACCTCTTCACGGTGGCACTGCGCTCACGCGAGGAGCTCTCTTCCCTCATTCGGTACGAGGGGCTCCACCATCTGGACGCTGCCTTGGACCGAGGCAGGGGAGCCCTCGTGGTCACCCTCCACTGGGGAGACCCCCGGGTGGCTCACGTCGCCCTGGGGCTCAAGGGCTATCCCGTCCACCTGCTCAGCGCGCGGTACGACGACTACGGGCCACGGGCGCGAGAGGCACGCCTTCGCGCGTCGCGAAAGTACCACGAGGTTCACTTCCTCGACGAACCCCTCCGATGGGCGTATCGGGAGCTTGAGGCCAACCACGTGGTGTTCCTCGCCATCAGCGGCTACGGTGGTCCCAAGGGGCACCCCACTCGGTTCCTCAACGCCGAGATCGTGTTCTCTTCGGCCCCCGCCCGCCTGGCCCTCGACACGGGCGCACCCGTCGTTCCGCTCCTCGACCGCTTCGAGGACGGCCTCCACGCCATCCGTGTCTTGGAGCCACTCGACCCTCCCACGTCTCGGGCAGACATGCCGGCGTTCACCAAGAGCCTCGTGACCCGGTTCGAGGAGGTCGTCTCGTCCGACCTCGCCCAGCTCGACTGGATCTGGTTCGTGATTCGATGCCAGGAGCGCCGCGGCGAGATCCTGGCCTACGAGGAGGGGAAGGTCCTGCGCGCGAAGCGACTCGGCGGTCGATCATGACCGTCCTGTTCCTCAATCCGCCCTACCTCCCGAGGTTCTCCCGGTCCCAACGGAGCCCCGCGGTAACGCGCAGCGGTACCCTCTACTACCCCATGTGGCTCGCGTACGCGGCGTCCGCCACTGAGGCGGCGGGGCATGCCATCAGCCTCGTGGATGCGCCCGCCGCGGGCCTCGACCTCCGAGGCGTGGTGGACCGCGTCGGCTCGCCTCCGGGGCTGGTGGTCATCGAGACCTCGACGCCGAGCATCGATACCGACTTGGCTACCGCCTCTTCGCTCGCCCAGCGATGGCCCTTCACCCACGTGTGCCTCGTGGGACCCCACGTGAGCGCCCTCCCGAACGAGGCCCTCGAGGGCTCGGGGGCGCATTCGGTCGCCCGCGGCGAGTACGACCTCACGGTCGCCGAGCTCGCCACCACCCTCGAGGGAGGAGGGGACATCCACTCGATCAAGGGTCTGAGCTGGAAGGCAAACGCGACAGTGATCCACAACCCTCCCCGCCCCTTGATCGAGGACCTCGATCAGATCCCCTTCGTCTCGCGCATCTACGCCCGGTTCCTCCGCATGAGGGACTACTTCAACCCCAATGCCCTGTATCCGATGGTAACGATCGTCTCGAGCAGGGGGTGTCCGTTCGGCTGCTCGTTCTGCGTCTATCCCCACACCATGACCGGGCTCGCCCAACGATGCCGGTCCGTGCGGCTCGTGGTGGACGAGATGGAGGAGATCCTCGAACGCTTCCCCGGCGTGAGGACCATCTTCTTCGAGGACGATACCCTCACCGCGCGACGCGACCACGTCCGGGCGCTGTGCGACGAGATCATCAGGCGTGGCCTGCGGGTGAGTTGGACGGCCAACGCGCGGGCCGACCTCGATCTGGACACCCTGTGCCTCATGAAGGCCGCCGGCGCGCGGTGCCTATGCGTAGGCTTCGAGAGCGGCGCCCCTGCGGTGCTCGACCGCATGCGCAAGCGGTTACACGTGGAGCGTTCCCGTCAGTTCATGGCACATGCCCACCGAGCCGGCATCCTCGTGCACGGATGCTTCGTGCTCGGCATGCCGGGAGAGACCTACGAGACCATGGAAGAAACGCTCCGCCTCGCCCTCGAACTCGACCCGGACACGGCGCAGTTCTATCCGCTCATGGCCTACCCGGGAAGCCCCGCGTACGAAGAGGTCCGCGCCTCGGGCCTCCTGGCGGCGAAGAGCTACCGCGAGTGGCTGAGTCCTGAGGGGCACCACACCGCGATGGCCTCCACCGGCGCGCTCCGCCCCGAAGAGATCGTCCGGTTCTGCGCCCTCGCACGCCGGAGATTCTACCTCCGGCCTCGGTACCTGGGGCGTTCCGCGTGGAGGGCGGCGGTGGACCCGAACGAGCGCGTACGCATCTTCAGGGCTCTGCGCACCTTCTGGAGGCACCTGGCCGCATGGTGAGCGTCATCATCCCGGCCTTCAACGCCTCATCCACGATCGAGACCACCCTCACGGCCTTGGAGCGCCAGAGCATCGGGCGCGATTCCTTCGAGGTCATCGTCGTGGACGATGGTTCGACCGACGATACCGCGTCGATCGCCAAGCGGTACGCCGATCGCGTCATCAGCCAGGAGCGGAAAGGACCTGCCGCCGCGCGCAACGCGGGTGCTGCCGAGGCCCGCGGAGACGTCCTCGTGTTCACCGACAGCGACTGCGAGCCGGATCCTCACTTCCTCGCGCGCCTCGGGGCCGCGCTCGAGGATCCGCAGGTCGTGGCGGCAAAGGGTGCCTACCGCACGCGCCAGAGGGAGATCGTCCCACGGTTCGCACAGGTGGAGTTCGAAGAGCGATACCAGCGTCTCAGGCGCCATCCGAGGATCGACTTCGTCGATACGTATGCCGCAGCGATCCGAGCTTCCATTTTTCACGAGGTCGGAGGTTTCGACATCCGATTTCCTCGTGCGAACAACGAGGATGTCGATCTCTCGTACAAGATGGCTTCGCTCGGTGCACGGATGACGTTCGTTCCTGATGCGATCGTCTACCACCAACACCCTCGCACCCTCTTTCGGTACCTCAGGACGAAGTTCTTGCGCGCCTATTGGCGCGCCATGGTGTACCGACGCCACCCCGCGAAGCTCCTCGCCGATAGCTACACCCCCCAACTCCTCAAGGTGCAGGCCGCACTCGCGCCGGTGGCGCTGCTCGTCACCCTCGCCTCCCTCCTTGGCCTCGTCGGTTGGCTTCTGCCGGTGGTCTCGTGGGCACTCGTGGGGATCCTCACGGCCCCCTTAGCAAGGGTGGCCCTCGCCCATGACCGGTTAGTCGTTCCCCTCGTGGTCCCGCTCGCGATCGCCCGAGCCCTCGTCCTCGGGGCCGGGGCGGCGGCGGGGGCCCTGGCTCATCGCGAACGGGATCTCCTCATCCCGGCCTTGCTCTTGTGCGCCGACAGCCTCGCGGTGCTCGGCGCCTTCTTCGGAGCCTTCTTCCTGCGCACACGGGTGCTCGCGGGAGCCCTCACCCCCTTCGTCCACGAGATCGACATCTACCTCCGTCCTCTGCCCGCGGTGCTCGCGCTCTGGCTCGCCTCCTTCGCCTCCCTCAACCTCTACGTCGTGCGGGTCCACACGACGCCATTCGTGGAGTTCGTGCGCGTGACCCGGGGATCCGTGTTCTCGCTCCTGGTGATCATGTCCCTGTCGTTCCTCGTGAAGTTCGACTACAGCCGGCTCCTGGTGGGGCTGTTCTTCCTCCTCGTGGTCCCGCTCACCGTCGCGGGACGCTCCGCGGTTCGCGTGCTCCACCGCAGGCTCCTCGCGCAGGGGTACAGGTCGTCGCGCTGCCTCGTAGTCGGCGGCGGGGAGACGGCCACGAACCTCATCCGACGCATGCTGCGGTATCCGAGCCTCGGGTACACCGTGGTGGGTGTCGTGAGTGAGCACCCCCCGAAGGAGGGTGGGATCGAATCCGTCCCGTGGGTGGGCAGGCCGGAGAACCTCAGCGGCCTCGCGGTCACCCTCGCGGCGGACGAGGTGTTCCTCGCCGATCCCTCGCTCTCGCCCGTCGAGACCATGGCCCTCGCCCTCGCGTGCGACGCCGCTGGCACGTCCTGCAAGGTCGTCTCGAACCCAAGCCCCCTCGACGCGGCCAGCGGCCAGGTGACCTCCCTCACCAACCTCTCCCTCCTCGACTTGAGCCGCGCCCGGTTCGGACCTCTGCAGCAGGCAGTCAAGACTGCCTTCGACGTGGTCGTGGCCTCGCTCCTTCTCCTCGTCTGGGCCCCGTTCGTCGCGGCCTACGGGACGTGGCTCGCCCTCCGCGGCGTGCGTCCACTCCTCACCACCGAGGAGAGGGTGGGCAAGGGGGGGCGGCTCTTCACCACAGTGAGGTTTACGGTACCGGCGTCCCCGTGTTTCATTGATCGGTTCGTGCGCCGAAGCGGTCTCGACCGCCTGCCCCGCCTCCTCGCGGTGCTCAAGGGAGACATGAGCCTCGTGGGGCCACGTGGGGAACCGCCAGGGAAGAAGGAGACCGCCCCCCATTGGGAGAGGCTGCTCCTCGACGTGAAGCCAGGGCTCACGGGACTGTGGCTCGTCGGCAGGTCGGGAGACGTTGGTGCAGGTTCTGACGTGGAGTACGACTTCTACTACCTGAGGAACCGTTCGCTCTTGTTGGACGTGATCATCGTGCTCCGGAGCCTTCCGGCGCTCTGGAGGGGAGGAGGTTCGGAGTGATCGTGCCGCGCTGCCGACCTGGAACGCTCCACGCCGCGCTCGCGCGTCACGCGCGAGCCCACCCTGGACGAGTCGCGCTCGAGGCCGAGGACACCAGGCTCACGTGGGAGGGCCTCCTCTGGGAGAGCCTCGCCATGGCCGAGGCCCTGCAACACGCCGGGGTGTCGGCCGGAGAGTTCGTGGGCACCTGGGGGACCTCCGCAGCGTTCCAGGTCATCGCCCTCTGCGGGGCAGCGATGCTCGAAGCCGTGCACACGCCGCTCAACCCTCGGTGGCCCCCCTCGTTCCTCCGGGAGATGGGGCACAAGGTCTCCGTGGTGGTCTCCGATGGGAAGCTCTCCTTGCCGTCGGTCCTGCGCGGTGCCCGTGTCCTCTCGTGGAGCGCGAGGGGAGGGTCCAGGCCCCGATCGCTCGACTGGGAACCGCGAGGCACGCCCCAGAGCCCGGTCACGGTGGACTTCACCAGGGCTCGTGCCGAGGGGTCCCCGCGGGGAGCCCTCCTCACCCACGCGATGGTCCTGGCGAACGCCCAGGCCACGGGCCAGGTCCTCGGCCTGGGGCCCAAGGATTCCTACGCCCTGCTCTTCCCCTCCTGGCAGCATCCCCACGAGTCTCTCGGCAAGGCCCTCGTCTGGGGGTGCACGTGCGTGGCGGTCGACTTCCCCTTCCCGCGCACCATCCTCGGCCTCCTCGCGCGCCACTCTCCCACATGGGTGATCGCCTCCCCCCGCGTCCTGGAGGGAGTCCTCCCGTTCGGCGACCGGGTGACCGAGGCCTTCCAGAGGGTGAAGGGGGTGCTCCTCGTCGGAGACCAGGCACGCCCCCTGCTCGTCGCGCGCCTGCGCGCGGCAGGACTCGAGGTCTTGAACGGATGGGGGTCCGCGGAGACGTCCGGTGTGGCGATCGCCGGGCCGCTGACCCCCGACTCCACCGACGTGATCGGAACCCCATGCCCTGGGTACGAGGCATCCATCCGGTCGCCCGCGGGGGCGCACCAGGGCGAGCTCCTCGTGCGGGGCGAGGGGGTGAGCCTCTTCTACCTCGATCACAGGCCCGCGGCCGGGCCAGAGGGGTGGTTCGCCACGGGGGACGTCGCGAGGATGACCAAGGACGGCACGCTCCAGCTCATGGGACGTCCCCACGAGGCCTTGGGAGAGGGCCGACGTATCTCCCTCGCTCGGCTCGAAACCTCGCTCGCCAAGGTCCCGGGGGTGGCCGACGTGGCGGCGGTCATGACCCAGGAGGCGCTTGCAATCTACGTCGAACCCACGGATCGGTCGTTCTTGGTGAACCCCTTGGTGCAGCGCCTCCGGAAGTTCTTCCCCGAGTCGCTCCCGGACGTGTTCGTGGTCTCCTGCCTCCCCCGCACTCCAGACGGCAGGATCGACAAAGAGGCCCTCGCCCGCAAGGAGGCGCGCGCGATGAGCCTCGAGAGCATCGATCGTGCGATCCTGAGCCTCCTCAACCAGCGCGCCGCGCTGATGAGCGCCTCGCCCCGCCCCGAAGAGAGCCCGCTCGCCGCCGACGAACTGGTCCTCAGACGCGTCGTCGGCTCGAACACCGGACCGCTGTTCGACGACGCGGTCCGCGAGATCTTTCAGCGAATCCTCGACCACTGCAGGCGCAGATGATTCGTTCGTGCCCTATCTTGTCCGAGCTGAAGGAACGCTTCGGCATACCGCCCGAAGAACCCCTCATCATCGCCGGTCCCTGCGCGGTGGAAAACCAGTCCATGTTTGATGAGACGACCCATATGCTCGCGGAGAACGGCATTCGACTCGTGAGGGCGGGGGTCTTCAAGCCACGCACCTCCCCGTTCACGTTCCAGGGGCTCGGAGAAGAAGCTCTCGGATTCGTCGAGGAGACCGCGCGGAAGTACCACGTGGCCTTGGTGAGCGAGGTCATGGAATCCGAGCATATTCCCCTCGTCTCCCGGGTGGCCTCGGTCCTCCAAGTCGGGACGAGGAACATGGACAACTATGCCCTCCTCAAGAGACTCGCCGCACAGAGCCTCCCAGTGCTCCTCAAGCGTGGCTTCATGGCAGATAGCAAAGAATTCTTCCTTGCGGCAGAGTACCTGCGCAGCGGCGGGAACAGAAGGATCATATTGTGCGAACGTGGCATTCGTACCTTTGAGAGTTCGACCCGTAACACGCTCGATCTCAACATCGTCCCCATCGCACATCTTTCGACTGACCTTCCGATTATCGTGGATCCCTCGCATGGGACCGGTCGCGCAGACATCGTGATCCCGATGGCGCGGGCCGCCATCGCAGCGGGGGCCGATGGGCTCATGGTGGAGGTGCACCCGAATCCCTCCAAAGCCCTTTCGGATGGTCTCCAGTCGTTGGACTTCCTCCGCTTCCGATCCTTGCTCGAGGAGGTGCGTTCTTTGTACACCGTGGTGGCACGGCAGGCTGACTGACGGTGCATCGGCGAAGGAGGTCTCCCACTCGCGTGGTGACGCGAGCGCTGGAGGAGAAGAGGAAAGGGTGGCATGAGTGAACGAGTGCTCGTGGTTGACGACGACCCCACCATGCTGAAGCTGCTTTCCACCGTGCTCACGAGAGAGGGCATGAGCGTGGTGCAGGCTCAAGACGGTGTGGAGGGGCTTGAGCTGCTGCACGGCGAGCGGCCGGACCTCGTGCTCACGGATGTAATGATGCCGGGGATGGACGGGTTCGAACTCGTGCGCCGGGTGAGATCGGACCCGCTCATCGCCGCTACCCCCCTCATCATCGCCAGCGCGAAGGGGGAAGAGGAGGACAAGGTCAAGGGGTTGGACCTCGGTGCGAACGACTACCTCAGCAAACCGTTCAGCCCCCGGGAGCTCGTCGCGAGGGTTCGAAGCCCGATCCGCTACCAGCAGGTGCTCCGCACCCAGCGGGTGCCGCTACCCGAGGGACCGTTCGGTGCCAAGGGCCTCGAGCACTTGGCTACGCTCACGTTCGAGACCTTCGTGCCGGGCACTGGGAACCGGTCGGCGTATGAAGCCTGCCTCGCGGCGGCCGAGAGCCCTGGGAAGCGGTTCAACCCCTTGTTCCTCTACGGTGGGCCTGGGGTGGGCAAGACCCACCTCATGTGCGCCCTGGCCAACGCCGTGTTCCAGCGGACGCCGAGCGCGAGGATCCTCTACCTCACGTCCGAGGTGTTCAGCTCCCAGCTCGTCGAGGCGTATCGTGAGCGTCGGGCGTCGCAACTGAGGGACGAGTACCTGCAGGCGGATGTACTCCTGGTCGACGACATCCAGTTCCTCGCGGTATCCCCCAGCATGCAGACGGTCGCGGCCGACATCCTCTCCCGGCTCTACGACAAGGGGGCCCAGATCGTGATCTCCAGCGATCGTCGGCCGGAAGAGCTTGAGGCCCTTACCTCCGAGATCAGCACCGCGTTCGGCCTGGGGCTCGTGGTGCGGATCGACTTCCCCGATGCGACGTTGCGGACGAACATCCTGAGGGCGACGGCACGCCGTCACGGGTGGCCACTCGGCGAGGACATCCTCGACTACCTCGCGGCCACGCTCGAGGCTGACCTTCGCACCCTGACCGGAGCGGCCAAGCGGCTCGTCGCCCTCGCGACGTTGTCCGAGGTGGTGGTGACGAAGGAGACGGTCGATGAGGTGGTCGCCTCCCTCACCGAGCCGGAGGCACCTGAGCCAGCGCGGCAGCCGCCTCCCCCTCGCGTGCCAACGGAGCCCCCGTCCCAGGAGCCAGACCCGCTCGCGGGGGAATACCCCCCGCACGTTGCGGTGGTCCGGCGCATCGTCTCGCCGCACGAGGCGGCGCTTGCCCTTGCGGAGCCGCACGAGCTCACGGTGGTCGCGTTGGCAACCTCTGCGGCAATCGCGATCGACACCGTCAACGCGCTCGCAGGGGTGCCAGGCGCCGGCGGCTCCATCCCCGAAGGGGTGGAGTGGGTCTACCTCACGCACGTGGCGCACGGGCAGCCTACGTGCATCCTCCTCGCCCTTCCACGCTGGCAGGAGGACTCGGAGGTGGCGCGCATCGTCGCGAGGGACACCCTCGTCTTCCTCGTGGTGCTCGACAGCCTCAGCCCGAAGGTGCTGGAGGCGAGGGAGCTCATCGCTCGGCTCTCTCCTGGCTCCCGTATGGCCGTCGTGGTGCTCGTCCCCACCCTCGAGGACGACTCCTCACCCGGGAAAGCCGACGCGCTCTCCAGAAGCATGCGTCGACTGTTCAAGGTTCCGGCGCCCATCCCCGTGATCATGGCCGCGAAGGTCTCCACCGGAGCCGCGAGGCGGTGGGTGAGGGCCGCCTTGGCCACGAGCACGGCCCCTACGGATCCCATGCCACCGCAAGGCTAGCGTCGCTTCCCCCGCCGACGCGAAGGCGCACCTTGTGCGCCCTTCAGGACCGCACCCAGGTCGAGCGTCCCCCTCGCAGGAGGATGGCGAGGAAGAACGGACCCCCGATCCCCGCGGTGATGATCCCGACCGGTAGCTCCGCGGGGGCGAGGAGGGTACGCGCGAGCGAGTCGCACGTCACGAGGAATGCCGCCCCACCCCACCAGCAGGCGGGCAGGAGTCTCCCATGGGAAAACCCCACGAGTCGTCGCAGGACGTGGGGCACGATGAGGCCGACGAACGCGATCGGCCCGGCCACCGAGACGACGGCCCCACACGCGAGGGTTGCGGCGAGGTACACTGTGGCCCGGAGTGCCTCTACCGGTACCCCGCGTCCGGCTGCCATCGCGGATCCGAAGGAGACTTGGTCGAGCTCCCTGTGGCAGGCGCCAAGCACGGCGACGCCTGCGCCGACCGCAGGGAGTATGCGCCGCACCTGCGAGAACCCCACTTGCTCGAGGCCCCCCATCAACCAGCGGTCCATCATCACCACGCTCTGGGGGGAGGCGAGGTAGCGCGCGAACAGCACGAGGGCGGAACAGACGAAGCCCACGGTGACGCCGGCGAGGATGAGGGGTTCACCTCTCAGGCCCCCGCGCCTCGAGCCGAGCGCGTACACGATGCCGGCGGTTGCCATGGTGCACAGGAGCGAGGGCAGCACCTGTCCATGGGCACCGACCGTGGCGGGGAACAGGAGGGCGAGCACGGCACCCACGGAGCTCCCCCCGGCCAGTCCGAGGGTGTAGGGCGTGGCGAGGGGATTGCCGAGCAGGCTCTGGAACGAGGCACCGGCGACCGCGAGCGTGCCTCCGGTGAGCAGGCCGAGGAGGATCCGCGGGACCCGCTGCCGCAGGACGATGTCGACTTCCACCGAGGGGGAGCCCGCGCGCAGCGCCCTGAGCGCCTCGATGGGTCCGATGGGCACAGGCCCGATGAACACGCTCGCTACGGCCACTCCCAGGGCGAGCGCCACGAGGAAGGCCATCCGGACAGACATGCTCCTCATGGGGACGATCCAGACTGAGCGATCGCGCGAGGGAGCACCATGGGCACACCGGTCTCCGGGTGGGGCACGATCGAGGCCCCTCCGCGGTACACGAGCCCGAGGACCTCGTCCTTCAGCACGTGCGAGGGATCCCCTGCGGCCACGATCTTTCCTCTGGCGAGCAGGACGAGGCGGTCGCACACGAGGGATGCGATGTTAAGGTCGTGCGTGACGAGGAGCACCCCTACCCCCTCGGCGGCAAGGTCGCGCAGCGTCCAGGCGAACGAGGTGGCGTGGTCCAGATCGAGCCCCGCGAGCGGTTCGTCGAGGAAGAGCCCACGGGGCTCCTGCGCGAGGACCGAGGCGAGGAGCACGCGCTTGAGTTCGCCCCCGGACAGTCTGTCGATGCGCCGGTCGCGCAGCGACTCGGCGTCCGTCAGCTCGAGTGCTCGCCGCACGGCTTCGTGATCTTTTCGGCCCGGCCGATCCCACGGCCTCAGGTGGGGATACCGCCCCATGAGGACGGTCTCGGCGACGGTGTAGGGGAAGAGCAAGGGAACGTCTTGCGGGAGGTACCCGACGAGACGGGCGATGCTCGTGCGCGAGAGGGAAGAGAGCTCCCTCCCCTGGAGCGTGATGGAACCACCGTGGAGTGGCAGGAGGCCGACGCTCGCGTGGAGCAAGGTGCTCTTCCCCGCGCCATTGGGCCCCACCACACCGAGGACCTCTCCCTCGGCGAGGACGAGGCCATCGACCTCCAAGCGGAAGCCTTCGCGCCGCACGACCACGTCGCTGAGCGAGAGGAGTGGGCTCATGGGGCCTCGAGCGCCTCCGCGACCTGCTGAGCGGTGAGAGGAACCCGAGGGCCGAGGTAGAGGACATGGTCTCCTCGGATGACCCTCACCCTCACACCAGAGCCCAAGAGCAGCTCCCAGGCAGAGGAGGGGTCAGGGAGGCCCCTGTCGGGGACGAACTCGAGGACGCACTGGGGAGCCCTGCGAATCACCCCCTCCGCGGAAACCTCCTGGTATCGACGCGGGAGGTCCGCGAACACGTTCTCTCCGCCGGCGAGGTCGACGATCTCGTGGAGGAAGGACCCGGGCCCCACGGTCCACAGCCGGGCGGGGCTGCCGAACTGCCGTCCCACACAGATGAACACCGGCACACGCCGCGTCTTCCGTGCACGCCTTGCGATCCTGTCGAGGCTGGATCGAATGGAGTCGGAGAGCGCCCGCGCCTCATCCTGCGCGCCGAGCATCGCTCCGACCTCCCGGATCACGCGGTGGAGGTCGTCGAGGGTCTCGAGACTCACGACCTCGAGTCGTGCCCCCATCTCCGCACACAGCGCCCTCAGTCCTCCGACCTCGCCCTGAGTGAGCACGAGGTGGGGCCGAAGGGCCCTGATCACCTCGAGCCGAGGGTCGATGATCCCCCCCACTGAGGGGATGGCGAGGGCTTCGGGAGGGTGGGTGACGTGGCTCCCCCGTCCCACGACGCACGCACCACCCCCGACGGCGAACACGATCTCGGTCAAGGCCGGGGTGAGCACGATGACGCGCAAGCGGGAGGCCTGAGGGGTCTCCTCTGGGAAGGCGTGAGGCCGCTTGATCTCCTCTGCGACGGACAGGAGCATCCCGAAGGCATACCCAAGCGCTGCCCCCATCACCGCGACCACCCCCACCATCGCCCACCACCGATTCGTCTTGCCAAGGCGCATCGGATGACCCAACCTCTGGAGCATGCCGCAGCATGCTTCCCCCCGCCCTTTAGGCTCCTCCTGGCGTGATCCCCTCGAGGACTGCCGGCTGTGTCCCCATCGGTGCGGCGTGAACCGTCACCTAGGGCAGACGGGCAGGTGCGGTGGGGGAGCCGAGCTCACCATCTACCGATTCGGACCACATTTGGGCGAAGAGCCTCCAATCTCCGGGTTTCGTGGCTCGGGGACAATCTTCTTCTCTGGGTGTCCCCTTCGGTGCATCTACTGCCAGAACCACCGCTGGAGCCAGGCCCGTCCCCTGGTGGGGCGTCGGTACGAGCTCGAGGACTTCATCGACCTGTGCCTCGGGCTCCAACGGGCCGGATGCCACAACGTCAACCTCGTGACGCCGGAACCGTGGATCCCCCATGTGGTCGAGGGCATCCGCCGCGCGAGGGGCCGTGGGCTGAGGGTTCCCGTCGTGTACAACACCTCGGGGTTCATCGCCGAGGCCTCGCTCGCCATGCTCGAGGGCACGGTGGACGTGTACCTCACCGACGTACGCTACGCCAGCCCACAGCAGGCCCAGGAGTTCTCCGGCGCGGCGTCGTACTTCGAGGCGTGCCGTCGCGCCGCCGTCACCATGTGGCGTCAGGTGGGACCCCTCGTGTGCGACAGCCGAGGAATCGCGAGAACTGGCCTGATCGTCCGGCACCTCGTGCTCCCGGGGCTGCCCGAGGCCACGGCGAGCTCGTTGGACTTCATCGCCGGCATCTCGAGGGACTGCGCTGTGTCCCTGCTCGGCCAGTACCTCCCCCTGCACAAGGCGGTGGGACATCCGGTCGTGGGGCGGCCGATCTCGATCCGCGAGTACGCAGAGGCGCTAAGGCTCCTGCGCGAGCGTGGGCTGACCAAGGGGTGGCAGCAGCGGCCAGGGCCCGCGACGGCGGAGTTCGTCGGATCCCTCATGAGCCCCACCGAGCCCGGGGCCTGGGATGGTTCGCGGGGATGTGCACGCCGGGTGAGGAGCCGTTAACTTCTGGAGGTGGCGTGGTTTACGAGCGGTGGGGCGAATCCCTCGGGACCAAAGGAGCGATCGGATGAGACGGACTCCCCGCACGAGGTTCGCGGTGTTGGGCCTCGGACGGTTCGGGACCCAGCTCGCCCTGGACCTTGCCTCGCACGGGGCAGACGTGGTGGCCTTGGACAGCAGGATGGAGCGAGTGGACGACCTCAAGGATCACGTGTCCGAGGCAATCTGCGTCGACTGCACCGACGCGGACGCCATGGCCAGGCTCAACCTTGACCACGTGGATGTGGCGATCGTTGGGTTCGGACAGAGCCAAGAGGTCTCGATCCTCGCCACCGCCATCCTCGCGGACTTGGGCGTGCCGATGATCGTTGCCCGGGCAGGCTCGGAGCTCCATCGCCGGATCCTCCGTCGGGTGGGGGCTCAGCGGGTGGTCGACCCCGAGACGGACGCGGCGAGGGACCTCGCGCGGAGCCTCCTCAGCTTCGAGGTGGTCATGAAGGCCGAACTCGCCGAGGGGTACCACGTCGCGGAGGTGAGGGCCCCGGCCGCCCTCGTGGGCAAGAGCGTGGGGCAGCTCCGTTTCAGGCAACGTTTCGACTTGCTCATCGTTGGTGTCCACCGACCGATCGAGACCCTCACCGAGGACGGCCGGGTCGTGCAGGAGACTCAGATGATTGCTTCCCCAGGCCCAGACTTCGAGATCCACGAAGAGGACCGCCTCCTCGTGGTGGGCAGGACCGAGGCCATCGAGCGTCTCGTGAGCGTCGGTGATCGGCTGCCCCCGGTGGGGGAAGGGTAGCACGCCGTGCGGTGGGGGCTGGCGCTTCGGCCCGACCCTTGGGCGTGGTTCCCAGCGGAGGCGTCGCGATGATGAGCCGGCGCCGTCGCTCGAGGTCCCTCACGATGACCCTCGTCTTGGGGACAGCGGTGAGCGCCGCAGCGGTCCTCCCGTTGGCGGCCGTGGCGCTGGGGCAACTCACCCGGATCCAACGGCGCGTGGACACCCTCGTGGGGGTCCACATGAGACGCGAGGCCTTGACTGCCTCCTACCTCGAGGCAGCCTCCTCCGCGATGCGGGGCGTGCGCCAGGCGATCGTTCTGGGGGCCGGGCAGAGGCAGCAGATTCGCGAGTCCCTCTCCCTGTGCGCCGCGCTGTCCGAGTCGCTCAGGGCCGTCATGGACGATTCCCTCGCGCATCAGGTTTCGGTCCTCACCCGCCAGTTCTGTGCGGTGTTCGATTCGCTCGCTGCTCTGTCCGACTCGGGGGGGGTGATGCCGCCGCGCGACGCGTTCCAGGCGACCCTCTCGCTCACTCGCACCGAGCTGGGCACGCTGCTCACGGCGGCGGCGAGGCTCTCACCCTCGAATGAGGACAGCCTCATCCCCCTCGCGCAGAAGGCCTCGAGGCTCCTCGACCTCGATGCGCTCGTTCAGGTCATCCCCGTGCTTGAACCGGAGGCGGGACGTCTGTCGCTCCGGCTGGATTCCCTCGGGCGCGCCATGACACTCGGTGCGGAATCGCTCCTGGTCCAGGCGCGTCGCCACTCCGACTCCGAGGCGCGCGCCATCGCGGAGGCCGTGTCAAGGGGAGAGCGAAACCTCATCGTCGTGCTCGCGGCCGCCCTCGCTTTTGGAGTGGCGTGGGTGAGCTCCTTCCCGCGGACGCTTCGCGTGCCGCTCGCGCACTTCACGAGCATCGTCAACCGTGCGGTCCACGGCGACCTCGACGTGGGGGTGCGGCAATCCACTTACCGCGAACTGGAAGACCTCGCCGTCGCGATCGATCACCTCCTCGAATCGGTACGGGAATCGGACCGGCTCCGCGCGGAGAAGGTGCGAACCCACTGGCGACGTCTCCAGCTCCTGGCCCGCGAGTCTCGAGAGTTCTGGTGCATCTGCGACGCCGCGGGGCGTCCCATCCTCACGAGTGCCGCTCTCGCGAAGCGGGCCGCGGGAACGTGGGGCTTTCCCCCCGCGGGCTTCGTCGAGTCGAAGCGCCACCCTGTCGACCCCACAGACCCGAGGCTTGGCTCTATCGTCTGGCTCCGGGAGATCGCTGAGGAGACGTGACATGGCGATCGAGCTTCCCATCATCACCCTCACCTCCGACTTTGGCCTCGACGACCCGTACGTGGGCATCATGAAGGGAGTCATCCTGCAGATCTGCCCCCACTGCCGCCTCGTGGACCTGAGCCACGGCATCCCCCAGGGAGACGTCCTCAGGGCGTCCCTCGCCGTGCAGGCGGCGCTGGACTACTTCCCCAAGGGCACGATCCACCTTGCCGTCGTCGATCCGGGCGTCGGCAGTGCGCGGCTCCCTCTCGTGGTCCACGCGAGGGGCATGTACTTCGTGGGCCCGGACAACGGGCTTTTCGGCTTTCTCGCGCACGACGATCCGCCGCCCCGGGTGGTGAGCATACGCCCGGGACGCTACACCCTCCCCCGCATGAGCGCCACGTTCCACGGCCGGGACATTTTCGCCCCCATCGCTGCCCACCTCGCCCGCGGGGTGCGGCTGGAGGAGCTTGGTACCGCTTCCAGGGGCCTGGTGACCCTCGACATCCCCAAGGCCGAATGGCTTGCTCCCGACAAGGTCAAGGGTACCGTGATCTACATCGATCACTTCGGCAACTGCATCTCCAACGTCCTCCCCGAGGAGCTCGGGCTGGATCTTTCGCGCGGGAGGTGGGTCGTGCGGTGCGTCGCGGGGGAGTTCCCCTTGCGACGGTACTACTCGGAGGTGGAGAAGGGGGAGCCGCTCGCGCTCGTGGGCTCCAGCGGACGCGTCGAGCTGTCGATACGGGACGGGTCGGCAGCGGTGCAGCGCCAGATTGGCCTGAAGATGTCGTTCATCCTCGAGCGGGTCTGAGCGGCTGGGCACGTGGATACCCCACGAGACGAGGTGGTCCGCCGCGACATGGAGGTCCTGGTGCGCCTCGCGACCACGCACCTCCCAGGCCTCCGCAGCCTCATCCTCGGGGGCTCCTTCGCCCGAGGCGAGGGCACGCTCGTCCGCGTCGACTCCCGGTGGGTCCCCTACAAGGACTACGACCTGTTCGCGGTCGTGCGCGACGCCTGGGCCTCGCGCGCTGCCGGCGCGATCCCAATGGTACGGCGTCTCGCGTACGAGAGGCTCGGATACCCTCGCTACGAGGAAGATGCTCCCTCGCCGACGCGGTTCCATATCGGCATCGCCATCATCCCGGAGGGTGCCCTCCGTCGTCTGCCGCCCGACGTCTCCAACGTCGAGCTTGCCCTCACCGGCAAGACCCTCTGGGGGGTGTCCCTCCTTGACCGCCTCCCCTCCGATCCGAGCCTCATCCCTGCCGTGAGTGCCCTGCGACCGGTGCTCAACAAACTCATCGGGCTCGTGGAGATGTGGGGGTCGGAGGCATCCCCAGACGCTGGCCGCGCGATCGCTTACGAGCGGGCGAAGATCGTGCTCGACGCGGTCTCGGCCGTGCTCGTCCTCCACGGCGCGTGGGTCCCAGGCTACGCCGCACGCAACGAGGTCCTGCGTGAGAAGGAGGGTGAGGGCCCTCTCCTCCCCTCGGTGGGACCCTTGGCCAGGCGCGCCGAGGAGGCGCTCTCCTTCAAGCTGCACCCAGCCGACCCTCCTCACGGCCCCGAGGTGGAATGGGCGATGGCACGAGAGGAGCTTCTCTCCTTCCTCGAACCCCTCTGCGCCGAGACGCTCGGCTTCCCTGCGGCCACGGGGCCACAGGCCCTGTCTCTGTTTGCCCGCCATGCCCCTGTTGGCCTCTTCCTCCCCTTCGCCCTCGACGCGGTGCACCGTCGGGGGCTTGCGATGGGGCCCTCCTTCGCCTCTGCCCTCGTGCGGGCCTACGCCCTCTGGGAGAACCTCAGGCTCGGCACCCTCTCCCTCGTCCACCCCCTCGTGCGCGCGTGGGCGGCCGCCTGGGCGTGGCTGCTGGCCACGAGGGACGAGGAGGAGGCCAAGCACCTGTTGGCGTGGGCAAGGCTGATCGCCGGGCGGGCTACCGACGATCGGGTCCTGCTCCGGCGCGCCATCGTCCGGCTGTTCAAGGCATCATCGACCGCGAGGCGATCCAAGCGTACCCTATGAGCTCGCCCCTCGTGCTCTTCCTCGTCGACGGTCTCCGCCACGCGGATCACCCCACACCGAGGAAGCTCATGCCAGAGCTGGGATTCCGTGACGTGGAAGCAAGCCTGTTCACCGGGACGCCCGTGGCGGTGCACCACCGGCTCACGGACTACGTGTTCTCGGACCACTCACCGTTCGCGCCCTCCTGCCTCATCCCGGGCGTCCGTGCGCTGTGGCGCCTGCTCTCCCCTCGGGGCCGAAGGCTCCTCAACTTCCTCGTCTACCGGTCCTCCGAGCTCCTGCACTGTCGGCACCTCCCTCGCACGAGCCTCATTCCCCCCGAACTCCTGCCCTCGGTGGCCCCCTCCTTCCTCGGCGGTGCGGACGAACCGGATGCGTTTGCCCCCTCTCTCTCGTTGTTCGACCTCCTCAGGCACGCGGGGAAGACGTGGCTGTACGCGGCTCCTCCCCGCGTGAGCAGGTGGGGCGCGCGGGATTCCCGCGTCGAAACCATGGTTTTGCGTTCCCTCACCAAGGGTGTGCGCGACTTCTACTTCATCAAGTTCGGCGACCTCGACCGCGCGTCCCACCGGTTCGGCCCCTCGAGCACCGAGGCGGCCTCCTGCAGGAGGGCCACGGCCCGCCGCATCGCCACCCTCGTGGGGGAGATCGGCTCGAGGTCCACGGCCATGCGGTGGGTGGTGCTCTCCGACCATGGGTTCGTGGACGTGCGCGCACACATGCCTCCTCCCCGTGCCCTCGAGGAGCTCCGCAGGGATGGAGCCGGCTCATTCTTCGTCGACTCCACCATGGTGAGGATCCGGTACACCCAAGGATGCCGGGTCGTTTCCCCGCAGCTGCCGCGAGGCGCCAGCCCTCTCCCGGACGAGGTCCGTCGATCGTTCGGTCTAGAGTGGGGTTCCCCCCAGCTGGGTGACGAGACCTGGATCGCCGCGCACGGTGTGGTGTTCTGGCCGGACTTCTTCTCCCCCTCTCCACCCAAAGGCATGCACGGGTACCTCCCCCACGACGACTGCCTGTCTCCCTTCGAGGCACATGGGTTCGGCACCGTCCCCACGCTCACGACCCACGCAGAGGTGGGGGAGTGGCTCATGGAACAGGTGAGGGAGGGCTGAGGGTGTCCTCCCTCACCCGCGTGGGCCGGCCTCGGGTGCTCGTGCTCGCCACCACCTTCCCGAGGTGGAAAGACGACACGGAGCCCGCGTTCGTCTACTACCTCTCCGACCTCCTCGCCCAGCGTGGCTACGAGGTGACGGTCTTGGTTCCCCACGCACCCGGGGCCGCACGGCGAGAGCGGCTGGGGAACCTCGAGGTCGTGCGATTCCCCTACGCCATCCCTCACCGGTGGCAGAGGATCTGCTACGACGGCGGCGCCCTGCCCAACCTCAAGCGCTACTGGCGCGCCAAGCTCCAACTCCCGGGCTTCCTCCTCGCCCAAGACCACGCGATCGCGCGCATCCTCGGCACGGGCAGGTGGGACTTGGTGCACGCGCACTGGATCGTGCCCCAAGGCTACTTCGCCGCGGTGCGGTGCCGCCGGCGCGGCATCCCCCTCATCCTCACGGCGCACGCAGGCGACGTGTTCGCGATGACCCACCCATTCGTGCGGCCGTTCGCGAGATATGCCCTCCGCCACGCGACCTGCTGCACGGTCAACAGCAACGCCACGATCGAAGCCGTGCTGCGGCTGCACGCGCACAGCCTCGTGAACCTCGTGCCCATGGGGGTCGACCTCTCCCTGTTCCACCCTGGGGTGCCTGACGAGGAGCTCGTGCACCGCTTCGGCCTCACCGGGAAGACCGTGCTCGGAGTCGGACGGTTCGCCCAGAAGAAAGGGTTCACCCACCTCGTCGCCGCGGCGGGGATCCTTTCGCGGAGGGTCCCGGGGTTCCGCCTCCTGCTCGTGGGGTTCGGGCCCGAGGAGGCTTCACTCAGACGCCAGGTGGAGGAGAGCGGCCTCTCCTCGGTCGTCATCTTCGCCGGGAGGGTTCCGCAGAAGGACCTGCCGAGGTACTACCGCACATGCCAGGCATTCGCCCTCCCCTCCGTGGTCCTCTCCAGCGGCGACACCGAGGGCCAGGGCGTCGTGCTCCTGGAAGCCATGTCCTCGTGCCTTCCTGTGGTCGCCTCCACCGTCGGGGGCATCACCGACCTCGTGCACCACGGCGTGAACGGGCTCCTCGTGCCCCCCGGTGACCCCGAGGCCCTGGCGGGCGCCCTAGAGCGCCTCCTCCTCGACGACGGCTTCGCCCGTCGCCTCACCGCCGCCGGATTGGAGAGCATCCGGGAGCGATTCTCTTGGGAGCGCATCGCCGATCGTTTCGCCCAGCTGTACGAGGCGAGCATCGCTGGGGTGCGTCGGTGATCCTCCTTCCCCTCCTGCTTGGTCTCTCGGTCACCTTCCCCTTCTCCATGCCTGCGGCCGTCGCCCCCCATCCTCACGGCTGGTCACTGGTCCCCATCGGGTTCTCCGCCGACGGGTTCAGCGGTGTGGAGGTGCTGTTCGCGGCTCCTACGCCTTTCCTTCCGAAGGTCCTCCTTGGGCGGGATGAGCTCGAGGCCACGTACGATTCCTCCTCCGCCTACCTCAGGGCGGCCTTCCCCTCGAGGTTCCCTGGGGACACGGTGCTCGTACTCACCACCACCCCGATCCTCCAGGCCGCATTCGAGGCTCCGCTCGACGGTGCGTTGCGGCTCCGACCCCCACCTCGACGAGAGGTACCCTTGCAGTACCTCCACAAGCCGGTAATCCCCGAGCCTTCGAGAGGCCTGAGGAGCCTCCTGTGGTCGTTCGAGGAAGGCCTGCCCTCCCCGTGGACCTCAGACGCGATCCTCCTCGACTCCCTCCCCCTCGTACTCACGGTCTCGGGCCGTGAAGGCCTCCACACCGTCCGCACCTGGGCGGGCATCCGTGCGTCCTCTCATCCAGTCCTGGTCGTCTCGATGAGGGCCAACTCGTCGGTCGGCCACGCGACCCTGTCGTGGACGAACAGCCGGGGCCAGACCGATTCCCTCCAGGCCGCGGTACACCCTCGGGCCGACTGGTGGCAGTTCGTCCTCCGGCCCTATAGGTGCCCCACATGGCGCGACCGCATCACCTCGCTTCGGCTCGTGCCCCTGAGCCACCCGGGTCTCGTCGCCCTCACCTGGATCCACGCCCCTGCTCTCCCCCAGCCGTGGGAGGTCCTGCTTTCTCGGGGCTGGGTCCCCTGGGCTGAGGCCGCGCTCCTCGCCCTGGCGCTCACGCTCCTCTGGAGCATCCGGGGATTCTCCCCCGAGGTCGCGCCGGCCGCGTTCGTCGCTGCGGCGACCCTCTGCGTCATGATCCTCCCCTTCCCCGAGCTCGCACCGAGCATCCGCCTCGGAGGGCTCGTCGTGCCCTTCCATGCGCTCGCCTCCGCACCCCTCGCGGCCTGGGCGATGAGGCGTCCCACCCCCCTCACCATCGCCTCCCTCGCGTGTGCGAGCATCGTGCTCCTCCATGGCCTCCTCGTGGCAGGCGGGGCTGGCCTCCAGGACGCGGTGCACCTCGCGTGCGTCCCCCTCGTCCTCGTCGCGGGTTCTGCCCTCTGCCCGCGAAGCCGCACCCGCGTGCTCTCGGTCATCGGATGCGTCGCGTTGGCCCTCGGAGCCCATGCCCTCCTGTTCCCGAGTCCGCGCGAAGACCCCCTCTTCGGCCCCGTGCTCATGACCCTTGGGCGATCGTTCTGGGACACCACGTCCGCGGGAAGAACCGCCGGAGCCTTCGTCCATCCCCTCGTGCTCTCCACCGTGGCGGCCGTGGTCGGCGCAGCCACCGTGGCTGCTGCGCGCTCGAAGCGCAACCTCGTCATGGGCTGCTGCCTCGTCGCAGTGGGGTTCGGGGGGCTGTCGCGTACCTTCTTGGTGCTCGTGGTCTTGGGCGTCGGGTGGACCCTTCGGGGTAGGCCCCGGCTCTTCCTCGCCGTGACCGCCCTGCTCCTCGCATTGGTTGCCGTGCTCGCGCGCGGGAGCCAAGGGGTCACCCGGGGCCTGCACGCGGAGCGACGCATGGTCGGCCTGACCGTCACCGCCTCCGCCCTCACGAACAAGCCGGCACAGGGGGTTGGGTGGGGACGGTACGAGCGGGCGGTACGCCGCTTCGGCCCTCCCCTCACCAGGGTCCGCTCCTACACGACCCCTGACAACTCCTACCTGAGGCTCCTCGCCGAAGGCGGCCTCCTCGGGGGGGGCGCGTTCCTCGCCTGGATGGCCCTCGTGGGATGCGCCATCGCCAAGGCTCCCACGGGACGGTGGCTCCCGCCTCCGTTCGCCTTCATCGCCCTCGCGGTGATGTGGGCCGTGTTCGACGCAGCGTACTGGACCACCTCATCCGTGGTGCCAAGCCTCTGCCTGGGGCTCCTCATCGACGAGGGAACGTCGCATGCCGTACCCACGCACTAGCCCGCCCTGCCCGGCCTGTGCGACACCGTGTCACTTCAGGCACGAGGCACGAGGCGGAAGGTCAGGCGATTGCTACGCGTCCCGCCGCCTCCTCCTCCGCAACGCGCACGACCCTATCTGGGTGTGCCCGTCGTGCGGATGGGGCGTGGTTTTCCCCCTCCCTGACGAGGAGAGGCTCCGGGAACGGTACCGGGCCGCCAAGGAAGACGCCTACCTCGTCGATGCCGGCCCCCGGCGCCTGATGTTCGCCCGGGAACTCGACCACCTGACCAGTCTCCTCGGTCGGCCCCCCCGCTCCCTCCTCGACGTCGGCTGCTCGTACGGCCTCATGCTGGAGGAGGCCCGCATGAGGTCGATCCCGGCCCTGGGGGTGGAGCCCTCGGACCACGCGGTCGCGTACTGCCTGTCTCGCGGCCTGCGGGTGCGACACGGAGGGCTCGAGTGCCTGGAGGCCACGGACTCCTTCGAGGCGGTCATCATGTGGGACGTGCTCGAACACCTCGTCGACCCTGCCTTTGCATTGCGGACGGTGCGTGCGCACCTCGAGTCCTCGGGCATCCTCAGCCTCGTGGTGCCCAGGAGAGACTCCACGGCGGCGAGGGTCCTGGGTGAGCGGTGGTGGTCGGTGTGCGCCCTCCATCTGCACTACCCAACACGCAGGGGTATGGACTACCTTCTGCGCCTCGCTGGGTTCTCCATCCTGGAGACCTCCACGCTCCCCAAGGTGGCCCACCTCTCCCAACTCGCACGGTGGATCCCTGGGAGCGCGGTGCGAAGAGTGGTAGAGGGCATGCTCCCGGGGGATCGTCTCATCACCGTGGATCCCAGGGACCAGTTGCTCATACGGGCGCGGGTGGCGTGAGCAGGACCATGACGGCGACCAAACCGACGATCTCTGTGTTCTTCCCCACGTACAACGAGCGTGAGAACCTGCCCATCATCGTGTCGAAGACCAAGTCGGTCCTCGAGCGCCTCGCCTCTGACTGGGAGATCATCGTGGTGGACGACGGGTCACGCGACGGGACGCCCGCCCTCGCGGACGAGATGGCCGCGGCGGATCCCCGCGTGCGCGTCGTGCACCATGAGACGAACCTCGGCTACGGCGCGGCCTTGCGGAGCGGGATCGAGGCGTCCCGCATGGACCTGATCTTCTACACGGATTCGGACAACCAGTTCGACGTGGAAGAGCTCGCCCGCTTCGTGCCCGAGCTCGAACGGGCGGACCTCGTCGTGGGCTACCGGCAGCACCGTCAGGATCCCCCGTTCCGCCTCTTCGTCGCGCGGGTGTACAACCTCATCATTCGGGCCCTGTTCGGTTTGAAGGTGAGAGACATCGACTGCTCGTTCAAGCTCGGACGCCGCAGCCTCCTCCAGAGCTTCAGGCTGTGCTCGAACACGGGCCTCGGCGATGCGGAGCTCCTGCTCAAGGCCCGTCGGAGGGGGGCGCGCATCGTCGAGTTGCCGGTCTCCCACTTCCACCGTACGCTGGGGAGCGTGAGCTACGAGTTCCCGGGCACGAGACGGCTCGGGCTCGTGAAGCCTACGGTGCCGTTGAGGATCTTCGTCGAAATCGCCCGGTTGTGGCCGGAGCTTAGGCACGGATGAGCTCGGTCCTGCTCGTCTTCCCCGAGACACGATACAAGAACGGCCAGGTACCTCTCGGGTTGGCGTACTGTGCGGCCGCACTCGAAGCGCGGGGCCACTCCGTCACCATCCTCGACCTCGTCCATGCGCCCCGTCCCATGGCGACCCTCCGTCGCCTCCTCACCGAGCGGCCCTTCGATCTCGTCGGGGTCTCCGTCGTGACGAGCCACCTGACGCAGGCGACCGAGGTGAGCAGGATGGCGAGGGCCCTCGCGCCTCGGGCGACCGTCGTGTGGGGAGGGGCTCACCCGACGGTCATGCCCCGCGAGACCGCCTCGCGTCCAGAGGTCGACATCGCCGTCATCGGGGAGGGAGAACGTGTGCTCGCGGACCTCGCCGACGACCCATCGCGGCGAGACCTGCCCGGGCTGGCCTTCCGCCGCGGCGACGAGGTCGTGACGACGGATCCGCCGGAGCCCATCGCAGACCTTGACGCCCTGCCGTTGCCCGCCCGTCACCTCGTCCCAATGGAGAGCTACCTGCGCTACTGGTACTCCCTCGACGCGGTCTCGCCGAGGATGCGCGGGACGAGCATCATGGGGAGCCGAGGCTGCCCCTACCGATGCAGCTTCTGCCAGCCGACCCTCTCGATGCTGTTCGGCAGGAGGGTGCGCACACGCAGCCCCGCGAGCATCGCGGCCGAGCTCGCCCACCTCAAGGCCACCTACGGTATCCAGGGCTTCATGTTCGAAGACTCCACGTTCGTCCTCAACAGGCGCTGGGTCCTGGAAGTCTGCGAAGCGGTGAAGCCCTTGCATCTCGTGTGGTGCTGCAACATCCGCGCCGACCTCGTGGACGAGGACCTGCTGGCCGCTATGCACGAGGCAGGGCTCCGCAAGGTGAACATCGGGATCGAATCAGGGGTACAGCGCATCCTCGACGAGGCTTATCAGAAGCAGATCACCCTCGACGACGTGGGCCGCGTCGTCGCCGCCTCGAGGAGACTCGGCATCAAGGTCCAGGGCTACTTCATCCTCGGGGTGCCGATCGAGACGAAGGAAGACATGCGCGAGACCATCCGGTACGCGGTGAGCCTCGACATCGACGACGCGGTGTTCGACATCGCCACGCCTTTCCCCCACACCCACATGTACGAGAAGTGGAGCGCCTACGTGACGGCGGACTTCCCGGAGTTCGATTGCTTCCACAAGTCCGTGTTCAGGAACCTCCACGGGGTCCCGGCGCGCTGGATCGAGCGTCAGAAGAAGCTCGCCTACTATCGGTTCTACCTGCACCCCCGCCGACTCCCCTACACGGCCCGCATGGTCCTCAGCCCCACCGGCTTGGGCCGTACCCTGATGAAGGCCCGGCGCGTATGAGAGTCCTCCTCGTCGTGCACGATTGCCTCACGATGCCCCTCGGGGCAGGCTACCTCGGCGCGGTGGCGAGGCAGGCCGGACACGAGGTGCGCCTCGGAGTGCTCCTCCACGACGACATCGTCTCGCTCGCCCGAGAGTTCGGCGCGGACCTCGTGGGGTTCACCGCGACCACGGGGTTCCACGTGAAGTACCTCGCGTTGGCCAAGACGTTGCGGCAGGCCCTCCCCTCCCTCTTCATCGTCATGGGGGGGGCCCACCCGACCTTCTTCCCGGAGGTGATCGAACGCACCGACGCGCTCGATGCCATCTGCCTCGGTGAGGGGGAAGAGGCCTTCGTGGAGTTCCTCGAGGCGCTCGAACACGGGCGCGACCACACCCAGGTGAGGAACTTCTGGGTCCGGAAACGGGACGACGGCGTCCTCCGGAACCCTGTGCGACCACGCCTCGAGAATCTCGACTCCCTCCCCTTCCCCGACCGCACCCTCTGGCACCCCTACGCCCGCGTGATGACCTTCAAGACCCCTTTCGTCATGGCGGGGCGAGGCTGTCCATACCGGTGTTCCTACTGCTTCAATCACGCGTACAATCGCCTATACAGCTTCGATGGGCGCGTGATAAGGCGTCGCTCTGTCGAGAATGTTATTGCCGAACTCAAAGAATTAAAGAACTCCTATCCAGTTGAAATCGTCGTCTTTCAGGACGACATTTTTATACTCGACCGCGATTGGATCACAGAGTTCTCATCACGGTACCGCAGGGAGATTGGTCTGCCGTTCCACTGTCACCTCAGGGCCAACCTCGTGACGGAGGAGATCGTGAGGGCGTTGGCCGAGGCGGGGTGCGTGAGCGTGAAGATGGCGATCGAGTCGGCGGACGACACGATTCGCAACGTCCTGCTCAAGCGTGGGATGAGTCGGGAGGACATCGTCCGCGCCACGACCCTCGTCCGGGAGGCGGGCATCGTGCTCGTGACCCAGAACATCCTCGGCAACCCTGGGGAGACGATCGAGCAGGCCCTCGAGACCTTGAGGCTCAACATCCAGTGCAAGCCCAGCTATGCGTTCGCCACCTTGCTCCAGCCTTACCCGCGCACGGAGATCGGGGAGTACGTGGCCGCCCAAGGTCTCCTCGACGGGGATCCTACCGACGCGGCGCACACGTCGTTCTTCGATCGAAGCCTCCTGCGACTGCCGGACCGCACCCGCATGGAGCGACTGCGCATGCTGTTCCCACTCGTGGTGGAGTGGCCGTGGCTCCAGGCGCTGCTTCCGCTCTTGCTCCGGCTTCCCCTCGACGGCCTCTACGCGATCGCGGACAAGCTCTGGAAGGGGTATGCGGTGAAGCACCGCGAGATGCCCTACCGGCTCACGCTCCGCGAGTACCTTAACTCGCTGCGCTCCTACCTCTCCTCAGGCTACTACTGACGTGCGTTTGGGCGAACCGATGGGGCCTTCGACCATCTCGGTCGTGCTCCCGGCGTACAACGAGGAGGGCAACATCGAGACTGCGATCTCCCAGGCGCTGGCGGTCTTGCCCTCCTGCGCGCGAGACTGGGAGGTGATCGTGGTGGACGACTGCTCTCGTGACCGGACCGGCGAACTCGCCGCCGCATACGCCCGCCGGGATTTCCACGTGAGGGTGATCACGAACGGGAGGAACCTCGGTTTGGGGGGCTCTATGCGGGCCGGGTTCGAGGCCTCAGGCGGTGCCCTCGTCTTCTACACCGACTCCGACCTCCCGATCGACATGGCCGATCTTCCACGTGCGATCCCACTCACGGAGGAGTACGACCTCGTGGCAGGCTACCGCCTCAACCGGGACGAAGGGCTGCGGAGGGCACTCTACTCTTGGGCGTACAATCGGCTCGTGCGGGTGATGTTCCACCTCCCGGTGCGCGACGTGAACTTCTCCTTCAAGCTCATCAAGCGCGAGGTGCTCGAACGGATCGAGCTGCGTTCGGTCGGGTCGTTCATCGACGCGGAGCTCTTGGCCGAGACTGTGGCGGCGGGGTTCAGGATCGGCGAGCTGGGGGTCCGGTATCGCCCACGCGTGTGGGGCACGTCGACCCTCGCGTCTCCGCGCGTCATACGGGGGATCCTCGTGGAGATGATGGCGTATCGCCGGGCCAAGAAGCCCCCCCCTCACCGGTAGGAAACGAGGTGGACGTCGGCCCGGCGCGGGCGTGGTGGAGGACCCTTCGGGTGTATGCCGCGCACGGTCCCTGGCCCCTGTTCCGCGCGTTCTGGAGGTTCACCTCGGCACCGCTTCGCCGCGTCGCGGCCTTCGTGCCCCGTGACGGGATCGTGGTGGATGTCGGATGTGGCCAGGGCCACTTCCTCAGGTACTGCCACGAGCTCGGACACCGTCGGCTCGTAGGGATCGAGCCAAGCCCGCGCGCCCTTGCCCGCGCGAGGAAGTGCCTTCCCGCTCACGTCGCACTCGTGCGGGGCAGGGCCGAGGCACTTCCCCTGCGTGAGGCGGCCACGGTCGCGGCCCTCGACGTGCTCTACCTCCTTGAGCCGCAAGGCCAGGAGATGTTCATTGCCCAGGCCGCCTCGGTCCTTCGCCGAGGTGGTCTCCTGCTCATCAAGACCATGGAGCCTTCGCGCACCGTACGGCAGATGGTCAATCGGATCCAGGAGTGGATCGCGGTCAAGGTGCTGCGCATCACCCTCGGTCGTGACTTCTCCTTCCGGACCGCGAGGGACTGGGTCGCCCTGTGCGAGGCCCAGGGGCTTCACGCCCAGACCGTTCCCCTGTGGCGGGGGTACCTTCACCCCCACGTGCTCATCGTGGCTCGACGGGGCGATGCGCCACCAGACCCTTCGCAAGGCCACGCCGACTGATGACACGGAGGAGGGAGGTGGTGTCGTGAGAGTCCTCGTCACCGGTGGTGCTGGTTTCATCGGGTCCCACATCCAGGACGCGCTTCTGGCGCAGGGCCACGAGGTGATCGTCGTCGACGATCTCTCCACCGGGCATCGGGAGAACGTCGACCAGCGGGCGACGTTCTATCGGCTCGACATCCGGGACGAGCGCGTGCGCGACGTGTTCACTACCCATGCCCCAGAGGCGGTCTTCCACCTCGCTGCGCAGATGGATGTCCGCCGCTCGGTCCGCGAGCCGATCTATGACGCCGACGTGAACGTCCTCGGGTCCCTCCGGATCCTGGAGGCCTGCCGAGAGAGCGGCACACGCCGCATCGTCTACGCATCGACCGGGGGGGCCATCTACGGGGAGGCGCAGTACCTCCCGGCGGACGAGAACCACCCCATCAACCCCATCAGCCAGTACGGTGTCTCCAAACACACCGTGGAGCACTACCTCCACCTCTACTGGCAGAACCATGGGATCTCTTACCTCTCCCTCAGGTTCCCCAACGTATACGGGCCACGACAGGACCCGCATGGGGAAGCCGGTGTCGTTGCGGTCTTCAGCCTGCAGATGCTTGGCGGCGTGCAGCCGGTGATCTACGGCGACGGGTCGAAGACGCGTGACTACGTGTACGTGGACGATATCGTGAGGGCCGCCATGATCGGCTTCACGAGCCCTGTGGTGGGGACGTACAACCTCGGCTGGGGCATCGAGGTGAGCGACTTCACGGTCTTCGACACGGTTCGGGCCGCAGTCGGCAGCTCGGTCCAGCCCCGGTACGCGCCTCGCCGGTTGGGGGAGGTGGAGCGCATCTGCCTCGACGCCTCGCGCGCCCGGAAGGACCTCGGGTGGACTCCCCAGGTCCCCCTCACGGAGGGCGTGGCTCTCGCGGTGGAGTACTACCGCGCCAATCCGCACGGCTTCCGCGTCTAAGGGCTGCGCACCCGTGGCTCATCTCCCGGCGTGGGCGGTGGCGTGCGCCGCCGTCGCGGTTCGCTGCCTCGTGCTCCCGATCGCCACGCGCGCGCCCTTGGGCGAGGGGCTCATCCTGCTCGACGCCGCGGGAAACATCGCCGCGGGCAAGGGGCTCGTGCTCTCGGACTCTCTCCTCCGCATCCCTCCCGACGCTCCCCCTCTCCTTCGACGCACCTTGGAGCATTGGCGCCAGGTCGGGGGAATCTGGGGGGTCGTCCCAGCGGGGAGACCCACGGCCTTCCTCCCTCCGCTCTATCCCCTGCTCCTGAGCGCCTTCGTGCGGCTCCCCTCAGGCCTCCTCCTCGCGCGGTTCGCGGGGATCGCGATCGGCTCGTTGGGGGTGTCCATGACCTACGCGATCGCGCGACGGTGGTGCCCGTCCCGCGCCTGGCTCGTCGCCCTCCTCGCGGTGACCGACCCGCTCGCGTCGTTCCAGGCAGCGGAGATCTCCACCCACTGCCTCGCGGCCACGACGGCCCTCCTGCCCGTGTGGATCCTGTCGCGTTCGACGACGAACCTCGCCTCCCTCGTGGCCGGGCTAGGGTGTGGCCTCGCCTTCCTCGCCCGCCCGACCGCCTGGCTCCTCGTGCCCTTCTTGGCGCCGCCGCTGTGGCGCCGCGGGCGTCTCCACGTGCTGCTCATGACGGGGGCAGCCGCACTCACCGTCATCCCCTGGGTCGTGCGCAACTGGCACGACCTCGGCACGCCCCTCCTCTTCACCACCAATGGGGGACGCAACCTGTGGGAGTTCAACAACCAGAAGCTGGGGCCGGAGTACGCGTGGTCCGAGCCGGCGGTCAGTAGGGGGCTGTACGATCCCATTCGCAGGCGCCACGGCCCCACCCTGCGCAGGGTGGACCTCCTCCCGTTCCCGGTGTTCGCGCATGAGACCGAGATCGAGAGGGACAAGATCCTCACCCGCCGTTTCCTCGGGTTCGCCCGTGCCAACCCGAGCGTGTACCTCGCGCTCGTGGGGGTGCGCACGGGCCAGATACTCTCCCCGTGGCCACTGCACGGGCCGCCCTGGGTGCGAGGCGCCTTCGCCTCGTACTACGTCCCCTTCCTCGTGCTCGCCTTCACCGGCGCGTGGGCAGCGGTCCGCACCGGGGGCCTCGTCAGGGCAGTCGCCCTGTTCGTGGTGAGCTTCGTGGCCCTCCACGCCCTCACCGCGGCCGGTTTCGTGTACCGAGGCATGATCGCCCCTTTCCTCGCGCTCCTTGCCGGCGTGGGCACACGGCCCTTCGCCTTCTTCCCCGGGCACGTCACAGGGGAGACGAGGGCCGGCGGCTCCCGCACGGGTGATGGAGTCCCCCTGGGGACCACATCGTGATCGCGCCCATCGTCGTGAGCGCCGCCTACGTCGCGGCGCAGATGCTCGCCGACGTGGGGAGCCTGCGCATCGTGCTCCTCGCCGGGCTCTCGATCGATGCGGGAACCTACGTCTACCCGCTCACGTTCACCCTGCGGGACTTGGTGCACAAGACGGCCGGCATCGCGGCAGCGCGGGTGCTCATCCTCGCCGCGGCCGTCATCAACCTCGTCATGGCGGGGTTCTTCTGGCTCGTGGCGCGCCTGCCCTCGTAGCCCGCCGTGGGGCCACAGACCGAGTTCGGCGCCGTGCTCTCCCCGGTGTGGCGTATCGTGATCGCCTCAATCATCGCCGAGGTCCTCGCCGAACTCATCGACACGGAGACCTACCGGTTGTGGGTGCGCCACGTGACGAGGCGCCACCAGTGGTTACGGGTGCTCGTGAGCAATGCGATCAGCATCCCGGTCGATAGCCTCACGTTCGCATGGCTCGCCTTCGGCGCCTCGCTGCCGCACCACGTGGTTTGGGCCATCGTGCTCACGAACATCCTCGTCAAGGGGGCATCCACCTTGGTCTCCGTCCCCGCGATCTACCTCGTGCGTGAGCGTGTCGAGACGGGATGAGTAGCTGGTACGTGTGGGTGGGCCGGCCCAAGAAGCGGAGGGGGTGGTTCGGTCGCCTCCTCGCCGGTCGCTCACGCGGTCCCACCCCCAGGGCGGATCGGCACCACCGGTCGCCTCGATTCGCGCCCTCCTTCCACACGACCATGGCCGCGGGGCCCACACCGCGTCTTGCCTCCCCTGTCTCGCCTCGGCGGCTTTCCCCACGGTCTGAGGGACCGGTTCGCAACGGAGCACCCACACCCATCGCCAGGCGAAGTCCGCTGCGGACCGGATGCGTCACGCTGCTGGTCCTCTTGGCGGGGCTTTCGGTGGCGTGGCTCCTGGTGGAGGTGCGCACGTCGCGGACCCAGGCTCACCTCTTCTCGCGCCTGGCCGCGGATCTCACCTATCGCACACGCCCCGGCCCAAGCACCCGGATCCGATTTCCGACGCACGGCCCGTACGATGTCCGTCTGGGCTACACGTCGATCCCCGCCTGGCAGGCGCGGCTGCAGGCGTCGGGGTACTCGGTCACCTCCCAGGCGGACTGGTCTCCCCGGCTCATCCGCTTCGTGGAACGAGGCTTCTTCCCCCCGTACGGTGAGAAGACCCAGGCAGGCCTCGTGATCCTCGATTGCCTCGGCCGGCCGCTTGTGCGACACGCCGTCCCGCAACGGGTCTATGAGCGGTACGAGGACATTCCCCCCATCCTGGTGAGGATGCTGCTCTACATCGAGGACAGGAACCTCCTCACCGCCTCGTCTCCCTGTTACAACCCCGCGATCGACTGGAGACGGCAAGGCAAGGCGGTCCTCGATGGCATCGTGAAGCTCGTGAACCGACGCCACAGCGTGGTGGGAGGCAGCACCCTCGCCACGCAGATAGAGAAGTTCCGTCACTCTCCCGACGGCGTCACCGTGAACGCGCGTGAGAAGATCCGGCAGATCGCCTCGGCATCGGTGCGAGCCTACCGGCACGGTCCGTACACAGGAGACGCACGAAAGGCCATCGTCCTCACCTACATCAACTCGATCCCCCTCGCCGCCTCCGTGCGGTATGGGGAAGTCATCGGCCTCGGTGACGGCTTGTGGGCATGGTACCACATGGACTTCGAGGACGCCAACCGCACGCTCTGGGAGATCGAGCACATGCACCCAGGGTCCCCGCTTGACCCCAGGGCAGGGGTGACGGTCCGGGCTGCCTTGAGCCTCTTCCTCGCACAGCGACGTCCCACCGAGTACCTCCTGTACAACCGGCAGGCGCTTCGCAGGCTCACGGAGACCTACCTGCACATCATGGCGAGGGATGGGGTGATCTCCCCCGCCTTGCGGGACGCCGCCCTGGCGCAGGATCCCCCCCTCGCCTGGGGTCCTAAGCCCAGTCCCCCACTCGACCCTGCCCGGAGGAATGCGACGAACCTCGTGCGCGCGAGGCTCCTCGCCCAGACCGGGGTGCCCAGCGTCTACGACGTAGATCGGCTCGACCTCGAGGTCACTACGACGATCAACGCCGACCTCCAGGAGAAGGCCACCGCCGTGCTCAGGGGACTGCTCAGGCCGGAGGAGGTCGCGAGGGCCGGCCTCATCGGACCTCACCTCCTCGACAAGGGAGATCCCTCCCAGGTGGTCTACAGCTTCAGCCTGTTCGAGCGCACGGCCGAGGGCAACCTGCTGCGTGTGCAGACGAGCACGTCGGAAGCCGCGCTCAACATCGACGAACAGACGAAACTCGACCTGGGCTCTTCTGCCAAACTGCGAACCCTCATCCACTACCTCGAGCTCATCACCGAGCTCTACCACGCCTATCGTGGCGATCCCCACCGTGCCCTTGGCTCGCTCGGACCCAGAACGGACCCGCTCACCCGGTGGGCCTACGAGTACCTCGCGGACCACCCCCAGGCGGACCTCCAGACCCTCCTCGATGCCGCCATGGAGCGTCGGTATTCCGCGAACCCCTCGGAGAAGGTCTTCACCGGGGGAGGACTGCACACGTTCTCCAACTTCAACAAGGCGGACGACCGTCGCGTCATGAGCGTGCGGGAGGCGTTCAGCAACTCGGTGAACCTCGTGTTCGTGCGCCTCATGCGGGACATCGTCCACCACCACGTCTACCGCCGCTATCGGACGACCCCGCTCGCACTGGAGACCCTCGACCGAGAGGAAAAACGGCGCCTCCTCGAGGCCTTCGCCGATCGCGAAGGGGTCGTCTTCCTGCGCAGGTTCTACGCCCGGTACCACGGGAAGACGCCCCAGGACATCCAGCGGACCCTGTTCGATGAGGTCGGCACACGACCGCGTCGCATCACCGCGGTGTTCCGCTACCTGTCCCCCACCGCCCCGCTCGACAGCCTCGAGGCATGCCTCTTTCGCGCCCTGCCGCAGGCGAAGGTCAGTGCCCCATACGTGCAGAAGCTCTACGAAGACTGCGCCCCAGAGAAGCTCACGCTCGCCGACGTCGGACACCTCGCGACGGTGCATCCGTTGGAACTGTGGGTGGCACGCTACCTCATGGAGCACCCGGAGGGGACCCTCCGGGAAGCGATCGAGGCGAGCGGATCGGCCCGTCAGCAGGTGTATCGGTGGCTGTTCACCTCGCGGAGCCGCCGGGCGCAGCTGCGGCGCATCCGCACCATCGTGGAGCTTGAGGCGTTCCAGGACATCCACCAGGCCTGGCAGCGCCTCGGCTACCCCTTCGACTACCTCACGCCCTCCTACGCGACCACACTCGGCAGTTCGGGGGACAGACCCGCGGCGCTCGCGGAGCTGTGCGGCATCATCCTCAATGACGGCATCCGCTCGCCGTCCGTACGGGTGAAGACCCTCCATTTTGCCCGAGGAACCCCGTACGAGACCCGCCTCGACCTCTCCGTGACACCGGGCGAACGGGTGCTTTCCCCCGAGGTGGCCTCGACCGTGAAGAGGGCGATGTCCGACGTTGGGTCCTCCGGCACGGCGAGACGCCTGCAGAGAGGGTTCGAACTCCCCGATGGAAGCCGGCTCAGCGTCGGCGGGAAGACCGGCACGGGGGACCATCGGTACAAGACATTCGACGCCAAGGGGCGTCTCATCCACGAACGCGTCGTCAACCGGACGGCGACCTTCGTCTTCTTCATGGGCGACCGGTTCTTCGGGTCGATCACGGCCTACGTTTCCGGGGAGGCGGCACAGGACTATGGGTTCTCGAGCTCCCTCCCGGTACAGGTGCTGAAGGTGATGATGCCCGAGCTGATCCCTCACCTCCAGTGTACGCCGAACAAGGGCGCCTCGACAGAGGAGGCGCCGAGGAGGTACCCACGAGCCTCGTCCGCGGGTTCACAGGAAGATCTCGATGCGCCGGGGCAGCCGGTGGTCTTTCACCACGACGGTGACGGTTCGGCGTGAGGCGTCGTACCGCCACCCCTCAGGCGAACCTGCGTACGAGAGCACCCTGCCGCCCTCCCTCACCTCCGAGGGACTCGAACAGTCGTGGACCCTCAGCTCGAGGGCCTGGGGCATGGGGGTGTACCCCTCGTGGAGCGGGCGCACCACGAGACGGACCGCACCTTGGTCCCACACGCAGGAGAGCTCGGTGGTGCGATAGGCGCCGTGCGCGTACTCGAAGGTCCGCCCGTCGTCCTCATACAAGGTGAACGACCCTGTCTGCGTGGCGGGCCACACGTCTACGAACAGCCTCCGGCTCTCCCGCTCCCCCACCCACTCCATGGGCTCCTGTGACGCGAGGATCCCCCCATGCCTGAGGAACAATGGCATCCTCGCCAGCGGCGCCTCCACGAACCTCCACGCCGGACCCTCGGCGATCTCTCCCGTGTGGAGGTCCAGCCACCGACCCTGGGGGAAGTAGACGCGCCGTACCGCGCATCCAGGCCTGGTCACCGGGGCCACCATCAGGTGCGCGCCGAGCATGGCCTGCAGCTGGGCCTCTGGTTCGCACACCTGCGCATCCTCTTGGAAGTGCCACAGGAGGGGGCGGAGGGGAGGCGCGCCGGTGGTGTGCGCTTCCCAGAACAGGCTGTACAGGTAAGGGAGCATCGCGTAGCGCCACCTGATCCACTCCCTCGATACGGCTTCGACGTCTTCCCCGAAGGACCAGGGCTCCTGAGCGGGACTCCCCCAGTGGGTGTGGGTGCGGAAGAAGGGTGAGACCGCCCCGAATTGGATCCAGCGGGCGAACAGCTCGGGGGTGGGCGTCCCGCCGAACCCCCCCACGTCCGTACCGACGAACGGGATCCCCGACACGCCCATGCCCTGCAGCATCCGCACCCCCATCTCGAGGTGCTCCCACGTTGCCTGATTGTCACCGGTCCACACCGCGCTGAACCGCTGCACGCCCGCGAACGCGGCACGCGTGATGACGAGCGGTCGCTCGTTGGGTCTCAGCCTCGTGACCCCCTCGTAGGTCGATCGCGCCATGAGCAAGCCGAAAAGGTTGTGCATCTTCCGCCCGTCCGCACCGCGCCCCTCGTCGTCAAAGACGACCTCGTCCGGGAAGGCCTGGCCCCACACGGCAGGCTCGTTCATGTCGTTCCAGAACCCGCGCACGCCGACCTCGACGAGCCCCTGGAACAGGGTCCCCCACCACGTCCTCGTCTGGGGTCTGCTGAAGTCCGGGAAATACGAGGGTCCCGCCCAGACTTCGCCCACGTAGAGCGCCCCGTCCGGGTACCTCAGGAAATGGTCCCCCCTCAAGCCCTCACGCGCCACCCAGTAGGCCTCGTCCACCTTCACCCCTGGATCGACGATCACCGCGGTCTTGAACCCCATTTGCCCCAAGGTCTCGATGAGCCTCCTCGGATTCGGAAAGTACTCCGGGTGCCAGGTGAACACCCGGTACCCATCCATGTGGTGGATGTCGAGGTAGATCACGTCACACGGGATCCGCTTCCCGCGGAAGGTCTGCGCGATGCGGAGCACCTCGGCCTCCGGATAGTAGCTCCACCGGCACTGCTGGTACCCCAGCGCCCACAGCGGGGGCATCGGCGTCCTCCCCGTGAGCGAGGTGTAGCGTTCCACCACGCGGGCGACACTCGGGCCCGCGATGACGAAGTAATCGAGGAGACCACCCTCGGCAGAAAATGACGAGAAGCGGAGGTTCCCCGCGCCGAAGTTGAAACGTGTGCGGTAACTATTGTTGAAGAATAACCCGTAGGCAACGCCTCCCCGAAGCCCGATGAAGAATGGAACTGACTGATACAGAGGGTCACTCGTATTGTCGTGATGAGGATTGTCCGTATTCCACAGGATTAGCTCCCTCCCCCTGAGGTCGAGGCTCCCGGTCTTCTCACCGAGTCCGAAGAACCTCTCGCCGGGGGCGAGCGCTCTCCACGCCTTCACCTGCTGTCCATCCCACCCCATGCCCAGCCCGGGATCGTCCTCGCTGATCACCGTGTCGGTGAGCAGGTGGCGGACGAGGAGTCGGCACGGCTTCTTGCGGATCACCACCCCGAGCTCCTCCGAGGATACCACGCACGAGAGGCTGTCGTCGTGGAACCGCACGGAGGGGGCTGCCCCGCCTAAGCCGTGGAGGGCGGCCTCGAGGGGGGATTCATCGCCCGGGCGCTCGAGCCTCACACGTACGACACCAGGGTCGACGAAGGAGACGTGCAGCCTCGGCCCCCCGCACGTCACGATGACCCCGGATGGGGTCCTCTCGAGGGCGGTCACGTCTCCGATGAAGGTGAGGGTTCCACGCGCAGGCACCACGAGGAGGGTGAGGACGAGGGCGCTAAGGAGGCTGTGCATGCGTTCCTCCGGTGAAGGTGTCGGCCGGGGCACCACGAGCCGAGGGACACGGCCAAGGTGACCCCGAGGGAGAGGAGGGGCAAGGGCGATGTCGCATGGTCCCCATTGGGCGAGGATGGGGCAGGAGGGGCTCGGTGGTGGTGAGGCGGGGTCGTGGGCGCGCGGGGTTCGTGCGGGGCTGCCCACGAGGGAGGAGGCTCTCCCCGCGCGCACGCCACCGCCGCGAGCATCAGGGCACAGCCGAGGATCTGCCGCACGCTGAGGCGTTCGCCCAACACGACGAATCCTCCCACGGCGGCAACGACCGCCTCGAGGCTGAGGATGATGGCCGTGGGTGATGCGGCGGTCCGTTCCTGGGCCACGACCTGCAGGGTATACCCGACCCCGACCGAGAGCAGGCCAGCGTACAGGACCGAGGGCAACGATGCCGCCACCCAGGCCGCGCGAGGCGACTCCACCACGACCGCGACGAGGCCACTCAGGGCCGCACACACCGAGAACTACGCGCGGGCGAGCCGGAGGGGGCCGACCAAAGGTGCGAAGCGTGCGACGGCGTGCACGTGGCCTGCCCACCACACTGCCCCCACGAGCACGAGCCCGTCGCCGGGCTCGATCCGCATCCCTTCCCTCACCCTCAAGAGGGAGAGGCCCCCCACGGCGAGCACGGCACCAAGCCAGGTCCTGCTGGCCGGTGGGGTCCCCAGCGGCAGGGCGAGCAGGGGCACGAGGACCACGTACACGCCGGTGATGAATCCGGCCTTGCCTGCCCCCGTGGACACGAGGCCCGCCTGCTGGAACGAGGCGCCGAGGAACAGGAGGACGCCGGTGAGCACGGTGCCCATCCGCGCGCGGCGGCCGAGGGGGAAGCGGTCGACCCCGCCAGCGACCAGGTGCACGACGAGCGCGCCGAGTCCAAAGCGCACGGCGTTGAACGTGAAGGGGCCGACGTGACGCATCCCAATCCGCTGCGCGACGAAGGCACTCCCCCAGATGACCGCCGTGCCCACGAGCAACCATTCCGCCCTCACGCGGCGCAGGAGGCGACTGGTCCTCACCGGCGATCCCACGGCTGGGTCGATGTCGACCCGGCGGGGGGGGCGCACGCGTCCGTGCGGGGTGTGCTCCTGCACCGGTTGCGAGCCGGTCGCTCGGCGCGTATCATGGTGACTTGACGCGGGTACGTTCCCATACACGGGTGCATACCTCGGAGGGGGGGATGGGACGGTCTTGCTATCGCGCCGGTCTTCTCTCGGCGATCGCGGCCTCGCTCGTCTGCGCACGCGGCGAGGCCTCGGCTCTCACGTTTCCCTCGAGCCGCTGGGGCCTCTCGATCGGCAACACTCCCTCGTTCAACGGCCTTCGCATCAACGCCCGAGACGTGGACGTCTCGCACGTCAACGGCATCAATCTCACGCTCTGGGTCCCGGGAGACAACCACGCAGCCACGATCATGGGGTGCGCCTTCGGGCTCGCGGCCGTGAGTGCCGAGGCGGTGACGGGGGTTGCCGTGGGCGGCGTCGGGGTGGCGGCCGATCGCCTCCGCGGCGGGGCAATCGGGGGAGTGGGCATCACCGGTTCGGCGCTCACCGGCATCTTCCTGGCCCCATTCGGCATCGTGAGCCACGATTTCCGAGGGATCAGCGACCACGTCAGAGGCGTCGTCCTCGCCGGGTTGGGGATCGGGGCCTCCAAGGCGGAGGGCCTCATGGCGGCGGGGATGGGGGCGGCGGCCTCCTCCATGCGCGGGGTCGCCCTCGGCGGAATCGGGCTCGGGGCGGACGAGACGACCGGCCTCATGATGGGGGGACTTGGGGTCATGGCCCGGCGTGGGCGGGGGTATCCCTCGGGGGCCTCGGTGTCTGCGCCACCGAGGCCTCAGGGGTCTGCGTCGGTGGGGCGTGCGTCGCGGCCCAGTGCGTGCGAGGCTTCGCGTTGGAGCCGATAGAGATCACAGGCGAAACACCGGGCCTGGCCGTGGGCGCGCTGTGCCGATCGTCACGCCTCTCGAGGGGGATGACCGTCGCCCTCATCAACAGCACGAACAGGCTGCAGGGAGTGCAGCTTGGCCTCGTGAATCACGCAGGGAACAACCCGAGGGGCCTCAAGGTCCTCCCCATCCTGAACGTGCACCTCGGCCGCTGAGTCCGCTGGGGCTCCTGCCCCACCTAGGCGCCGACCTAGCCCCCTTACCAGTACTTGATACCCATGGCCTCCCTCACGAGCTCGAGGGTGGCCTCCCCCTCGCGGCGCGCGCGCTCCGTCCCGGTCTTCAGCACGTCCCACACCTCGTGCGGCCTCTTCTCCCACTCGGCACGACGCGCACGGAATGGAGCCACGAACTCCTGGAGCCGTTTCGCAAGCCGGCTCTTGTCCTCCACACACCCGAGCACGCCGCTTCGGCAGTCGCGCTCGATGCACGTCACCTCCTCCTCAGGGGAGAAGATCCGGTGATAGGCGAACACGTTGCACACCTCGGGGTGTCCCGGATCGTTCCGCCTGATCCTCTGCGGATCCGTGACCGCTCGCATCACCGCGGCGAGGATGCTCTCGTCGTCGTCGCTGAGGAGGACCGCATTGCCGAGGCTCTTGCCCATCTTGCTCTGGCCATCGAGGCCACAGAGGCGTGGAACATCCCCCACGAGGGCCTCAGGCTGGGGAATGATCTCGCGCCCTCTCCCATAGAGCTGGTTGAACCACCCGACGATGTCCCGGCATAGCTCGATGTGAGGCACCTGGTCTTCACCGACGGGCACGAGGTGTGCCCGCACGAACGTGATGTCCGCGGCCTGGCTGATCGGGTAGCCGAAGAAGCCGTACGTGAGCCGATCGAACCCCATGACGATGTCGTCGCCCTTGATGTAGCCGTAGCTCTGGGCCTCCGACTTGAGGGTCGGATTGTGGCGCAGCTTGTTCATCCTAGTGAAGAGCCCGTAGAACACGGTGAGTTCGGCGATCTGGGGGATCATGCTCTGGATGCAGATGGTGCTCACCGAGGGGTCGATCCCCACCGCGAGGTAGTCGAGGACCACTTCGTGGACCGTCTGCCGGACCATCTCCGGGCGGTCCCAGTGGGTGCTCAGGGCCTGGACGTCGGCGACGAGGATGAACGTCTCGTACTCGTACTGCAGTTTCACTCGATTCTTCAGCGAACCCACGTAGTGCCCCAAGTGGAGCTTGCCCGTGGGCCGGTCGCCGGTGAGTATCCTCTTGCGCACGGGTGCAGTCACCTCTCCCTCCTTGACGTCACGCCTAGACAAGGCCAAAGTAGGAGCGAGTGCCGGGCTGTCAACGTGGGTTCCCCCACGATCCCCTCAAGGGGTGGTCTATGCGATGGGCGACTCTCCTCGTGCTCGTGTGCCTCAGCGTCGGCTGTCATCGGCGCGCCCTCGGGGTGGGCGACGTGATCGCCCAGGTCCACGCGATGGAGCAGGCGGTCATCGAGCGCACCCTCCGTGCCGCATTCCCCGACGAGGAAGGCTGGATCCTGCTGCCCGGGATGCTGGCCTGCCCGATTCCGGAGCTGTCCTCCTGGTGGCACGCCTACCGGGTGGTCGCACCCGACTCGCTCCCAGCAGACGCCTGGAGCCGCTGTGCAACCGTCGGGGAGCCCGTCGAGATCCTCGAAGTGTGGGGGTCGCGCACTGTGCCGCAGCGCTCGTCACCTGGGGGCTTCAGGGGCGTGATGGTGCGCTTCCTCGTCCGAGGGGTGCCGGCTGAGGCGATGATCGTGGATCCCCCTGGGATGCGCTGGGTGGCCTGGTTCGAGCAGGCGGCGATCCTCCACGCCGACGAGGGGGTCGACCTCGACAGCCTTGGCATGGAGGCCTTCGTATCGGTTCGCCAAGGAGCGCCGATGCCTCCGTGCGGCTTCAGGGGCCAGGGCGCGCATCCGGTGGCCCGTGTGGCTGCAGGGGAGATCTGGGCCGCGCTCGAGGCGAGCGCCCGCGGCCTCCCTCACCCCGGAGGGCGCCTCGAGACCGACGTGACCGCCGGCAGGCGGCTCATCTTCGGGGCGCCTCAGGATCCGTTGGAGAACGACGAACCGTGCATGCTCCACGAGCGCTTAGCCTCCGTCGGGGATCGGCGCATGGTGATTTCCCCCCGGACCCCGCTGCCGCCAGGCCACTACCTCTGGGCGGTGAGCACCCTGGGGCAGGCACGGGCCGTTCGGCTCGACGAAATACCCCCTGAGGCGCCGGTCGGTCCCTCCGCCATCTTCTACGGCAGGCCGGTGCGCGCAGCGGGTGGCCTCGTCATCCGCGAGGAGGAGTGCGAGGCGCACGTCTTCTGCGGCGAGTACGGGCTCTCCCCGGCGTCGGGCCACAGCCTCGCGCTCGCCCGCGACGCCGCGCGGAAGCTGTGGCCGCGGATCGGCCACCTCTTGGCTGCGCTCCCCGGGCCTGAACAAGGGGCACGGTGGCCCTCGGTGCGCCTGCTGCCCCCGAGCCCCCCGGCGTGGTGGACCCGACCCTGGTGGGGACACTGGGAGGATCCCTCCTCTCGAATCGAGGCGGGGAGACAGGAACCCATGGGGGCGATCCTTGGGGGGAGCGAGCCTGGAGTCTTGACGATGGAGGCTCCGGAACGGAGCTTGGAGGACTTTGTGGTGCACCTCTGAACGAGGCCTATTGGAGGCAGACCGTGGTACGGATCCTGGTGCTGCACGGCCCTAACCTCAACCTCCTGGGTCGTCGGGAACCGTCTGTCTACGGCTCGATCACCCTCGAGGCGGTGAACGCTCTGCTGACTGAGTGGGCGCGCGCGCGCGACGTCACCCTGAGGATCGAGCAGACGAATCACGAGGGAGTGATGATCGACCTGCTCCACGAGTGTGCGGAGTGGGCCGATGGGGTGGTAATCAACCCCGGAGGCTACGCCCACACGAGCATCGCCTTGGCCGATGCCGTGCGCGCCGTAGGTCTGCCGGCCATCGAGGTGCATCTCACGAACATCTTTGCCCGAGAACCCTTACGTCGGAGGAGCCTCCTGGCACCGGCGTGCGTCGGAGTCGTGGCCGGGCTTGCGGAGCACGGGTACGTCGCAGCCTGCGCCGCACTCGTGGAAATGGTGGAGGCTCGCAAGGGGAGAGGGTTCCCTCCTCATGACGTCGAGGCGTCCTGAGGACGTGCGTACTCCCCTCGCGACGCGTGCGAAGGGCCGCCAAGGGCGGCTCGGCGAAGGCCGTGGACGGTAGCGAACCATGCAGAGCATTCCGAAGCAGTACGATCCTACGACGGTAGAAGACCGCATCATGGCGATGTGGCTTGAGCGGGGTGCGTTCGTCGCACGCGCCGACCAGCCGGGGGAGCGGTTCTCCATCGTCATCCCTCCCCCGAACATCACCGGTGCCCTCCACATGGGGCACGCGTTGAACAACGGCATCCAAGACATCGTCGTGCGGTTCCAGCGCATGAAGGGGAAGGTGACGCTCTGGATCCCGGGCACAGACCACGCGGGCATCGCCACCCAGAACGTGGTCGAGCGGGAGCTGGCGAAAGAGGGAATCACCCGAGCGCAGCTCGGGCGGGAGGGGTTCCTCCAGCGAGTGTGGGCGTGGAAGGAGACCTACGGGAACCGCATCATCACCCAGCTCCAGAAACTCGGGTGCTCCTGCGACTGGAGCCGACTCCGGTTCACGATGGACGAAGGGCTCTCCCGGGCCGTGCGGGAGGTGTTCGTCCGGCTGTACGAGAAAGGGCTCATCTACCGCGGCAAGTACATCGTGAACTGGTGCCCTCGATGCCAGACCGCCATCAGCGATGAGGAGGTCGATCACCAGGAGACCGAGGGGCACCTCTGGTTCATCAAGTACCCCCTCGTCGGGTCAACGGAGACGATCACGGTGGCGACGACGAGGCCGGAGACCATGCTCGGCGACACCGCGGTCGCCGTGCATCCGGAGGACGACCGGTACCGCTCCCTCATCGGGAAGAAGGTCCTCCTCCCTCTGGTCGGGAGGGAGATCCCGATCGTGGCGTCGCGCGCCGTGGACCCCGAGTTCGGTACCGGTGCCGTGAAGGTTACCCCCGCCCATGATCCGGCGGACTTCGCGATCGCCTCAGAACTGGGCTTGCCCACGGTGGTCGTCATGGCCGAGGATGGCACCATGACGGCTGCGGCGGGCGAGGAGTTCGCGGGGATGGATCGCTTCCACTGCAGGGAGCTCGTGGTCGCCAAGCTCAAGGCTGAGCGCCGCATCGGGAGAATCGAGAAGTACACCCACAGCGTCGGCCACTGCCAGCGGTGCCACACGGTGATCGAGCCCTACCTCTCTGATCAGTGGTTCGTGAGGATGAAGCCCCTGGCCCAGAAAGCCCTCGCCGCACTCGACGAGGGGAAGCCACACATCATCCCCGCGCGGTGGGCCTCGGTGTACCGCTCGTGGCTGGAGAACATCCGCGATTGGTGCATCTCCCGACAGCTGTGGTGGGGCCATCGTATCCCGGTCTGGTACTGCCAGTCGTGCGCGCAGGTGGTGGTGGCGCGGGAAGACCCCACGAGCTGCCCCGCCTGCGCCGGAGAGCTGAAGCAGGACGAGGACGTGCTCGACACCTGGTTCTCGAGCTGGCTGTGGCCGTTCTCCACCATGGGATGGCCCGAGGAGACCGAAGACTACCGGAGGTTCTTCCCCACTGACCTCCTCGTCACCGGCTACGACATCGTGTTCTTCTGGGTCGCCAGGATGGTGATGGCTTCTCTTGAGTTCACTGGTCAGATGCCATTTTCCGACGTGTACTTCACGGGTATGGTGAAGGACGAGTTCGGAAGATGGATGAGCAAGTCTCTCGGCAACGGGATCGATCCTATTGAGATGATATCAGCCTATAGCGCAGATGCGGTGCGATTCTCGTTGGCGATGCTCACGACTGAGGGCCAGGATATCCATCTTGCTGTGAGCAAGTTCGAGATGGGGCGGAACTTCTCCAACAAGATCTGGAACGCCTACCGGCTCCTCGCGCTTCACCAGGCGTTCGTGCCTGACTCCTCCCCACGTGCGCTCGCGCGTTTGGCGGAGGAGGGCGAGTTAGATCTCTCGGACAGGTGGATCCTGTCCCGCACGCAGCGGGCGATCGAGGAGACGACGTCGTGCCTGAATAGGTACCGCTTCAGCGACGGCGCGCTCACCGTCTACAACTTCATCTGGCGTGACTTCTGTGACTGGTACCTGGAACTCATCAAGTCCCGGTTGAGCGGCGTCGCCTCTGCGGGGAATGCGGCGAGGACAGTGGCCACCTACGTGTGGTCCGTGGCGCTCAGGCTCCTGCATCCGTTCATGCCCTTCATCACGGAGGAACTGTGGCAGCGCTGCTTCGAGGACCGTGGCCTCATCGTGCACAGCCGGTGGCCCGAGCCAGAGGAACGGCTCCGCGCGGAGCGTGCCGAGGCGGACATGGACCTCCTTCAGGACATCGTCCGTGCGATCCGCAACATTCGGGGCGAGATGAACGTTCCCCCCAGTAGGCTCGCACCGGTGATCATCAAGACCGAGGATATCGAGATCGCCTCGTGCGTGGAGCGGAACCTTCGCTACGTGCAGGAGCTGGGGAAGGTGAGTGCCCTGCGGATCGTGACCTCGTTCTCGAGGGAAGGACCGGTCGCCTCGGCGGTCGTGGGCGCCTCCGAGGTCTTCATCCCGCTCGAAGGCATCGTGGACATCGACGCCGAGCGTGCGCGGCTGCAGAAGGACCTCGCCCGGTCCGAGGAGGCCCTCCGACGGTCGAGGCAGAAGCTGGCCAATACCGACTTCCTCGAGCGAGCCCCCCGCGACGTGGTGGAGGCCGAACGTGCGAGGGCGGAGGAGCTGGAGGAGAGGAGGAGCAAGCTGCTGGGCTACCTGGAGGCACTCACGTGAGGGGGGCCTCCCCCCTCGCCTTTGCGGCATGCTTCCCTCGGCGTCTGTTCGCCCCCGTCGTACAGGGCCGGGGGACTTCACGCCCCGTTGTGACGTGACGCGTCAACTCCCCACCGATGGAGCATCTCTCCCATGAAGACCGCACTCATCACCGGCGTTACTGGACAGGACGGGTCGTACCTCGCCGAACTCCTGTTGAGCAAAGGGTATCGGGTCGTCGGGATGGTCAGGCGACTCAGCATGGAGAACTTCGGGCGCATCCAGCACCTCCTCGACAAGATCGAACTGGTCCAGGCAGACCTGCTCGACCAAGTCTCGCTCATCGACGTGGTCTCGAGGGTACAACCCGATGAGGTCTACAACCTCGCCGCGATGAGCTTCGTCCCGACGAGCTGGAAACAGCCGACGCTCACGGGGGAGTTCACCGCCTTGGGCGTGACCCGCATGCTGGAGGCGCTTCGCATCGCGGCGCCGCGGGCGCGCTTCTACCAGGCATCCTCGAGCGAGATGTTCGGCAAGGTGCGCGAAACGCCCCAGAACGAGCTCACGCCGTTCTATCCCCGCAGCCCGTACGGCGTGGCGAAGGTCTATGGGCACTGGATCACGGTGAACTACCGCGAGAGCTACAACCTCTTTGCCTGCTCTGGCATCCTCTTCAATCACGAGTCTCCCCGGCGGGGGTTGGAGTTCGTGACGCGGAAGGTCACCGATGGTGCCGCCCGAATCAAGCTGGGGATGGCCCGGGAGCTGCGGATGGGGAACCTCTCCGCCCGGCGCGACTGGGGCTTCGCCGGGGACTACGTCGAGGCCATGTGGCGCATGCTCCAGCAGGACGAGCCGGACGACTTCGTGGTCGCCACCGGGCAGAGTCACTCGGTCGAGCGGCTCCTCGAGGTGGCGTTCGGGTGTGTGGACCTCGACTGGCGGGAGTTTGTCGTCATCGATTCGGCGTACCTACGTCCCGCGGAGGTCGACTACCTCGTCGGGGATCCTTCGAAGGCCCGCCGCGTGCTCGGCTGGGAGCCCAAGGTCACCTTCGAGGAGCTCATCCGAATGATGGTCGAGGCGGACCTCTGCAGGCTTGAGGCGCAGGAGTCGAGTACGCAATGCGCCTGATCGTCACCGGGGCCGAAGGCTTCGTCGGCCAGCACCTGGGGCCCTACCTCGCGGCCAGAGGACATGAGGTCTTCGGAACCTACCTCGTGGACCACCCTCCGCTGGACGCCGTGAGGTGGATTCACACCGACCTCGCGGACGAGTCCTCGGTGAGGAGCCTCCTCCGCCGCGTCGTCCCTGACGGTATCGTCCACCTCGCGGCGATCAGCCACGTGCTCGACGTCCAGGGAGCGCCCGGGCGCGCCTTCGCCGCGAACGTCGCCGGGCTCGCCCACCTCCTGGGCGCCGCGGGTCCAAAGCCCACGGTGGTTGTGGTGAGCACAGGCGAGGTGTACGGCCGCGTCCCTCCCGAGCGCCTCCCGATCGTCGAGACCGAACCGGTCGCGCCGCTCAACCTGTACGGCGTCACGAAGGCGTGCTCCGAGCAGGTCGCGTGGTACTTCAATCGAACCAACCTCGCGAGGGCCACCGTGGTGAGGCCTTTCAGCCAGATGGGGCCTGGTCAATCGGACTCCTTCGTGTGCTCCTCCTTCGCTCGCCAGATCGCGCGGGCCATGCTCGGGAAGGCTCCTCCCATCGTGAGGGTGGGGAACCTCGCCGTCCGACGCGACTTTATGGACGTCCGCGACGTGGTGCGCGCGTACGGGATCCTCGTCGAGACGCCGGTGGGACCAGGCCCCTTCAACATCTGCCGAGGCTCCTCGGTGAGGATCGGCGACATCCTCAACCTGCTCATCGATGCGTCCGGATGCCAGATCGAGATCCAGGTGGATCAGGCGCGTCTGAGGGCCACTGACATCGACGAGCTCGTGGGGGACCCCACGGCGTTCTCTCGTGCGACGGGCTGGCAACCCATCTACTCCCTCGAGCAGTCCCTCAAGGATACCCTCCACTACTGGCTCGACCGCGAGGGGAATGGATGAGCACCTGAGCGAGGCGTGCGTCCACGCCGCTGGAGGAGAGACATGAGCCGCACACGGTGGGCCTGCATCATGGCAGGTGGGGTGGGGAAACGCTTCTGGCCCCTGAGCAGGAGGGCAAGGCCCAAGCACCTCATCCCCGTGGTGGGAGACCAAAGCCTGTTGCGCCAGACCGCCGAGCGCCTGTCCCGCATCGTGGGCTGGGACCGTCTCCTGGTGGTGACGAGTGAGGTGCAAGCCGACGCCGTCCATGTCGAGCTGCCGGAGGTGGCGCGTTCGTTCATCCTCGGCGAGCCCTCGGGGCGCAACACCGCCGCGTGCGTCGGGCTCGCGTTACGATGGCTCATCCTCCGGGGCGAGGAGGACAGCCTCGTCGGCTTCTTCCCCTCCGATCACGTGGTGGGGGACCCCGCGCGGTTCGCCGCCTGCCTCGAGCGGGGCTGGGCCTTGGCCGACGGGGGGAAGATCGTGGCCTTCGGCATCGCCCCGGTGAGCGCGGAGACGGGGTACGGCTACATCCGAGAGGGCGATCCGCTGGACGCGCTCACGCCGCGCGCCTTCCTCGTGCGCAGCTTCCATGAGAAGCCCGATCGCTCCCGCGCGCAGGAGTGGGTGGCCTCAGGTGAGTACCTCTGGAACTCCGGCATGTTCGTCTCGCGGGTGGGCGTGCTCTGGGACGAGCTGGCACGATACCTCCCAGGGATCACCCGTGGCATCGAGTCCCTGGGGGACATCAGAGACGAAGGGGTCCTGAGGCGAGGTCGCGACGTGTACGAGGGCCTCCAGAGCGTCTCGATCGACCAGGGAGTGATGGAGAAGACGCAACGACTCGCGGTGGTCGAGTCTGCCTTCGGTTGGGACGACGTCGGTTCCTGGGAGGCCGCCTCCGAGTATTGGCCGCTCCACGAGGACAACCGGATCCTCGGTTCCCCTGTGGCCCTCGTGGACTGCCACGGCTGCCGGGTGCACGCGCAGGGGATGCTCGTCGCGATGGTCGGGCTCGAGGACGTCGTGCTCGTGCAGACCGAGGACGCCATCCTCGTGTGCCACCGGTCTCGAGTGCAGGACGTCAAGGCCCTCGTCGAACGCCTGGAAGCGGAAGGAGCGGTGACCTATCTTTAGGAGCGTCGCAGACAGAGCCGTGCCCCGGCATTCGAGGGGACGAACCGGAGGGGAAACGTGAACCTGTCGGTGGTCGTCTTCTATCTCAGCCTCGTCGCCCTGGGCGTGCTCATCGGGAGATACCTGCTCCCTACCTCCCTCGACAGGAAGACGAAACTCGCCCTGAGCAAGGCCGCCGCCCAGGAGAACCTCCAGGCGAGCCTCTCCCAAGCACTCGAGAAGCTCGCCGAGCTCGAGGAGATCGTCTCCGGGTTGCTCCGCACCCTCCCGACTGTCGCCTCCCGCCTCTCCCAGAGCAAGAGCCTCGAGGAGGCAGCCCAAGCGGTCGGCGAGGCCGCCGTGTCTCTCCTGGGTGCGAAGGAGGTGATCGTGCTGTCGGTGGAGGGGTCGCACCTGAAGCCCCTGTGGTCCCGCGCTTCCGGCCTCGGGGACCTCAGGGACCCCCTCCGTCTCCCCACGGGCCGCGTCCAGGATCTCCTGAAGACGGGGACCGTCCTGTCCCGGGAGGAGCTCCCCGAGGCCGAGATCCACCCCCTCTGTCCCGACGTGTGGGCCCCGATCGGGTCGCGGGGAGAGCTCAGGGGGGTGCTCCACGTGGCGCAGCTCTCCTCCAAGGTGCGTGAGGCACCTCGCGTGGCGGGGCTCATCGGCCACCTCGGTGGCATCTCCTTCCGCTCCATCGAACTAACGGATCGCCTCGGCTCCTTCAACAAGCAGCTCGAAGCCATGGTACATGAACGAACCGTGGAGCTTCGCCGCGCGTATGAGGAGCTGAAGGAGCTCGATCGTGCGAAAGACGAGTTCATTTCGAGCGTCTCGCACGAGCTCAGGACACCTCTCACAAGCATACGCTCGTTCTCTGAGATCTTGCTTACCTTTGACGATGACCAGCGTGAGCGTCGCCGCGAGTTCCTCACGATCATCAACGAGGAGTCGAAACGTCTGACCCGACTGATCGACGACGTCCTCGACATCGCGAAGATCGAGAGCGGTCAGACCGAGTGGCGACTCCAGAAACTCGACGTCTGGGAGCTCGTGCTCAACGTGGTCGAGCTCCAGAAGCCGGCGGCGGAGGAACGGAAGCTCACCTTGCGCGCCGCCCCGGCGCCTGTCCTCGCCGACGTCATCGCCGACAGGGATCGGATCAAGCAGGTGCTCATGAACTTGCTCTCCAACGCCATCAAGTTCAGCTACCCAGGCGGCGAGGTCGTCGTCTCGTCTCGCATGGAAGGCTCCGACGTGGTGGTCACGGTGGCAGACCAAGGCATCGGGATCCCCGAGAAGGATCGCCACCGGGTGTTCATGCGCTTCCAGCAGCTGGGCGACGCCACGACGGGCAAGCCTCCGGGTACAGGACTGGGTTTGGCCATCTGCAAGGAGATCATCTCGAGGCACGGGGGGAAGATCTGGGTAGAGGACAACCAGCCACGAGGATGCAAGTTCTCGTTCACCCTCCCGGCCCTGACCGAGTCGTCGGAAGCTGCCGCCTAACCCGGGGGGGAACCATGGACGAGTCTCTCGTCGGAGCACGTGTCCTCGTGGTGGACGATGACCGCCACATCTGTCGCGCGTTGGCGTTCGCACTCCGCGCGCAAGGGTACGACGTGCGCGTCGCACACACCGCCGAGTCTGCACTGAGCCTCGTTGAAGACTGGACCCCAGACCTGTTCGTCGTGGACGTGAGGCTCCCAGGGATCGACGGGTTCGCGCTCGTGTCGGCGCTGCGGCGCGACGTTCGGTTCCAAGCCAGCCCCATCATCCTCCTCACCGCCTTCCGCAGGGACGCCTCCAGCAGGGCAACGGGACTCAACCTGGGGGCGAGCGACTACCTCGTGAAGCCGTTCTCGCTTGAGGAGCTCCTCGCGCGGATAAGGGCGAACCTCCGGGCGGCCGGTGTCACCCTGCGACTCGAAGAGGCGGTCTTTCGGTTGAGCGAGCTCGCCACCAGGGATCCGCTCACCGGGCTGTACCACCATGGGAGCATACTCGGCATCCTCCTCAGCTCGCTCATGCAGGCGATTCAGGAAGACTCATACCTGGCGTGTATCATGCTCGATATCGACAACTTCAAACGCATCAATGATACTTTTGGCCACGAGGTAGGGGACTCGGTTATTGTTGCTCTGGCGCGCCTGCTCGTCGCAAGCTGCCGATATGACGATGAGTGCGGCAGGTATGGAGGCGACGAATTCCTTGTTGTCCTCCCCTATTCAAGCGCCGAGGCTGCCCGAGACAGGGCGGAATCCCTCAGGGTATCTCTCGCCGAGGCGAGCTTTCCCCCGCTGCCTCCAGGGGTCCGCGTGACTGCGAGCTTCGGTGTGGCGTCCGCGTGCGACAGCGCCCTGCGTGACGGAAGTGCCCTCATCGACCGGGCAGACCACGCCCTCTCCCTCGCCAAGCGCGCCGGAGGAAACCACGTGGTGTGCTGGAGACCATGAGCGGGGGACGAGGCTCTCTCCTCGGCTGGCGGGCCTCGAGGGGAAACGACCTCTGGCGCTATCGTCATCTCTTGTTTCAGCTCGCGAAGAGAGACCTCGTCGCGAGGTACAAGAAGAGCCTCCTCGGCGTGGTCTGGTCGCTTCTGCACCCCTTCCTCATGATGGTGATCCTGGCCGTCGTGTTCAGCTACGTCGGCAGGTTCAACGAGGGGATCGCGCACTATCCCGCCTACATCCTCTGTGGGTACCTCCCGTGGCTGTTCCTCTCCACGAGCCTCTCGACGTCGGTGCGCGCCGTGGTGGATGCCGCCAGCCTCATGCATCGTGTCGCCTTCCCGAGACAGGTCTTGCCCCTGGCCGTGGTGCTCGCGAACCTCGTGAACTTCCTCGTGGCTTTGGTTCCCCTCCTCGCGTACCTCGTGGTCTCAGGGATCGTCCCGGGCCTTCGGCTCCTCGCGCTGCCCGGCGTGATCCTGTGCCAGGTGATGCTCCTCTCTGGGCTTTCGCTTTTCCTCTCGGCGGCAAACGTGTACGCGCGCGATGTGGGGGTGATTCTCGAGGTCGTGCTGTTTGGGTGGTTCTACCTCTGCCCAGTCTTCTACGCACCACAGATGATCCTCGAGGCCGCGCCCCGTGTCGCTTCGACCCTGTACTTCTTGAACCCGATGGCCACGATCCTCGTCCTCTACCGCGTCGCGCTCATGGACATCCCGACCCCCTCGCTCGACCTGAGGCTATGGGGAACGGTCACCGCGGTGCTAAGCGCCGCCGTGTTGTTCTTCGGGTGGCGGTTCTTCGCATGGCGCCGGGCCTACTTCCTCGAGGAGCTCTGATGCCTCGGGTGGTGGTCTCGAACCTCGCCAAGCGTTTCATCCTCCAGCACCATCGTCCGACGAGCCTGCGGGAACGCTTCGTCCGGCGGCGCTGGAGGAGCGAGGAATGGGAGGAGCTGTGGGCGTTACGGAACGTGAGCTTCTCGGTGGACGAGGGTGAGGTCTTCGGGGTGTTGGGGGCGAACGGATCCGGGAAGAGTACCCTCCTGCGCCTGATCGCCGGCGTCATCTCCCCGACGTCGGGGGAGGTACGCACCGAGGGCCGTGTCGGGGCCCTCCTCGACCTCGCGGCGGGGTTTCACCCCGAACTCACCGGCCTGGAGAACATCGACCTCAACGGCGCCCTGCTCGGGATGTCGCCGCGCGAGATCGCGACAAAGCGCAAGGAGATCGTCGCGTTCTCCGGTCTTGGGGACTTCATCGATTCGCCCGTCAAGTACTACTCGTCGGGCATGCTGATGCGCCTGGGCTTCTCCATCGCGATCCACCTCGACCCAGACGTCCTCCTCGTGGATGAAGTCCTCGCGGTGGGCGACGAGGAGTTCCAGCGCCGGTGTCTCGAGCGGATAGGCGAGCTCCGGGCGGCGGGGAAGTCGGTCGTCCTTGTGACGCACGACATGGCCCAGGTGAGGCAGTTGTGTCACCATGCGATCTGGTTGAGCCTCGGGGAGGTCAAGGCGTCGGGGAAGGCCGAATCGGTGGTGAGCGCGTACCTCGCCGCGGCGGACGGCGCGCAGAGGGCATCTGAGGCGCACGAGGGAGGGAGGCGGTGGGGAAGCTACGACGTGGAGATACGCGACGTCGTCATCCATGGCGATGGGGGGACGAACGAGACGATCCTCACCGGACACCCGTTCACCGTGAGGATCGGGTACGTGGCACACCGGAGGGTTCGCCGGCCCGTGTTCGGCGTGGGCATTCGTCGTGCAGACGGTACGCACGTGACGGGGCCGAACACCCTCACTGCCCGCCTCGACATTCCGGAGGTGAGCGGGAGCGGGACCGTCGAGTACTCGGTGAGAAGGCTCCCCCTGCTCCCCGGCGTGTACCTGTTGTCGGTGGCGATCTATGACGAGACGATCCGCCACCCGTTCGACCACCATGAGGCCATGTACCGGTTCAGGGTGGGACGCGGTGGCACCCTCGAGACGGAAGGCGTGGTGACGTTCGAGGGAACGTGGACCCACCTCCCTGACCGTGAAGGAGGCATCGATGCGTAAGCTGCTCCTCGTGCTGTTCCTCGCCTCGTGCGCAGGGACCGCGGGACGTACCTCTACCCGTGCGTGGGACGGGGGTTCTTCCCCCATGCCGGTCGTCGCGGTGGAGAGCGCCGAACCCTCGTTCGAGGTGGTGATGACCACCCCCGAAAGGGGAATCCAGGTCCCGATGGTGCAACAGCGGGTGAACCCCTACGGGAGGATGAACCTCACGGTCTGGATCAGGAACACAGGCCGAAGCCAGAGGGCGGTGGAGGTGCAGGCCAAGTTCTTCGACGCCTCGGGCGCTCCTTTGGATGCGGGGGGCTGGACCGAGGTCTTCGTCGACCCCGGTGAAGCGAGACAGGTAGACCTCGTCTGCCGCGAGGAAGGGGCGTCCACTTTCAAGGTGCTCGTGCGCTAGCGTGCCCCACCGAAGGGGCCGGCGCCCTGTTCGATTAGCCGAGGGCCACGTCCAAGGCCATCATCAGGGCGAATCCCAGCAGGGTGGTCATGGTCACCGTATCGATGTGACGCTCGTCTCGCTGCGACTCCGGGATGAGCTCCTCGACCACGACGAAGATCATCGCGCCGGCGGCGAAGGAGAGCGCGTAAGGCATCACCGACCTCATGCGCATGACGAACAGGGCACCCAAGACCCCTCCCACGGGCTCGACCACTGCCGAGAGCTGACCGAGCAGGAAGCTCTTCGTCGCGCTCACGCCCTCCCTTCGCAGGGGCATCGACACGGCGGTCCCCTCGGGGAGGTTCTGCAACCCGATCCCGATGGCCAGGGCCATGGCTGAGCCGAAGCTCGCCGAGGAAAGGCCGGCCCCGACCGCACCGAAGGCCACTCCCACCGCGAGTCCTTCCGGGATGTTGTGGAGGGTGATCGCGAGGAGCAGGAGCGTGCTCCGTTGCCACGGGGTGCGAGTCCCCTCCGGTGTGGCGAGCATTCCCCCGTGGAGGTGCGGGAGGAGGCGGTCCACGAGACGCATGAACGCCCCGCCGCCGAGGAAGCCCACGACGCTGGTGAGCCAAGGGTTCATGCCCATGTGCCGCGCGGTCTCGATCCCGGGGGCCAAGAGCGACCAGAAGCTCGCCGCGGTCATGACCCCCGCGGCGAATCCGAGCATCGAGTCGAGGAGCTTGCGGTTCACCTCCCTCGTGAGGAACACCGCCCCCGCCCCCAGGGCGGTGAGGAACCACGTGCCCGTCGTGGCGACCAAGGCCAGGAGCACCGGGGAGTGCGAGAGGGCAGACTGCTCAATCATGGGCCTCCCCACCACCCGGTTCAGACCCGCGCAGGGATCTCGATGCTCCGATCCAGTACCTCGAGGTAGCTCAGGAAGTCGGTGCAGAACAACGTGACCTCGGGTGAAGGGTTCCTCTGCCGACGCTCACGGGTCAAAACGCTCAGGCGGGCGGCGTGCCGGGTGCAGTAGTCGCGATCGTACTTGGGGAGCAACGAGATGACCATCCGGGCAAGCTCCCTCCTCAGGGCGTCGTGTTCGGCGCCACGGTGTTCCGGGAGGAGGTGCTGGTGGAGGATCTGGTGGAGGAGGAGCGGGGTGTGACGCCCTGGGTAGTCGATCCTCGGGTACCTCTCGGGCGAGGTCCCATACTTTGCGAGGGGGCCATTCTCGTCCCTAGCGGCCTGAAACACGATGAGCCATCGGTCCAGGATGCCGATGACATCGAGTGGGCACCGGTCCCCAGGAGGCAGCACGTCCCTAATGCGGAGCGCCGACGTGCCTTCGAGGGCGAGGAGCATCACGAGGGGGGGCTCCTGGCCAGGCATCCACAGCTCCCGAAGCTCCCGGAAGAGGTCGATGGAGCTGGCCACCGCCTCGGTGGTGAGCACCCTGTGGACGTCGACCAACGCGACCATGGCCTGGGCCGGGATGAGCTGGGTACCGCCCGCGGTACTCAGCGCGGCCCAGACCCCGCTGTCGTACACCCCCAGCGTACACGGGGGACCGACCCTGCCCTCCCGGTTGAAGACGATGCAAGGGGCCACGCGGAGGCTGGGGGGAATCATGGAAGAGAGGAGACGTGCGAACAGCTCCTCAACGCTCGCCTGGCGCGTCTCGACCTCGCGGAGCAACTCCGCGACGTTCTCCCACACGAGCCTCGCCGCCTCCCTGAGGTGCGTGCAAAGGTCGCGAGGGGATGCAGAGGAGAGGATGGCAGATGACTCCGGTGCCCGTGTCGCGAGCTCGCCCATGGGGGACCTCTGAATCCGAGGGAAACACGGAGGAGTGAGCCCACCTAGGGCCTATAAGAGAGCAAGTCTCGTGCCGACGTGTCGCGGAGCAGCAGGGGGGCGAGGTCTTCCTCCGCGCGGCGGACGTGGGGAGGCAGGAGCGCACGCGCGGCCTCACCCGCCTCGATGAGGCCCACGACCGCCGCCCTCCGCGTCGCCGCATCAGGAGACGAGGCCAAGTCCACGAGTCGTTCGATCGCCTCATGGGCCCCCATGCGGGCGAGGGCAGCGAGTGCCGCGCACCGAACGGTCACGACGGTGTCGCAAAATGCAATGGCATCGAGCTCCTCTCGCAGCTCCCGCGCCCCGACGCGACCTGCGGCCCCCGCCGCAGCCTCTCGCGCGTGCGGACAACTCGACCGCAGCATGTGGGCGAGGTAGGGCCACGATGCCTGGCCGAACAGGTCAACGATGCCCTCGGCGCACCAGGTCGGCAAGGCAAGGGGCCGACAGTCCCCCGGATGACAGGCTGCGCCGACCCGTGCGAGCACCCAGGGAACCTCAGCCTCGCGGACCCTTGTGAGGGTCATGACGAGGAGGCGCTCGAACGGTCCGTTGCCGTGGATCCACGAGGGATCGACGTCGGCGAGCGCGTCGGTGACGATTTCCCTGAGGTTGGCGGGGCGGACGGCCTCCAGACAGGAAAGCGCCGTCTCGCGGACCAGTGCATCCGAGTCCCGAAGGCACTCGACGAACAAGGCCACGTCCTCATCAGCCGGGGCACTACTCGCGAGCTTCCTCAGGGCCATGCGCCGGACCGGGGCGAGCTCGGACCTCGCGAGGCGTCGCAGCGCGAGACGGTGCTCCGGTGCGGGGTCCTCGTCAGGTCCCGTGAGTGGGTGCCACTCGCTGCTGTCGAGACCGGAAGCCTCCATGGCGAGCGGTTCCAGCGCTTCCATGGCGCGTGTGAACCATGCGAGGCTCTGCCAAAGGAGCCGCGTGGCTTCGGGGATGGCCTCGGGGGACAGGGAAGCCAAGGTCTGCGTCAACGGTTCGAGGCACCGCGTGGCCTCCTGCTCGCAGCAGGATGCGGCCTGTTCCAGGGCCGTCGCGTGGGTGGGCAGGTAGGATCGGGCCCACCGGAGGAACCCCGCAGCCGTGCGCCTCCTCCGTGCCCACTCCCGCACCGTCCCCTCCAGCTCCGGTGCCCGGGGATCGAGGTGGAGGTCTGCGAAGAGGCGCTTGTACGCGCCAAACCCTTGCGCCACGTATGGGTCACTTAGGGATTCGACCCCTGACAGTCCCGCGCACGTGGCGGCGTGCGCCCAGGAGACGGCCTCAAGGAGTGCGGCCGCCACGATGGCCGGAGGTTCTCGCGGCTCGCAAGGCTGCCCGGCGACGAGCGCGATGAAGCAGCCCGGGGACGAGGGAGGCACATCCTCCTGGGCGCCCCACCGTGCGCCCTCCCCTGGCCCTTCCCACACCCAGATCACCGGCAGCTGCGCCCGTGCGGTGGCGAGGAGCTCCTCACGGGCCTCGTCCCACGACGTGACGCCGTTGTGCAGGAGACGAGGCTCCCAGCCGATGGCTCGCAGGAGCCAAGGGAGCCGTGCGAGCAGGAGCCATGGCTCGACGCTGTGGGAACCCGGGGGGCCAGCGACGGTGAGGAACGGCAAGCCAGAGAGTCCGGCGGCGGCCTCCGGGGTGAGGGTGAGCCGCGGGGTGGAAAGTGAAGCCGCGAGGATCGGTGGGAGGCTCGGATCGTCCCCGGGATACCCGACGAGGAGCAGGAGGGCGGTGAGGCCCGCGATCATCGTCTCACCCTGAGGCTGCGGGCGATGAGCCAGATGCCGGTGCCGACGAGCGCCACCGGCCAGTACCGCCAGAACGCGCTCTGTCGCAGCACGACGACTCCTCCCAACAGGACGAGGCCGATGCCTGGCAACAAGAACAGACTCCCTCCTGGACCGAGCACGTACATGGCGAGGAAGCCGATCCCGGGGGCGATCACGAGTGCTGGCCAGAGGACGCTCATCAGTCCCCACCCAAACAACACGCACGCCTCGAACACAAGTCCCGCGGTGATGAGCAGCGCAGAGGGCATGAGGAGCACGTACTGCGATCGGTCAGAGAGGAACATCGCGAGGAATGCGAGGCCGAAGACGATGATAAACCACGGCCATATCTGGGTGAGGCCGAACCCCCCTCCGAGGTTTCGGAGCAGGAGGAGACTCCCGACGACGATGAGCGCGAGGCCCATCACGTCTCCCTTGGGTGTCCGTCGATTCATGGGGCTCCCTTCTCGTGAGGGTGGGGGTAGTCGGGGCGAGGATTCCTCCCAGCCCGTCCCCTGTCAAGAAACCCACGCCGTTCCCATGGGGTTGACTCACAGAACTCCGGCGTTGACTTCACGCACCGATCACCCGTGTGAGGGAGTCTCCTGTGCACCGTTCTTCTCTCCGAGGCGCCGTGCCGTTGGACCCGGCCGCGGCGGGACCACCGCTGGAGGGAGTCCCAGGCCACGACGGCATGTACACCGTCCGGCCCCTCCTCTCTCCCCCGAGCGGCCTCGACCCGCGCATCTCCTCGGGCGTGGCCGAGCGGGTCCGTCGGTTCCTCGATCGGCAGCGACGAGAGTCGCTCCGTATCCGAGAGACGCTGTCCCGGCACCGTGGGCACCTGCGGGCGATCGTTGGGGGCGAGAACATCCTGTTCTCCCCTGCGGCACGGCTCGGTGCGTCGACGGATTCCACAGGGCTGCGAGGCCTCATGACCGAGGCGGTCTTCCTCCCGCCCGACCTCGACTCCCTTCGCACCCTCGTTGCCTGGTGTTTCCGCCACCGCATCCCGATGATACCCTACGGTGCGGGCAGCGGCTACAACATGGGCGTGGTCCCCCTCGTCCCTGCGGTCACGATCTGGCTCGCCTGCCTCTCGAACGTGGAAACCCCTGGTCCCGCGGCGGGTGAAGGGGGCGCAGGCCGCATGCGCATCGTGGCCGAGGCGGGAGCCACGTACGACGAGGTCGTCGCCATGGCTCGTCGGCATGGGTTCGTTCTGCGCTGTGTTCCCAACAGCCCCCGTGCCGCCGTCGGGGGGATCGTCGCCACCGGGAGCAACGGTGGACGACGGATCGGCGAGATCGTGATCGGGGGGGAAGCTCTCCTCGCCGATGGAACCCTCGTTCGTTTCTCTTCCACCGCGCAAGAACGGGACCACTGGGAGAGGGACCCCTTCCCTCTCGTCCACAAGTTCCACGGCGTGGGCGACCCGTCGATCCTCCGCCACGAGATCGTGGGAGGTTCATCCCTCCCCGCGAGCCTCTTCGTGGGATCCGAGGGCACCACCGGCATCATCACGAAGGTGGAGCTGGAGGTCGAACGCCCGTCGCCCTTGTCCCTCACCCTCGGCGTGTGGCTCGCGCGGCTTGAGGATGCGGTGCCTTTCGTGCGAGGCGTGCGCGCGGGGGAGACACGGCCGGTGTACTTCGAGCTTCTCACGCAGCCGGCCATCGGCCGGTACCTCGCGTCGGACTTCCCCGACCTGTTCCCTGGAACCGAGCAGGCCTACCTCGTCCTCACCCTGGAAGGCCCGGAGGACACCCTCCTGGAGGCGGCACGACGGATCGCCAGGCTCGTCCCGCAGGACGGGAGGTGGGTTTCGAGTGGGCCGTACCCCACCGCGCATCTCCCCGCCCAGGCACGCCGGCTGATCGCCCCTCGGGAGGAGCTGCCAAAGAAGCTCGTGAGCAAGTGCAAATCGGACGTGGAGGTCATCCTCGACGCCTTGCCTCGGGTTATCCCCCACCTCGCCTCGGCCTGCACGGCCTCTGGCGAGGAGGTGGAGTCGGTCTTATTCGGCCACCTCACGGGGCGGACCTCGGCGATACTCCACTGGAACATCGGTGGGGTAGACGTGGCGGTGGAGGAATCGGCGGCCGCGGGCTGGCGACACATCGAGCACGTGCTCGAGACGCTGAGAGGCCAGGGGGGAGGCGTGGCATTCACCGGGGAGCACGGCGCGGCGGGGAGACCATGGCTCTTCCACGCCTCCCTCCCGAGGGATGAGGTGGCGAGACTCTACCGAATCAAGCGCGCGGTGGACCCGAGGGGTCTGCTCAACCCCAAGAAACTCTTCCTCCCTTCCCGGATCGACAAGGCCCTCCGGGGCCGGGCGCTCGCGCAGTGCCTCGACGATCCCGGCGTCGCGCACCTCCGCTCACGGTGCACCCGGTGCAATGCGTGCCAGAACTGCCCCGTCCTCGATGCCCAGGTCGCGCTTCGCGCCCGCAGGCGCCCTCGACCCTCGGGGAGGATCATCGTCGGGAAGCGATCGATGCTCCACGCCCTGGAGGTTCTCGCTACAGCCTCGATGGATCCTCGCGACCGTCTCTGGTTTCTCGAGGAGGTGAGCCGAGCCGCCCGTGACTGCATCGCGTGCGGGAGGTGTGACGCGGCGTGTCCGGTGGGGATCACCCTCGATGACGTCGCCCGGGTCGTGCCAGGGGGGATTCGGCGGGGGACGGTGCTCTCATCCCTGCTCCACCGACTCTTCCTCGCCCCCTCGCCACGCGGGCTCACCATGTGGGTCGCCTCTCGGCTGCAGCGCCTGTTTCAACCCTTGTCCTCGATCCCGGTGCCTCCCTTGGCCTCCTACGCCGCGCTCCCTCCGATCGACTGGCGCCGGTACGCGCCTGTTCGGTCGTCCCCATCCGGGGTCTCCCAGGACCTCAGGGTCATCGGCCCCGCGGAGGCGCTCGTGCGCGACGGCGCTTTGCTCATCCGGTTCCGAGGGTGCGCTGGCACGAGAGGCCAAGCTCAGGCGACCGTGCACGAGGACGAGTTCTTCGCCTCGCGGGGGGTCCCGTTCCTCGACTTCGTCCCCGACCTCTGCTGCGGCTTCCCGCAGGCGGCGGAGGACGACCCTCGCGCCGCAGGGGCGCGCAGGAGGGCACTCCTGAGCCGGATCCTCGGCGCCGCCCAGCGAGCCACCGAGGCGTGGGGTGCCGAACGCGTGACCCTCATGTCCTCCTGCCCCACCTGCCAGGAGTCGCTCCGGGGAGCCCTCAGTGAGGAGCGCCCTCCGGTCCCCGTGGAGGTGCTCGACCCTGCGGAGGTCCTCGTGCCATTGCTTCCGCCTCGCCGGGCCCCTCGGACACGGATAGGCCTGAAGGTTCCGTGCCATGCGACGCCGACCTCCGTCGCGGCGCAGGTCTGCCTGTTGGAGCGACTCGGATTCGAGCCGGTGCCACTTGACCTGTGCTGCGGCATGGCTGGCACGGCACGACTCGCCCACCCCGAGCTTTGCCTCGTCATCGCCCAGAAACTCGCCTCTGCGATCTCTCACCTCGGCCTCACCGTGCTGGTGTCTTCCTGCCCCTCCTGCAGGGACGGCCTCCGACTCCAGGCCGCACTCGAGCGTACGGGCTGGGACGTGAGGGACCCCTTCGACCTCGAGGACCTCGCATGAGCCTCCGAGACCGTCGCGTGGCGGCGCTCCTGGCAGAGATGAGGGGCCTGCACGACCGCCGTGCCCGGTGTGAGGTCGCGTCGCGGATGCTCCTCCACGCCCCGTACCGCCAGAACCCCCTCGGTGGGGGACCTGGCAGACCCGAACGGGTGCGCACGGGCTTGACGACGTTCGACTGTGTGACCTTCGTTGAGTCCGTCGTCGCGCTCACCTTGGCCGACACGGTGGAATCCTATCGGGAGCGCCTCATCGAGCTGCGGTACGGAGGGCGGAGCCCCTCGTGGGAGCACCGGTGTCACTACTGGAGCCTCTGGCTCTTGTGGCTGCAGGCCCGCGGCCTGGTCTCCCTCGTGGAGCCACCGTCCGAGGGGACATGGTGCCGCAGGGTGCTCGATCGGGTTCCTGGCCTGCCGCCGGCAACCGTGACGCTCCGCCTCCACCCGTGGGCCCCACCCGAGATCCCTGTTGACCTGGTAGGGTTCGCATCCGAACAGGAGGACCTCGACGTGTTCCACGTTGGTATCGTGGTCGGCACGCGGCTCCGCCACGCCGCCCGATCGGCGGGGAGAGTGGTGGAAGAGCCCCTCGCGGGCTTCCTCTCCCGGGAGCGAGGCCCCGGGCTCCTCGTCGCCTGTCTTCTCTGAGGGGAGTCGCCATGCGCGTCTGGGTAGCTCCTCACGCCGACGTCACCCCGCTCGATGAAGGCGCCGTCCATCGGGCCGCCTCGTCCGGCTCGATCGCCGGCTCCTTGCTCGAGGCCATCCACTCAGAAGACGATCTCTTGATCGTGTGGGGTCCTGGTGCGGTCGAACCGTTGCCAGAAGCCTGGGATCGATGCCGAGAGGCTGCCTCTCCCGGTGTCGCCCTCGTGTATGGCGACTACCTCACGACCGGAGGGCTGGCCGAATCCTTCGATCCCGAGCCCGGTGCGGTGCGCGAGGAGTTCGACACTGGCCCCCTCTGGTACGCGAAGGCCGACGCGCTCCGCCGGGCAGTGCTCGAGATGCCCACGGTCACGAGCCTCGAAGCGTTCCGCTACGGCCTGCGCCTTGGGCTCTTCCGCCAGGGAGCCATGAGGCTGCCCGAGGCGCTCTGCGCGGTGGCGAATGCCCCCCGCGATGACCTCTTCGCCTACGTCCGTGCCGAGGAACGTGCGAAGCAGGCGGAGCTCGAGGTCGTCTTCACCCACCACCTCCGGCGAGTGGGGGCCCATCTTCCCCCAAGGACCGCCCCGTTCGTCGACCCTGCCACCTACCCGGTGGTGGCCTCGGTCGTCATCCCGGTCCGGAACCGAGCCTCCACGATCGCAGACGCGGTGGCCAGCGCCCTGTCCCAGGTCACGAGCTTCCCGTTCAACGTGCTCGTGGTCGACAACCACTCGACGGATGGCACTCGGGGTCGCCTGCGACTGCACGACTCGAGGCTCCACGTGCTCGTCCCTCCTCGGAGCGACAGGGGCATCGGGGGCTGCTGGAACGAGGCCGCACGATCGCCGTACGCCGGTCGCTACCTCGTGCAACTGGACTCCGATGACGTGTACGCCTCGGATCGCGCCCTCCAGGCGATGGTCGATTGCATCGCCTCTGGGCCGTGGGCCATGGCCGTGGGAGCGTACCGCACGGTCGATCTCTCCGGGCACGAGGTTCCCCCAGGGGTGGTCGATCACGCCGAGTGGACGGACGAGAACGGCCACAACACCCTCCTGCGTGTCCCTGGCGTGGGGGCGCCCCGGGCCTTCGCCACCGGGTTCGTTCGGTCGCACCCGTTCCCGAACGTGAGCTACGGCGAGGACTACGCGATGGCGCTCAGCGCGAGCAGGGAGTACCACGTGGCGCGTACCCGCGAGGTCCTCTACCTCGCGAGGCGATGGGAGGGCAACACTGACCATGCCCCGTCTCCCGCGGTCGCGAGGCAGCGGGAACGGTACAAGATCCGGCTGCGCACGCTCGAGATCCTCGCCCGCATCGGAAGGGAGCCCGGATGAACGCATGGGACCCTCACCTGCTGGCCCCAGACGCGCTTGACACCTCGTGGGAGCGCGGCGTGGGTGCCGTCTCGGCCTCCCTCCTCGCCCACGCCCGAACGAGATGGCCGCTCCTCGAGCGAGGCCTCCAGGCCATGGAGCGTGCCTCTCGGCAACGTCTCAGTCTCGCGGGTGGTGCGTCGTGGGTCGAGCTGTTGTGCAATCCCGCACGCCTCTCGAGCGTGACCGCCTCACCATCGGCAACCGCCCCGTGCGTGCTCTGCCCAGAGAACATCCCCCCGGAGGAGGAAGGCATCGCGGCCGGGGAACGCGGGGAGTTCGTCGCGCTCCCGAACCCCGCGCCCATCATTCGCAACCACATCGTGTTCGCCCACCGCTCCCACGTCCCCCAGCGCCTCTCCCCCTGCCTCCCGGACCTCGCGTGGCTCCTCGCACGTGCGGGAGAGGAGACCGTGTTCCTGTACAACGGCCCCACCTCCGGTGCGTCCTCCCCGCACCATCTCCACCTTCAGGCCGGGTTGGCGGAGGACCTGCCTCTCACCTTCCAGCGAAGGTTTGATCCGATCCGTTCAACCCGGCGGGCGTGGGGCGAGGCTCACGCCGTGGAGGCCGGGGGCCGCCGGTTCCTCTGGCTCGTGATCTCCGCACCCTCTGCGGTGCCCCAGGCCCTGTCCTGGTCGCTGGAGCGTCTGACCCATCCGGACGAGCATCCCCTCAACCTCATCCTGTGGCGACATGGCCCCGCGGTGGAGGCCGCGCTCTTCCCCCGAGCGCGCCACAGACCCTCCTGCTACCATGGGCCGGAGGATCATCGAATCGTGGTGAGCCCCGGGTCGGTCGAGATGGGCGGGTTGGTCGTGTTGCCTCGCCTCCACGACTGGGAGCGGGTGGACGAGGCGACGCTCGCGACCATCTACCGAGAGGTCTGCCTCGATGATCGTTCGTGGGAGCACCTGCTCTCGATCCTCGGTTCGTGAGATGCCGAACGGAGAACCCACCCTCAGGATCGGCCTCGCTCCTGCGTGCGAGGCACCGAGGTTCTTCCTCTGTGGGCGGTACGATGCGGGGGGGACGTCGCTGGGGCCAGGCTGGTGCGTCGCGCGGGCGAGGAACGGCGAGGTGGTGGTGGAGTGGCAGGAGACCACCGTGCACGCCCGCTCTCCGCTCATCCTCACTCCCCTCCTGCCCTCCTGCTCCTTCACGATCGCGGACGTGCCCGTGGGCGAGGGATTCCACTGGGCCCACCGCGAGGACCTCACGTGGGCGGGAGCACTCGAGCTCCTGCACGATGGTTCCGGTGCCCTCGTGCCTGTCAACCACATCGGGCTCGAGGCCTACCTCGAGAGCGTGGTTTCCTCCGAGATGAACCCTGCGGCCCCCCCCGCGTTCCTCGAGGCGCACGCGGTCGTAGCGCGGAGCTGGACGCTCGCGCAGCTCGCGCGGCGCGAGTCGACTCCCCATCCTCCCCTCGGTGTCGACATCTGGCAGTGGTGGGACCGGAAGGGCCACGAGCTGTTCGACTTCTGCGCGGACGACCATTGCCAGCGATACCACGGCCTCACCCGACGGACTCCGGAGGTCGTCTCTGCGGTCCAGCGGACGCGTGGCCTCGTCCTCATGGCGGACTCCCTCGTGGTGGACGCGCGGTTCTCCAAGTGTTGCGGGGGCTTCACGGAGGAGTTCGCCACCGCCTGGGGAGACGAGACGCCCCCTGGCCTCGTGAGCGTGCGGGACGCCCCCGGTGGAGGCCGTGGCGGCGTCCGAGACGAGGGTTCCGCGGCGGACTGGATCCGTAGGCCCCCCCCCGCCTACTGTGGGTGCGACGCGGCGGAGATCCTCGACGTGGTCCTCCTCCCTATGGATCGTGCAACCCTTGCCTTCTTCCGCTGGCGTGAGGTGATCTCGCAGGAACGGGTTGCCTCCCTCATCGAGGAGCGCACCGGGGCGGGCATCGGGGCCATCCGTTCACTCGTTCCCCTCCGGCGCGGACCATCTGGGAGGATCTTTCTCCTCGAGGTCCGCGGCACCAAAGGGTCGCTCCGCGTGGGCAAGGAACTGTTCATCCGGCGTCTCCTCTCCCCCACTCACCTCAAGAGCTCCGCCTTCGTCGTGGATGCCGAAGGGTCGTTCGGGGAACCCCCGCGGAGCTTCACGTTCACGGGGGCGGGTTGGGGGCATGGGGTCGGCATGTGCCAGATCGGCGCGGGGGTGATGGCCGCTCGGGGCCACTCCTGCGCCGAGATCCTCACGCACTACTTCCCCACCTCGTCCCTGGCCCAGGCCTACTGACCCCCGAACCACTCGCCCGCAGTTTCCTGGCCGAGGTTAGCGGATGCGCACTGACCCCCAGGCCTTGACACCGTGACCCCCTCACCCTTCTTCCTCCTCGGACACCGTCCGCGCGAGGGCTCCTCGTTACGCTCCTCCTGAACGCCAAGGGTATGCGACGCTACCGGCTCAAGATCGCCGATCACCCCGTCGAACTCCGCCTCCCGACGGATGGGCTCTCTGCAGAGGTGGAGGCCCGCTACGGCGGGTTCATGACCGACGAGGATCCACGGACGGTGATCGAGATCACCTTCCCGGATTCCCTGCGCGACGTCGTCGATGCAGGCCCGGCGTCAGCGGTGTGCGCGGGTGCGGAGATCCGCTATTGGCGCAACGACTTGAGGGCCGAGGTAGAGCCCGACTTCTCCCGCGTCGTCGTTGCGATGCGCGAGACCGTGTACGCACTGGACGCCGCCCTGCGGATCTTCTACTCGGTGCTCCTCATCAGATCCGGAGGACTCCTCCTACACGCCGCATCGGTGGGGATTGACGGCCAGGCCTTCGTGTTCGCAGGCCCCACCGAGAGTGGCAAGTCGGAGGTGTCGCGCATGGGCATGGGCAACCATCTCACCGACGAGCTCACCCCGATTCGAGCCTCGGGGGGAGGCTTCGTGGCCTACGGCAGCCCGTTCTGGGGGCTGTTCGAGAAGGGAGGCCTCAACGTGGGGTTGCCCATCGGGGCGGTGCTGTGCCTGGTCCGGGGACCTCGGTCGGAGGCAGTGCCCCTCTCCCCGGCGCACGCGACGCGGCACCTCGCGCGGTGCGTCCTCAACTTCTCGCGCGAACCACGCGTGGCGGACACCGTGTTCTCGACCCTGTCCCGGCTCGTGCGGTCCGTCCCCCACGCGAGGCTGGAGTCACCCCCCGACGAGCGTCTCTGGGACGAGGTCCGAAGGTTCGTCGCGCACAGGAGCGCCCCACGGCCGCATGCGTGAGCCGATCGAACCCCGCCGTCTCCTCGATCGCGTGCACGTGACGCGCCGAGATGCGCGGTGGACACGAGAGAGGATCGCAGACCCGCGCGCCTTCGTGGTCGTGGTCGCGGGGGACAAGATCCTCGCATCGCCGGGTGAGCCCCCTCAACCCCTCCTCGTGCGCAGGGAGGAGATCGAGACGTCTCCCCCCGCCCCGCTCGAGCTCCTGCTCCTTGGACTCCGCGGGAGCACCCCCTACCTCGCCGTCGATGCAGGGGACGGCACAGGCTGGGATGCGCTCGTCGGCCAGCGATGGGTGGATCTCCGGTCCCTCGGCCCGGTGTGGGACACCTTCGAGGGTGGTCTCGCCTGCCTTGCACGATCCCTCGTGGCCTGGCATCGGTCGTGTCGGTTCTGTGGGACGTGTGGGCATGAGACGGTGACGAGCCTCGGAGGATTCGCCCGTGTCTGCTCCGAACCTTCGTGTGGTCGCCAGCACTTCCCGAGGACGGACCCGGCCGTGATCGTCCTCGTGTCGAACGGGGACGACGTGCTCCTTGCACGACAGGCACACTGGCTGCCCGGGCGCTACTCGGCGCTCGCGGGGTTCGTGGAGCCCGCCGAGAGCCTCGAGCAGGCGGTGATTCGGGAGGTCCTCGAGGAGACAGGTCTGGCGATCCACGACGTGCGCTACCGGTTCTCCACGCCGTGGCCGTTCCCAAGCACCCTCATGGCTGCCTTCTCGGCGCGTGCAGATGAACGCGCGATCGTCCAGGACGAGGGGGAACTCGAAGACGCGCGATGGTTCTCGCGCGAGGAGGTGCGACGAGGGCTTCAGGAAGGGACCATGTCCCTCCCTCCTCCGTTCGCCGCGGGGTTTTGCCTCATCCAAGAGTGGTTCGACGCACAGACCCCCTCGCTCCTCGACCTGGTGAGAGGGTGATGGCATCCGGTGGGGGCCGCCACGCACCGTCCCTCACCCTCGCCTGCGAGACCCACGCGGAGCTTGAGGTGAAGAAGAGCCGCTTCATCGCCCGTGCATCGTCCGCACGCACCCCGGAGGACGCCATGGCCTTCATCCGCAGGGTGCACGACCCCCGGGCGACCCACAACTGCTGGGCCTATCGCATCGGGCCTTCGGCCCGTGTGAGCGACGACGGGGAGCCCTCCGGCACGGCAGGAAGGCCCATCCTCGGCGCCCTCGAGACCAGGGGCATCGATCGGGCGGTCGTGGTGGTGACGAGGTACTTCGGCGGGATCAAGCTCGGTGCGGGAGGCCTCGCGCGCGCATACGGCGCGGCGGCCTCCCTGTGCCTCGGGGAAGAGGCGCTGTGCCCGCTCGTGCGCGAGGCGTGCCTAGAGGTGAACGTCCCCTTCCCGGTCGTGGGCACCGCGCATGCGGTCCTCCGACACCATGGCCTCGTCCGCCAGCACGAGCGGTTCGCCGAAGGTGGGGTCACCTTCACGGTCTCGGGCCCGGAAGAACTCCTCGCACGGCTCGAGAGGTCCCTGGCCGAGGCCTCATCCGGCCAGGTACGCGTGCGTCGGGTGGAACGAGCCTCGCCCGGCTGAGGGGAACCCTACTCGGGACAGACGAACACTCGATCGAACCCGATCGCTTCGGGGCTCTGCCCGCCGAGCGCCACCGCGCCGAAGGGGGGGAGCCTCAGCTGCATGGGGAAGACGACCTCTGTCGCGACCTCGCCGTTGAGGAGGCCAACGAGACGGGTTGCTTCGAACACCACGGCGAGAGAGTTCCACCCTTGGGGCGAGAAGGTGCCGGCTCCTGGGTCCCCGAGCGCGAACCACGCGCCGGTCGAGGCCGCCTTGGCACGCAACTTCACCACACCGTCCCCGGAGACGGTCGCGGCGACGCCCACGCACGGAATACCCTGGATGTTCACCACGAAGCCCTCGGCCACGAGGAGCGCCACGGATGCCTGCGCCTCCGTGGTCCCTCCGAGGTGCACGTCGGCCTGGCCTCGGGCCGAGCCCTGGAAGGCGATGCCATGCCACGACCACGCCTCACCAAAGCCCCCTTGGAGCACGTACCGCCCGTCCTCAACGTCCCAGGCCTCCGCGGGAGAGGCATCCCACCCGGGAGCCTCGCCCGATCCGAAGTCCTCCCGCAGCACCGGATCCCCACACCCCGGCGCGCCGACGTCCACGCTCAGGAGGATGGAACCCACGCCCCCGTTCGAGGCCACGGTCACGGTCCCCTCGAGCGAACCCACGGGGAGCCCTGACCTCTCCACGGCGACCAAGACGGGCATGGACGCGCCCTGGGGAACCAGGCCTGATGAGGGCGTGAGGGTCACCCAGGGTGGGGATGACTCCACCGTCCAGGACAGGACCCCTGTACCCGTGTTCGCCACGAGGAAAACCCCACTATCCGCGTCGGCAGGGAGGTAGAACGTCTGTGGCAGACCCAAGAGTGGCTGGCCCGGCACGTACACGCTAAGGGCGAGGCGAACCGGGGGGGCATCCCCCACGAACCAGATCTCGGTGGAGACGAGCCCGGACGGCAGCCCGCTCACGTCGACCGTGATGCCCACCGACTGCGTCTGCAAGGGCTCCAGTGTCCCCCCGAGGGGAGAGATGCCAATCCAGGGCTCGCTCCAAGATGCGCTCCACTGCACCGATGTGGTCCCGCAGTTAGAGAGCAGACACTGGGTGGTCGAGGATGTGGGCCCGATGTAGAGCGAATCGGGGGTGACGGCGAGACAGGGCGCCCCGGGCACCATCACGAGCGCGGTGATGACCCGCGAGGTCCCGAGGGAACTCAGGGCCACGGTCGCGACGTGGATGCCCTGGGGGAGGCCGCTCGTGTCCGCCCTCACCCGCAGCACGCCGATCTCACCCTCGGGCACCACGCCCGAACCCGGGAGGAGCGAAACCCACGGCGCGTCGCTCCTGGCCTCCCACTGGAGGTCTCCGCATCCGACGTTCTGGATGAGGAGCGAATCCTCGAAGCTTGGACTCTCGAGCACGATCGAGTCGGGGATCCCCTCCCCCATCGCGGGTGCCACGGTCATGGTGGCGACGACTAGTTCCGTGAACCCGCTGGCCACGAAAGAGACCGGGGCGACGTGGGTGCCGGGGGCCAGCCCGGACCTCGTCACCTCGATCGACACGGTCATCGGGGTGGCATCCAGCGTGCCGGAAGGCGGAGACACAGAGAGCCACGGTGCCCCTGCGGTGGCCGACCACGCGAGGGGAACAGCGGCGAGGGCGAAGAGGGTGACCGTGTGGGCATCGGTTCCGCACGGGAAGGAGAGCGAATCCGGCTCGACGCTGAAGAGGCGACGCGCGGTCCAGAAGTCCCACACCTCACCCTCGACCGAGGCCTCACCGTCGGTGACCACGACGCGCCAGTAGTAGTGGGTCTGCGCGGAGACCGTGACGAGAGCCGAATCGGCGGTCACCGTCTGGGAGGTGGCGGGGGCGCGCCCTTCGCGCACGGCGAGGCTGTCCTCTCCCCACCACACCGTCGCCCGGATCACGTCACGGTCGGCGTCTTCACAGCTCCAGCGAAGGGTCGGGAGAAGGCTCCAGACCGTGTCCCCCGGAGAGGGCAAAGGACTGGAGGGAGTCGAGGGAGGCGTGTTCAACACCCGCAGGAGGCAGGCCGTGTCGGCCTGGGCGCCGGACGAGGCGCGCACGGTCACGCCGATGCGCCACACTCCCTTGGGAGGGGCGACGAACGTGTCGCGGCTCGCGTGGCTCCACCCCCTCAGTTCCGCGCCGTTCAAGGTGAACCTGAAGCTGAGGCTGTCGTCAGGCCCGTAGGGATCAAAGCTCGCCGACGCGTCCGCGATGACTCGCTGCCCCACGCGCACAGAATCTGGATCGAGCACGAGACGTGCGGCCGGGCCAGCCGCGATGCGTCGCATCACCAACATGGCCTCGGTCACCTTGCCCGCCTCCACCGTGACGGTATCCTCACCGCGGTAGAGGTCGAAGCGAGGCTCGGCGGACCAGGCCAGAGCGGTCACGATGCGCCCCTTGCCGGCGGGCACGTCGTCGACCCTCCCCTCGGCCACGCCGTCGACCACCGGCACCACGACGGACCGGGGGGACATGCCTGGGCCATGGACCCGGACCGACATCGAATCCACCGGGAGCTTCATCGGGGCAGCCTCCCCCTGAGCCGACCCAGACGGGAAGACCGCCCGGACGACCACGGCCCCCGCATGGGGGGAGACGACGTCCCGCGCGCACGTCACCAAGGCAGCCAGCGCGCCGAGCACGAGCAGAAGGGAGCGTGCCCTCATCATGGGAACTCCACGCGGAAGCTCACGGTGCCCTTCCCCGGCTCCTCACGGCTGGAAAGCACCGCGGCGAGCACTCCCCCGGCCACCCCGGCCGCCCCGATCCATAGCCAGGGGATCCTGCGCCCCTGTCGCTCCTGGACGAGTGGAGGGGGAGCGGGCGGCGGCTCACTCGTCTCCACCGTGGTGACGGTGAGGGGGCCCTCCTCCTGCGCCTCCTTCATCGGGACCTCGTCCACCCAGCGCGAGAACACCCACCCGACGACCCCGTGCTCGTCGGAGACCTTGAACCAGGAGCCTTGCGACTCGAGGATCGTGACCCACTGGCCGGCCGAGAGCCTGCCCACCTTCTCGGTGTCCACCCCCGGACCGGCCCTCAGGTTCACGCCATCGCCGGTGATCACCCCCATGCGTGCACTGCCGGATGCGCGCACGTCAGGCGTCAGGAACGTCATCAGGCAAAGCACCAAGGCGCAGACTCGAGTGAGCGGAGATCGTTCGATTGGTCTCACGGAGTCACCTCCCACGACTCGGGCCGAAAAAGAGCGAGCTCCAAAGTGCCGACCTCCCGCGCACAGGAACTCCCTGTGGAATTGAGCATGGTTCGTGCCATCCTGCCCACCGCCGCGGTCGTCCACGCGTCCTCACCCCGAAGCCTCAGAGCGTCAAGACCCGCAACGCGGTTCCCGTCGGACCTTGAGGGCCCCGGTCACCGGCGAGGCATTGCGAAACGCACCACGCGGGCCGCGACAAGCGAGGAGGGGAGTATTCTCCTCCGACGAAGAACCTTCTGATCTCAGCACGTGTAAGTATAATGCTAAGCGTTCGGTTCGTGAAGACCCCCTACTCCTGGAGGGGACCATGCGGTCGAGGGAGACGGTGTCGATTCCCGTCGAAGGGATGCGATGCGCCGGGTGCGCGGCGACCATCGAACGCGCCCTGTCGGCCTACCCCACGGCTGCGGCAACGGTCGACCTCGCCAACGCCACCGTCCTCGTGCGATTCGACCCCGCGGAGGTGGGGCTGGACCGTCTGGTGTCCAGCGTGGAATCCAAGGGCTACCGCGTTCCGCGCCGGACCATGGAGCTGGCCGTCAGTGGCATGCACTGCGCGGGGTGCGCCCGCACCATCGAACAGGCGGTGGGGCGCGTCCCAGGTGTCCTGCACGCCCGCGTGGATCTCGCCACCAAGGGCCTCCTGGTGGACGCCCTAGCGAACGTGAGCGCCGAGTCGATCACGGAGGCCATTGCCCGCGCCGGATACGAGGCAATCGCGCGATCGACCCCGCTCACGCACGAACCCAAGGCCTCGAGGCGTTCCCTCCTCCTGCTCGTCCTCGGCATCGGGTGCTCGCTCCCGCTCCTGGTGCTGGCCATGGGCGCGGACCTCGGCCTGCTCGCGCGCCGTCCTTGGCACGGGTGGGTGCTTTTCTCCTTGGCCCTCCCGGTGCAGACGGTCGTCGCGTGGGACTTCTATCGGGGCGCATTCCGGGCCCTTCGGGGCCGGAGCGCCACCATGGACGTGCTCATCGCCGTCGGCAGCTCCGCGGCCTTCCTTCTCAGCGTGGTACGGCTCGCCTCCGGCGGCGGTCACCACCACTACTTCGAGACCTCCGCCCTCATCGTGACCTTCGTACGCCTCGGCAAGTTCCTCGAGGAACGGGCGACTCGCGCGACCGGCGACTCGATCCGCGAGTTGGCCTCCCTACGGCCTCAGGTCGCCTCCGTGGTGCGCGACGGCAGGCTCGTGGAGGTTCCCGTCGAGGAGGTCAGGGTCGGCGATCTCGTCGAGGTGAAGGCAGGCCAGTCCGTGCCGGTGGACGGCGTCGTCGTGGAAGGAGAGTCGGCGGTGGACGAGAGCCCTCTCACCGGAGAGAGTCTGCCGGTGGAGAAGGAGCCCGGGAGTCTTGTCTCCGCGGGCACGCGCGTGCTCAACGGTCTGCTCCGCCTCGAGGCCCGTCGTGTGGGGGCCGAAACCCTCCTCGCCCGCATCATCCGCATGGTACAGGAGGCGCACGCGCAGAGGCCTCGCATCCAGCACCTCGCGGACCGTGTGGCGGGCGTGTTCGTCCCGGTGGTACTCCTCGTCGCATGCCTCACCTTCGCGGGGTGGGTGAGCCTCGGGTCCCTCCCCATCGGGGAGGCGCTCGTGCGCGCGGTGGCGGTCCTCGTGGTCGCCTGCCCGTGTGCCCTCGGGCTCGCGACCCCCACGGCGGTGGCGGTTGGCATCGGCTGGGCCGCCCGACGTGGGATCCTGTTCCGCAGCGGCGCAATCCTGGAACGGACGGCCTCGGTGGATGCGGTCGTCTTCGACAAGACCGGCACCCTCACCGCCGGCAGGCCCGTCGTGACCGACGTGCGCTCCCTCGATCACCCTCTCGTGGGGTCCGACGTCCTCCGTTGGGCTGCGAGCACGGAGCGAGGGGCCGACCATCCCCTCGCCAAGGCACTCGTCGAGGCAGCCACGGCGGCAGGCGTCTCTCTCCTGCCGGCCACCGGATTCAGGGTGAAGGGCGGCAAGGGGGTGGAAGCCTCCATCGATGGTCATCGAACGTGGGTGGGACGACCTGCCGACCCTGTGCCCGACCACATCGGGCGCGAGATCATCGGGCTTCGCAGGGAGGGCAAGACCGTGATCATCCTTGAGGTCGATGGCGTCCCGGCAGGCCTGATCGCCCTTGCCGACCAGCCGAAGCCAGAGGCCACCGAGGTTGTGCGCGCCTTGGAGAAGCTCGGCGTGGGTGTCTCGATCCTCTCCGGAGACGACGACGCCACCGTCTCCGCGCTCGCCCGGCTCCTTGGCATCGGGCGATTCCACGCCCGTCTGCTCCCCGAGGAAAAGGGTGTCCTCATCGCGGCCCTGAGGGGGCAGGGACACGTGGTTGCCATGGTGGGGGACGGGATCAACGACGCGCCCGCACTCGCGGCCTCGGATGTGGGCATGGCGGTTGGTTCGGGCACCGACACCGCACTTGAGACCTCCGACGTCGTGCTCTTGGGCGACCTCCGCGCGGTCCCTACCGCCTTGGTGGCCGCCCGTGGCACCCTCCGCACCATCCGTGAGAACCTCGTGTGGGCCTTCCTCTACAACGTCCTCCTCATCCCGGTAGCCGCGATGGGCGGCCTCCACCCAGTGATGGCGGCGGCGGCCATGGCCACGAGCTCCCTCTTCGTGGTCACGAACTCGCTCAGGCTCCGGGGACTTGAGGCTCGGGTGGGATGAGTGCTCGAATCAGAATCGGTACCTCAGCTTCATCTGGACGTGGTAGTTCGTGCGAGAGTACTCGTCCTGGGAACGTTCGCCCACGAGTTTGAGGTCCACGTTCGATCGGAGGCCGAGCCTCGACGCGAGGCTCCTCAGCACGTACTCGACGCGGACCTCGTCCAACCCCATGGTCCGCAGGCCTTTCGCCACCGAGACGAAGAGTTCTGGGGTCAGGTACTTGCCGAGGCGGACGTAGAGGTCGGGGTCCTCCGAGGCGAGCAGGTTCGGTGACACCTCGAGTTCATCGAGACCGGTCTCGGCCCTGAGCACTCGCACGAGCTCCCCCGCGACGAACTCCTCGACCGCCCCCGCCGCCTCCTTGGCGAAGGCATCCCCTTGCCACAGGGAGGTCACGTCCTCGGGGCTGAGGTTGAACAGGAGCATGGTCTTGATCTGTTCCTCCGTGTAGGCCTCGTCGCCTGCGCTCACCCGAAGCACCGGATTGTCGACCCTCCCAGTGACGGTGAGCGTGAGGGTGATGTCGCCCCCGTCGCGCTGCTCCGAACGGATGACCGTGGTCGCCGTCACGTCCAGTTCGGGCACGATGAGGGGACCTCCCATGAACGAGACCCGACCGCCCTGGAGCACGAACTTGCGGCCAAGGTACAGGTAGGTGCCCCGGAGGACCTCGAGGTCTCCTTGGAGCCCGATGACCCCGTGCTCCTTCGTGAGGGCCACCTCCCCGGCCACTTCCGCGTTGAGGAAACGGTCGCGCACCCACACACTCCGCTGCGCCGTGAGGGTGAGGAACCACTGGTCGTCCAGGCTCGCCGGGGTTGGCGGGAGAGGCTCCACGGGCAGGGAGGGAAGATCGAGGAGCGCTTCGGAGATCTGAGCCCTTCCCTCGAGGGCGATCCCCTTGCCACGCTTGGCGAGCCTGAGGTCGGCGTCGTAGATGCCCCAGATCCCGCGAACCGCACGGAACTCGAGACGGCGGCCCGTCACCGAGAACGAAGCCGCATCGAGGACGAGCGACGGCAGCTCGACCCTCCCCTGGAGGGTGGCCCTCCCCCTCCCCGAGGTCCCGGTCGCCTCCTCGACGATGACGCTGTGGCCGACGAGGCGACCCCTGCCCTTCACCGAACGGAACGTGGTCCTGATCGGCTTCACGGCGATCTCTGCTCCACCATCGACCTCAATCGACCCTTCGAGGGAAGGGTGCTGGAGCGTGCCTGCGGCGGTGACCTTCGCCGAGATCGTTCCTGCGCGGGCGTCGAATATCGGGCGCAAGCCTGCGGCGAGGAGCTCGTCCGCGATCACGAGGACCCGGTGCAACGGCCCCCGATCGGTTTCGGCTTCCGCGGAGAGCACCCCGCCCGAATCCAGCGATCCTCGCAGCGTGATGCGGAGGTCTCCCTGCGTCACGCTGAGGGAGTGAACCTCTGTCCTCGATGAGTCCTTGGAGAACACGCACTCGATGTCTGCGGGGAAGTCCGCCATCGAGGGCATCCGCCTCAAGGCCTTGATGCTCGCCCACCCGTTGAGCGTGTCGCCCCCCTGGAAGACCCCGTAGCACCTGCCCGAGAACCGGCCAGGCAGTCCCACGAGGCCTGCGACGAGTTCCGCCGGGAGGTGCTGGACGAGGACCACTCCCCTGGGAACCCCCCGTGCGACCAGGAGGTCCCGCGCGTGGACGAACCCCCCCCCGGTGGTGGCCAAGCGCAGCTGTGGGATCACGATGCGTCCTTGTTCGAACGCGATGCGGGTGGTCCCCAGCGTGGCCGCTCCCCACGTCGGCGAGAGGATGATGACGCTCGTGAGCTCCCCGCCCCCTCGACCCCACCGGCCGGACCATGAGGTGACGACTCCGTCCGGCCTCATGAGGAGGCCGCGCTCAACCCGGATCGTGTGGTTCGTGGCCTCCAACTCGATCCTCGCCGCTCGCACTCGCGGCTTCCCTGCCACCTGCACCTCGGTTGCCCCAAGGGTTCCCCTCGCAAGCCAGGCACGCCCCTCGAGGATCGTCTCGCCCAGGAACGACCCATCCTGAACCCGAACGCCCCTGGCCTGGACCTGCTCTGCCTCCACCCTCCCCCGCCATGCGAGTCGGGATGGGGCTCCCGAGACCTTCCCTCGGACCCGCGCCCCGCCCCTCACACCCCAGGCCGCCTGGAACCCCTCGCTCGGCGTCACCGCGACGTCGTGCTCGAGCTCGACGCGAGTCGAGGAGATCACCCCGCGTGCCTCTCCCTGCAGGTGGCCAGATGCAACGCGCACGTGATCGACGAAGAAGCCCTCTCCTCTCCACCTCACCTTCCCCTCGATCCCCTCCAGCCTCCAGTCATGCCAGGTCAATCCCCCGTCGCGGAAGGTGGCGGTGAGGTCTGGGGCGTTAGGGGAGAAACGTCCGCGAACGGTCATGCTCCCGGAAACCGTTGCCATCACTCCCCTGAGTGGCACGGAAACGGAATCCCCCCTGAGACTCGCGGTGACGGCCCACCCGTCCGCTTCCCGCGCGAGGCCGAGCGACCCACCCAGTCCTCCCCGGGTGTCCCCAACGTGGAAGTCGCTCAGGGTGAGGGATGTCGGCCCGGCGTGCAGTGTCCCCTCCAGCACGTCCGCGTGCCACCGACCCCACCGGGGGCTCCGGACCGAGACATGCGCCCTCCCCTCCGGTCCCTGCCCCCTCGCTTCGAAGGAGGCGATCCCTCCTACGCTGTCGGGAGGCACATCGAAGAAGGCTGCCCACGCGGAGAGCCTGACCCCCTCGGCCACGATCCCCCAGGTCCACCCTGCGTCTGTCTGGGAGGCAGTACCGGTGAGGGTCCCGGCGTCGGAGCGCACGAGAAGCCGCGCGTCCCATGGGCCGGTCCCCAGCCGCCACATGCTCCCCTCTGCCTCGACGTCGAACCCCTGGCCCACCGACGCGCGGGCTGACCTCATCCTCAGCGATGACTCCGCGTCCCCAAGGCGGACGAGCCCTTCGAGGTCGACGCCCCGGAGGTTGAACGTCCTTCGCGGGGTCACGAGCCGCACGTCCCCGTCGTGGCACAGCACTTCCACGAGTTCGACCTTCGGCACCTTCCCAGCCTTGGGCTCCCCCTCGCGCGTACGATCGCCCCCTCGAAGCACGAGCAGCCACCCCTCGATCCTCACCGTGCGGAACCTGAGGCTGCCCGCGACGAGCTCTCGCCAGTCGGGGCGAACCACGAGCCGCCGTGCGTGGAACGAAGAACCCTGGTTCGGCCATCCCCGCAGGGTCAGGTTCCGTATCTCCACCCTCCCCGAGCGGGTGACCGCGATGGTATCGTAGCTCAGCTCACCGCCGACGAGGTCGGAGAGCCAACCTAGCGCCACCGCGCGGATCCCTTCCCCGTGTGTCCCGATCACGACCGCGAAGGCCGCGAGGACAAACAGCACACATCCCAGCAAGGCCGCGCGGACGATCCTCGCGGTCCAACGAAGCGCCGACGCAGGCACGGCCCTTCCCTGCCGCTAGAAGGCGTGGCCGAGCGTGAGGTAGAGCCGACCGATCCGACGGTGGCGCACGGGCACCCCCCAGTCGAGGCGCACCGGGCCGATGATCGTCGCGTACCGGATCCCGCATCCGACGGTCGGCTCCAGGTCAACGACGCGAGCGTCGCCCACCCGCTCCCACACCTGACCGCAGTCCACGAAGCCAGCCACCCCAAGGGGCCCCCACACGGACCGTCTCAGTTCTCCAGACAGCAGCACCATGGCCTCGCCGCCCACGGGACTGCCGCTTGGATCCAGAGGCCCAAGCCCCTCCTCGGGGAATCCTCGCACGGTATTCGCCCCACCGGCGCGGAAACGCTCTTCTTCCGGGGCGGTGGGGGATCCCCTCAACGGACGGATGAGTCCCCCGCTCACGCGCATGGCGAGGACCCCATGTCCGAATGCCCGGTAGATGCTCAGGTCACCCAGCGCCTTGCGGAAGGACCAATCGCCCCCCAAAGCCCCGCCCGCGTGCGTGAGCTGCAGCCGCAGCAGCTCCCCGTCCGTGGGGTCAGCGAACGAGGAGCGCCGATCGATCGTCACGACGAGCCCCACGCTGTTGGCGATGGGCCGCCTGCTCTCTTCCATGACGTAGTCGGAGGGGTCCCCTCCCTCGATCCTCACCCTCCGCCACCGGTAGCGGTACCGGCCCGACACCGACGCTCTCTCGCGCCAGGTCCGCCCGATTTCGGCGCTCGCGCCGAACCCTTCCGACCGCGCGTTCGGCTCCTCGCGCCATCGATAGTCGATCCCGAAGCCGGCATCCGCGGGCAGCCGGGCGACCCACGGCCATTGGAACGTGAGACCCGCACTCGCCTGCCTTCGGCGTGTCACCCACCCCTGCTCGAGACCAACACTCAACCGCACGCGCGCCGCCACACCCCAGAGGTTCTGATGACCCGCGGCCCACGACAGGGCACCACGATCCGGTGAGGCGTACCCGCATCCGGCCTCCACGAATCTCCTCCGGGCCTCTCGCACGTGGACGAACACCCGTAACGTGTCCTCGCCAGTCTCCATGCCGGGCACGACGACGCGGACGCTCGAGAACAACCCCGTCGCCAGGAGCGCCCGCTGCGTCTCGTACACGTCCTTCGGACGGAAGACGTCTCCCTCCCTGAGCCGCACGGAACGCATGGCCACCCAAGGCCTGAGGGTCTTCACCCCCACGAGGGACACGTCGCCCACACGGGTGAAAGGCCCGTCGCGGATCGCGACATCCAGGTGCGCCACGTCACCCCTCACCTCGATGCGCGAGGTAGCGGTGGCGTGGGGATACCCTTCCTCCGCGAGGGCGGCGCGTATCCTCCCCTTGCCGAGCTCGAGGGCGATCCTATCCATGCGCATGCCTGGTGAGAGCCCCAGCAGGTACACGAGGCGCGACGCCGGGACCACCCACGAGCCGTGCATGGCCACACTCCCCACGATGAGGGGAGGACCGGCATCGATCACGTAGAGGAGCCGCACACCTTCCCGCTCCACGACTGCGTCGACTTCCTCGAACCGGGCGCGATGGAACCCGCGCGCCCGGTAGGCGGCGAGGAGTCGCTCCTGGTCCCTCGTCCACTCGTAGTGATCAAAGATCTCGCCCGGCACGAGGGCCACGAGCGCCTCGGTGGACATGTCGACGCCTGGAAGGACGCCTCCGTCCCGTATCTCGAGGCGATGGACCACGTATTCGGAGGGGAACAACGGCGTCTGGCGCGGCAGGAGCGCGCAAGAGGTACACAGGAGGGAGAGGCCCAACGCGCGCCTCATCCCCGCCCCTCACTCAGGCCTTCGGTCAAGTGACGCATGAGGGCACTCAATGTGACGAACCCGATCTGCTCGCCGTTCCGCACCACCACCAGGGCATGGAGGGCCGCCTCCCTCATGAGCTCGAGGATCTGCTCGAGGGGCGCCTCGTGGTCGATCGGGGGGAGCGTCCCTGCCACGTCTCCCAGGGGCACGAAGGGGTTCGCGTCGACAAGGTCGAAGACGTGGACGCAGCCGACCCACTCCTCTCCCCGCCTCACAGGATAGTGCGTGAAACCCGTCGACCGGATGATGGGAAAAGCCAAAGACACGGGGGCATCAGCGTCAAGGGAGACGACCTTCTCACGGGGGATCATCACGTCGGTCGCGACCGATCTCCTCGTGGCGATCCCCCGCTCGAGGAGGGTCCCTATGGCCTTGGACACCCGTGCCAGGCTCACCCCCGGCCGGGCCAGGAGCAGGAGTTCTTCCCGCGTGAGCGGGAGGGTCGGAGAGTGCATGGACCCCCACAGGAGACGGGCTGGGGCCCCCACGACGAACACGAGGGGTGCGAGGGCCCGACGCATGACCTCGAGAAACCCACCGAGCATCAGGCACAGGCTCCGCGCGTGGGCGAGGAAGTAGCTCTTGGGGATGATCTCGCTCGCGACGAGGAAGATGGGGGTCATGAGCGCGGAGGCGAGGAACTCCCCACGGCCGGGTGCGAGGCGATCGAGGAGCCTTGTGGCCGCCACGGTGCCTCCGATCACGGCGAGGTTGGTCCCCACGAGCAGCGACGTGAGGTAAGGACCCGGTGTGTGTAAGGCGGCCTCGATGGTGCGCGCCGCCTGGACCCCACTGCGGGCGAGGTGACGCACCTTGAGGCGAGGGCAGGCGAGGAACGCGGTCTCGACGCCGCTGAACAACCCAGCGGCCACGACCGCCCCCACGACGAGCAGCCCCTGGCCGATCACGAGGTCCTCCGCGGCGACAAAGGGGTGAGCGCAACCGCCCCGACGCGTCGCGCATCGGCCTTGAGGACCTTGACCTGCAGCCCCTCGGGCAAGGAGAGTGACTCCCCCGGGGAGGGGATGCGCCCGAGCACGTGAGTGATCCGCCCGCCGATGGTCTCCACGAGCGGATCTCCCACACGAATGCCGAAGGCTCGTTCGAGGCCGTCGAGCGGGAAATCGCCCGGGACCAGCCAGCTTCCATCAGGATTCAAGACCATGGCGGGCGAGGAGGGATCGTGCCGATCGGGAAGAGGCCCGAGAACCTCCTCAACGACGTCATGCATCGTCACCAGTCCCGCGACCGAGCCCCACTCGTCCACGACCATGGCCATGTCTTGACCTTCGGCGCGGAACCGTGCGACGAGCCGGTCGAGCGTGAGGTTCGCGGGCACGAAGAGTGCGGGCCGAGCCACATCCTTGGCGGTGAGCGTGCGGGGGGATGTACCCAGGCCCAGCGCGTCGTTCACGTGGAGGAACCCCACCGTGGTGTCGATCGAGGTGGAGTAGACCGGCAGCCTCGCCCTCCGCAGCCGCCGGAACAGCCGGGGGAGGTCACGTGCGGGCGTGTCCGCAGGAACCGCGCGGATGAGCACCCGAGGCGTCATGACCTCCCGCACCTTCACCCTCTCGAGGTCGAGCAGCGACAGCAGCATGTCGGCCTCGAGAGGGCCCACGGTCCCGACCTCGGCCGCCTCCTCGATCGCCGTGTACAACTCCGCCCGCTCGATCACGAGTCGTCCCTCCCCGCGCCGGGAACCCGCCGACAGGGGTCCTGACACCCTCATGAGGAGGAGGCGAACGGGCTTGAGGAGCCACGACACCACCCAGAGCGGACCAGCGGCGAGGAGGGCCCACGCTTCGGGTCGGCGGAGCGCGAGCACCTTCGGGGTGATCTCGCCTACCACGAGGATCACGAGGCTCATCCCGATCCAGGCGGCCCAAGCTCCGAGGCGCTCTCCGACGGCGTCGACGAGGAACCTCGTCGCCCGACCGGTCGCCGTGAGGTTCACGAGCAGGTTACACACGAGGATCGTCACGAGGACTCCCTGCGGCCGGTCCAGCAATGCCCCCACCCGCCGTCCGGCCCAGGATCGACCCGCACGGAACCGCTCCACGGCCTGGACGGGTAGAGAGAAGAGAGCGGCCTCGGAACCGGAGAAGAACCCGGAGAGGACGAGGAGGACTCCGAGGAGGGCCAGGTCCGGAGCGAGGTGAGAAGGGTTCATGCCCGCGGCCCTCCGGTCAGTCGCCCCAGGGGGAAGGCGTCATCGTGCGCCTAAGCCGTGTCGGAGAGAGCGAAGACGTCCGTCCCGTGCACGAGAGGCCGCTCCTGACGCACCCAGCCAGGGATCCCTTCGCCTTCCTGGGGGATCTTCGCTGGGGACCGAGGCAAGAAACGGCCTCCGCGGCGCTGGTGCCACCCGAGGAAGCACCGTGGTTTCGGGGGTTCCCACACGCACCCCTCAAACACTCGTGAGGAGGAGGGTCCATGACGGTACACCTTGTCTCTGGGGAGCGGCCCTTTCGTCGCACAATCGTTCGTTCCGGATGGGCGCTCTCGGTCGTCCTCGCGGTGGCGCTGGGCGTGCAGCATCGCCTCCTCATCAAGGTGCGGGCCGAGCTCAAGGGATCGCGCCAGGAGGCCGCGCGGCTTCGGCTTATCGAGCAAGACCTGTACCGGCTGAAGCAGCGGCAAGACCTTCTCCTCACCCTCCTCCAGGTCCAGGGTTGGGCACCCTCGGAGGACTCAAGCCGGGCATCCGCACTCCAAGAAGCATCTTCCCCTTTCGTCGCTCCCCTCCTTCACGAGGCCGAGGACCTTCACGCCGATGATCCTGTCCCCCACCTGTGGCCGGTCTCAGGCTGGGTCACGCAGGAGTTCAGGCCGCCCAAGAGTCCCCGCCACGAGGGGGTGGACATCGCCGAGCGGCTCGGGACCCCGGTGGTTGCCCCCGCGCGAGGGGAGGTCGTCCGGGTCTACTGGGACGACACCATGGGGCGGGTCCTGGAGATCCAGCACGCGGAAGGTCACCTCACGCGCTACGCCCACCTCCAAACCGTCGAAGTGCAGCCCGGGGAGACCGTGGAGGCGGGCCAGGTGGTCGCTCGCCTCGGTACGTCAGGCAAGAGCACCGCACCTCACCTTCACTACGAGGTCGAGCTCCGCGGCGAACTGCTCGATCCAGGCAAGTTCCTGCCTCACTTCGAACGCTACACGGCGTCCGGGGTGGACACCGCGCCCTGAGACCGGTAGAGCCTGCCGGCAAGCCAGGCCGCGAACACACCCACCGCCCAACCGGCGGCAACGTCGACCGTGTAGTGGTACCACCCGTACACGGTCGCGACGCTCAAGAGCGGCACCAGGACGAGAAGGATCCGGAAGACCACCGCGTGGTGACGCCACGCCTGCACCAGACCGGCGACCGCCACCGCGCAGTGAGAGCTGGGGAATGCGCCCCCGACGAGCCCCCCCACCGCCATCATCCGATGTTCCAGCCACGTGACGAGGTATCCCTCCAGCGGCACGCGCCTGAAATGCCCGTAGAACTGCCGGGGGCCCTGGGTGGGCAAGAGGAGAAAGAGCACGAGGCATATGATGAAGGAGATGAAGATTGCCGCTGCTGTCTCGTGAAATGCGCGTCGATCCTGCCGGAGGTAGAGAGGAAGGCATACGAGATAGGGGATCACGTAGAAAGAGAAGTAGCCAATGATGAGGAGTTCAGTGAGGGGCCTGTTGTAGAACCTCTCGAAAAAACTCGACGGAAACCCACGGAACAATCGGACGTCGATGGAGAGGAAAAACTCGTCGAACCACCGTGGCACGAGGAGGTGCATGAGGTTGCGCAGCTCCTCGAACACGAAGGCGATACCCCATGCGGGATACCAGTCGTAGGTGATCCGCAGGGGACGCATGAGCCTGTCCCTGTGGCGACTCGCGGCGAGGATGAGCGCGGAGGCTGACACGTTGAGGGCGACGAGCTCTCGCCACTCGGGGGGACGACGCGGACTCACGAGGATCACGCCGGTCAGCCACATGAGGTAGCCGACCGTGATCCAGTCCATGGGCCTGGGCCTTAGCCCTTGCGCGAGGCCTGTCTTCGCCTGCCGACGTTCGACCGCGGATAGCGTCTGGGCGTGCGTCTGGCTCACGAGTTTCTCTCCAAAGAACGCGTGGGTCGAGACGGCCGGCGACCCCCGGCCGCCTCGACCCGTGTGCGGTGCGGGGCTAGAACGTGATCTCCGTCGTGAGGAAGACGTTGAACAGCGGTGACTGCGCGACGTACATGTAGTTCTTGCCGTTCAAGCCGTCGTTCCGGCCGTAGTCCGCTTTCCACTCGGCCCGCGTGAAGTTCTGGCGATTGGTGAGGTTGTTGAGGTCGAGCCTGAACTTCACGTCGCTGCCAAAGAGTCGCACCCCGTAGCTCACTTCGGCATTGAGCTCGAAGAAGTACGGAAGCTTCGCGACCTTCCAGGTACCGTCGGCGAGCTGGTAGTGGTTCGTGTAGCTCCCGTAGTACTCATCCCACCAGCGGGTGCTGAGACCCACACGGAGCGAGCCGAGGGTGTACCCCACCGCCCCACTGGCCATCCGCTCGGGCGCGAAGGGTACCACCCGATCCACCACGCTGTCCGCCGGGACACCAAAGAGCTGCTTCACATCGACCTTCTGCCAGCGGTTCTTCGACCAGGTGAGCGACCCAGACAGATCGATCGGACCGTAGGATCCATTGACTGCGAGCTCGATACCCTGGTGGCGAGCCTTCCCGGCATTGGTGGTGAGCTTGTTGTCGCTCTGGTCGATTACGCTCTCGATCTTGTCGGTGAAGTCAGTATTGTAGAGGTTCACAGTGGCGCCGAGGTACGAAGAACGGTACCCCGCGCCAAACTCGACCGTCGTCGCCTTCTCGGGCTTCAGGTCCACGTTCGTCGGTCCGGAGGCGCGGTTGTACCAATCGGTCGCCTTCGGCTCCTTATGAGCGATCGAGTAGTTCGCGAGGACGTTGACGTTCTCGCTGAGGTTGTAGTTCACACCGAGCTTGGGGCTGAAGAACGTGTAGGTGCGCTCGTAGTCCTTGTCGGTGAACCTCGGCGAACCATCGCTGTTCCGAAGATCACGTGTGGTGCGGTAGGTGTAGTCTGTAAACCTTCCTGCCTGGAAGTCGAAGATCTGGATTGGATTCTCCTCGATGACCGACTTATACCTGCTGTACTGCGCGTCGGCCACAAGATTCACCTTGCTCATGGGCGCAAACTGTACACGACCAAACCCCGACATGTTCGTCACGGTGGTCGTGTAGTCGTAGCGGCGCTCGACTTCCGGATACTCGACGAGCCCACCGGTCTCGTTCGCGCACCGGAAGTGCTTCGACTCGGCGAAGTGATCGGCGACCCACCGACGAAGCTCGCCGCCGAGGAACACCGTGGCGATGCGGTCCAGCTCCCGGCGGAGCACGGTGTTGAGTCCAAACTGGTCGTGGTGGTTCTGGCTGTCGTTGAGCCAGCTGTGCTCGTACGAGCTCGCAACCAGGGGCGTGGCCTTCGTCACCTTATTCGTGACCCCGTCATCCCCGGTGAACATCGAGTCACTCGGGTTGAACCCAGTGAGCTGGACCCTCCCAGCTGTGATGTTCCAAATGTACAGGGCGTTGCGACCGAAGGCCTTGTTGTCACGCACCTCGGAGATATCCTGGAAACCAACCTCACCAGTTTCCACGTTGAATCGATCGTTCCTCAGGTACTTCCCTCCGCCTCGCCCAAATGTGAGGAAGTAGTTCGTTGACAAGTCCACCATATCAGACAGAATCCAGTCGTGGCGGAGGGAGAACTGAGGCTTGAAGTAGTAGTTCTCCTGATACGGATGATTGTATCTGTTGTACTCCCAGCCGAGCCTGTCCAGGAGCTCCATGTCCTGGTTCGCGCCTGCCTGGCGGTGATCCTGAGGAGCGCCGATGAAACTGAACGTGAGGACGTGCTTGTTGAGAATGGCCTTCGCATCGACGCCGAAGGACCACCCATCGTACGTGGTCCCGGTGAGGTAGGAATCCCCGGCCTTGCGCTCGGCGGCGAGGCTGTAGATGAGCCGACCCTTGAAGGTGAGGCCCGAGTTGTACCTGATCGACGCCATGTAGTTCACCGGGGTGTAGTCCTCGAACGCCCCCTCGCCGTTCGCGACCTTGCCGGCATCTGGCTCGCCCTCGCGCCCATTGGTCGTGTAGACTCCGACCGAGTTCCTGAGGCTGAAGGACCGTCGAGAGGGCACGCCCATCGTTTCGACGTTCACCGACCCTCCGAAGGCGCCGGAGCCGTAGAGCGACGAGCCGACCCCGCGCTGCACCTGGATAGAGGTCGCGTTGCTCGAGAGACCGGTCCAGTTCGACCAGTACACGACCTGGCTCTCGGGATCGTTGACGGGGATCCCGTTGATGAGCACCTGGACCCGTTCGGAATCGAAGCCCCGGATGTACAGGTCGGATTCACCGAGGCCGGTGCTCGCGGTGAACACCCCTGGGACGGCCGCCATGAGAGCGGGCACGTCCTGGGTCGTGTACACCTTGTCCATCTGCTCCTTGGTGACGTTGGTGAAGGCGATCGGTGTGAGGCGTTCGACCGCACGTGTGGCGGTCACGATGACCGACCCTCCTTCAAGCACCGTGGAGTTAAGGGAGAGCTCGACGAAGACCCTGCCCCCCGGGATCACGATGACCTCTTGGGAGGCAGTCTCATAGCCGATGTAGTAGGCCTCCACCTCGTAGGTTCCGGCCGGCACGTTGGCGATCGTGAACCTCCCGGTCACGTCTGCCGCCGTTCCGTACGCACTCCCCTTGAGGATGATGTTCGCCCCTTCCAGGGCCATGCCGGACTTCGCATCGGTGACCCTGCCCTCGATGGCCCCTCGTCCCTGGGCATACCCGACGCCGTGCACGATCAGCAGTAGGGGGAGGAGAGCCAGCGCGATTTTGCGAGACACGGGAGAACCTCCTTGCTCTGAGTGCTCGTCACGGGACACGCACCTCGAGAAGTTGCCGCCGTCGCACCGTTCGTGCCGAGCGCGCGGGAGCTCGGGGCAGCGACTGCAGCATCAGCACGACCTCGTTCTTCTCACCTCCTTGAGCTGGCGACGAATCCGGAACCGGCACCCGCTTCACCGGGCATGACAACTTGCCCGAGGAACTTACGCACGGATCTCGACAGGAACAACCCCCTCAGCCAGCCGCACCGAGCGCTCACGAGACCCGCGAATCGAGGCCAGCGGCCGTGCGGTGTGAGAGCGTGGAGGCCACCACCCCCGCGGCTGCGGCGAAGAGGAACGACACGAAGCGAACGGAGACCACGGCATCGAGCCCAGGCGTCCACTTCCACACCGCGGTGGAGATCGCGCCGGTGAGCATCGCCGCGAGGACGCCGACCCCATTCATCCTGCGCCAGTAAAGCGTGAGGAGGATGGCCGGCCCGAAGGAGGAGCCGAGGCCGCTCCACGCGAGCGACACCACGTCGTAGATGAGTTCACCGCTCGTCACCGCGAGCACGTACGCGACGACGCCGATGGCTACGGTGACCACCCTGCTCAAGGTCACGAGCGACTCCTGCGACACCCCGCGACGGAGCGCGCGAGAGTAGAAGTCCTCCACGATCGTGGACGTGGTCACGAGGAGTTGGCTGTCGGCGGTCGACATCATCGCGGCCACCGCCCCGGAGATGAGGACGCCGGCGAACCACGCCGGGAACAGGAACCCCGCGAGGACCGGCAGGATCCGCTCAGGATCATCGTGAAGGCCGGCCGCCACCTCCCCGCTGAACCGACCGTGGTGCAAGAGCGCGATCCCGACGAGCCCCACGAGGCAGGCCCCGACGTAGGCGATGACGGTCCAGGTGATCGCCACCGTGCGGCTCGTGCGGATCGCCTCGGGTCTGTTGATGGCCATGAACTTCGTGACGAGGTGTGGTTGTCCGCAGTACCCGAACCCCCAGGACAAGCCTCCAATGACCGCCGCGGCCGCGGCCCAGCCGGTCTTGCCACCCACGAGGGAGGCGAGGCGGCCCCCCGCCTGGAGGGCGCCCCAGGCACCCATGCCGTGGGAACTCAGGTAGATGAGGCCGAGGATCGGCATCACGAACAGCGTCACGAGCATCACGAGTCCCTGAACGACGTCCGTGTAGCACACGGCGCAGAAGCCGCCCATCATGGTATAGAGCACCACGACGGTGGCGGCGAGAGGCATGCCCACCGACCGATCCAATCCAAAGGTCACGTTGAGGGTCTTGCCCGCGCCGAGGAACTGCGCGGCGACGTAGAAGGAGAAGAAGAACGCGATGATCACCATGGCTACCACGCGGACGGCTGGCCCCTGCCTTCCGCTCACCGTGAAGAGTAACTCCGGGAGGGTGATCGCGCCGTGCCGTTCGGAGAGGACGCGCAACCTCCGCGCCACGAGCACCCACGACGCGATGATGCCCGCCACGCAGCCAACGACCGTCCACATCTCGAGCATGCCCACGGAGAACAGTGCGCCCGACAGCCCGAGCACGAGCCAGGCGGACTCGGCCGCGGTCCTCTCCGAGAACGCGATGACCCATGGCCCAAGCCGCCTACTCCCGATGATGAAATCTTCCTTCGTCTTGTTGAGGCGCCAGGTCCATATCCCGATAGCGCCGATCACGACAAGGTAGCCGATGAGACCGATCAGCGGTGAGTCCATCCTGAGTCTCCTTGCACCAAAGTGTTCCTCCCAGGGTCCTGCTGCGCCCCCGGAGGAGGGGGGCCTTTCCTCCCGAGTATACATGGTGCTGACGAGGCCTCAACGGTAAAGGCGAGGCCGACTGACCGGACCCGTGCCCTTCCCACCGAAGCGGGTTGGCAACGGGGAGGACGCAGCTTCGAGCTTGACAGGACCTTGGGCCTCGCGCACATTATTGGATGGATCGGGAGCCTCCTGCACGCACCGCGTGCGTTACCCCCGAGAAGCGAGGTGGCATCCATGAGGGAGTTCTCGGTGCCCTGCGCGGTGTTGGCCGTGTGCCTCGCGGGTAGTCCCACGCTCGCCCAAGAGGCTGGGGTCGACTCTCTCGATGCACTCCTCTTCGACGCGGTCCGCACTGGAGCGCTCGACGAGGTGCGTGTCCTGCTTGACCTGGGAGCGAACGTCAACGCCACAGAGCCGACCGGGCACACCCCCCTCCATTGGGCGGCCTACAACGGCCTCGTGCCCATCGCACGTCTCCTCATCGAGCGAGGCGCAGACGTGGATGCACCCATCACCCTCGGGTGGACTCCCCTCTTCCTCGCGGCCATGCAGGGTCACGCCGACATCGTGCAACTTATGCTCGAGGTGGGAGCGAGCGTGGATGGCACCTGCTCGCGCGGTCGAACCGCGCTCCACTACGCGGCAGAGCACGGCCGCTCGGCAGTGATCCGCCTCCTCGTCGACGGGGGCGCCCCGATCGAGGGCAGAGACCCGGGAGGGCAGGCGGCGCTCCACCTCGCCGCCATGGGTGGGCACCGCGAGGCCCTCAAGGTACTCCTCACGAGGGGAGCCGAGATCGACGCACGGACCCGCTTGGGTGCCACGGCCCTCCACCTCGCGTCCGCCCATGGCCACCTCGACGCGGTGAAGTACCTCGTCGAACGAGGAGCCGACATCCTGGCCAAAGATGACCGAGGCCGCACCGCCCTCGATCTCGCACTCGAGGGGGAGCATGCGAAGGTCGTGGCCTACCTCACGTCTAGGCTGAAGAGACTGCAGAGTCGCTGAGCTGCCACCTGACCTGGCTCGCCCCCACAGCCGCCCGTGCCTCCGACCCCGGGAAGGCCCCGGACCCGGTGCGTGCGCGAACGAGGGGCTTGCTCCTTGGATCGACCGAGGGACCTGCTGCCCATGGAGGCTCTCCACTTGACAGTGTAGCTTCGGCCCTCGTACATGCCAAGGACCATGGTTCGCTGGGCACGTGCTCCCCACCGGAGGAGGGAACCGATGAACCGCCTCGCCCTCGTCCTTCTTGCCTGCTGCGCCCTCGTCGCGGCAGCGTCCTCCGCAGAGATCCATCTGCGGACCCACCAGTTCGACCCGTTGGTCTCCGAACCGCAGATCGACCCATCACTGCGCGCAGAAGAACCCTCCGCGGGCCAGCTCGGCTACTACCTCGTGCAGCTGGAGGGCCCGGTCACGGATGAGCACAAGGCGGCCCTCACGACCCGCGGGGTCGAGATCATCGGCTACATCCCTGAGTTCGCGTTCCTCGTGGTGATGACGCCCGAGGCCTCACGCGACCTTCGTGCGGCCTCCGGCATCCGCTGGGTGGGGATGTACCATCCTGCCTACAAGCTCGATCCCACCCTCGGTACCCAGACGTATCACCACCCGGATCGGGTGAATGACCCCTGGCTGTGGCTAGTCGTGCACGTGTACGACCATGCAAACGAGGATGCGGTGGCCGCCCGGTTGGAGGAGCTCGGAGGCGAGGTCCAGGACGTCGTCCACCAGGGGAACAAGAGGATCCTCGTGCGCATGCCCCCCGAGCTCCTTCGAGACGTCGCACGGATCCCCGAGGTCCTGTTCGTCCTCGAGCAGGGCGAGTACTACGTCCACAACAACACCACTCGTTGGGTCGTTCAATCGAACGTGAGTGGGAACACGAGCATCTGGAGCCATGGCCTCCACGGCGAGAATCAACTCATCGCCGAGATGGACTCTGGTGTCGATTGGCAGAGCTGCTTCTTCCGTGATCCGGAGGGCGACCCCATCGGCTCCAACCACCGCAAGATCCAGAACTACTCGACCTACGGGAGCGGCGTCGCCTACGATGGCTGCACGAATGGGCATGGGAGCCACGTCGCGGGCACCCTCTTGGGGAACGACTTCACCGGGGCGAACAGCGCCTACAACGGCATGGCCTACGAGGCGCGGTTGGTCGTTCAGGACATTGGGCGCGATAACACCGTGGATTGCAACCAGGGCTACATCTATCCTCCCTCGAGTCTCACGACTGCCTTCACTAATGCGTACAGTCTTGGCGCCCGCATTCATACTAACTCATGGGGTGGTCCCACCAATCAGTACGACTCGTATTGCCAAGACATAGATTCATTCATGTGGTCAAATCGTGACTTCCTCGTGCTGTTCGCCATGGGGAACGCGGGGCCCAGCGCGAGCACCATCGGCTACCCTGCGACGGCGAAGAACTGTGTGAGCGTGGGGGGTTGCCAGCAGGCGAACACGCAGCACAACATGTACTACTACAGCAGCCGGGGTCCCTGCTACGACAATAGGCGCAAGCCCGACGTGGTCGCGCCTGCCTGCGGGGACGATGGGACGGCCCCGCACATTTTCTCATGTGACAACGACCCTTCCTCAAGCCCGACCTGCGCGGTGACCGGCCAGATCTGGGAGGGCACGAGCATGGCCACCCCGGCGGTCGCCGGATGCGCCGCGCTCATCCGGCAGTACTTCCTCTCTGGCTACCATCCTACGGGGACTCCCAACCCCGCGGATGCCTTCAGTCCCTCGGCGGCGCTCGTGAAGGCGATGCTCGTGGCCAGTGGCCAACGGATGACCGGCACAGGCATCAGTGGCTACCCGGACAACAACCAAGGCTTTGGGCGCGTGCTCCTCGAGAACGTGCTCTTCTTCACGGGCGATGACGTGGGTTTGGACGTAGTTGATCACACCACCGGGCTCTCCACCGGTGGCACGTACACGCGCCAGGTCGTCATCGGCGCAGGCCAACCGGTCAGGTTCGTGCTCGTGTGGACGGATCCCCCCAAGACCCCCCCTGCGAACCCCGCGTTGGTGAATGACCTGAACCTCACGGTGACGGACCCAGGGGGCAATACCTACCTCGGCAACGTGTTCAGCGGGGGCCAGTCCGTTCCTGGCGGCAGCGCGGATGGCCTGAACAACGTCGAGGTGGTGCATCGGGACAGCCCCACGACCGGGATCTGGACCATCCAGGTGACCGGGGCGAACGTGCCCACTGGGCCCCAGCCGTTCGCCCTGGTCACGAGGGGTGCGGGGCTCAACGTGCCGGTGGCCCTCTCCTCCTTCGAGGCGTCCTACCGTGCCGAGGATCGATCCGTGCTCCTCGAGTGGACGACCGCGAGCGAGCAGGACAACCTCGGGTTCTACGTCGAACGGACGTCTGCGCTTGGCGCGCCATACCGTCGGTTGAACGCCGAGCCGATCCCCGGGGCCGGGACCTCGAGCGTGCCCCACACCTACCGCTTCGTCGACCGCGACGTCGAGCCAGGCACGTACTATTACCGCCTGATCCAGGTGGACACGAACGGCACCATGGCCTCGCACGGGCCCCTCACCGTGTTGGTCGAAGCGCCGGTGCCCACCGAGTTCTTCCTTGGCCCGGCGGTGCCCAACCCCTTCGACGAGTCGGTCACGATCCGGTACGGGATCCCCTCACGCACCGATGTCATCATGGGGATCTATGACCTGCAGGGGCGCTTGATCAGGGTCCTTGTCGATCGCACGCAGGATCCCGCCACGCACGCGGCCCAGTGGGATGGCCGTGACCTCGCGGGCACGCCTGCCCCTGCGGGGCAGTACGTGTGCCGTCTCATGACGGACTCCTACGTGGCGACGTCCCTGCTCGTGCTCGTTCGCTGAACGTGAAGGGGGCGGGTCCGCACGACCGATCCGCCCCCTTCACGAGCCTGGAACCCGCGGCCATGGATCCTTGAGCCGCCTGCGTGCGGCGTCGCGCGGGGGAGGAGGAGTATGCTGCGCACGAATGAGAACGATCTGGTCATGATCTCCGTGATGGGCAAGGTCGCACACCCCGTGAAAAGCCAGCGGCCGTTCGTCCTCGCGCACGACGGTGAGGTGTTGGTGCTGCCGGGGGTGGGGGGCATCACGTACAACAAGAGGATCGGTGACGTGTGCGTTGGCCTCGCCGCGGACCACGTGGAGCCAGGTGTCTCTACACGCAACACGGAAAAGAGCGAGGGTTTTCCCGAAGGGTACAACAGGGCCTACAATGCGCTCTCGTGCGTCGGCAACGAGGCCATCGTGGTCTCGGGGGACGCCAAGGGAGCCCGTGGGGTCGTCACCGGCAAGCACGGGGGGATCGAGCACGTGCTCGTCGACTTCGACCCTGAGACCCTGGACAGGCTCCTGATCGACGATAGGATCCTCGTGAGAGCCTTCGGGCAAGGGCTGCGACTCCTCGATCACCCGGAAGTCGCCGTGCGCAACCTCGACCCCCGCCTCCTCCACAAGCTCCCCATCGAGGAGGACGGCACCACGCTCCGCGTCGGTGTCGCGAAGATGGTACCGGGCAAGATCATGGGCTCGGGCTTGGGGGCGGAGCAGACCTGGACCGGAGACTACGACATTCAGCTGTTCGACGAGCAGACCGTGGAGGAGTACGGTCTCGCGGACCTGCGGTTCGGCGACATCGTCGCGATACTGGACACTGACCACACCTATGGGCGGGTCTTCAAGCACGGCGCGGTGTCCATCGGCGTCGTCGTCCATTCCGACTGCTACACGTCGGGGCACGGGCCAGGGGTCACCACCCTGCTCACTACGCGCGTCCCCAGGGCGATCGAACCCTCCCTCGACCGAAACGCCAACCTCGCAGTGATCCTCGGCATCACCCCGCCGGCCTAGAGGAAGAGGCACGTGGACATGGGAGGGCTTGGCCTTCGGCCGTGAGCACGTTGTTTCGCCAGGCCAGGAGGCTGTCGGTGCCCTCGAATCACCCATGGGGCCCATCCGTGGCCGTGGGGGTCGCCACTGGCGTGGGAGGTTCGGGCGAGCCCGATGCGTCCTTGGTGCGCACCGAGGCGCGTGGGTGTCAGCCGATCCCCGTGACCTCGGGCTCGCTGAGGCCGTGCGAGTTCGGAATGGGGATTCCTCGATTCGCTCCTATCGCTCGGTTCATCGACGGACCCGTGGCGTTCCCCCTCCCGCGGTCTTGGTGGGACTCGGTGGTCCCTCGCCACGTTGAGGCGTGCTCTGCATCCGGCTCCCAGGCCGGCCGTGGGGCACCCCCTCCGCAGGGTTGGCTTCTCGGATTTGGGGCATCGCCCCAGGGTGGGGGTGGCGGTGAAGCTCTCGATCTCCCTCACGGATCGTACCGACCGCGGGGTTCATCGCGGACCACCCCTGGGCGGATTCGCCTCCGATGCGCAGGGTGAGGTGGGTCACGGTGTGCCCTGCGGTGACCGCTCGATCGTGGTGGCGGACTCCTCGGGGGCACCGATCGAGGGAGTGAGGCTGCGCCTCGTGCGTGAAGGCATCGCGGTGGAGTGCGCCGTCTTGTCCCGAGACGGCAGCCTCGCCCTGCGCACGGGGAGGGACTGATCATCCACCGTCTGGGAACCCCGTGCCGCATGCGGTCGTCGCCTTTGGGAGGGGCGTCTTCCCGATGATCGTCATCCCCCTGCAGTCCGGCAGCAGCGGCAACTGCACCTACGTGGAGGCCGAGGGGACGGCGGTGATCCTCGATGCGGGGATCCCCGGTGCGTGTGCCCAGAGGCGTCTGCGTCGCTTCGGGCGCGAGATATCGGACGTCGCCGCCGTGGTGCTCTCCCACGATCACATGGACCACGCGCGTGCCGCGGGCGTGTTCCATCGGAGGTTCCGCCTGCCCCTCTGCTGCACCGAGGCAACGATGGCGCGCGTGCGGGAGAGGACCGACGTCCGCAGGATCACCGACCTGCGGTTGTTCTCCTTGGGCCAGACCCTCTCGATCGGCAACCTCACGATCGAGACCATCCCGACCCCCCACGACGGTGCGGACGGCGTGGCGTTCGTGGTGGAGGCCGGGGGGGTGAGGGTCGGTGTGCTCACCGACCTGGGGCACGTGTTCGGGCCCCTGTACGCGACGGTCGCCGGCCTCGACGCGGTGATGGTAGAAAGCAACTATGATGTGAGGATGCTCCTGGAGGGTCCATACCCCCCGTGGCTTCAGGAACGAATCAGGGGCCCCCGAGGGCACCTCTCCAACGAGGAGAGCGCTCACCTGCTCCAGGCCGCCGACCACTCCCGCCTACAGTGGGTCTGCCTCGCCCACCTCTCGGAGAAGAACAACGTCCCGAGCCTCGCCCTCCGGGTCCACCGGGAGATGCTCGGCGACGAACTCATCATTCACCTTGCATCCCACTCCGAGGCGTGCGGCCCGTTCGAGGTGGCGAGGTGAAGATAGTCGTCACCGTGCTCCTCTTGGCCGCCGTGCTCGGTGGTATCGGCTGCACCCCCCGTCCGCGTCCCTCACCCGTGGCCACCATTGCCGGGTCCGCAGAGCCGGGGGCTGCGTCGCTGCCGGTCTGGCGATTCCGTGTGGTGCGCCTTCTCCCCCACGATCGCGAGGCGTTCACCCAGGGCTTCGCCTCCGCGAACGGGGTCTTCTACGAGGGCACCGGACTGCACGGGAAGTCCTCGATCCGCCAGGTCGACGTCGAGACCGGAGCGATCCTGCGCTCGCGCGCGCTGCCGCCGGAGTGCTTCGGAGAGGGCATCGCGGTCATGGGGGCGAGGCTCGTGCAGCTCACCTACACCTCCCGCAGGGGGTTCGTCTATCGCGCCGACACCTTCGACTCGCTGGGGACCTTCTCGTATGACACCGAGGGGTGGGGACTCACCTACGACGGCCACAGGTTCATCATGAGCGACGGGACCGCCACGCTCCGGATGCTGGACCCGGAGTCGTTCCAGGTCGTCGACAGCCTCCTGGTCACCATCGAGGGTGCCCCGCTGCCCGGACTGAACGAGCTCGAGTACGTGCGCGGGGAGATCTTCGCGAACGTGTGGCCTACGTTTTTCATCGCGCGGATCGATCCACGGACCGGGCGCGTGTTGGGAATAGTCGACCTGCGCGGCATCCTCCCCGCGTCCGAGCTGCCGCGCGTCGACGTGCTCAACGGCATCGCCTACGACGCGCTCGAGGACCGCCTCTACGTCACCGGGAAGCTGTGGCCGTTCGTGGCGGAGATCGAACTGGTCCCCCCGTGAGGAGGTGGTCCTTCGCCTCGCGGAGGCTCCCACGCCTCAGGGGTTGGCGAGGGCCCCGCTCAGGGTGACGGAAGCCTTGGCGTGGAGCTCCTGGAAGAAGCGAGGCAGGGCTGCCTCGATCTTGGCCCTGAGGATACGCTCCTGGATCTGGGCGCGTGTCGTGGTGTCGAGCCTCGCAGGCACCGGAGGCTTGACCTCGGTGAGCTTGACGACCCGGAACGCCCCGTCCGCAGGGAGGATCCCACTCACCTCACCGGGCTTGAGCGAGGCGATTGCCTCCGCGATCTCTGGCAGGAGCGCCGGCACGGGGAAGAACCCGAGATCGCCCCCCTCCTCCCTCGTGGTCTCATCGAGGGACTTCAGCGCGGCCAGCTTGGCGAAATCCGCACCCGCCTCGAGGGCGACGAGCACCTCGCGCGCCTCGTGCTCCGTGCCGACCACGATGTGGCTCAGCCGCACCTGCGCCGGGGTGCCGAGCAGGTCCTCGTGGGTCTGGGAGAACGAGTCGACCTCCGCCGGAGTGACCTTCAGCCCAAACCTCGCGACGACGAGACGCTCCTGAAGGATGCCGAGTCGGACCTGCCGGTGGAGGTCCTCCATCGTGAGGCGGGAGATGATCATCCAGTTCGCGAACTCGCTCGTGTCCGAGAACCCTTCCCGAAGCGCGGCCGTTCGAGCGAGTATCTCCCCGTCGGTCACCCTCACCCCGAGGGCTGATGCCTCGTCCTCGAGGAGGAGCTCGGTGATCATCTGTCCGAGAACCTCGGGCCCATGCGCGCGCATCAGCCTCGCGCACAGCTCCCCCTCGGTGATGGGGCGTCCGTTCACCATCGCCACCACCCGCTCCAGGGTGAAATGCCTCTCATCGCCGGGCGCTTCCTGCGACCGGACGGGGGCGAACATGAGGGTCACGAGGAGGATCATGTGCCACGCGTGCCTTCGCATGAGGTCTCCCTCCCTGAACCGATTTGACCGAACCGTACCGCGGCCTCTCCCACACGCCGAGGCGAGACCCGACGGGCCTAGCGTCTCGTTCGCTCCAAGAGCTCCTTGATGCCCCCCAAGGCACTCAGCACCCCGGTCGCCTCCACCGGCAGGTACACGATCTTGTTGTCCTTGCCTGAGACCATCTCCTTCAAGGCCTCGATGTACCTCATCGCGACGAGGTAGGAGGCGGGATCCCCCCCGCTTGAGGCGATGGCCTCCGCGACGAGTGCGATGGCCTTGGCCTCGGCCTCGGCCTTCTTCACGCGCGCCTCTGCCTCGCCCAGCGCGGTGAGGATCATCGCCTGCCGTTCCCCCTCGGCCTTGTTGATGGCCGCCTCGCGAATCCCCTCGGCTTGGAGGATGCTCGCGCGCTTCTGCCCCTCCGCCTCGAGGATGGCGGCACGTCGATCTCGCTCGGCGCGCATCTGCTTCTCCATCGCATCCCGGATGTCTCGGGGAGGGTTGATGTCCTGCAGCTCGACCCTGTTCACCTTCACCCCCCACTTGTCCGTCGCCTCATCGAGGATCATCCGGAGCTTCTGATTGATCCTGTCGCGAGAGGAGAGGGTCTCGTCGAGATCCATCTCGCCGATCACGTTCCTCAACGTCGTCTGGGTGAGCTTCTCGATCGCGTCGGGGAGGTTGGCGATCTCGTACACGCACTTCACGGGATCCGTGACCTGGAAGTAGAGGAGGGCATTGATCTCCGTCACGACGTTGTCCTTCGTGATCACGTTCTGCCTGGGGAAGTCATACACGGTTTCCCGGAGGTCGATGCGGCGGACCTTCTGCCTCATGTAAGAGAGGCCACCTCCTGATGTCTCGCGCACGAACCGCCACTCGATCTCACGAGGTTTCTCGATGAATGGCCAGATGATATTGATCCCTGAGGAGAGAGTCCGATCGAACTTCCCGAGGCGCTCGATCACCATGGTCTCTGATTGCCTGACGACCACCATCCCTTTGATGACGAGGGAGGCAACCGCGACCACGAGCAGGATCACGACGACGAGCATGTGTTTCCCCCCTTCTCTTCGCTGGTTCGGACCACGAGGGTGTTCCCCTCGATGCCAGTGACGACCACCTGCGTGCCTGCGCCGATCGTCGCGTTGATCGACCTCCCCTTCCACTCTTCGCCGCCGACCTTCACCCTCCCAGACATCCCCAACGCGTCCACCGGTTCGAGCACGATGCCAGTCTTGCCCACGAGCGCCTCCACGTTTGTTCGCACGGTGCTGCGCCGGTAGAGGGTGCGCACGAGCACGGGGCGGAGGGCCACGAACACGCCCAGGAGCGTGGTGGCGAACACCACCAGCTGCATCTGCCACGAGCCTCCTAACGCCGCAGCGACGGCAGCGGCGAGGGATGCGAGGGCGAAACAAGCAAAGACGAAGCCAGGGCTGAGGATCTCGACGATGACGAGCAGTGCCGCCAAGGCGAGCCAGGCCTGCCAGGGACTCATGCGGGCCTCAGGAGCCTATGCCCCGGGGAGGCTCCGCCTGGTCCACGGCTCTAAGCCGGTGAAGCCTACGGACGCTTCGAGGTACCGCTCCCGGAGCCTGAACTCCTCTAGGTCGCCGCGCGAGCCGATCGCGATCCCCACCTGGATCACGCTGCGGCCGTCTCCCGCGCCGACGGCGGTGCCGAACGTGACGGCCCTGTCCTTGGGTGGCTCTGCCGAGCGCGAACCGTCTGGGAGGGGGAGGAGGTAGTAGCCGCTCCCCCAGCGGTACCCCACGCGCACGGGGAGTGGTCGATTCTTGAGGATCGGCATGACCTCTACCCCCACTCCGGCGGTGGTGGTCGTGCGGAAGGCGGAGGAGTCGTCCGCGTAGTGGGCACCCTCCCAGGACTCTCGCCACACGTCCGCGGTGAGCGAGACCCCGGAGAAGGGGCCGACGCCAACCCCGCATCCCCATCGCGCGGGGAGGCGGAACGAGAAGCTGGTGGAGCGTTCGACGTGGTGGGTCGTCCTGAGGGTGAACCTGCCGGGTCCCTCAGAACTGCCTCGCCAGTACAATCCGATCCCGACCTTGCCGGGGGTCCACAGCACGCCCAAAGCAGGGTAGCTCCCGCTGTGGCGCTGCGAGAGCTCGTCGTCGGTGTCGGTGAACGAAGGCTCCGCGAAGTCGAGCCTCGACCTCGTCCGGATGCTTCCGAACAGCCACCTCCACCCCGCCCCGACATGGAGCCCGTCCGCGATACGCGCGGCCACGGAGACACCTCCAGCCCAGACCCCACCCTCCCTCGTGAGTGCACGCGTGTAGGCGAGTCCGGTTGCGGTGGTACAGGCGTTCGCCCACCGGTACTGGGCACCGTGGATCTGCTCGAACCCGGCCCCAAGCGTCACGCCCCACCCGATCGGGAGGGAGAAGGAGGCACTGGAAAGACGCCCAGAGGTGAGGCGCTGGGAAGCCGACCCGTCCTCACCCCAGTTCACGCAGGGGCGGTAGGTCACGTTGAAGCTCGCGATCGGAGCCCTCCCAAGGCTCGCGGGATTCATGGCATCGGGATACCCACCTGTGGCCCCCAAGCCCGCCCCACCCATGGCGAACGCACGCTGATCCATGGAACGCACGCTCTCGCCGAAGTAGAGCCCCGAGCCAACGCCTGCACCCGGGGCCTGGCTCTGGGCAACGCAGAGCAGCAGGCACACACACCACACACCTCGCCGGAGGTTCACGACTCCTCCTCGGTTCCACCCCGGGCCGGCGTCCTCATTCCGGGAGGCCGTGGGGGCTTCGTGTACTGGATCTCGAGCCGGGGGGCGCGCGTGGCCGGCCCAGTGGCGCCGAAGAGCGGGCAGTACGAAACCGTGCTGGTCTCCGTGGCGAACCGGAGCATGAGCCCATTGTTCGGGGTCGCGCCCGTGACCCAGGACGAGAGCGCCCTGCTCACGTCGAACGTGATGGCGGAGGTGCCAGGTACGGCGAGTGCCTGGCTCAGGGCGGACGCCTCCACCGCGGTCGAATCCCCGTTCCAGGATCCGGTCACGAGGTGCACCTGCATCGTCTTGGTCTCGAGGAAGGTACGCGTCGTGTCGCAGTACACCCACAGCGTCGCCCGGTTGATGGTCACCGTGCTGTCCAGGTCTTCCGGCAGGGGGAACCGGATGAGCGATCGGTAGGTCACCCCGCTGCCCACGAGCAGCCTGTCCCGGTCCTCGGCGGCGACACGCCGCACGATCGAGGCGTCCGCGGCGCAGAAGAGCACCTTCGTGGTGTCGTTCCCCCCCGTGTCCACCATCGCAACCTCCCACTGGGGCCTGAGGTTCACGGCGTTCTCCCTGCTGTAGAACCGCCACAGGCGCTGGGCGAACCCCTCGTCCTCCAGGGCGACGAGGAACCCGTAGTTCCTTGCCCGGTCCTCGAAGATGCGGGTGGTGGTTTCAGGGGAGAGGGAGAATCTGATCCGGACCGTGTCAGAGGCGAGCGAGCAGGGGCCTGCCTCCGCGAGGGCGAGGGGAGCGAACAGCCCTCCTTGCCTGTCCCAGGCCACGTCCCCTGCCGAGTCCGTGTTCGCCCGCTCCCACGTCACCACGGGTTCATTCCAGAACTGACTGACCCTGAACAGCCGGAATCGCACCGGCACGCGTGGCTCGGCCGACTGGAGGGTGAGGGTGAGGGTGCTTGCGCCGTACCTTGCCACGAGCGTGTCGGTCAGAGCAAAGCGCACGAGGGAGCGCGCCTCGTAGCCACCCTCGCGGCCGACGAAGAGGACCGGCCCGTTCCCCAGCGGCTGCACGCTCGCGTAGGTGGTCTCGGCGTCGGTGGGAGAGATGGTCATCGAGAGCGGATCCGACCCCCCGGCCCCCTCTCCCAGCCAAGGAGCAACCGGCCCCTCTCGCATGCCGCACGCACACACGAGGGCGATGACCACCCAGGTTGCGCCTGAGGGATAGACGCGCCGTGGCCGACGCGACAGGGGACGATCTCCCGGCAAGGCCCCGAAAGAACGGCGTAGCATCGGAGGGCTGAGGGGGGCGCTATTCACCGGTCTTGGGCGGAGGGGTCTCGTCCTTCGAGACCTCCCGCTCGATCTCTCGCATGCCCCGCTTGAACTCGTTGATTCCACTCCCCAGCGAACGCATCACCTCGGGGATCCTCTTGGCCCCAAAGAGCAAGAGCACGACGAGCAAGATGACCAGGAGCTCTTGCATGCCAATCATCCCGGGCATAACCTCTCTCCTCCTCGCACACAAGCCGAAACCCGTTTCCATTGCGAAGCGCAGTTAGGGGTGCACCAGACGGCGTGTCAAGACGTGGGCCGCACAGGCGAGCCGGTGCACGCCGCGCACCGCATGGACGGAACCTCGAACGAAGAACACCTCGGGGGCATGGAGAGGTCCGTGAACACACGAAACCGTTGGCCACGCAAGCCGGTCGTCTATGAGGTGAACACGCGCGTCTGGCTCTCGGACCTGCGGGACCGGCTGGGCAGGGACGTGACCCTCGCCGACGTGCCAGAGCAGGCGATTCGGCGATGGAAGACCATGGGGATCCACGCGGTGTGGCTCATGGGCGTGTGGAAGGCGAGCCCCTACAGCGCCGCCTTGTGCCGCGCGAGCGTCGGGTTGCGTCAGGAGGCGCAGCAGATCTTGGGGGAGGTGCGCGAGGGCGACATCGACGCCTCCCCCTACGCGATCGCCGCATACGAGGTCGATCCAGCCCTCGGGGGTCCCGAGGCCTTGGCGCATCTCTACCGTCGGACGAAGGAGCACGGCCTCCTCCTCGTGCTCGACTTCGTCCCCAACCATCTCGCCGTCGACCACCCCTGGACGAGGGAGCGTCCTGACCTGTTCATCCGCAAGCCCGCGAACCACGTGGACGAGGCGGGCGCCTTCTTCACGGTCCCCGGCACCGACATCCAGCTCGCCCATGGCCGTGACCCCAACTTCCCCCCATGGGCCGACACGGCGCAGCTCAACTACTTCCGGGAGGAGACGCACGAGGCAATGACCGAGGAGTTGCTGCGCGTGGCGTCCCAGTGCGACGGGGTGCGGTGCGACATGGCGATGCTCCTGCTCCCGGACGTGTTCACCTCCGTGTGGGGCTGGACCGCTCCGGGGGTGAAACCCCCGTGCTTCTGGGAGCGGGCCATCCAGGCGGTGAGGAGGGTGGATCCTGGCTTCGTGTTCATGGCGGAGGTGTACTGGGCGCTCGAGGGGGTCCTCCAGGCGAAGGGGTTCAACTACACGTACGACAAGACGCTCTACGATCACCTCGTGGCGCGACGAACCACCGAGATCCACGCCCATCTGTCCACGCGCAGTGGGTTCCACGAGCGGGCGATCCGTTTCATCGAGAACCACGACGAGCCGCGTGCGGCGGCGGTGTTCGGGAGCGCGCAGTCCCGCATGGCCGCGGCCATGGCCCTCACGCTCCCGGGGGCCACGCTCCTGCACCAAGGCCAGGAGTACGGGTGGCAGAAGCGACTCCCGGTCCAACTGCGCAGACGCCCACTGGAGCCCACGGACCGCGAGCTTGAAGCCACCTACGCGACCCTGATCCGCGCGGTGGGTGATCGAGTGGTGCAGGAGGGGAAGTGGGAGATGCTCGTCGTCGAGTCCGACCGGCGCCAGGACGTGCTCGCCTACCAGTGGGTCTCCCCCCACCACGGGGGAACGCTCGTGGTCATCTTGAACCTCACCGCGTCGTGGCAGACAGGATGCGTGCGGGTCTCGTGCCTGGGGTCCCACATCACGCGCGTGGCCACCCGCGACGTCATGACCGGGAGGGAGGAGACGAAGCCCGCCCTCGTCGCGGCCCGCGCGGAGGTGCCGTTCCGGCTCGTGCCATGGGGGTTCAAGCTCGTCCGGCTGAGCATCCCCCTGGGGCGGAGTCTGCGGCAGACCTTCCGCCACGAGGCGGGTGCGCTCGAAGGCCAGGCCCGGCGGAAGCCACGGAGGAAGCCTCCCGCAACGACCGAGCCCCCGCAGTTGGAGGGCAACGGCACGTCCTTAGCCTGAAGGCCTCAACCACCTCGAGGTCGTGCGTTAGGTCCGCTGGAAGCGGCGCGCGAGCTCACTCGCGGTGATCTGGATGAAGGTGGGCCTGCCGTGAGGGCAGGCGTGGGGCGTCTCCGTCGCGAGGAGCTGGTCGATGAGCCCCCGCATCTGCTCTTCGGACAGCGCCTGGCCTGCTCGCACCGAGGCGTGACACGCCATGGTGCTGGCGACGCGATGGTGCCTGCCCGCGAGTGCGCCCCTCTCCTCGTCGAGGCCGTCGAGCATGGCACGGACGAGATCCTCGGTGACCTCCGTCTGGATGTCGGCGGGGACTGCCTCCACGATCACGGTCGTCCTGCCGAAAGGCCTGATCTCGAACCCCACCTGCCTGAGGTCTTCAGCGAACTCCTCCGCGAGCGAGAACTGACGCGGGCTCACGTCCACCGTGAGGGGGAAGAGCAGCTGCTGCGCCATGGCCCTGGCCCCCGCGAAGCACCTCAAGGTCTCCTCGTAGATGACCCGCTCGTGGCAGGCGTGCTGATCGAAGACGGTGAGGGTGTCTCCAACCCTCGTGACGATGTAGGAGTTGGCGATCTGGATCACGGGCACGGCCCGACGTACCTCGCTCGACCGGGAAGGCGCCGTCCCCCGCGCGTCGGTCCTCTCCCACCCCGGTGATTCCTCCGCTACCCCACGGAGGAGGGGAACCTCGCGCGGGGCTTCGCGGGGGGACGGGAACGCGAGGACCGGTGCGGGGCGGGCCGGTTCTCCCACGGCGGCTTTGAGGGAGGCCACGAGCGCCGCCCTCACGCGCCCCGGGTCGCGGAACCTCACCTCGCGCTTGGCCGGGTGGACGTTCACGTCCACGGCCGCAGGGTCGAGGCGAAGGTGCAGGTAGGCCTCCGCCCTCCCCGAGGTGCCGCCTGCCTGGAGGAGTTCGGCAAGGGCAGCCCTGATGATGGGGGCATCGGCCGGCCTGCCATTGATCACCACCACCTGGGGTCTGCGGGTCGGCCTCGCCGCCGCCTGCGGCCCCACGAATCCCTCCGCCGCCACCCCTGGAACGAGCGCCTTGACCGGCACCAACGTATCGGTGTGCGAGGCACCGATGAGCTGGACGAGACGCCCGCGCAGGTCGCCGCAGGCAGGGAGGTTCCACACCTCTTTCCCGTCCACGAGGAACCTCATGGCCACATCGGTCCTCGCCACGGCGAGGCGGAACAGTGCGTCCATGACCGCCCGCGTCTCGCCCTCGACGCTGCGGAGGAAGCCGCGGCGCACGGGCACGTTGAAGAACAGGTGACGCACCGTGACCGTGGTACCTGGAGGCCTCCCCACGCCTTCCACCGCTTCCACGGTGCCTCCGGAGATGACGACGCGGGTCCCCACCCCCTCTTCGGCCGTAGCGGTCTCCAGTTCCACACGAGCGACCGCGGCGATGCTCGCCAGGGCTTCTCCCCTGAACCCAAGGCTCATGACCGAGAAGAGATCCTGTTCCGAGACGATCTTGCTCGTGGCGTGGCGCTCGAAGCACAGGAGCGCGTCCTCCCGGCTCATCCCCGATCCGTTGTCCGCGACCCGGATGAGCCTCGTTCCCCCTCGCTCGATCTCTACGGTGATCGAGTCGGCTCCCGCGTCCAAGGAGTTCTCGACGAGCTCTTTCACCACCGATGCGGGGCGCTCGATGACTTCGCCGGCGGCGATCTGGTTGATCACCCGCTCGTCGAGGAGCCTGATCCGTCCCACCTAGGTCTCCCTCGCCATGCGTTTCAGTTCGTGGAGGATGTGGAGGGCCTGCAGAGGGGTGATCTGGTCCACCACGAGGCCCTGGAGTCGTGCCCGCAAGGGATCCGCAGGACCCTCGAACAGCTCGAGCTGGACCGGAGCCGCGACCCTCCGGATCGGAGCGGGGCGTCCCGACCGGGTCTCCAGCTCCCGCAGCAGGGCGGAGGCTCGCTGGAGCACGTCCGCCGGCACACCTGCCAGCCTCGCCACCTCGATGCCGTACGAGCTGTTGGAAGCCCCCCGCTCGATGCGGTGGAGGAAGACGACACGGTCACCCTCACGACGGACGAGCACGTTGTAGTTCACGATCCGAGGGTACTGCTCCTCGAGGGTCGTGAGCTCATGGTAGTGGGTGGCGAAGATCGTCCGGGGCCGCACCGGTCCCTCGTGCAACCTCTCGGCGACGGACCACGCGATGGCCAACCCGTCGTACGTGCTCGTCCCGCGTCCGATCTCGTCGAGGAGCACTAGGCTGTGATCCGTGGCGTGGTGGAGGATGGTGGCGGTCTCGATCATCTCCACGAGGAACGTACTCTGACCGCGCGCAAGGCGATCCGTCGCTCCCACGCGCGTGAAGATCCGATCCACGAGCCCGATGTGCGCCGACGCCGCGGGCACGAATGAGCCCATCTGGGCCATGATCACGATGAGGGCCACCTGTCGGAGGTAGGTCGACTTGCCCGCCATGTTCGGCCCGGTGAGGAGCATGAGCTGCAGCTCCTCGGTGTCGAGCGTCACGTCGTTGGGCATGAAGGGCTCGGTAGTGAGTTGCTCCACGACCGGGTGACGGCTTGCCTCCAGGGCGATGCGGGTCGAGGAATCGATGACGGGCCGGCAGTACGAGCGTTCGCGGGCGACGTGCGCGAGGGATTGGAACACGTCGAGGTGCGCCGCCGCGGACGCGATGGTGAGGAGTACGCCGATGCGCGCATCAAGCCAGGCGACGAGCTGGTCGAAGAGTTCACGTTCCCGCTCGAGCGAACGCTCCTCTGCCCCGAGGATGAGCGACTCCTTCTCCTTCAGCTCCGCCGTGTAGAACCTCTCCGCGTTCGCCAGGGTCTGCTTGCGGATGTAGCGTTCCGGGACCCGGCTCAGGTGGGGCTTTGTCACCTCGATGTAGAACCCGAAGACCTTGTTGAAGCCCACCTTGAGGCTGGGGATGCCGGTCGCCTCCCGTTCCCGGAGCTGCAACTGCGACACCCAGGCCTTCCCCTCGCGTGCGGCCGTCCTCAGCTCGTCGAGCGTGGGATCGCACCCTGGTCTGATGCACCCGCCTGCACGCACGTGAGGAGGCGGACGGTCCACGAGCACCCTCCTGATCTCCTCCACGATCGGTGCCTCCCCCCCCATGGCGGTGGCGGCGCCTCGGAGGGCCGCGGCCTGGGTCTTTGCGAGGCACTCCCTGAGGTGGGGGACCTGTTCGAGGGCGCTGGCGATCCCGACGATGTCCCGCGGCGTGGCGGTGCGGCACCCGACCTTCGCGGCCAGCCTCTCGAGGTCACCCATGGAGGCGAGGAAGTCACGGATCCTCGCGCGCGTGGCGTCGTCGTTCGCCAAGGCTTCGACCGCATCCAACCGCTCCTCAATGGCCGGTTCCTCGAGGAGTGGCTCGAGGATCCAGCGTCGCAACAGACGGTGTCCCATCCGCGTGCACGTGCTGTTGATCGCCCCCAGGAGGGTGGTCCCCTGGTCGTCAGGGTCCAGGGGTTCCACGAGCTCGAGGTTCCGCCGGGTGTGGCGGTCGAGCTGCATGAAGCGTGCACGGGACATCGTCCGCAGCGACACGATGTGGCTGAGCCCGGTCTTCTGCGTCTCCATGAGGTAGTGGAGGGCGGCCCCAGCCGCCCCGGTCGCCACGCTGTCCCCGACGAGCCCGAAGCCCTCGAGGGTGGCGGTGCGGAAGTGCCGGGTGAGCACCTCGGTACCCGCGTCTGGGTCGAAGACCCAGTCTTCTCTCCACTCGACGCTGGCCCGGGGAACCACGGCCGTCACCCGCGGGAGTCCCTCACGCTCCCTGAACCATCGGGGCAAGAGGATCTCGGCCGGGGCGAGCCTCGCAAGCTCCTCGATCGCCTCCTCTGGATCCAGCTCCCCCGTCACGAACTCACCGGAGGCCACGTCGATGGCAGCCAGACCCCATCGGGGGCCTGAGGGGTTGAGGGCCACGAGGTAGTTCGGCTTCCCCTCATCGAGCACTCCCTCGCTGAGGGTGGTCCCCGGCGTGATGACGCGCACGACATCGCGTCGGACGATCCCCTTGGCCTTCGCCGGATCCTCGAGCTGCTCGCAGATGGCGACCTTGTGTCCGGCCCGGACGAGACGATCGATGTAGGGCTGGGCGCTGTGGAACGGGATGCCAGCGAGGGGCACGTCGCCCCCTCGGGACGTGAGCGCGATGCCCAGCACGCGTGACGTGAGCACCGCGTCCTCGCCAAAGGTCTCGTAGAAGTCACCGAGACGAAAGAGCACTATGGTGCCCGGGTAGCGACGTTTCACGCTCCAGTACTGCCGCATCATGGGGGTGGTGGCGGCAGGCAGAGGAGGCGTCGCGTGGACCTGGCGTTCAGCCATGCCTCACCCCATGGCCCACGTTCCCTCTCGGTTCAGGGGATCTGCCCCTTAGGGCGGCCCTCGAGGTCCGGGGAGCCAGTCCCCGCGTCCGGGCAGGGGATCACGACCACGCCATCGACCCCCTGAAGCCGCGCACGCGCCGCTCGTGCCGCCTCGAGCGACTCGAAGCCCCCCACGAGCACGGTGTACACGCTGCCCCCTGGCACGGCGTCCTCCCTGATCGTGGCTCCCGGGCCGATCCGTGCCGCAAGGGCACTCGCTTCAGCCGCATGCCTCGTGGAGCCCACGTGGAGGCAGTACCGATCCCCCAAGGCTTCTCTTCCAGCACCCTGGGAGGGGGGCCGAGGGCGTGAGGAGCGCTCGAGGCGATGCGCCGCGTACACCGCCTCCGGCGAGTCCGGCCACGTGGCCACGATCACCTCCCACACACGGCGGGCCGAAGCGGAGTCACCCAAGGCCTCGTAGGCCCTCGCGAGCGCGAACGATGCGAGGAGCCTCGCCTCAGGCACGCTCCCGTACCGCGCCACCTCGGCCGCGAGGCGCGCGCAGTTCTCGTACTCCCCCAACTCGGCGTAGGCGGCCGTGAGGAGTGCCTTGCTCATCTCGTGCCAGGAGGAGCTCCCGGCATCGAGCACGCCGGCACTTCGGGCCTCCTCGAGCAACGCGGCGGCGTCTCCCACGTGTTCCGCGTCCATCAACGCGAGGCAATACCAGTAGAGGCGGTCGATCCTGGAGAGCACGCGGGGCGAGGCCTCCACCCACGCCCTCCACGTCGACACCGCTTTCTCCGCCCTTCCCGTCGAGTACAAACCCACGAGGTAGTCAAGGGTCTGCTCCCAGGTGGAGGAGTCCCTCAAGGCAGACAAGGGGGCGAGCCCATCGACGCAGGGGGAGCCCGTTCCCTGGGAGAGAAGCGCGCACATCGCCCCGAGGGTCACTGCGGCGACCGCCCTGCCCTTGCCTCCTATTCCCGGATCGAGGCGAACCATCCGATACGCCTGCAAGAGGGGCAGCGCCAGCCGAACTCGGCGTGTCGCGTGCCACAGTGTGGGCAACGGTAGACCCTGGCCCGCGCTTCGAGGCGCTGGGCGAGCTCCCGACAGCGGGCGGCGGCTTCGTCCGCCCGACCCATCTGGGCGAGGAAGGCCGCGGCCAGTGCATGGGGGAAGTCCTCTTCGGGCGAGGCCTCGATGGCGAGTTGGGCTCGCTCCAGGGCCTTCTCCAGGTAGCCGATCCGTTCGTCGTGCAGGGCCAGACGGCACAACGTGTCCACATCTGCCGGACGATCCTGGAGCACGGCGCCGTAGGCCTCGAGGATGCGACCATAGTCTCCCGCATCGAAGAGGGTACGCTCGATCCGGGCAAAGGCCATGGACGCCAGATCTTTGGACTCACGGGCGAGGCGGGTCCATTCGGCGACGGCCTTGTCCAGCTCTCCTTCCTGCACGTACGCGTCGCCGAGCACGAGCCGAGCAGGCCCACACTTCGGGTCGTCCACGAGGGCCTTGCGAAGGTCCGCCCTCGCCCGTCGCACGTTCCCGGAGGCGAGCGCCTCCTGCGCCCGCTCCACGCGATACAACGCCACACGGTGCGCCACCGATCTTCCGGTCACCTCCTCGAGGCTCCTCGCCACCTCCACCGCGCGATCCCACCGGCCCACCTCTTCCAGTACCTGGAGGAGCTTGGCCAGGAGCGCCTCGTCGCTGCCGAGGCTCCCGAGGGAGCGCTGGAGCACTTCGATGCATGCCTCGGGTTTGCCGGATGCCCGGTAGTCTTCCACAAGCGCGAGCGTGGCCTCACGGTGCAGGGCCTCAGGGATGTCTGGCAGGGCGAGGATCGACTGGTGCAGCCTCGTCGCCTGATCGATCGCCCCCTTCTCCCGGAGGAGATCCCCGAGGCGCAGCCTCGCCTCCAAGACGTAGGCCCCCCCCTCGATGGCGGCGCGAAACTGACGGGCCGCCTCGTCCTTCCGCCCGCGCAAGAGGAGGTGGAGCCCTTCCACGTACGATGGATACGCCTCGGCTCGTGCACGCCGCATCCTCGCCTGCGCCTCACGGCGGAGGAAGAAGAGGATACCCAGCACCACCACGATGAGGAGGAGCAAGGCACCCGTGGTGGCTCCGGCGCTCATGCAGCTCCCTCCTCACGGTCTGCATTCCTCCCTAACGCCTCATCGATCTCGTCGAGGGGGATGCGCTGGAATCCCTGCAACTGCGTCGTCATCTGGTCACGCTCCCGGCGTGCGCTGCGCACCTTCGCCTGCATCTTGAAATACTCCACGCTCGCGATGAAAAACATCACGATCATCCCAAGGAGGAACGCCGCGAGCAGCACGAGCAACAGTGGCACCGGGGGCATCGTCTTTCCGACCCACAAGCCTTCGACCGTGAGCTGCGCGTTCTGGAAGCCGAAGTACAGGAGGAGGACGAACACGATCGCGATGAGGAGCCACCTGAAGAACCACATCTCAAGCCTCCTTGTGTGGTACGCCGTGAAGCGTGTGTCCGCGGATCTCCGTGACGCGGACCATGGCGGACGAGCCAGGTTCGAGTGCTGCATGCACGACCACGACCCTCCCATTCGGCGCCCTCCCGGACGAGGCGGAGGGGGAAAGCGTTCCGTCGATGAACACCTCGACCGTGCGCCCCACCATGGAGGGGAGATGCGTGCGGAGGGTCTCGTGCTGCGCCTGGATGAGGCGCTCGAGGCGTTCCTGCTTCACCTCTCCCGGCACCTGCTCGGGCATCGAGGCAGCAGGTGTGGAGGGACGCGGGGAGAACTTGAACGTGAAGGCGGTATCGAAGCCGATCTCACGGACCATGGCCTCGGTCTCGCGGTAGTCTTCCTCGGTTTCCCCAGGGAAGCCCACGATGAGGTCGGTCGAGAGTCCGACGTCGGGCATCAGGGTGCGCGCCCGCTCAACCACCCTGCGGAAGTGCGAGGCGGTGTACCCACGGCCCATGCGCGCGAGCACACGGTCCGAACCAGACTGTAGCGGCAGGTGCAGGCGGCGCTCAACGACCGGCTCCTCGCGCATGACCTCGAGGAGATCCTCGCCGACATCCGCAGGGTACGGGGCGGTGAACCTGATGCGCCTCACCCCCTCGATGCGCGAGAGCCTCCGCACGAGCGCGGCGAAAGAGACCTCGCCCCACCGGTACGCCGAGACCCTCTGGCCGAGCAGGTCGAGCTCCACGTATCCGCGCCTCACGACCTCCTCGGCGTGGGCCACGACCGCCTCGGGCGGAAACGAGACCTCCGGTCCCCTCGTCCGCGGCACCACGCAGAAGGTGCACCCCTGATCGCAGCCCCGCATCACAGGGATCCACGCCCTGATCCCCGGCACCCGTCGTACCGGACCAAGCGACGGGGAGGACGGGCCTGCCCCGAGTGCGACGCCTCCCTGATCAACGAGGGAGGGCAGCTCCTCCAGGCGCGCGGGAGACACGAGAAGGTGAGTGGTGGGGATCTGCTCTCTGATCCCCTCGCCTCCCCACTCCGCCGCGCACCCAATCAGCCCCACCTTCGGCCGGTGCGGGAGGGAGAGGAGCTCCTTGACGCGGCGCAAGGCCTTCTCCTCTGCCTTCGCACGCACGACGCAACCCTCGACCAGCACGAGGTCGGCCTCTTCGGGCCCCCCAGCCTCTTCGTAGCCCGCTTCGAGGAGTATCCCCGCCGCGTGCTCCGCGTCCGCCTTGCTCATCTGGCACCCCATGACCTCGATCCAGAACCTCATCACGGTCAATCGCCCTCCGCCTCGGCTACAAGCCAGCCCCCAAGCCCCCAGAAAAGGGCTTGGGTACCGTAGTCTCGCCACGTGCAGTCCACGAGGGCATGGCCTGCCATGCCCGACAGTCCCAAGAGTGCGCCCCACGCGAGGACGTGCCCAGGGCTCCCCTGGCGCGCAATCGCCGCCGCACACCAGAACAGCGCACACCACACGCCGATGAGTGCGCCCGCACCCAGCAGACCGGTCTCGGCCCAGGTCTGCAGGAAGAGGTTGTGGACGTGCCTGCCCGCGAGGGTCCCCACCTCGGACCCCAGATGAGCGAGGAGGGAGAACCAGAGGGTATCATACCCCACCCCGGCCCATGGATTCCGCGCGATCACTCGCGCGGTCGCTCGCCAGGTGGTGATCCGGAACTCGTTCGTGGGGAACGAGGGATCGAAAACCGATCGCGCTCGCTCGCCGACCCGTCCGGGAAGCAGCGCCACCACCACTGCACAGCCGATGATCAGGACCACGGCCCTCTTCCACCCACCGGTGAGGCACGCGGCCACGACCGCTCCCACGGCGACCCCCAGCCAGGCTCCTCGGGAAAGGCCCAGCACGAGCGAGGCGCCAAGCAGTGCCGCGAAAGCGGACGCCGCGATCCTCGCACGGCCTGTCCCCCGCAGCGCGATCCCTGCCATGATGAGCCCGATCCCCAGCTCTGCGCCTGCCCGGCTGTTCGTATGCCCCATGGCGGTCACCGCATCGTGCACGAGGGTCCCGCGCCGCGCCGCGCCCACGATCGTGTCCAGGGCGCTCGCCCCTGCCCAGGAGAGCCATGCCACGAGCACGCCCACGATCGCGCCCCTGCCGTGCCGAGAGAGCATGTAGGCGCAGGAGAACACACTCGCCCACGTGGCAAGGTTCGCCCACTGCATGCGCACGTACCCGAACCCCAGCGTGGGCACCCACAAGAGCGGGATGACGGAGACCGCGCACAGGGTGAGGTAGAGGAGGGGCAGATCCCTGAACCATGGGCCTCTCGTGCGCACGACGCGCATGAACCCGGGCAAGGCGCCAAGGAGCAGGGCAGCCACCACCGCATCGTGGAGCCTTTCCCACGGCCGCGCCAGGGCCCCGTGCCGCAACACCCCGAAGGGGTACCACACGAGGAGGAGCAGGGCGACGCCGAAGGCGATCTCACCTATGCGCGGCAGACGTGTGACGCTCATGGCGGCTCGAAGCGGAGTTGGATCTCCTCCTCCACCACCGTCACCTTGTCGATCACGAGGTTGCGGTCCTCGCCAGTGGCGGGATTCACGTAGTCGTTAGGGAACCTGAGCCGGACCATCCTCAGTCCTGGCGGCGCGGTGACCGAGATCGTGTAGGTGCGCCACTCGCGATCTGGGACCTCGAGCTCCCGTACGACCACCCCGCCGACCTCCACGATCATCCTCGGCCATTGGCCTGCGGCCGGGGTCCCGCGGGCCACCACCTCGAGGGTGACGGGACCCCCGGGGAACCGGAACCTGTGGGCGAGGCCGGGTTCCGCCACGTTGATCCCTCCCGGCATGGGAAACCCGGGGTGCTGCTCCATTTCCTCTGCCTCGACGGTAAAGCGTTGCTCCGCCGATGCCCTCCAGGCCACGATCCGCGCGATGGAAGGGGATGGTACCTGCCCACCCCGAACGCTCGAGACGTCAAGGGGGGTGCCTTTCGCATCCATGAGCCGGAGGCCCACCTCGATCTCGTCAGGGTAGCGCCGTGGGGGCTCTCGGTAGGCGAAGTGAACTGGGAGGGTGTCTACCCCGCTGATTCCTGCGGCGAAGCCCGTGTCAGGGAGGCTGAGTCGCCACCCTCCCGCAGGCGGCCGCAAGGAGGGAGCCGACGCCTCGGAGGAGACGGCCAAAACGGGAATCACGGCGGTTCGAGACGAGCTCGTCGTGACCCACGACACCGTGAGGAACTGAGTTTCCCCAGGCCTCCACGGTGTGCGGGGGAGGTCGACCGATCGAACGAGGATCATCCGACCGTACTCGTAGTCGAGGAAGACCGTGCCTCCCATCTCGCGCAGCTTCGCGTCCAACGCGTTGGCCTCTTCGACACGGCCCATCTCTCGGTACACCCTGGCGAGGAGTTGGGCAGCCTGCACGTGGCGGGGATCCACTCGCAATGCCCTCTCAAGCTGCACCCTCGCCTCTTCGAGGTTCCCCTCCTGCTTCGCCAGTCTCCCGAGTTCATAGGGGGGACGGGGGTCGAGGGGGGCGGCGTTGCACGCGCGCAGGTACCAGGAGGCAGCCTCCTCTCCGTCACGGTCTCGCTCCGCGAGGACCGCCATCTGGAGCATCGCCCGCACGTCGGTGGGGTCGTGCGCGAGGACCACCTGGAGCGCCGCCTTCGCCGAGTCCACACGACCGGCGTCGAGGTAGATCCTCGCCAGGCTCAGCCTGGCCTCGTCCGCATCCCGACCCCCCATCGCCAGCCGCTCCTGCTCCACGCTCCACTGGGCCTCGGCGGTCCTGAGCCAGGGGGTGGCGCGGATCGCGATCACCCCGCCCCACGGGGTCGGGAACCGCTTGAGCTCCTCGTAGTTCCTCTCGATGCTCGCCCGAAGCCGCTCGGGAAGGAAGGCGTAGAGTTCGCTCTGGTAGAGGATCGCCCAGGAGGCAGGGGTCGCGCGCACGAGGCTGTCTACCTGCGCGCCAAGCCGTGGCACCACCATCTCCACCCCCGGCATGGAAGGCCCGACGTGCGCGTGGATGAGGCCGGCGGCCCAGGGGGGCGCGAGGACGGCCGAACGTCCGAGGAGGGACCGAGGGGCGAGGTAGCTGGCCGCCTCTGCCCACGGGTCCTCACGGGTGGGGGCCGTCCGGTACCCAAGGTAGAACCGGCGGGAGGTGCCCTGACCGAACCAGCCCAGGAGCACGCCCAAGGCCACCACCACGGCCGCCGAAGGCACCCTCAGCCCCACGACGCGTCGGAGAAGGGTGCAGAGCCACTCGCCACCCACCACGACGCCGTGGGCGGCCATGAGCGAGAGCGGGATGAACAAGCTCTCGAGAACGGCGGGGTCCTGTGGCCTACGGGCGTTGAACAGCATGAGGTTGATCATGGGCACGCCCACGACGAGCCACAGGGCCAACACCACCATGGGGCGACGGGAACGCTTGTCCACGTAGACGCGTCCGAGGTCTTCCACTCGGATGATGCGTTTGCGCACTCCGCTCACGAGGCCCACGGTCGCGGCGAATCCAAGGAGACGAGGCCCCCACGTGCCATGGCCGAACAGGAAGCTCACGAGGAACTCTGCGTACCGGAGGTTCATGAGGGGAGGTTTGCCGAGGGGGGGATTGGCCGCCCTGCTCGCCACCACCCACGCCACCGCAGAGGAGGCCGCCACGACGAGCGCGGGGGGCACGCACGAGAGGTACTGCCACAGCGGCGGCTCCACCTCGGTCCCATCCCGCCGCGTCCGCTGGGACACGAGCGCCGCCCCGACCGCCGCGAGGGCGAGGAGGAGCGGCAGCGCCTGGAATCCGGCCATCGCCGAGACGACACCAGAGAGGCCGAGGGCGATCCACAGCCCCCACGACGAGGAACGCATGGCCGCCCCGAACAGGGCGGTGGTCAAGGCGAGCCAGAACATGAGGAAGGAGAGGGGGATGGCGGACTGTGCCGCCTGCAGGAAGCGCAGCGAACCGACGGCGAGGGCACCGGCCACGAGCCCATCGAGGGGAGAGAACAGGGTCCATCCCGCAGCCACGAGTGCGGCCGTGGCCCCCACCGCCGCCAGCCACGAGACGTGGCGTGCCCTCATCACCCTCGCGCCGCCGGCCCCAAGAGCCTTGAGCGCAGAGTGGAAGGCGGGGGCACGGTACTCGAGGTGAGGAAGCCCGGGCGCCTCACTCAGGGAAGGTCCGGCATGCGCGACGGTGGCCAGTTCGCTCTCCCACACGGCCGCTCGGTGGATTCCTATCCTGAACCACACTGCCCCCCAGAGCACGATGAGCCCCCCAGCGGCGAGAGCCCACTTCTGGACGGAGAGTCTCACGCCTGTCTTCACTGGCTTCCTCCGGAGAAGGACACGGTTCTCACGAACAGGTTCAAGTCGCACCTGTGTGAGAACCGATCATTGAGCAATGCGACCCGTAGCACCCCTGTTTCCGGTTCGATCCTGCACGGGATGGGGTACCGTGCCCATTCGGTGCGGTTCACGCGTATTCGGCCGATGCGGCGCCCATTCCACGTGCACTCGACCAGCGGCCAGGTCCCCTTGCAGGGGGTTCCGCGTGCCTCGATCTCCACGACCCGAGCGGGCTGGGAGAGCACCACCGTGTCGACCAAGGCCGTGACTCGCCACACCGCCCACTCGGAGTCCAACAGCGCGCCTGCATCCAAGCGGAACTCGTGGGCGGGGATCTGGAGGAACGGCGATGCCACCGGGCCGCGGTCCGTGGGATCCTCCATGCACGCCGTCATGGCCAAGAGGATCGATCCGACACGAATCGCCACGGGGCTCACCGTTCCCACTCCTTGCCACAGGTCGTGACCCCTCGATACCCTTGCACGAGCCTCGCCGCACAGGCAGCCCAACTCATCGGGCCCTCCGCAAGCTCCCGGGCCGTGCGGCCCATCGACAGACGGGCAGCAGGGTCGTCCAACAGCGCCTCGATCGAAGCGGCGAACTCCACAGGATCCTCGCCCGCCAAGAGTCCACACCGATGGGACGCCAGGAGCGCACCCACGTCCCCCACGGGGTTGGTGACGATGGGCCTGCCCGCGGCGAGGTAGTCACCTAGCTTGATGGGGCCACGGCCAATATTGTACTGCGCGTTCTGGAACGGCAACAGCAAGACGTCCGCGGCACCCAGCCACCACGCGAGTGTCCCCGCATCCTGCGGGCCGGTGACGACGATGTCCTCTCCGAGGCGCAGTCCGAGCCGGCGGATGAGCGCACCCACCTTGCGCGACGAGGGGCCGACGAGGAGGAACAACGCCTGACGCCTCCGTCGCACGAGCGCGAAGGCCTCGAGGGCGAGGCCAATGTCGTATTGGACGAAGCCCATGTACTCCACGATGGGCACCTCGCATGGTAGGCCGAGTCGCCGCCTCGCCTCTTCGACCGCGACCGGGACGATCCGCTCCACGTCCGCCCCCGAGGGGACGTAGAGGACCTTGTCGGGCGGGATCCCGAGCCCAATCGCCCGCTGCTCGAGGGCGCGCGACGTGACCGTCACCAGGCTGGCGGCGTGGCGGAAGTGCTCCTCGAAGTAGGTCTCGATCCACCCGAACAGGGTCCTCACGACCCAGGGCCTCGTGGCCTGGATCACCCCTCCGGGGCCTCCCCACCAGTCCGCCCAGTCCGAGCAGAGGGGAACTCCCCAGCGGCGCGACAGCACCAAAGCCGGCACGATCACCGCGGGGCGGTTGTCGAACGCGTGTACGACGTCGAAGGGACCGAGCCGCATCCCGTACCATATCCTCCGGAGGCAGTCCCAGAGGTCCCAGCCGGTCCGGAGGCTCCCCCACAGCAGGTCAGGAGTCTCGACGAGGTCGACCCCATCGACCCTCTCGTGCCGGAACCGCCAGCGCGCGTGGGGGGAAATGGTCAAGAGCCACACCTCGTGCCCGCCCCGTGCGAGCTCCCGACCGAGGCCCAGGGCCCGGAAGTACGTGCTGCGTCCCCTCACGTTGTGGTTGAGCATGAGCACGCGCATCGGTTCCTCCTCAGCCCCCATCGCACGCCACGCTCCGAAACACCCGGACGTAGGCCCGACTCATCTCATCGGCACGGTACTCCCGCTCCACCCTCTCCCGCCCGCGCACACCGAGGGTCGCTCGGAGATCTGGTGCCTGCCAGAGTTCACGGATCGCGTTCGCCAACGCCTCGGAATCCCCCGGGGGAACCACGACCCCGCACCCTCCGACGAGCTCGGGCAGACCGCCCACCGCGCTGGCGATGACCGGGAGCCCAGAGGCCATCGCCTCGAGGGTCGCGAACGGCATGCCCTCCCAGAACGACGGCTGCACGTAGAGGTCGAGGCAGGCCAGGTACGGCCGCACGGAAGGTTGCCAGCCGAGGAAGTGGATCCGGGATCTGCCTTCCCCCCGTGAGGCGGCCCTCCTGAGCACCCACTCACGAGGCCCGGCCCCGATGAGCACGAGCCTCGCCTCGGGCAGGGCGTGCACCAGCCGGTGGAACGCGGCGATCAAGACCTCCTGCCCCTTCTGCGCGGAGAGCCTCCCCACGCACCCGATGAGGGGATTCCCCCGTGGCATGGCCTGGGGCCACGTCGCGCATCCCGCCGGTGAGGCAACCGGCTCCACGGCGTTGGGAATCACCTCCACCACCTCGTCCCTCACGCCCTGGTGCCGTACCACGAAGGAGCGCAGCGCGTGCGACACCACGACGACCCGCTGGGCGTGGCGCAACGCCCATCGCGACAGCAGCGCCTTCGGAGGATTACGGGTGACGATGCGGTACGGATCCTCGTTCTGGACCGTGCACACGAACCTACAGCCGCTCCTCCTCGTCGCGAGCGCCCCAACCACCTCCCCCCGGAGGAGCTGGGCACAGAGCACATGGACCTTCCCGTCGCGGACGAAGCGCGCGAGCCTCGCGAGGCCCCCCACCCCCCCGAACCGGACCGTCGGGATGCCGAAACGCCCGCACGTCTCCTCCACCGGGCCCGGCCCCCCCAGGCCACCGACCCAGACGTCGATCCCCTCGGACCGCGCGCCCTTGGCGACCTCGACCAGGGTGTTCGTGGGGCCCTCCTGACGGAACGTGGTGTTGAGGAGCAGCACCCTCACCCGCGTTCCCTCCGAGGGCCGGTCACGGGAACCCAATCCCGGGCGAGCACACGATGCATCGCTCCCACGAGCCTATCCGATGAGAACCTCTCCCGCTGCCAGCGCAGGGCAGCTTCGCCGAGCCTCCTCCTGCGCTCATGGTCAGTCGAGAGCTCCACGATCGCCCCCGAGAGGGCCTCCACGTCCCCGGGTGCCACGAGGATCCCCACCTCAGGGGTGATCGCCTCGCGCATGGACCCCACGTCGGTGGCGATCACCGGAAGCCCGAGGGCCATGGCTTCGAGTGCGGCCATGGACAGGGTCTCCACCCCGGGATCCGAGGGGAGGACGAAGAAGTCCGCGTCCCTGAGCACCTCGGAGGCGTCCTCCACCCACCCGCGCCAGGTCACGCGCGCGGTGATGCCCAAGGCGCGCGCCTTGGCTTCCAAGGCCGTTCTCTCCGGCCCGTCGCCGGCGATGAGCGCGCGAAGGCCAGGCACGCGTGCGCCCGCACGGGCGAGAGCATCGAGGAGCAGGTCGACTCTCTTGTCCCTTCGCAACACGCCCACGAACGCGAGCGTCACCGCCTCGGGTGCCACGGGCCTGAGGCGCGGCGGCTGCACCGGCACGCCGTTGAGGACCACGGCGATCCGATCTCCCGAAACCCCCATCCCCTCCAAGGCCCGCCGATGACCCTCGGATACGGCGACGTACCGCGCCACCCATCGGCTCGTGACGCGATCCCACCACGGAAGGACCGCGCGAGCGGGTGTGGAGTGGATCGCGTGCACGACCCGCGCGCCCGTGAGGAGGCCCACGAGACGTGCGAGGACCGTCGCGTTTCGCTCGTCGATGGAGAACACGACGTGTGGCCTGAACCTCCATGCCCGTCCCACGAACCTCAGGCTCCCGATCGCGTCGAAACGGCTCCGCAGCAGCCCCTCCCACACCGTCGCCCCCGCAGGCAAGAGCCGAGGCCCCCAGGGGCCCCGGTCGCGCAGGAACGCGACCGTGGTCTCGAACCATCGTCCCATGTGCGGGAGCCAGAGGCCGAGCTGACGCACGGCCCCATTCACCCCGCCACGGTTGAGCACGACGAGGAGTCGCTCGCGAGAAGCCGGCTTCACCGGGCGGAGGGTTCGGGAAGAGGGGGACTCAACGCAGCACCGGTCACCTAGGTCCCGGAGGAGCCTGCCCCATCGGTCCCCTCCCCGAGGTGACCCTGTGCCGCATACCGCTGGAACAGGGCTCCCCACGGGGTGGTCCGCTTCCACCGCTCGAAGATGTGACGCTCCTTCAGGGGCCAATGGATGTAGTCGTGGTTCACCTCGGACACGAGGATGGGGAGAATCACCAGGGGCGTGCGGAAGATGAGCTTCTGGAGGAACCGGGTGGGCCCGTACCACGAGAGCCACCCCAGGAATCGGTGCAGCGACCGCCCCACCTCGAACCCCCACCGCTCCCCGCTCACATCGTCACCGACCACGGTGATGCCGGAGGGGTCCCCACAGCCAAGCCCCCTCTCGTGCGCGAGCCGAATGTAGCCGATGCTCGTGGGATCAAACCCCATGAGTCGTGCCGCCACCGCATCGATGGCCACCTGATCCGCACTCGCGAGGATGACGTTCTTCACCACGGGCGTCATCGTGCGCGGCCCAGGCCCATTCCCTGCCGTCGTCCCGTCCATCACCGCGAAGATCCCCGTGTGGATCTCCTTCTGAATGGCGAGCAGGTCGACCAAGGTCTCATGAATCCACGTGTGCGTGTAGTGGCGGTGCGTGTTGAGGAGACCGCCGAACGCGTTCTTCATCGCCCCCGTGGTGGTCGTGTAGATATGACACTTGACCGTCGGAAGATGAACGATGTTCTTCCCGATAAAGTGGTCAGGAACATGGATACCTTCTGGAAAGATACGGTCGAGGACTAGCATGGGTGATGACGGCTGGTACGGCACCCATTTCATATCTGAGGGACGGAAGTTGTACAGGACTGGAATCCCATACTGCTTGAAGATGGGCACGTAGAGGTTGAGGTCCTCCCCCTTGAAGGCATTGATCACAACGGTCTTGTTCTGGACACAGACCAGGTCGTCGAAACCCGCCTTGCGGAGGGCGCGGATGGTGCCCTCGAGCTGCCATGGGGTGGTGTTCGCGCTGGGGAAGGGGTAGTGCCACGAGATGTTGTCCTTGAGGATCGTCGTGGTACCGGGCCGCAGCGCCGAGGAGACGCCAGCGAGGTCGAGGAGTCGCTCGAAGTCCTCGAGGACCCTCTCGGGTGACGTCTTGAGAACCGCGACGACCGGGGAAGAACGGGCCATGGTGCTCTCCTCGATGAGGGTGCTCAGAAGTCTTCCGGTGGCTCGTGCGGCTTGGGGGGAACCCCACCCGGACCTCGCACGAGCACGAGGATGGCGGAGTGGGGCACGACGACGTAGTTCTGCCCCTCAAGCCTGATCTCGACCGCCGGTTTCTTCAGGAACACCGCGTAGTCCCCCACGGTTGCCTGCATACGCACGTGGCGAGGGGTGGGCGTGGAGGATCGCCAGGGCTCGTCTTCGTCCTGCGGCACATCGAGGATGGCGAGTCCTGGGCCGACCTCGACGATGGTCCCGGCCTGCACGGTGGCTCGTTCGGCGGCGGGTCGCGGGAGGTACAGGCCCACCTCCGTGCGCTCCTCGCCCCGGTCCGGGATGATGAGCACCCGGTCACCGACCACTTCGATCTCTTTACCGGAATCGAGGATCACGATACCCTCCGTGAGACACCGCATCTGAGCGGCCCGTGGGGCGAACCCTTCCCTCACTGGGGAAGCGGAGCGTCCGTCGTGGGCGAACGGTTCGAGTTTACTCGGGTGGGGTGGTCCTGTCCAGTTCGCGCCCGGGTCGGGCGTCAGCCTCGGAAGAAACCGAGGAGCACCGAGCGGAAGCGCTCCAGTTCCTCCTGATCCTGGACGCAGACCCGTACGCTGCGCAGGTGTCGCGCGTCAGGCAAGAGGTCGATCATCGGCTCGCACATCCCGGCGGCGACTGCCTCGAGTGAAGGCGCGTTCGAACCACCGGTCATGGGAGGGAACGCCACCGCCGCGGCCCGGGTTTCGTCTGAGGCGAGGAGGACGTTGACCACCCCACGTCGGATGGCCTCTGGGGACACTCTGAGGTCTTGCCCCATGATGGCCACATGCGCGATCCGACGGCACGGCAGCGAACCCGCACGGGTGAACACCACCTCGCCCAGCGGTATCGGCCCCTTGCCCATCGCCTCGCGCTCGATGTCGTCGCCGCCCTCTCTCTTGAGCATCCCGGCGACCCCGTGTTTCATCCAGAGGTAGGTATTCGCCGGGCACACCACGACATCGACGTGCTGCGCCGTGAGATCCTCCCTGACCACCTCGATGCGGACCTTGCCGAGTCTGATCATGTGCGCGTCCTCCTCGCTCGCCCACGCGTGAGAGACCTCGTCCTGAAGGGGAACGCCGCACCGCTGGGGTCTGTTCCCACGCTCGGCTGACGTGCGGGATCCCGGTTCGCCTTGACACGCTCCCACGCGGCGTTCAAGCTGCGAAGAGACCAGCGTGCACCTTCTGTTCCCCTGTGGGAGTGACGTCCCGTGTTCAAGAAGAAGCGGCCACACGATCGCTCGATGCGCAAGAAGCCATCGCATGCTCGCCGACTCCACGAGGGTCGACCCTGCATCACGATCTCCTGTCAGTGGGGATCGAAGGGCGAGAGTGTCCCCCAGCTCCTCTCCCAGCGTCTTGGCTTTGAGGTGTACGGGTCGAGGATCCTCGACATCCTGTCGGAGCAATCGATGGCGTCACGGGACGTGCTCGCCGCCTTGGATGAGGACAGCACGACCGAGTTCAACTTCCTCATGAGCAGCCTCCTCGGTGGTCCCTACGTCGTGGCGGAGGACTTCGCGCGCGACCTCGTGCGCGTCATCCACCAGCTCGCCGACGAGGGGCACTGCATCATCGTTGGCCGGGGAGCCGCGTTCGTGCTCCACGGCCCGAGGGTCCTGAACGTGAGGATCATCGAGCCCTTCGAAGAGCGGCTCCGGAGGGTACAGGACGTGTATGGGATGTCGTACACCGAGGCGGAGATCACGCTCGCCGAGCGCGACAGCGCGAGGAGCCAGTTCGTTGAGGGGCATTTCAAGAGGGACATTGAGGACCTCGAGGCGTACGACATGGTGCTCAACGCCCACTACCTCGATGAGGAGACCCTCGCCGAGGTGATCCTGAGGGCGTTCGAGGCGAAGAGACGGCCTGCCTAGCCCCGTCATCCACCGCTCTCTGGGACGACTTCGGGCGGCTTGAACCCTATCTCACCCTTTGGGTGTTCCGTTCTCTCTGGCAGCCTGATGGTGCCGAACTTCTCCTCGTACTTCGCGATGTTCTCCTCCAGGGCCCTGAGGGTGAGCTTCGCGTGCTGAGGGGTCATCACCACCCTCGCCTGCACCGTTGCTCGCTGCAGTCCGGGCAGCATCTTCGCGAAGTCGAGGACGAACTCGCTCGAGGAATGGGTAATGAGCACGAGGTTGGCGTAGACGCCCTGCGCCTCCTTCTCTCCCAGCTGGACTGGAATGCCTGGACCGTTCATCGTAACCTCCATTGTCGGACCCTTCGTGGGGTGAGTGCCACGCGCGAAGGTACGCGTGTTCCCCGAGGGGGTCCACTGCCCCGGGCCGCAGGAGGTCGTCGTGCGAACACTCGCTTCTCTCTTGGTCGACGTTCCGAACGCGCGCGTCCACGGTGACCCGCATACTCCGGTCGCATCCCTCGTGGCCGATTCCCGCGAGGTGGTGCCTCACAGCATGTTCTTCGCCCTCCCGGGCACTCGCGCCGACGGGGTTGCCTTCGTCGACGAGGCGGTGCGTCGGGGTGCCACCGTCGTCGTGGCGCCGAGGATGGTCCCGGTGCCCGAGTGCGTCACGGTCGTGGTGGTGGACGACCCGCGGCAGACCCTCGCCCGCGTGGCTTCCTCGTTTTGGGGGCACCCTGAGCGACGGATGACCCTCGTGGGGGTGACCGGCACGGACGGGAAGACCTCCGTCGCCTACCTCGCCGCTCGTATGCTCTCGGCCTGTGGTCGCCGTGCCGGGTACATCGGTACCCTGGGTGTGCACCTCGACGACCTCACGCGCCCGATTCGTCACACGACCCCCCCGCCTCCGGAGCTCCACGCGATCCTCGCGTGGCTTCGAGACAACGGGGCCGACGCGGCGTCCCTCGAGGCCTCCTCCCACAGCCTCGACCAGGGACGCCTCCTCGGGCTTCCCTTCGCGGTTGCGGTCTTCACGACGTTCGGCCGCGACCACCTCGACTACCATCGTTCCCAGCAGGACTACTTGGAGGCCAAGCTCAAGCTGTTCGACGGTGTCTCCCCCGATGGGTGGGCGGTGGTGAATGCGGCGTATCCGAGGATCGTGGACGCGGTCAGGTCACGAGGGTACAGGGTCCTCACGTTCGGCGCACGGGATGCGAGAGCCGACCTCCAGGTGCTTCGCTGCGTCTCTTCCCTCGAGGGCACAAACGTGGTCCTGGCCTGCGGGGATGCGCGGGCAGCCCTCCGTTCCCCGCTCGTCGGGGCGTTCCAGGGAGAGAACCTCGCCGCGGCCTGCACGGTAGGCCTCGCCCTTGGTCTTCCGCTCCACGACGTCGTCCGTGGCCTCGCAACGGTACGCCGCATCCCAGGCCGGTTCGAGCCAGTCTCTTGCCGCGGGATGGTCTGGGCCGTTGTGGACTACGCGCACACCCCCCAGGCCTTGGACAAGGCCCTTGCGAGTGCACGCATGGTCGCGCGAGGAAGGGTCCTCGTGGTGTTCGGCTGCGGCGGGGACAGGGATCCGGGCAAGCGCCCCCTCATGGGAGCCGTGGCCTCTCGGTCTGCCGACCTCGTGATCGTCACGAGCGACAACCCCCGGAGCGAGGATCCCCTCGCCATCATCGACGCGATCGTGCACGGGATGGATGGCCCGGCGGAGGTCATCGTGGAGCCACAGCGGAGGGAAGCCCTCAGGAGGGCGGCTGCCCTGTGGAGGCAGGGAGACCTCGTCCTCGTGGCCGGCAAGGGCCACGAGAGGACTCAGACGATCGGGACCACGGTGCTTTCGTTCGACGACGTGGAAGAGCTGTCCGCCTTGATCCCCGATGCCCTCCGGGACGGCCTCGCGCAGGAGGAGGAGCATCCATGCTGAGTCCGATTCGTGGAGACGGCATCCCGCGCGGCGCACGGGTCGTGGTGCTCGGCTTGGGCAGGAGCGGCACCTCGGCGGCCGCGCTCGTGATCGAGGCAGGGGGGGTGCCGATCCTCGCCGACGATGACGTTGCCTCCTTCGAGCGTCCGGCCGTGCGGAGCCTGCGCGACGCTGGGGCGCTCCTCCCTGGGGACGACCCCCTCCGTGGTGCGGACCTCGTGGTGACGAGCCCGGGCGTGCCATCGAGGCACCCCCTCCTCGCCGAGGCGGCATGCCGTGGGATCCCCATATGGGGGGAACTGGAGCTCTCCTTCCGGTACTGTCCGGCTCCTCTCCTCGCGGTGACCGGATCCGACGGCAAGAGCACGACCACTGCGCTCGTGGCCCACCTCATCGCGCAGGCAGGGCGCCGGGTCGTCGTGGGCGGCAACATCGGTACCCCCCTGTCCTCGCTCGTGCCCCAAATGCGCGGGGACGAACTCGCGGTAGTCGAGGTGAGTAGCTACCAGCTCGAGACCACCACCGAGTTCCGGCCGTGGGTCGCCACGTTACTCAACGTGGCCCCGGACCACCTCGAGCGGCACGGGTCACTCGAGGCGTACGCGCGGGCGAAGGCTCGGATCTTCTCGCGGCAAGGGCGGGGAGATTTCCGCGTGGTGAACGCGGATCGTCCCGGCCTCCTCGAGCTCTGCCCTCCCAGCGAGGCACAGACCCTGCTCTTCAGCGCGACGTCGCACGTGCGAGATGGGGCCTGCCTCGAGGATGGGTGGCTCACCCAGGTGGAGGGGGGACGCGCGCGCAGGATCCTTCCCGCCGAGCGCCTCCGGATCATTGGGCAGCACAACGTGGAGAACGCCCTCGCGGCCCTCGCCACCGTCCTGCCGGTTGGGCTCGTGGAGGGAGCGCTTGGGACCGGATTGGCCTCCTTCCGCCCGCTCCCACACCGGATCGAGCCCGTCGGACGCGTGGCAGGGGTGACCTACGTGAACGATTCGAAGGCGACGAACGTGCACTCGGCCATCGCCGCCCTCGCGAGCATGGATCGTCCGGTGATCCTCTTGGTGGGAGGCAAGGACAAGGGGCTGTCGTTCGCGCCGCTCGCGGAGGCGGCGCGGGATCGGGTGCGGGTCGCCCTCGCGTTCGGCCATGCGGGACCCAGGCTTGCCGAGGCCTTATCGCCGGTCGTAGAGACGCGCCAGGTGGCTGACCTTCAGGCCGCGGTCGAGGAGGCGGCACGACTCGCCAGGCCGGGCGAGGTGGTGTTGCTCAGCCCGGCCTGCTCGAGCTTCGATGCCTACGCCTCGTTCGAGGAGCGGGGGGCACACTTCAGGCGGCTCGTCGCCTCCCTCGAAGGGTTCAGTGCTGAGGAGGATCAGGACACGCCGAAGTAGTCCTCACGGTAGTCGCGGATCACCGCGCGCTTCGTGAGCCAGTCGAGCCACGCCCCGTAGATCCGCTGCGCCGCCTCTTCCTGGAGGCGCTGGGTCACCGAGGCGGTGTCGACCGGGGCGTCGACCCAACTCGAATCCCGCCGCACGATCACACCGACCTGCGAACCCCTGATGGGTCCTGCGAGGGCCCCGTCTGCGATCCCGAACGGTGCGCCCACCGCCTCCACGTCTCGACCGATCCCTGGCACGGCCTCCTTGCGGGCGAACCGCACGTCCGTGAACACTTCGAGGAGGCTGTCGGTCGAGGCGACCACCTCCATGAGCTCACCTTGCGCGAGTCGCTTCGCGACCGTGCCGAGGTACTCATCAGAGAGGTGGGCGCTGCGCTCTCGGAGGTAGGCCATCACCACCCTGCCCCTCACCTCGGCGAGCTCGGCCTTCTTCTCCCCTACCCTCTCCACGGTCTGCAGCACGACCACGTACTGGTCGTTCTCGAACACTGGGCTCACGTCACCCGGAGAGCTACGGAACACCCAGGCTGCCCCGGACGGCAAGGAGCCCACACCCGGGATCGCACCGCCTTTCGAGAAGAGCCCCGACTCGACGACCTCGACGCTCTCCGCTTCCGCCGCGGCCCTCAGCCCGATGGAGCGAGCGCGTTCGGCCACGGTCTCCATGACCTCCTGCAGGCTGTCGAGCGTGGCCCTGCCCGGCTCCAGCTTCAGGAGGATGTGTCGAGCCCGCACCCTGGGCTCCGGCCCGGGGATGACCGAGTCCACCCTGATGAGGTGCCAGCCAAACGACGTGCGCACGGGCTCGCTCACCACCTTCGGCGGCAGGGAGAACGCCACCGCCTCAAACTCGGGCACCATCACGCCTTTGCCGAACTCGCCGAGGTCCCCTCCCCTGGAGGCGGTCGAGGGGTCTTGCGACTCGAGGCGTGCGAGGTCCTCGAACCGACCTCCCGCCTCGATCTCGCTCCTGATGGCGGTGATCTCCTCGAGGAGTTCCGCCTCGTCCGCCGCCGAGGGCTTCTTCGCCACCCGGGCCACGATCACCTTCGCCCTCGCGGGATTCGAGTACTCCGCGCGGTGTTTCTCGAAGTAGGCGCGCAGTTCCTTCTCGTCTACCGCCCGGGTGACGTTCAGCACGATCTGGGACACGTCGGCCCACTCCTCTGTGCCATCCCTTCCACGCTCATGCACGAAGAAGATGTACCAGGAGTTGCCGATCTGGAGGGGTTGCGAGGCGGTCTTGAGGGGCACGGAGAAGATGATGCTGTCGATATCTGCCCCTCGGGTGCCCCTCGCCACCTTTCCGATACGGCCCCCCTCCTGCGCCATGGGACCGAAGGAATGCTCTCGCGCCAACCGGGCGAACGCCGCCGGGCTCGTCGCCTCGCGCGCGATCTCCTCTGCCTTCCTCCGCGTCGCCTCGTAGTCGGCGGGGGTGGGATTGCGGAAGTGATAGTCACGCAGGACCAGGCACGCACCCGCCGCCCTCTCGGCCTGAGCTTGGATCTCACGGTCTCGCTCCAACGAGGTGACCCTCGCCCCCACGACGACGCCGTGTTGGACCTTCTGGACCGGCCATTGTTCGCTGTACTCGACGGCGAGCATCCGCGAGAGACCCGGCTCAGTGGCGAGGGCTTGGGCGTACTTCTGCATGTCGAACGCCCCGTCCGTCTGGAAGCTTGGGTGCTGGACGAGCCAGCGGGGCGGGTAGTCGCGGATGACCTCCGCGACTTCGCGGGCAGTCGCCCCGAAGCCCGTGCGCCGTGCCTCGCCCGCCACGAGGATGCGCTGGACGATCGCCTGCCATGCCCGTTCACGCAGGCCCTGGATCGTTCGATCGTCCTCTCGGAACGCATCGCCCAGCCGCGCCCGCTCGCGGTCCCTCTGCTCCGCGTACTCGCGCTGGAACTGCTCTGTGGTGATGTGGACCCCGTTCACCACCCCGACGACGTTCGGGACCCTCGTCTCTATCTTGATCCCGAAGCTCCGGACGAGGTCCCCGCACCCACGCACCCCGGTCCCCAGCGCGATCACCACGAACCCGCCGAGAAACCCCACGAGCACGATCCACAGCACGACCTTCGTGTTCTCCCGCATCATCCTCAGCATGAGTGATCTCCTGTGTGACGGAAGGTGCCGAGCCCACCGACCCGGTGTGCAAGAGCAGAAACCTTTCAAGCTAGGGCCTTCTTCCTCAAGGGGCAAGCCTCGAAAGGCCTCGGCGACCCTCCCCTCGGGCGGGCACTGGCCCCCAGGAGCAGACACCGTGCACCCCTCACGGGGTCGAGACGCCACGCCGCTCGTGCCTCGCGCGATTCGACTCCCTGAGGATCGCTCCCGGCCGTATCTTGCGCGGTCGCTCATGTGGGGGCGTCGCGCACCGAAAGTGAGCCGCCAGTGGGGATCGACCCCATGGGAAGTCGAGCACTCGCCCGCGGAGCCGAGGGCAACGAGGCCATCGTGGTCGGCCCGAGGGGCCGCTGACCCCTCTCACCCCGCGCCTGACGCACCTGGTTCGCCCGCGACTTGCCCCTGCCGTTCTCCCGCGAGGAAGCCCGCGATCCACCAGCGGGTTAGTCCCAGGCCCCGGGGCGCACACAGAAAACAGAAAGGAGACACGATGGATGAACGCCTGACCCCCGAGGAGCTCGCGCGATGCGACGGGCGCGAGGGGAGGCCCGCATACGTGGCCTTCGAAGGGACGGTCTACGACGTAAGCGGAAGCCGGATGTGGCGTAGTGGCACGCACATGCGGCGCCACGAGGCGGGCCATGATCTCACGGCAGAACTCGCGGCCGCGCCGCATGGTCCTGAGGTGTTCCTCAGAGAGGGCATCACCCGGGTTGGCACCCTCGCGCAGGTGAGGGAGGAACGCGGTCCTGCCTGGCTTGGGTCCCTGCTCGATCGGTTCCCGATGCTCGCTCGTCACCCTCACCCCATGCTCGTGCACTTCCCCATGGCGTACCCGATCGCCGCGAGCATGTTCACCGCCCTCTCCCTCACCCACTGGGCGCCTTCCCTCTTCGAGCAGATCGCGTTCGCCATGCTCGTGCTTGGGCTGGCCTCGACCCCCTTGGCGATGCTCTCGGGCTTCTTCACTTGGTGGCTGAACTACCGTGCGCGCATGGTGCACCACGTCCGGTGCAAGATGGTCTGTTCCACGGTCCTGCTGGTGGTCCAGACCATCTGCCTCATCCTGCGGCTCCAACGCCCCGCCCCACTCCCCCGCTCGCCCGTGTTCATCGCGCTCATGCTCGTGCTCGCCCCCCTCGCTCTGCTCCTAGGGTACCACGGCGGGCAGCTCACCTTCCCCTATGTGCATCGGCACAGGACTCGCTGAACCGCCGATCCGTATGACCAGATCGCCTCTTCCTTGACCGAATCCTCACGATACCTTAGTATTTGCTTCACGTTCGTGGTATTCCTTCATGGAAGGCCTCACGGAGAGTGGATTACCCTATGCCTCGAACGAGCATCCTCGTTATAGAAGACGAGCAGGACATCCAGCACATCGTTCGGTACAACTTGGAGAAAGAGGGCTACTCGGTGACCTGTGTCGCGTCGGCGGAAGAGGCCCTCGCGCACCTCCGGACCCGGGTGCCGGATCTCATCATCCTCGACCTCATGCTCCCCGGCATGGACGGGATGGAGTTCTGCCGTCTCCTTCGTCGCGCTCCCGAGACGGAGCAGACGCCCATCATCATGCTCACCGCCAAGGGCGAGGAGAGCGACATCGTGGCCGGGTTGGAGTTGGGGGCCGACGACTACGTGACGAAACCGTTCAGCCCCAAGGTGTTGGTGGCGCGCATCAGGTCGGTGCTGCGGAGGCGACCAAGGAGGGCGCCCTCGCCTCCTGAGGACTCCCTCATCGAGATCCACGATATCACCATCGATCGAACGCGCCATACGGTGACGGTGGCAGGCAGGCCTGTCGAGCTCACCTACACAGAGTTCAGGATCTTGGAGTACCTCGCCACGCACCCGGGGTGGGTGTTCACCCGGTACCAGATCGTGGATGCGGTGAGGGGCGAGGATTACGTGGTGACGGACCGGTCGGTGGACGTCCACGTGGCGGCCCTCCGAAGGAAGCTCGGGGAGGCGAGGTCGTGTATCCAGACGGTGCGCGGGGTAGGCTACCGCATGAAGGAGTGAGATGAGGGAGCGGCGGCTCTTCTGGCAGCTCTTCGGGGCGTACTCGCTCGGGAGTCTCTTCGTGTTGGTGGTGGTCGCCGTGTTCGCGACAGGCGCCATCAGGGGCGCATTCCTCACGCACGCGGGTGCGGACCTCGAGGCGCGCGCCCTGCTCGCGCGCGAGCATCTCCGCGGGCTACCCGATTCCCTCATTGACAACGCCTGCAAGACCCTCGGTGCGGCGTCGGGGACCCGGATCACGGTGGTGGACTCGCGCGGCAAGGTGGTTGGAGACTCCCACAGCGATCCTTCCCGGATGCCCAACCACGCGGACCGGGCAGAGGTCGCCCGCGCCCTCGCGGGGGAGGTGGGGCGCGCGGTGCGGGCATCGGAGACGGTGCGGGAGCAGATGATGTACGTCGCGGTCCCCGTCGTGGAGGAGGGCCAGGTGCGCCTCGTTGTGCGGACCTCGCTCTCCTACCACGCCCTCACCAATACGATCAGGTCCCTCGAACGCACGGTCGTGGGCGTGGCGCTCGCGACCGTGACCTTCCTCGCCCTGCTGAGCTACGGGATGGCCCACCGGGTGAAGCTGAGCGTGGGGAGCCTCGTGGCGAGCGCTCGGGCGTTCGCCTCTGGGGACCTCACCTACCCACTCGCCAGGGCCCAGATCGCGGAGATCGACGAGCTGGCCGACGCCCTCGCGCAGATGGCCTCCAGCCTTGGGGAGCGCCTCGCGACGCTCACCCGTGAGCGCAACGAGCGCGATGCGATCCTCGCGAGCATGGGGGAGGGGGTACTCGCGGTTGACTCGGCAGCCCGCGTGGTGAGGATGAACGAGGCGTGCGGCCAGATCCTCGGCGTCTCTCTCGCCCGTGCGGAAGGGCACCCGATCGAGGAGGCGGTGCGTCACTCCCATCTGCAGGCATTCGTGAAGCAAGCCCTCGCCTCCGACGTGCCGATCGAGACCGAGATCTCCCTGCTCGGTGACGAAGACCGATTCGTCCTCGCCCACGGCGCCGCCTTGCGCGACGGAGAGGGTCGCCGGGTCGGGGCCGTGGTGGTGGTGAGCGACATCACCAAGCTGAAGCGCCTCGAGCGCGTTCGCCGCGACTTCGTCGCCAACGTCTCCCACGAGTTGAAGACCCCGATCGCCGCGATCCAGGGCGCGGCGGAGACGCTCCGGGAGGGGGCTTTGGACTCCCCGGCCGATGCGAAGACCTTCGTCGAGATCATCGCGCGCCAGGCGTCCCGGTTGCACGCGGTCATCCGTGACCTCCTCACCCTCTCGCGGGTCGAGGAAGAGGAGGAACGCGCCATCGCCCTCACGGTCACGCCGCTTCAGGGGATCATCGACGCCGCACTCCACACGTGCAGCGTGAAGGCCTCTGAGAAGCGCATCACCGTGGAGGTCGTCGGGGCCACTGCCACGAAGGTCCGCGCGGATGCGCCGTTGTTGGAAACGGCGATCGTGAACCTGTTGGACAATGCGATCACGTACAGCGAGCCAGGGAGTACCGTGACCGTCCGGGTGAGCAAGAACGCAGAGGTGGTGGTCGAGGTCGAGGATCATGGGTGCGGGATCGAGCCCCGGCACCTCGCGAGGCTGTTCGAGCGGTTCTATCGTGTGGACAAGGCGCGTAGCCGGACCCTCGGCGGCACCGGCCTCGGCCTCGCCATCGTGAAGCACATCGCGCAGGCCCACGGTGGCCGCGTCTCGGTGGATAGCACCCCCGGGGTTGGCAGTACGTTCAGGATCCACCTCCCCTCGGCCGACTGATCCCGCACCCTCCCTTCACACCCGGGCCGTGTGAATCGCCACCACGCCCCCGGTCACGCGGCTGAAGGTCACCTCGGTGAACCCTGCCTCGGTGACGACCTCTGAGAGCTCCTCCGCCGGGAGGAAGCCGACGATGCTGCGGGCGAGGTAGTCGTAGGGCCCTGGGTGCCCGGAAAGGAGGGCGCCGAGCGGTCGGACCACGCGTCGGGCGAAAAGGTGCAGGAGCCAGCGGAGAGTTCTCGAGGGAGGCTGGCTCGTCTCCACGAGCACGAGCATCCCCGCGGGCCGCAGCACCCTGCGAGTCTCCACGAGCGTGGCCAGGAGAGATCCTCGAGTCGAGGTAAGGTTGCGCACCGCGAAGGCGATCGTGACGGAGTCCACCGTGCCAGTGCGGAACGGGAGGGAGCCGGCATCCCCCATGACCCAGGTGATGGCGGAGCCACGATGCGCGCGTGTTGCAGCCTCGAGCATGGGCGCGGACGCGTCGAGGCCAATCACCCGCCACGAGGGCGGCAGGGCGCGCCGAAGGGTGGCGGCCATGGCCCCGGTCCCGGTACACACATCGACGCAGATCCGACCCTCCCCATTGCTCACGCGCCTGGCGGCAAGGGCCCGCCACCTCCGGTCGAAGCCCGCCGTGAGCACGCGATTGGTCCGGTCGTAGGTGCGGGACAACCGGGCGAACATGGCGACGATCCCGCGGGCCCGGGGCGATGGCCCCTGCGCGGGCGTCACTGGCAACGAAAGAGCCTCGCCCCTGCCCACGCGGAGACGAGGCCATAGGCGGCAAGGATGCCCATCTGAGGCAGCGTGGTGGCGACGCTCTGGTTGAACCTGAGCACGCGGTGGAGCGCGTCCATCGCCCACGCGGTGGGGAACGCGTGCCCGATGAGCTGCAGGGGTCTGGGTACGATCTCCAGAGGCCACCAGCATCCACCCAGCGCCGCCATCACGAGGGCGGTGGCAACCCCGACGCCGACGCCCATCTGCTCCGAACGTGCCGCTGCCGCGAGGCAGAAGCCTATCCCTGCCGCGGCACCGGCAAACGCGAGCAACACCGGAATCGCCTCGAGGAGCTGGTACCCCACCCACACGCCCAAGGTCTCCTGTGCGGCGATCGCCAGGATCCACAGGAGGAGGACCTGCGCTACCCCGATGAGGAACCGCCCGATGAGCTTGCCCGCGATGATCTCGCCGCGGGAGGCCGGGGTCGAAGCCAGGTGCAGGAGCAGGCCACGCCGGCGCTCGACTACGAGCGTGGCACTCCCGTGCGTCGCGAGGATCAAGAGCGCCATCATGACCACCGTGCCGGGCACCGACTGGGTGAATCCGGAGGGGGGGCCGACCACGCCGTCGACGAACGACGCCTCGACAGAGACACGCGGGGGTCGCCGGGACGCGGCCTCAAACGCACGGCTCGCGTCTGCGCTGTCCAGAGATGCCACCGCGAGCCTCGCGACGGTCTCGATGATCGCACGCCAGGTGATGGCTCGGGCAGCGAAGCTCGCGAGCTCGTTGCCGCTCGTTCCCTCGTGTACCTCCAGCGTTGCGGTCCCGCCGGCAAGGAGCGTGTCGGTGAGCCCTTCGGGGATCCGGAGCAGCCGCACGCACCCATCGGGGAGATCGGGAGCATCTCCGACATCCTTGATGACGAGACGGTCTTCCCTCCCGTAGACCCGGCTTGCGATAGTGTCTGTCATCTCGAGGGCAAAGCGTTCGAGGGTGTTCCTGAGGGCACACCCCACGGGGCCGGTGTCCCCGTTTGCGACACAGAGGCCAAGGCGCGCACTCGGCGAGCCGCCGAACTGTACCAATCCGAAGAGCGTCGCGTAGAGCCCGGGGAAGAGCAGCATCCAGAAGAGGGCCCCACGGTCCCTGATGCTTCGGACGGTCTCGACCCACGCAATGACGAGTGCCCTCATCGGCTCACCCTGTGCGTGAGGGCCCATCCGCCAAGCACCAACAGGGCCAGGCCTCCCACGAAAAGGACGAGTGATTCGTCGATCACGGCCCAGGGAGGCTTCCCGGTCATGGAGGCGAGGAACCCGTCGATGGCCCATCGGTTGGGGGTGAGCGCCGCCAAGAAGGCGACCGGCCCCTTGTCTGGGCGAATGGGGAGCATGCTGCCCCCAAGGAGGCCCATGAGGAGCACCACGATGAGGCCAACGGCCTCTGCCTGGCGGCTCGTCCGGGTGATGCCTGCCAACAGCATCATGACCCCCGACGCGGCGACGGCGAACGCGGTCGCGACCATCATGACCCCGAGAGGGTGCCCCCACCGGATCCCGAAGAGGAAGGAGCCGGCGGGCAGGAGCACGAGGAACCCGACCTCGATGATGGCGATGAGCGCGAGGGTCTTCCCCAGTCCATACTCCACGGACGAGGCGGGCGTGGAGAGGAGGGAAGCCAGAGTCCCGTCCTCGTGCTCCTCGGTCACCTCGCGCAGGAGCTTCTGGGAGATCATCATGAGCATGAGCACCATGAGCCCGGGCAACACCGACCCGAAGAGCCCGACACGACCGTCGCTCGACAACGCCTTGGTGGAGCGCAGGCCCAGGGGCCAAGGGGTTATCCGCTCCATCAGGACGTAGCTCTTGCGAGCGATACGATCCGAGAGTGCGCCAATTGCCATGGCTCCCAATCCCTCTCCCTGTCGGAGCGTCTGCCCCAAGGAGGCGATTTCCTCCTTGAGGATCACCGCGAGCGCATCGACCACCGTGGCGAGGACCGCCGCCGCGTGGTGCGCAACCACCGGCATGTAGCGTTCGGCGGGGTTCTTCACGACCCGCAAGGAGGCCCGTGATCCCAGGAGGATGGAATCGGTGAACCCCTCGGGGATCACGAGCAAGGCCGACGCCTTGCCTGCGCGGAGCAGCTCGATCCCCTCCTCGCCCACGTAAGTCGGCTCCACATAGGAGGCCACGCGCTCCTGCCCCAGTATCGACGCGAGAGAACGACTCACCACGGTGCGGTCTTGGTCCCACACGAGGACGCGGAGCCTCGGGATCGTGCGGCGGGAGGGCGATGTGCCGAACGACACCCCGATGATCCCCGTGAGCAAGAGCGGCAGGAGCAGCATCAGGATGATGCCCCCAGGGGCCGCCGAGGCCCTCTTCAGGTCCCTCCACGCGACCGCCAACACGCGACTCACTCGCGCAGTTCTCTCCCGGTGAGCTGGATGAACACGCTTTGAAGGGAAGGCCTCTCGATGGACACGTTGCTCACCGAGGGGAACCACTCCAGGAGGTCGTGGAGCAAGCGGGACACCTGCTCCATGCCCACGTGCTCGAGCACCGCCCCGTTCGCGTCGCACGAGAGCAGCCTCGTCCCTTCGACTTGGCCGAGGCGTTCCCGTTCCCCCTCGGTGAACGTGCCTTGGAGCCGGATGATGCCCCGATGCCCGGCAAGAGTGAGGAGTTCGTCAAGGGTACCCTGGGCGAGCACCTTCCCGTGGTCGAGGATGGCGATGCGAGAGCAGAGTCCCTCGGCTTCCTCGAGGTAGTGGGTGGTGTAGAGGACGCAGGTACCGTCGCGTGCGATCGCGCGCACGCGCTCCAGGAGCAGCAGTCGCGCCTGGGGATCGATGCCGAGGGTGGGCTCGTCGAGCACGAGCACGCGTGGCTGGTGGATGAGCCCCATACACAGGTTCAACCGACGTTTCATCCCGCCCGAGTACGTGAGGACACGGTCGTCGGCGCGGCCCCCAAGGCCAACCGCCGCCAGCAGGTCCTCGATGCGCGACTCGAGTTCCTTACCGCGCAGCCCGTAGAGCCGCCCCCAGAACCGGAGGTTGTCACGTGCGGTGAGCTCGTCGTACACGGTGATCTGCTGGGGCACCACCCCGAGGATGCGCCTCGCCTTCGGGGTGCGGGGAGAGATCTCTTCGCCGCAGACCGTGACGCGACCCCCATCTGGCCAGAGTACACCTGTGAGGATGCGCACCGTGGTGGTCTTGCCGGCCCCGTTTGGTCCGAGCAGGCCGAACACCTCCCCGGCCCGGATCGTGAACGAGACGTCGACGAGTGCCTCCACGCGGCCGAAACGCTTCCGGAGGTGGTCGACGACGACCTCAGGCGTGCTCATCGGAAGCCCGACCGGAGCGGGAGCACCTCCACGGAGAATCCTGCGGGGATGTCGTGCCCGTCGGGCGACACCACGAGCCCGTGCACCGAAGCCGCCTTGAACACCACGCCTCCCGGCCATCCCTCCACCGGGCTGGCCATCACGGACTTCCCCTCGGCCCACAGGCGTACGGCCCAGGCCGTGGTCACCCCTCTGACCGGGCAGCGGAGCGTCTGTTCGAGCAATGCCCCGATCCTGCGCGGCTCGATCACCACCATGCCCGCGAGCTTGAGTACGAGGGGCCGCATCAGGAGTTCAAGGACCACGCTGAGGTCCGCGGGGAGGGATGACGTGAGGACGCAAGGTTTCCCCTTCGCTATCCCGAACATCGTCGCGTGGCCCGGGCACAGGGATACCCCGAGGAACTTGCGGTCAACCCCTCGCCTGGTCACGATGCCAACCACCTCGCTCCCCTCCACCGCGCCGCTGTCCGTGGTGACTGCGAGCATGTCGCACTCATCAAACGCCTTGGTCATCGCGAACTCGATGTCCTCGCGTCGGCACGGCACAGGACCCAGCTGCACGGGGATGCCCCCGCAACTCACCACGTAGGCGGCCACCATGGGCGAGGAGCCGTCGTACCGGCGATCCGAGGCGAGCGCGTCCTCGACGCGCACGAGGTCGTCGCCGATCGAGACGAGGGCGACACGCGGCTTGCGGTGCACTGCCACCCGACGCACGCCGAGCTCCGCGAGGAGCCTGATGTCGAAGGCCGTGAGTGGGGTACCGCGCGGGATGACGACGTCACCAGGGGAGGCGAGGCTCCCTGGCTCCACCGTGGCGAGATCCCCGGGGAAGCGAGGCACCCTCGCTGCGGCTGGGGTCGTGACCGCGACGACTTCCTGCCCGTCTCCAGGGTCCGCGGCAGCACGCGCGATCGGAGAGTGGGAGCCATCCGATCCCCGAGCAGGGCAGGTGAATCCCGTTCCTGCCCGGATCCTCGTCGGGGGGAGACCGCTCGGTGCCCTGACGTCTTCAGCCGCGACCCTGCCCCCGGCATCGCCAAGACCCACGCGCTCCGTGTCAACCGGTGATACCAGAGAGAGGATCATCCGTCGGGCCGCGTCGAGACTGATCATGAGCACCGCCCCGAGAGAGTCACCGTCGAAGCCGGAGCATTCGTTCCCCCAGGATACGCGCAGGCCCGTGGCTCGTCAATCCGCGAGCGGCCATTCACCCGTCCCGTGCGGTCGGTTCGCCTTGCGGCCGGGCACACGGTCCGTAAGTTGCGGGGTGTTTTGCCCCCATCGTCTAGCGGTCAGGACATCGGCTTTTCAAGCCGAGAACACGGGTTCGACTCCCGTTGGGGGTGCCAGGAACCCCTGCCCTGCGCTCCTCCACGCCCGGTCACGCCTTCCCTTGTCGCGCGAGAGGCGAACGCCGCAACGTACCGGACTCGTCTCTACACACAGCCTGCTCTCGCGCCGTTCGGGCCTGCACATCAGCGCCCGACCCCACTCCCCGGCTACCGGGCCACGTCGCTCCAGAGGGCCGACGGACTCGCCACCACCGCTGCCAGGATCGCCCACACCACCGCATGCCGTCTCGTCGTTCACCTCCCTCGTGCAACGAAAGAGGCCCGTTCCCTGCCGCAATCGCAAGCTCCATGCGAACCAGCGGGCAGAAGCCACCAGGAGGATCGGCACTGGCCGATAGTGCACGTCGTCGCCCCGGTTCGCCACTGTCTCAGACACTAGCCAGCGAGGTGAATCGCCTTTGAGCCGCATGCCCCAACTGACGTGTGGCACTGGTGTTCGCGCCCCAGTCTTCCCACCATTGTGGGGGGAGCAACGACGGGACGTCGGAGCAGCGCGTGCGTGACGGGGTGAAAAGAGTGCAGAAGGTGAGGGCATCATGCCACGCGGCCCACGACGAGACGCACCCGGTACCCTCCACCACGTGATGGCGCGAGGGATTGACAGACTCAAGCTGTTCCGTGCCAAGAAGGACTACGACGACTTTCTAGATCGCCTGGAGTCCGTAGTCGAGACCGACACACTCCGGGTGTGTGCGTGGGCACTGATCCTGAACCACGCTCATCTTCTCGTACGGAGTGGACCCCAGCCGCTGAGCACAGCGAAGCGGAGGCTGATGACGGGGTATGCGGTGAGCGACACCCTGTACGTGGCTGCGCAGACCATCGCTGGGAATTGCCCGTTCTGCAGGAACGAGAGGGCATGGACACCGCCACATGAGCCCAGGGAGGCGAGGAACAGGTTTGAACGGCGTCGGCGCGCTTCCCCGGCCGTCCTCGACCGCCTGATCGGTGGCCACGGTGAATCCGTTGAACTCCGCATTGACCCGGGAATCCCGGGAAAGGTGATGGGCAGGTCCCTAGAGAATCCCGATCGCACAGGAGTGCGATGGAGAACGGGGAAATGGAATGGAAGGTGCGGGTCACGTGCCGGTGAGCCAACGGGGGCCATTCGCGTGAGACCCATCCGGATCGTGCCACCGTGCCGAGCCCAGGACACGCTGTCCTGGCTCCTGACTTCTGCTTCTCTCAGCTCCCCGTCTCCCGGGCGACGGTAGATGGTCCGACCAGGAATGGTATTCCCCGTGGAAGCCCTCCCCAGTATCCACGCCTGCCGGGGTGGGGTGGTCACGCCGAGTGGCCGCGTGCCACTCCCCGCGCGAGACCACCGGGGCCTCAGCGGCATGCGGCAGGCCAGGGAGCGCCTCCCTCCGCCTCATCGCAGCACCACCGCCCTGACGCTGAACACCGACCTGTCCGTCACCATGCGCACCACATACGCCCCGCTCGGCAACGCTTTCCCCCGCTCATCCCGCGGCTGCCACGGCAGCACGTGCTCCCCCGCCTCCTCCACTCCCTCCTTCACCCGCGCCGCCACCTCCCCCGCCAGCGTGTACGCAGCGATCTCCACCCGCCCCGGCCGCGACAGCCGATACCGCAGCACAAACTCGCCCCTCCCCGGGTTCGGCCCCTCCACCGTGAATGCATCCCCCACGCCCCCGCACCCCTCGGCCGTCTGCCCAGGATACGGCACAACCCCGCTGCACCCGAACTCCGATGTGCTCCCGTTCCGGTTCGTGGCCGTGGCCGTCAGTCGCGTGCCTACCGGCAGCCCCGGGGACACGCTGAACCGGTACGTGCTGAACACCGGCCCCTGAGACACCTCCTCCGCATCCCCCAGATACGTCCTCCCGCTGTACACCCGCCCATAGCTTGGCCCCATCGAGCACCCCAGATGGCTGCCTTCAGTGTCCCCCACGAACACCTCCACCGTACAGTCCTTCATGCACGTGAAGTAGGCCGTGGTGGTGCCCCCCTGCGCATCCGCCACGTTCCGCACCGAATCGCACAGGCACGGATCGATCTCCTCGTTGGGCCCGGGGCCATACTGCCCATCCGCGTAGTCCACCGCATTGGGGGCCTCTACCACCAGGCCCCTGTGACACAGGTTGATGCCCAGCCGGTGGCGTCCGTAGATCGAGTTGCGGCTGATGGTGACGTAGTCCGCGTCATCCCCGAACAACTCGATCCCGTACCAGCTCTGCACGTAGCCGAGGATGTTCTCACGGATGAGATGGCCGCCGCACTGTATGACATAGATCCCATAGTCGTCGGCCCCCATGGGCGTGCCGTCTGCACCCACGCCGATACGATTACGTAGCAGGGTCACCGTACCCGGCTCGTTGTACTGCGCCCCGATGTGGACCTAGTCAGACCGAGAGCCGCCGATGACGCAATCGCGGATCAGGATGGACCCCTTGGGCTTGCCGATACTCAGCCCCATGAACCATGGATACGCGAGGGCCACGGTGCCCGTGCGATCCACCCCAAGGTGGCAGTTGATCACCGAGACGTCGCCGCATTCGGAGAGCCAGATGTCGTCGAGCTCCCCCACCACGATCACCCGCTCGTCATCCCCTTCCCCCCGATCCGAAGCCCCGAGGCACGCGATGCGTAGATGGCCATACTCGTGTAGCGCTCCGCATAGGTTCCCCTCGGGTCCACCCCCAGGTAGCACCCGATGATCTCCGCCCCCTCCGCCAAGGTGGGATCGTTGGGGCTCGACAAAGTAATCGCTCCCCATCGAAACCTGTTGATGCACAGCCCATGAAGGCGAATACCGCTTCTCCAGCTCTCCATGCAATAACCCAACGAAGGGTAGTCGAGTGGTGAGGGCCGCAGCTCGATCTCAGGCCCGAAGGGATTGGGATCGCCTCCGATGAACCGCCGCTGCGAGAACCCGTCGATGAAGGTGCTGTCGTCGCAGAGGGCATAGGGGGTGTAGTTGGGGAAATCCTCGCCCATGGCGATGGCCCACACGCCTCGCGCCGGGTCGTGGCCCGGGTCTCCCTCAGGGATGGCGAACAGGATCGTGTCGGATCCGGCGTGCTCGTTGGTCTGGTTCACCGCCCACCGGAAGGACCCCTCTCCCGACGACAGCGTGTTGGTTACCACAAAGGTCTCGGCATTGCAGAGCACGGGAGAAACACATACGAATGCGAGAAGAATGCGGTTCATAGGGAACTACTCCGGAAGAAGAAGGACCCTTCGCCCAGGCGACCGGCGGTCCAGGGGGTGAGGTCGCCCGAGTAAGGGGGAACTTCGCCTGCCACAGGCGGCGAGAAGTCACCGCACGGCACGCGGCACACCAGCAGGAGGGTGATCCTCATCCATGCCTCCTGGAGCGGGAAGGCTCAATGGCACCCCAGTGCTCCAATCGGGATCGACGTCGGAATCGAATGCCGATAGCGAGAGCGATTTCGAATGCGAGCGGAAACGCAGAATGCCCCACCCCATGGGAATGGGTCACGCGGGAGAGAGGGTGACGTTACCGGCTGAAAGGAGGGCCGGGAGCGACAGAGTTCCAGCGCGGGGGGGGGCGAGGAGGTGCCTGACTCGACCTGCCTGGGGCACGATGCCGCGTTGAGTGGTGGAGATCGCTCCTATGGAGGCTCCCGGGGATCCATAACGCTGAACTATGGAGCGATAACCAACCGTGCTCTTACAACAGACAAGGCCATCTGTCAAGCCCTATCCTCGGCCGGCCAGAGGCAGAGCAGATCGGGGCTCACCATCGGCAGCACATTGCCCTGAATCTACGCCTTGAATTGGACACTCTGGCGAGCACGACGACAACGCGGTCAGGGGTCTGGTCTTCTCGACGCCCAAACCCAGACACGATAGACTCCGGGCAAGAGAACGACCGCTGCGCGCCGTGCTTGCCAGGCTGGAGGGGACCGCCATGTGCGTGCGATCGGGCATCCGGGTGCAGGAGCACATCACCGCCCACGACCCACGCGAGGAAAGGTCCTCCTCCGGGAGTCATTCGACGCAGGCACACCCTCTCTCGCACACCTGCTCAAACAAACGCGTCAGATCAGAGCCGGAGGGCGAAACCCTTTCCCCGTAGAACTCAGAGCTCGGTCCTCAACCTCTCCCGAATACTATAGATCCAAGGTTCGACCCCACCTCGTGAGAAGCACGAAGGCCCCGGATCCAGCACCTCTGGACTGCGGTGGCCATGCCACCGCTTACAAGTGGGGGAGCTCAGCTCCCGCACACAAGGCGCACGGCTGGCCTGCGCACTCCAAGCGGCTTCGCCCACGTTCGGGCCTCCCGGCCCTCCTGCAGCGTCGCGCGCCGCCTTCCCCTGTGGGAGGGACGAAACACGCGATCCCCACCCCACGGGAAGATGCCTCGCATCCCGGTATGGGTAGTACTGCTGCCCTTCGATCGGCGCATGCCGGAGTTCCTCGACCGCGGTGTCCAGGCGTCTCGTGGTGCGCCTCACCGTCGAGCGGCTCACGCCCTCGCCCATGAGTGCCTCGGACCCCTCCATCGTGTCACGGGTCGAGACGCCGTGTACATACGCCGCGGCTCCCATGTCATCGATCTCCTCACTCCAACGTCGGTATCTGCCCCGCCTTCTCGTACCCTCCGCCCTCTTCCTCTTCCCCTCGGCTCACCTGACCCCACGCCCTCTGCACCTCCTCCCCATACCGCTCCACCACACGCGCAACGTCCTCATCCAGACACACCAGCGCCGTCTGCACGCGCACCCGCGCGTCGGAGCCTGAGCTGGGTCGAGCTGCGACTTCCTCCAGCATCGTTGCACGAGGGACGGCCGGAGGTCGCGCATTCGGGGAGTCAGGAGCCGGCACCGCCGCGATCCGTGGTCGCTCTTGAGATCGCCTCCCGGGCCACATCCGACGACGTCGCCCGGATGGGCTCCCTTGCCGCACGGACGGTGCGGGTGCAGCAGGGAGACGATTGGGCGGCTCTCGTGTGGAGGAGAGCGGGGCTCAGGCGGGATGACTGGCGGAGGAACGCGGTGGCCTTGGCCTCGGGAGATACGTTGGTCTTTGACAGCGTGGCCGGAACAAGGCGGATGCGGCTTCGATTCTGGATGAGGGGGCTTCGACTGCTCCCGGAGGGAAGCAACGCGCTGTCGCTGGACGTGGGGGACGGGCAGAGGTGGGAGACATAGCCACCGCGACGTGGTTCCTCGCATGCTCCAGATCGCGCCACGCCTGCGCCGGCTGATCCTTGCTTTGGTCGCGCATCTCTGGTCTCCTCTCACGCTAGTGATGTTCTCTTGGAAAGGGGTTGGGGCTCGTTGGGGATCATGTCAGCGATGGGAGCTGTGGTGCCAGTCATCGGCGTAGGTGTCCTGGCCAAGGCTCACACGCCGAATGCCTCCGCCAGCCACGGACGAGCCTGATGCCCACGGGCAAGACGCGCAGATCGAAGGAGCAGGCTGCGTGCGGTGGGCAGACGAAACGGCCAGCGGAGCTTGGGCAGGGCGCGTGGACTGCTCCTGTCGCCGGGGAGGCGAACGCGAAGAGATCCCTAAGGGTCATCAGGAGGAGCGAGACGCCAGAGTGACATCTCGTCTGTGCAAGAAGGCGCCAAGGCCGCATACTGCGTCAACCACCTTCCCCGTCCTCGGCGAGGAGTTCACGGCGTGCGGTTCACGGTCGATAGGGGTAGCCTCCCGAGAGGGGTGGCGGTTCAGGGCCCCCTGCCGAGGTAGTCTTGAAGCCGTTCTTCTTCAGGCGATTTGGAGAGACCTGTCCTTCGCACCCGAAGTCTCACTTCTCCCCCACCTCGGCACTGCGCGTAGCTCCTCGGAGTGCGGCGGCCAAGCCGCCGCCTGGGCGTGCAGGACCTGGGCTCCCGCCATCCAAGCCTCCCCCTACGCACTCCACAGGGCGCCACGCTCCATTCGTGGGAGGAGACCGGGGATTCCCGGGAGACTCGCTCACCGGCCATCTCGGCACTCTCCACGCCCGCGTTGACAGATCCTCTCGTCCCCCTTCGCACGGGGCCACATCGGGATGCAGGCCCTCTCACCCAGAGACAGAGGAGGGCGGGAGAGCAGCGCCGGAGAGAACGGCCTGCGGGTCTCACCCTGGCATGTGGGGCGACGGCTCGGCCTACGCCGGGCCACGTGTGCCCTCCTGCGTGTGCCGTCCTGACCGTGATGCTCACTGTGGTACATCCATTGGGGCGCACCAGGCCTTCGTGAGGCAGGGGCGGTTTCCATGCTCCACCCGTCTGCGGCGGTTGAGCTCCTGCGGGGGCAGGGCTCCTGAATGGTCTCGTGCGATCAGCGGAGCCTGGTGGTCGGTTTGCGGGGGCGGGCGAGGACGTCAATCGCGGTCAGGGGGTACCCACGGGGGCCCCTCCTCCAGCGAGGGGAGGACCCGCTCGTCACGGCGACCGCGGTGGGGTCGCCGAGCGAAGGCAGGCGTGCGAGCAACCTCAGGGAAACGCGGCTGCTCGAAACGGACATCCCGCAGACAGGCCGAGTCCATCAGCTTGGTAGAGGGAGGCCGGGTGAATGCCGAGGTACCCAGCCGTAGCGTTGGCAACGGCGCTACGCTCGGTGGCCGTCCGCCTGGTCAGGCACACCGTCGTCAGGTCCCGGCCTCCATCGCGCCTACCCCTCTCCATGCCGCGGCGTTCCCTCCCCGGGGCGGCCTCGCAGCCCCGCCGCATCCGTCCAAGCCGGGAAGGTTGTTCACGAAGGTGGCTTGCCTGCTCCGTTCCCTCCATCCAGCCACAGGGGGGAGAGGCTTCAGCCTCTTCATCTTGTGCTCAGGCCACTTACCGACGGAGAGATTGACGGACGGCGAGGCGGCGGGGTAACGTCCACAGGGGTGGCTGCGTCACGCTCGTCGGGAGGAGGGGGCCATGCACAACCCGGCACGCATCATCGCGCTCAGCGTCGCGTCGTGCTTCGCGTACACCTGGACCCCGTATGGCCCAGGTGAGGCAAACATCAACGGATGGCTGTTCCACCAGGAACCACCTGTCTACACGGTGCTGTGCACCACACCCGGCATACTACTCGACCAAGGCAGCGGATGGATGGCCTACTCGTACGGGAGCTTGCCCTGCGCAGGCGCGTGTGAACTCGACGCCCAGCGAATCCTCGTTGCCATGGGCGACGGATCATGGTCAGACGGGGTGTACACGTTCCACCTGCTCACACACGAGTTCCAGGTGGTTGCCTGGGGCTTCCGCCCGAGGTTCGTGGTTCACTACCCCGACCTGGGCGCCTTCTACGCTGGAGACGAGGTGGGGCTCAAGGTGTCCGCCGACGGTATCGCTTGGGGCCCAGTCCCCGGGTTCGACGAGCACTGCCTCGCGATCGCGAAGCACCGGAATCACCTTGTGGTTGCTTCGGCCACCTCGGTACACTGGTCGGATGACGGGGGATCCGTGTGGCACCAGGCCCAGCCGGGTACCCCCTCCCTCTGCGACCTGGCGTTCACCCAGGATGGGGTCCTCTTTGGGGTCGCCCCGGGCAAGTGGCCGTGGTCGGGCCTGTGGTCATCGCGCGACTACGGAAAGACGTGGGAACGGGAGTTTTGGGGCATCTTCATGTCCTCGGTTGCGGTGGACTGCGATGGGACCGTGTTCGCCGGCTGGAACAATCCAGGGTCGGGCGGGAGCCACGACTGCGGGGTGGCCATGTGGGATCCGGTCTCCAAGGAGCTGATCTCCCTGAATACCGCACTCCCGGAGTTGCTCGTCAACGTCCTGGGAGACAACCCTCTCGTGGGATGTCGTTCGATCATGTGCGGTACCGCTGCTGGTGCCTACTCCCTCACCGGCTACCTCACGGCCCCCGACCTTCGCATCGAGCTGACCGGTCCCTCCACCGCACGGCTCTCTTGGCAGCCAGGTGGAGACCCCGAGTGCTTCGACATCTACCGCAGCACCAGCGCGTATCTCACCGGCACAGGGACGCCCTGGGTCACCATCAGCGACGCGGTGCTCCAGTACGACGTCACCGAAGGCATCGGCAGTGAATCGGTGAACTACTTCTACGTCGTGCGGGGGAGGGATGCGATGCAGGCATCGCCCCGCTCAGGAACGGTTGGAGAGACAGACTTCGCCTCGGGGAGTTCGCCCGGCACGCGTTTCGGTCGGGGACGCTGATCGAGGGAACGTGGGGGAGAAGGTCCCCAATCGACCGAGAGAACAGTGGCCGGGACACCTGCGACGTCCACGCTTCGTAAGGGCCTTGTGGGTATGGGCACCCCGCACCGTGTCCAGCCGTGAGTCATCGTGACTCGCGCGAGCGTGGCGAGACGATCTCCGCGGCTCTCCCCCCCGGGCCTTCCCAGAACCCCTCGTTTGCCCCACACGTGGAGGCAAGTCCTCGCCCACCGCACGCACGACGAGAACACCGGCGCATCCATCGAGAACCCGTCCGCGGTCTGCGTCATGTTCGAGGTCCCCGGGCTCGCCGAATGCGCGGACTTCGGCCGAACCTGTCGCCGCTCGCGTCCCTTCATCGTGTGCCGGCACGACGTCCACGCAAGGTCGGTCCCCCCTCCACCGCGTGGCCTGGATGGCTTCCCATGTGAGAGGAGCCTGCCCTGCCCCACCCTTGCGCGGTGTGGCTGACTACGTATCTTGGGTGCATACATAGTTCTATGGCGGAGACACGGTGGAACGACGGACCACGATTCAGGTGAGTGAACCCCTGCGCCAGGCCCTGCGCCGACTCGCCGCACGGCGGGACCTCTCGTACGAGCGACTGCTGTGGGCCATGGTCGAGCTCTTCGAGGAGCTCGAGCCCGGCAGGGCCCTCGTGTCGATCCCGGCGGACCTCGCGGACAAGCTCGCCAGCCAGGCGGCGCGGACCGACTGCAGGAGCCTGAGCGAGTACGTGACGTTCCTGCTTCGCCTCGTCCTCTACGACTCGTCGGAAGGTTCCCCTCCCGTCGCCGAAGTGAGCGAGCAGATGCGAGAGAAGCTTCGGCGCTTGGGGTACCTCTGAGGCCAAGGAGATACGATGGATCGACTGACCGCCCTCGAGTCCAAAAGCATCTACATCATAAGGGAAGCCTACGAGAGGTTTTCCAAACTCGCCATGCTCTGGTCAATCGGCAAGGACTCGACGACCATGGTGTGGATGTGCCGTAAGGCCTTCTACGGAGAGATCCCCTTTCCTGTGATTCACATCGACACCGGTTACAAGTTCCCTGAGATGTACGCGTTCCGCGACCACTACGCGAAGGAGTGGGGGCTCGACCTCGTCGTCGGCCGCAACGAAGACGCCATCGCCGCGGGCATGGGCCCGACGGTCGGAACCAAGCTCACGTGCTGCACAGAGCTCAAGACGAATGCCCTGAAGCTCGTGCTGGCCAGGATGGGCCTGCAGGCCATCATCCTGGGAATCCGCCGGGACGAACATGGGATCCGCGCGAAGGAGCGCTACTTCTCCCCTCGCGACGAGCAGTTCCAATGGGACTACAAGAACCAACCCCCCGAGCTGTGGGACCAGTTCAAGTCTGCCTCGGAGGATGGGACCCACGTGAGGATCCACCCCCTCCTCCACATGACGGAGCTGGACATCTGGGAGTACGTGAAGCGGGAGCGTATCCCCATCAGCCCCCTCTACTTCGCTCGCAACGGGAAGCGCTACCGCTCGCTCGGCTGTGTCCCCTGCTGCGCACCCGTCGATTCGACGGCTTCGACCGTGGACGACATCGTGGCAGAGCTCCGCACCACCACCGTCACGGAGCGTTCTGGCAGGGCGCAAGACAAGGAAGACGCTTACACGATGCAGAAACTCCGGGCCTTGGGCTACATGTAGAGGAGGGAGACCATGCCGCGCGAATCATTGAAGATCGTGATTGTGGGGCACGTCGATCACGGAAAGTCCACCCTCATTGGTCGCCTCTTCTACGATACTGGTTCGCTTCCTCCTGATAGGATGCGCGAGATCGAAAGAATATCAGAGGACCTTGGGCACGATACCGAGTTTGCCTTCATGATGGACCACCTGCAGGAAGAGCGAGACCAGGGCATCACCATCGACACTGCACAGACGTTCTTCAAGACGGCAAAGCGAGACTACGTCATCATCGATGCGCCCGGACACCGGCAGTTCCTGAAGAACATGATCACGGGCGCGAGCCAAGCCGAGGCGGCCGTCCTCGTCGTGGACGCGGCGGAGGGGGTCCGCGAGCAGACCCGTCGGCACGCCTACCTCCTGCACCTCCTCGGCCTGCGGCAGCTCGTCGTGGCGGTGAACAAGATGGACAGGGTGGGGTTCTCGAGGGAGCGGTTCGCCGATGTCTGCGCCGAACTCGCCTCGTTCCTTGACGGCATCTCCCTGGGCTCATCCCTCCTCGTGCCCATCTCCGCCCGTGGCGGTCACAACGTGGCGCGTCGCGTACCGGAGCTCGCGTGGTACGAGGGTCCGACGCTCTTGGAGGCGCTCGACCGGTTCGAATCGGTCCAACCCCAGCAGCGGCCCTTCCGCTTCCCCGTTCAGGGCACTTACCGCCGCAACGGCAAGGACATCGTCGTGGGTCGCGTCGAGGCCGGATCGGTCAGGGCAGGAGACGAGGTGGTGGTGCTCCCCTCCGGGAGGAGAACGATGGTGGCGACCCTCGAGAAGTTCCAAGCCACGCCCATCGTGCTCGAGACTGGGGAGTCCGGCGGCCTCAAGCTTGAGGGATCGCCGGCAGTGCGGGGGGACGTGCTCGCCTCCGTGAGCGACCAACCCCGTCTCGTATCACAGGTGCCGGCGACGGTGTTCTGGATGGCGCGCCGTCCGCTCGACCCAGGGGAGACGCTCACCTTCCGGTGCACGACTCAGGAACTGCCCTGTCGCGTCTCCTCGATCGCGCGACGGATGGACAGTTCCACGCTTGAGACCCTCGAGGAACACCCCACGACCCTTGAGGACACCGAGGTAGCAGAACTCGTCCTCGAGACCGATCGCCCTGTGGTGGTCGAGGAACACGACTTCATCCCCGAGTTGGGAAGGTTCGTCCTCGAACGCCACGGTGACGTGGTCGCAGGAGGGATCGTCGTCTCCCTGCCTCGATGAGCCCCCGGCGCCGCACGCCGGTGCTCAGGCGCGGCTGTGTTCAGCGAATGACGACCACGCGGCACCGCGCGACGCGCTCGCCCACCCGGAGGCGCGCCACGTAGACGCCGTCCGCGAGGTCAGACCCCAAGGGCACGCGGATCCTCCCTCCACCGGGTTCGACCCCGGTCTGCTGCACGACCCGTCCCGCGACGTCGACGAGCTCCACGATCGCCGTCTCGAGCCGGGGTTCGACGAGGAAGATGACCTCGGTCGAGGCAGGCTGGGGGAACACCTCGAGGATCCTCACGGAAGGAGCGGGCTCGGCCGAGAGGGGGATGATTCCCATCCTCACGCCGATCGTGGCCGTAGGTTCGAACGGATCGTTCGAGGAGATCGCGAGGGTCCCCGCGTAGGCCCCGGCGGCAAGCCCCAGGGCCGTACACCGTACTTCCACCCGTCCGGTGTCCCCGGCGGGGATCGTGCTGGGGAAGGAGCGCACCTCGAGCCACGACACCGAGGGTTCGATCGACAAGATCCTCAAGGGCTTCAGTCCTCGGTTTGCAACGACCAGGGCCGTGTCGCGCACGCTCTCTTGCTCGACCGTGAGAGAGAGGGAATCTGGGCAGAGGATCTGCGGAGCGACCCAGATGCGCGCGGGTCCGCTGCGATCCCCCCCATTGTCCACGGCGACCACGGCGTAGAAGACCGCGCTCGCGTTGGGGGGGCTCGAGTCCACCACCGCAAACGAGGGCACGGAGAGCACCTTCCAGAGGTTCATGGGGCCCGGTCGGAAAGAGGGGATGGTGTCCCGGTATACGAAGAAGCGGCCGGAGGAGAACTCAGGCCATCCGAACACGTTGTGCCTCCCAGGCCACTGGGGGTGTGCCTGCTCGTCGTACCAGAGGAGCCGAGGGCTGTTCGGGAAGATCTGCGGGTCGATGTCGAACGAAACCACGTCCGAGTGGCTCTCGTAGCGGAGCTTCCCCACTCGAGGCGGTGGCGGGAGGTAGTCGAGCGGATCGCTCAGGCGAGCCCCAGGCGCCCAGGGCCGGAATCGGATCGCGTCGTCCGACACGAAGTCATGCGTGGCGGCGAGCCGTGATTCCCACTCGATGCTCTGATCCCCGTTCGGATATGGGGGTCGGTGGAAATCAGGCCTGATGTTGGCCCACCAGGTGGAGGCTTCCGGTGGTACCCACCATCTGAACGCGCACAGGATGTGCGCGCCCGACTCCCAATTGAGGCGATAGGCCGTGGACCACAGGTCGTAGTCCGTGGAGAACCCCTCGCAGTAGCGGTGCATCAGGGGATTGAACTCAAGGTTCGCCCACGCGCCGTCGGGAGAGAGGGCGCGCAGCTCACCGAAAAGCCGCGTGTTGACCGTGTTCTCCCTGAACCCCGTGATGCCTGGCCTGCCGTGCACGACCGCGCACGCCCCGAGGGTGCAGAGCCGGTGTCCGTAGCCCCAATAGGGCACGTCCTGCGGGTCCAGCGCGGTATCGACGAACCCACCGGGCACCTGGTGGGTGAAGATTCGGCTCGTGGTCCACCCCGCCGTACTCGCCACCTCCCAGAGGAGGTCGACCGAGTCCTCGCACCGGTGCTCCACCATGCGCTCGCACCACCCCTGCACATGCCCGGTGCCCGGAGGGACGGCGTCGCTCCAGTCGCCGTCGCCGTCACCGCCGTCCACGTACATGTCCCAGACCCCCGGGCCTGCGAGGGGACTGCGCGGATCCACCTCGTCCCACGAGGTGAACCTCGAGCCAGTCGCGGCGTTGAAGTCGAACACGGTGGGGTACCAAGGATCGGCACCCTGACCTCCGAACCTCCCGCCGGGACCGTAGATCCCGGTGTGCGACAGCCACTGTCGCCATTCCGCCAGCGCCAGCGGAGAGAAGTCCGCGTGACGGGCGCAGTCGTCCTGGAGACACCGCACGTGGTTCATGTCATTCTCCGGTTCGATACTCACGGCAACGATGAGGTCAGGGTAGGTGCAGTTGATCGCGATGACGTGCGCCATCGCGTCTCTCATGTTCCGCTCCCAGAGGCCCACGAGCGAATCGGGACGGAGGCGCGAGAAACCGAGCATGGTGCCCAGTTCCGCGTTCCCGTTCCACCCCTCGAACTCGACGTAGTCCCTCGGCTCGTACACTCCATCCGCATCGTCGGCGATGCTGACCCGGTCGTCATCGTACCATTGCACCATGGAGGAGTGCTGTTCGAGGAATGCCGTGAGGTTGGCAGGGATCGCGACGGTGTCGTTCACAATGACCCACGACTGAGGCACTAGGTTGCCGGAGTTCATGAAGATCATCCCCGGGAGGCCCATCTGGGCCCAGGACGCGATGATGACCTGGTTGAAGTATGGATCCGGCCCCTTGGGCACATGCACGTCGTCGGTCTCGAACGGCGCCGTCTGCCCAAGCCCCGCCATCCCGATGTAGGCCCAGTCGTCCTCCGGATCGACGGTCATGGTCGGCCAAAGGGCATCGGCCACACCGAGTCTGAGGTAGGGCCCGTCCGGTCCGATCCGGCTGATCATCTCTCGCAGCTTCGCCAGTTGCAGCCCATACGGGAGGGGGCCAATCGGCCATCCCTCGTCGTACGGTGTCTCCCCTTCTGCGGAGCCACGGTACCCGTCCGTCACGAAGAGGTAGAAGGTGTTCTCGTAAGTTGGCTCCGGGAGGACGTCCTTCGCGTGCGCCCGCACCCCGGCCAGGAGCGCGGTCAGGGCCAGGCCGGCCCGGATCGGGACCGATCCGCGCCTCACCACCACTGCCCCCGGAGTGTGGGCTCTGCCCACCCTGCCCAGTCCCACCCAGGGTTGTTCTCTGGGCCCGGATCTGTCGCCAGGACCAGCTTGACGCGCTGACCCTCGTAATAGGTCAAGTCCACTTCCGCTTCCTGCCAGCCCCGGTCGGCCTCCCGTGCCTTGGGGTTGAGGTATCGCCGGTACACCACCCTCTGTTCGTCCTCGCTCTGGACGATCGTCACGCTGAAGCCGACCCCGTCGCCCGGCTGTCCCCACACGTCCGGGGGGATCCCGATGGCGAAGGTGAGCTTGGCCTTGGCCGGGATGACGAGGTCAAACTCCGCCGAGCTCGTGGGATGCATGAACAGGCATCGCCTCGTGTCGCCATTGATCGTCATCCGCGACTCGCGCACATGCACGTCGCGCTCCCGCACGACCCGCGCATTGGGGAGCTCGTCGATGAGCGAGACGGCGACCTCCCTCCCCTTCCGCGCGCACGAGACACCGAGAAGGACCGCGATCGTCACGAGCGAGAACACCCCCATTCGGCACATGCACACACCTCCGGGCTGGCTAGGACCATGGGGCAGGAAGGTAGAGCCAGTTCAATCCGGGTGCAAGCGGCAGGGCGACGGCGCCACACGCCTCAGGATCCCAGGGGCTGGTCTATGGCCCTTCGCGCCCCAGACGCGCCCGCGGCACTTTTCGTGCGCCGGGAGGCGGCCTTCTCCTGCGCACCCACGAGCCGTGCTCGCCGCCACCCGAGCACCGAGACTCCCGGCGGGACGAGAGGCCTTCCGTCCGAGCCATCGACGGAGAGGCTGCGGAACGATGAGACGCCACCTGCCGGGGGAGAGGACAGGTCACGATTGTTTCCCCGTCGTGCAGAGAGGTCTGTCCCGGGAGCAGGTGCGGGATCTCACTCCATGTCGGGACGCTCGATCAGAGACGGGGCCCCTTCGCACTGGGGGTCAACCACCTTGGTGGACCTGGGGCAGGCGTCGTTGCCGAAATGCCGAGTGCGGAGATAGTTCCAGGGCTGTTCGACCAGATTGAGGGGTTTTACGGACTACGAAAGACGAGCCGAATGCAGGCTAGAATCCTGAGTTCACGGGCAGGATGCCATCTGTCCAACCCCACCGCGCGGACATATGAGGCAAACTCATTTGTAGACCGAGAAGGACTTGCAGACTCGTTGCAGAGAGATTGAGGGCACCTGTAGATGAATTCGAAGAGACTAGCTATGATGTCGGTCGGTGGCGATCCGAGCTTGCCGAGCCGAGCGGTACTCGGCGAGATGTGCCCTGGATGCTGGAAGGCTCGGGGCACGCCGGGGAAGCCTACTGCCGAAGGAGGGAGTCATGAGAGCGGTGCTGGCGGACACGAGCATCCCCCAGGAAGACAGGGAATCGCCGCTGAACCAGATCCGGCTACGGGCGGCGTAGCGGTCGCGGAAACTCTGGCTGGAGGATGGGACCGCGATGGACATGCCTGCGGTGAAGCCCTGGGACAAGGTGCGCGTACTTGGGGAGGTGGATGAGTTCGTCGATCCTGGGTTTGGAGCGGAGGACACGTGGAAGCCGGATCCACAGAGGCGATCGTGGTCAGTCGCCTTGCACCGCATGCGAAGAACCCGGAGCCCTTACACATCTGGCCGGGGGAGAGCCAGACGACAGGCGGAGTCTTGACTGGCCGTGTGCAGGTTGTTCCCTTCTGGCATCATACCATCAGGGGCTGGCGTGAACTGGCGTACGACCAGCCCAGGGGAGGCACGCCCACGGTTCGAGAACCTGGGACATCTCATCTGCATGCCCGATCCAGCGTCGCGTCTTCGGTAACCTTCGCTCCTTCATCATGCATTCCATTTCGAGTCGATACCGCCCAAGACGGGTGCGCGTCTCAGCCAACGCTATCCTTTGGTCTCGACCACTGCTTTGGCAGGGTTGCGGAGAGAGCAACCCTGGGAGGAGGATTGTGGTGAAACGGTCATTTGGGCTACGCGTCGTGGTGAGTGTGACCATGCTTCTCGTGACGGGCTTAGCAGCCAGGCCCTGGGCTGGATCAGACGATGAATCTGTCGGCGCGAGAGGCAGACAGCGTATTGTACAGATCACGACTGCAGAGCTACCGCCAAAGGTCGAGAAGACAACGCATCGTCACATCCTCGCATCCATGCCGGGGGATACGGTGGCTGTCCTGTTCATCGATCAGCATCTCTACGCCGTGAGGAAGGATGGCGCGCTTGAACAGGTGGAAGGTAGCGAAGGGGATGGGCGATCGCATCCGAAGGGGGGACAGCGTTTGCGGTTATGCACAACGTTGGACCGCCGAAGGATCCCATCCCTGGTGAGCCTTTCCTCCCCCTACTTGCAAGACATTCAACCACGAGCTGAAGCCTATTGCGCAGCTGCGGATAGATAGGCACCAGAGATTGCTTGTCAGTGATGACGGGGAGCTAATAGCAAGAGTTGGCCCTTCTACTGAACACACCCCCGGTTCGAACGCCTCTTGCTTTTATCGGAAAGACGCCGCACATCGCGCGGTCGCCTCCGGAGCCGGGGGGTTCGCCTACGCTGCAGCACTCAGCGTCAGCGGGGACCTCTTCGTCTTGGGCGGCTCCAGAGGCATCCTGGCCTACGACGGGCACGGGAACAGCCTATGGCAAGCGAGAGCAGGGATAGGCCGAGATGATCTGGTCACTTCCGTATCGATACTCGAAGGAGAGGGCCGCGTGACGATCACGAGGTGTGTTCAATGCGCACTGCCAGTCGAAGGCGAGAAAGGGGAGGCCCTATTGCTGTTCGACCTCAAAGGCAACATCGTGACTGATGCCAAGCCGAGCAGCGATGCTGGACTGGTTGAGATCAGCGCAGGAGGGAGAATCCTCGTACGAAGGTATGCAACTTCGCTCTCGCGTATTGATCCTATTGACGGACATCAGCTCTGGCGGACCATAGCAGAGGAGTTGGAATCCATTGATGACACCATAGTGACGGAGGCTGCCATATTCGTCTACGAGGGACTCGCACCCAAGGTCCAAGCCATCGGCTTTGACGGCGAGGTCATTGATACGTGAGGACTCCCCGGGGAAGGGAATCCTTGGGGATTTGCGAGTTCGACCCGCGCCCCGGAGAGGTTTGTCACCGCCAGATCCAACGGTGTGTTGGTGTGCGAACTGCGGGAGGAGTAGGAATGGCAGGAGCTTTGGGCAACGCTACCCGACTCGCCATAGCCACACTTGTGATAGTCGGATCCGCTTCGGCCTGGGCCGCTTTGACCACTTGGCCTACTGACGGGCCTCAATGTGTAACTGGAAACTACGGGATGCATGAGCGCACAGACGCTCCCAAGCACCACCCGGAGTTGGATATTCCTGGCCAGCCCAATACGACATTCGTGCGAGCAGTGAGAGACGGCGAGATTTGGTACGTCCATCCGTTGAACCCGTCGGCAGACAGTCTGATCACCAATTTCGAAGTCAAGTATGGTGCTGACACACTCACGTACTCCTCACATCGCCCGCGGCCACTAGATCCGAGCCACAGTGCTTCAGGCATCGTAGTGGCTATCACGGCAGACGTCGAGGCTTCCCAGGTGGAAGAGGGTGACAGTCATGAAGCGTTCGGTGCTCCGGAATGCGTGGCCCTGTTTCCGTCTCGATCCGTGAATCTGTCCCCTCGCTCCCCGCATTCGTAATCCGGTGCTCAAGGCGCGTCATCACGGTCTGCGGATGCCGCTGCAGCCTCGCTGCCACCCTTTCCACCGGCTCGAGCCTCGGATGAATGCCATCACCTCCGGAAGCCGCATCGCGCACGCCCGTGACTCTTCGCCGCCACTCCACGCAACCGGTCCCAGTACCTCGTCGGTAGATTCTCAATCCGATCCAGCCACCACTCACCACCGGTCACAGAATCATCGGTTTGAATTGGACACTCTGACGAGCACGACGGGAGGGTGATTGACGGTCTGATGATCGCGATCACCTCAGGCGCCGCGGAGGGCGGGGCTGCCCGACGCGGCACCTGACGTGCCCCTTCGACACGGGAGCAGAGGCCGGGCAGAGGAGGGTGACTCCGCGCCATGCTCCTCAGGCAGGGAACACGAGGGCGACCTCGCCCGCTATGAGACCACATGTGAACACCATGCAGAGGTCTCACTCGCGAGGAGGTCGCCAGAGAGATGGTACGCAGAGAGACGTGTCTGATGCAACGGTGGCATGCGGACGGCGTGCCGGTGGCGGAGATCGCGCGACGGCTTGGGCGATCCCGCCAGACGCTGTACACCTGGAAGAAGACGAAGACAGAGTCGAGTGCAGGTCGTCGACGGGGAAGCACGCTGGATACGTTCATGAGCTACATCGAGAGTTGGCTGGAGAAGTACGCGTTGCCGGCGACAGTGGTGTTGCGAGAGCTTCGAGCGCGTGGCGACACGGGGAAGATCACGATCCTGCGGGGGAGGCGGGGCGAGCCCGTGGAGGTGCGGGTGGGTACCGACGACGTGCTGCGGATCTCCCATACGGGGAGGATGGTGGGCGAACACCGCTTGACCACGACCACATTGCCATCGCGGTCGAGGCCGAGAAGGTCAATGAATCCGCCGAAGTTCGTGAGGACTTGCCGCTTGATTATGAGGATGCGGCCGTCCTCGACAAGGCCGTAGGGGTTGGATGCCAACCACGTCTCCGGTATGGATTCTTAGTGCTCAACCTAGAAGGGCGTTTGCACGTATCCACTCACTGGCCATCAAGCCCTATGCCAAAGAGCCTCATATTCTCCTCCTGTACCTAGCGGCACGTGGCTCGCCCGCGCCGCAGAACGACTGCTGACTGCAAAAACCTCAACCAACACTTCAAATGACTAAGGTTAATACCCCGGCCCCCTGGCGCGGCGCCGGGTGCAGCCGCTTGTTAGGCAGCACAACCCTCTTCTCTGTTACCTATTGAAAACAAGGAACAAAGCCTGGTACGTCACAAATCCTAACACGCCAACAAGGACCGCCGGTCTCGGTCGAATCCGCTGGACGATCCTCACGGCCTTTGAGAACAACACCAGGAATAGAACCAATGACACCCCATAGCACGTCCAAAGCACCGTTCGCCAGATTATTGGAGAGTTCAGAATGACTCGTATTCTCGGAGGTCGAGCAATCCCAGGGCTCCAAGCCAGGTATCAGGGGAATCGTGCAGGAGCGAGGCGGGACTCGCAATCCCGATTGAAACCGCCAACGCGTTGAGGGTATCTTCGAATGAGCCTGACCCGCCGGACGGTTTGCTTGCCAACTGAAACAACCCCACCGCAGATGCCCGAGATGTGAGCATGCTCGGCGACGAGGGTTACTCCGTCACGAGAACAGAGACGGTCAAGGGAGCGTGCGAGGAGGAGCCTGCGGCCGACAAAGACGGTGGGCACGGAGGAGCGGTTGGCGTCGACGTGGACGCGGAAGCGACGGAGGTGCAGTCATAGGGAAGTGATGAGAGGGGTTTGAGAGGGGGCCTTCCTTGGGTGGTGCCATGGAGGCCGCCTTCTCTCGCGCACGTACGAGCCGTGCTCGCCGCCACCAGCGGACCGGGACTCCCGGCGGGGCGAGAGGCCTTCCGTCCGAGCGATTGACGCAGAGACTGCAGAACGACGAGACGCCGCGGGCCTCGGAAGAGGGCAGCACTCAGAGGCTCCAGCGGTAGACCAGGTAGGGTTTCAGCGCTACCTCTCCCCGGAACACGTTCGCACCGTTTACGTCGATCCGCAGCTCCGCAGTGCAAGGCCGGGCGCGCAGCTCCACCGAACCCCGGGGCTTCACTTCGGCTTGGAACCGCCTCTTCTCCGTCACGAGGCCATACCTCACCCATCCCCGAAGCCCGCCGACACACACGAGCCGGTACTCGCCCTCCTCGGCGAGCACGATGACGGATGGAGAGCCCCTCGCGGTCACGGTGGCGAGGGCAGGAGCATCGTCACGCGGGTGTCGAAGCAGGGTCGCCCGTTCCGTCCCGAGGGCGTGCTGCGCGGCCTGAGGAGGGAAGTCGAGAGAGACCTCCGCAGAGCTCGTCTCGTCACAGTGGAACACGATCCGCGGGAAGTAGCTCGTGGTGTCGACCATCACGTCGTACCGGGCACCGGGCCACGGCGTGAAGGCTTCTGCCGCCTCACGCCACTCGGTCTCCTGGCGCACCATGCCCGACGCGCGGGACGCTAAAGGAGTCAGACGTTCCCGCACCGAGGGGAGCAGGCGTGCGTCCATGCACAGCCACTCTACCTCCTCAAGCGGGTGCACCCGTTCGCTGAAACGTCCTCCCCGAGCCGATGCCTCAAGGAGCACCTGGCACAAGGCCTGCAGTGGTTCGACCCGACCGCCGTCCGTGGCGACCGCCAGCCGAAGAAGGCCTGCCGCATCCTGCCACACGGCGCTGTTCCCCACGTGCGACGCCGCCATCACGAGAGACTCGGCGCGGGCGCTCCTCTCCTCCCACGCGGCCACGCGTTCCGATCCCAGGAGCCCCTCGGGTGGGGCCCCCCCTCCTGGAAGAGTGCGAGGCCGAACGAGGGAGCTGGTGTGCCCTCGACGAAGGATACGAGGTGCTCCCAGGCGACCCTGTTCTCAGGATCGACCCGCACGACCTCGCGCCAGGCCTCAGCCTCCTCCCCTCGCCATTTGAGCCAACCCAGTGCCTGCGCTCCCGCCCACGAGGCAGTCGAGCCTGCGGGGCGACTCCCGCAGGCACTCGTCCGACCTCCGCAGCGCCTCCTCCCACCTCTCCTGCGCCACAAGGCCCTGAAGCCTTCCTCCCCCATGCCCACACGAGAGCATCACCCCGCACAGGGCGATGGCCCTCATCCGGCGTCCTTGCACCCTTCCTCCTCCGCGGGTATGCCCCATGGCCGGAAGCACTTCCGGCACCGGGGCTCGTACTCGTCCGCCGCACCCACGAGGACCCTCTCCTTGCTCGGGACGAGGCGCTGGGACCTGTTGGCTGGAGCGCCGCAGCGCACGCATACGGCCATGGTCTTGGTGATCGACTCCGCAACGGCCAGGAGCTGGGGGATCGGTTCGAAGGGCCGGCCCAGGTAGTCCTGGTCGAGGCCCGCGACGATCACTCGCAGGCCCCTGTTCGCCAGCTCCTCGCAAACCTCCACGAGGGAGAGGTCGAAAAACTGGGCTTCGTCGATCCCCACGACCTGCGTGTCGGGTTCCACCCGCGCGAGGATCTCGGCCGAAGTCGCCACCACCACACTTGGGATGCGGTTCTGGTCGTGAGACACGATGTGGTCCTGCGAGAAACGCACGTCCGTGGCCGGCTTGAACGCCTGCACCTTCTGGCGCGCGATCACGGCCCGTTTGAGGCGACGAATGAGCTCCTCGCTCTTGCCACTGAACATGCTCCCGCAGATCACCTCGATCCAACCGTACCCGCTGGGCGGGCGGAACATCTCAGGGGCCAATGTAGACGTGATCCTTGAGCACGCACAGATCCGGGAGATTCCTGTAGCGTTCGCCGTAGTCCAGGCCGTACCCGACGACGAACTCGTTCGGGATCTCGATACCGATGTAATCGATGTGAACATCGATCTTGCGTCGGGACGGTTTGTTCAGGAGGGTGCACGCGGCGAGCGAGCGCGGTTCTCGCACGTGGAGCAGGTCCTTCAGGTACGCGAGCGTGAGCCCGGTATCCACGATGTCTTCCACGATGATCACGTCACGGCCTTGGATGTTCTCGGACAGGTCTTGCATGATCTTCACGATGCCGGTCGACTGACGTGAGGTGCCGTAGCTCGAGATCGCCATGAAGTCCATCGTGAGGGGGAGCTGGATCGCGCGCGCCAAGTCGGCGAGGAATACGACCGCCCCTTTCAGGATGCCGACGAGGTACGGCTCGCGCCCCTGATAGTCTCGCGTGATCTCCTGCCCAAGCCTCTGCACGGCCCGCGCGATCTCGTCCGCCGGTACGAGGACCCGGTCGATGTCCTCGGTCATGGGCTGCCCCCCCCGTCCGGCACGATGTGGGTGCCGACCCCGGGGGAGAGGGCCGTGTCGACGAGCTCCGGAGACGTGATCACCACTTCCTTGCCGCCGGCCCTCAGGAACTGGAGCGCTGCCTCGATCTTGGGTCCCATGCTCCCCGCCGGGAACTCCCCCGCCTGCAGCAGCGCCCGAGCCTCCGAGGCCGGCAGGACATCGAGCGCCTCGGCCTGGGGGGTCCCGTACCTGCGGTACACCTTCGGCACCGCCGTGATGATGACGATCCGGTCCGCATGGATCCTCTCCGCCAGCACGGCGGACGCCAAATCCTTGTCGACCACCGCCTCGACACCCTCCAGCCACCCACCGGGCAGCCGGAACACCGGACACCCCCCGCCTCCCACGGCGATCACGATGATCCCGGCTTCAACGAGGGTCGCCACCGTACGGGCCTCGACCACGTCGATGGGGCGCGGTGACGGGACGACCCGCCTGTAGCCGCGTCCGGCGTCCTCCACCATGTCCCAGCCGTCCTGCTCCTGTCGCTCCTTCGCCTGTTCGGCGGTGTAGAAGGGCCCGACCGGCTTCGTCGGGTTCTGGAACGCACGATCCGCACGATCGACAAGCACCTGGGTCACCACCGTCACCACTTCCCGTGATAGTCCCAGTTTCTGGAGCATGTTGTGGAGGCACTGCTGGATCATGTACCCCATGCCTCCCACGGAATCCGCCACGCAGATCCCCAGGGGCATCGCCGGCACAATGTGGCGCGCGAGCTCGTTCCGAAGGAGGATGTTGCCCACTACCGGCCCATTGCCATGCGTGATGACGACACGGTAGCCCTTGCGGACAAGCCGCGCCACCCCGAGCATGCTCTGCCTCGTGATAGCGAACTGCTCTGAGATGGTGCCCCGCTTGCCCGCCGGAATGATGGAGTTCCCCCCAAGCGCAATGACGATGGTTTCGGAAGCCACGCGCCCTCCCTACTTGAGTTCCGTCGAGAGACGGAACCTGACGATTCGGTCGTTCCCCGTATCGGCCACGAACACGGTGCCATCGAACTCCGCGATGCCACACGGATCGTTGAACTGCCTCTCGCCACTCCCCCGCTCCCCGAACGACTCGTACTCCTTGCCAAAGCCACTGAACTCGAAAACCCTGCACAGGTCGCTATCCACAATGAAGAGAAAGCCATCGCGGTTGACGTCGACGTCCTCAGGCCGAGAGAACATACCTAGGCTGAACAGGTCTCCCCCAGTCGTGGGATCGAGCTTCGGCTTCCACCCGTATATGTCGGCGGTCACGAGCTGTACCTTGTAGAAGTTCTCACCCCGTTGGCAGTAGACGAAGTCGACGGAGCGATCACGGAGCGCGCAAATGCCGGAAGGATCGGCGGCAGCGAAGAGCCCCGTGCCCCCTGGGGTGAGGTTGAGGGGTCCCCTCAAGGTCCCATCCTCGGCGAAGGAGAGGATCTGGTTCGCCGTGCGTTCGACCCCGCCGCACGTGACCAAGTAGTAGATGCCCCCCTCTGACGGCACGAAGAAGGCCGCGACCCCATTAAACCGCCACCCAGGCCGATCCACCGCACAGTAGAGAGTGTCGATCCGCGCGGTACGGATGTCGTGGGAGACCGCGTAGACGTCGAGCCGGAGGAGGAGGTTCTTTCCGGTCACCACCAGGAGCCTGAGCCTGCCGTCCTGCGCGAGGCCTACGGGGGAATCGATGGGGGCGGAGTGCCCGAGCACGTTGCCCGCGAGGTCGAGCATGGTGACCCGGTCGTTCCCCGTGTCGGCGACGTACACCAGTGTCTCCCTCCCCACGAGGACGTCGTGCGGCTGCCGGAAGTCGTAGCCCGCCGCCCGATCCCACACCGGTCGCAACTGCACGTAGAGCGTGTCATCCACGGAGGAGGCGCCATCCCCGGTCGTCTGGTCGGGCGGTGTGAACTTCGTGCCACACGACGCGAGGGCGAGTGCAAGCAGCCACAGGACCCACCGCATCAGAACCTCACCTCCACGGAGATCCGGCTCGCGGAGCCCAGGTCGCCCATGAAGGAGTACGCGTAGTCGGCACGCAGTCCTCCCGCAACCGGCACGACCACCCCGGCACCGAGCACCGCCGACTCCGCGTCCGCGTTGATCCGCAGCCCCCCACGGAGGAAGAACGACTCCTTGAGCGCGTACTCGAGCCCCGCGCTGACGTTCTCGGCGTTGTCGTTCGGATGATTGAGCTGCACGCTGCCGGTGAGGCGGCTCCCCGGACGATCGATGAACTCGTTGGCGATCCCCAGCCTGAACTCGGTCGGAGGGCTCACCGACTCGAAGGACGAGAGCGTCGCGCCGCCCGCGAGGTGGTAGGTCCCCGAGGGCTTGGCGTTCCCGCCGAAGTTGGTCACCACCACGGCGAACCTGCTCGTCCCCCAGCCGGTTCGATAGAAGGTGCCCATGTCGAAGGTCACTGCCCGCACGCGGAGGAGGTCCAACGCCTCATCCACGTACCGCACCGTCACCCCGAAAGAGAATCGATCCGTCATGCTGCGCGCGAACGTGAACGCAACCGCAAGGTCGCTGTACCGCCACGTCTCGCCCGTGCCATCGGGTTGGAGCTCGGTGGTCACCGGGGTCTCGGGACAGGCAAGCTGCGTGAGCGAGACGCCGAAGGCGTTCGCGCCCCACGGCACCACGACCCCGGCCGTGCGGTGGGAGAGGTCCACCGGCCAGTCAACGTAGGAGCCAAAGGCGGCCCGTCCCACCGAGACCGCACCCGCGGGGTTCCAGCAGAGGGTCGACGCGTCGTCGGCCACCGCGGCGAATGCCCCCCCCATCCCCACGGCTCGGGCCCCAACCCCGATCTTCAGGAACTGGAGCCCGCTGATCCCGACGCGCTGGCCCCCGAGCACGGGGATGAGGTCCGCGCGTGCACTCCCCACAACGATCGCCAGCCAGGCGAGGAGGGCTACCACCACGCTAGAACGCCACATTGATGCCCACCCTGATGTTCCGCGGCGCGAGGTAGCGCGCGGGGTTGAACGGGTACGGCTGGACCGGTGCCTGGCGGTCGGGGTAGAGCGGGTCGTTCCACCCCGGCGGCACCGGATCACCCAGCTCGTACGCGCGGCCGGTGACCGGGTTGATGATGTTCACGTTGCGCCGGTCGAACACGTTCAGGATCTCCAGCTCGACCGCCTGCTTCAGGCCCATGAACCGGAAGTACTTCGTGAGGTTGAGGTCGACCCAGTGCCAGTACTGACCGAACCTGCTGTTCGGGTGCGCGTCGTCGAGCACGTACTCTGGGCGCCCGTCCGCGAGGGTCTTGCCGGTGGGGAGGTACGGCGTGTACCGCTTGCCCGTCTGGAGGAAGACGCGAACCGAGGCGCTCCAGTTGTCCGGCAAGCTGATCCTCCATACCCGGGGCGACCTCCCCTCCGAGACGTCGAGGGATAGGTCCGCCGTGAGCTGCCACGGCCGGTCCCACACGAGCGGCGTCTCCTTGATTGGCTTCTCGTCGAGCTGGCCACGCGCCACGAGGTAGGCGTCATCGCTGGAGCTGCTCTTGCCCGTGGCAAGCGAATACGACCCCGCGACCCTCCCAGTCAGGTAGCGTCCCGCCCTCTTGCGGTACTCGACCTCAAGACCCCTGACCCGCGCGTAGTCGAGGTTCACGTACGTGATGAAGCTCTTCCCCGAGAGGCGTCCCTCCCCCTTCACCGAGATCGTCGTCACGTAGTCGAAGATATCCTTGTAGTACGCCGTCACGCTCAAGACGTCGTTCTCGGTGAACTTCTGCCTAAGGCCAAGCTCGTACGCGACGGTAGTCTCAAGGTCGAGATTCGGGTTCCCGAACTTCTGGAATGTACTCTTAGCACTGTTTGGACCCAACTTCGCGTAGACAAACTGCGGTTTGGGCCGTTTGTTGCAGTG